>Ga0310695_10006839_pt1 | contig 18562 bp, 11 predicted proteins | sample RumenRJG_04DNA_FD_203882 | JGI IMG/M metagenome (GOLD analysis project Ga0310695, IMG submission 203882) | Bovine rumen microbial communities from Lethbridge, Alberta, Canada - RJG_04 (v2) (version 2) | ecosystem: Host-associated > Mammals > Digestive system > Stomach > Rumen | place: Canada...
TACGGGCGATAAACCGGGTGTTACTAAAGACTTTAAGTGGATAATGACCGGCGGAAGGCTTGAACTCATGGATATGGCAGGCGTCTTGTGGCCGAGGATCGCAAATGCCAAGAGTGGTATATGTCTTACTGCTTTGGGCTCAGTAAAAGAAGAAGTTACTGATGTTGTTAAGGTTGCTTATGAGACTTTAAAGATAATGTACGATATTTATCCCGATCTTCTTAAGGAACGTTACGGCGTTGATATGGAGATCCAGGCAGAAGAAGACGAGGGATATTTCCAGGATCCGTTCTACGATATCTTCCTTGCAATGGCAAAGAAGAGAGGCTGCATCTTAAGCGGCGGAAGGATCGATGAGGAGCGTTTTGCAAGGCTCTTCTTAAATGATCTCAGAGAGGGAAGGACCGGCAGGATCACTTTGGAGATGCCTGAGGATTTTAAGTGAGGTAAAACATGCCCAAGCTTACGACTGAACAGCTTATCGCCAAGTATGAGGCGATGTATGAATACGAGAACGACTGCCTGTCAAAAGGTTTCAAGATGATAGGCGGCATCGATGAGGCGGGCAGGGGGCCTCTCGCAGGTCCTGTTGTTGCCGCATGCTGCATCCTTGATCCTGAGGTTAAGATACTTGGCCTTGATGACTCCAAGAAGCTTTCGGAGAAGAAGAGAGAAGAACTCTTTGGCGAGATAAAAGAGAAAGCTAAGGCATATGCCATCTGTGCCGTAAGTCCTGAGGAGATCGATGAGATCAATATTCTCGAGGCAACGAAAAAAGCTATGAGAACATGTGTAAAGGAGCTCGCTTCCAAGGGCCAGTCACCTGACATTCTCCTTATTGATGCAGTCAATCTGTCCGGCACGGGCCTTGATGTCATACCGATAATCAAAGGTGATGCAAAGTCGGATTCTATTGCCGCTGCATCTATCCTTGCGAAGGTAACAAGGGACCACATGATGATCGAATATGATGAGCAGTATCCGGGATACGGCTTTGCAAAACATAAGGGTTACGGCACAAAAGATCACTATGCCGCTATCCGCGAAAAAGGAATGACACCTATACATAGAAGGTCATTCCTGAAGGTTATACACTAAGAAATTGAGTATTATTATGGAGTGAGCGCTTCTGCACAAACGAGCGAAGCGTAGTGCGGAGGAACCGCGCGAACGAAATAATCTTACGAAAAGTATTGACTTTGTGGCAAAGTTTAAGTATTATATCGCTCGTGAAAGAAGAACATCCGTTTCTCACCTCAAGCGGCGATAGCTTGTAAAGAGGTCAATAACTAGATAATTAACCTATTTTAGAGGGGTTGCCATTAAGGCAGGGTAGTTATGAGAGAACGGATTTTATCCGTTCTTTTTTTATGCAAGTATTAGGAAGTCTTAACTAAGGAGGTGGCTACCATCGCAAAGACCAATGAGACTCAGATGATTAACGGAGCTATCAAGTTCCCTCAGGTTCGTCTTATTGACGCAGAAGGACAGATGGTTGGCGTTGTGTCAATCGAAGAAGCTCTTAAGAGCGCCGAAGATGCTGAATTAGATCTCGTCTGCATTTCACCTAATCCTGACAACCCGGTTTGCAGAGTCATGGATTACAACAAGTTCCTTTTCGAGAAGGGTAAGAGAGAGAAGGAAGCAAAGAAGAAGCAGAAAGAGACAGAGCTTAAGGAAGTCGGCTTAAAGCTTACAACAGACGTTCACGATGTCGAAGTAAAGCGCAAGATGGTCGTAAGGTTCCTTACAGCAGGTGACAGAGTTAAGGTTAACATCCGTTTCAGAGGCCGCGAGATGGCTTTCCAGAATAAGGGTTACGAAGTAATGAACAGCTTTGCTGAGAGCGTAACCGAATATGGATCAGTAGACAGACCGCCGAAGATAGAAGGCAGGAACATGGTAATGTACCTGTCACCGGCAAAGAAAAAATAATTTAGGAGGATAGAAATATGCCCAAGCAGAAGACACACACTTCTTCAAAGAAGAGATTCAAGGTTACAGGTACCGGTAAGGTTCTCCATAAGCAGGCTTTCAGAAGCCACATTTTGAGCAAGAGACCTACTAAGAGAATGAGACACCTCAGACACAACCAGGTTTGCTCAGATCAGAACGCTAGAATCATCAAGAAGATGATCCCTTACGCTTAATTGCTTAGAATTTAGGAGGACAAGATAATGTCAAGAGTTAAAAGAGGAATCCGCACAAGAGCGCGTCATCATAAGATTTTAAAGGCAGCAAAGGGTTACTGGGGTCATAAGAGCAAGCTTTTCAAGGTTGCTAACCAGCAGGTTCTTAAGTCCGGCAACTATGCTTACAGAGATAGAAGAAATAAGAAGAGAGAGTTCAGAAGACTCTGGATCGTTCGTATCAACGCTGCTTGCCGTTTGAACGACATCAACTACTCCAGATTCATGAACGGCCTCAAGAAGGCTGGTATCGAGCTTGACCGTAAGGTTCTTTCCGATATCGCAGTTACAGATGCAGCAGGTTTTACTTCTCTCGTTGAGAAGGCTAAGGCAGCTCTTTGATAGCTAACTTAATCTGAATTTAACTGACTGCGTGGGATCATTCCCGCGCAGTTTTTTATTGGCGGATCTGAGTTTTGAAGTGATTTTTCAGGGTTTTGTTCAGGGTTACCCTGAAAAGCAGCCGGAATGGCTATTGAATAACGATATATTTTCCGGGTAAAGTTCCGGGTTACCCTGAAAAGCAGCCTGAAGTATTTGCGGCAATTAAGGTTTTCGAAGCCAAAAAACCAATATACATCGAATCTGTTATAATTATCTGGATTTAAAGGAGACTATCAAAGTGCAGATCATCACCAGCCGTGACAATCCGAACGTAAAGCGTATCGCAAAGCTTGCCAAGAGATCCGAGGCCAAAAAGGAAGGCCTTATCTATCTTGAGGGAACGCGTCTTTGCGAGGAAGCTTTATCGAGCGGACAGACTGCAAGAGAAGTGATCGTTACCGCAGATAAGATCTCCTGGGCAAAAGAATTCACGCCGGATATCGAACCTCTCGTATTAAGCAAAGAAGTTTTTACGAAGATATCACAGACCGTAAATCCGCAGGGCGTTGCGATAGTCATCAAAGAGCCTCTCATTGGCGCAGAGATCCCGCAGAAAGGTGACGGTAAAGATATCTATGTCGTTCTCGAGAATACACAGGATCCGGGCAATCTCGGCACGATAATCAGGATGGCTGACGCATTCGGCCTTACTGCTGTGATAATAAGCCCTACTACATGCGATCCTTATAACGATAAGGTCATCAGGGCAACGATGGGATCCATATGGCATATCCCGGTCGTAAGAAAGACTATGGATGAGTGCTTTACCTTTTTCGAGAACGCGAAAATAGATACCATAGCGACCCACCTCAAGGGAAAAGAACTGGGTTCCGGCGACTTGAAGCTCCCGTGTGCTTATTTCATCGGCAATGAAGGGGACGGGCTGACGGATGAGACATCAGGAAGATGCTCGAAGCTCGTTAAGATCCCGATGAAGGGAAAAGCCGAATCGCTCAATGCCGCAGTGGCCGCATCGGTAATAGGATACGAGCTTTCAAAGCTTATCTGACGGCAGTTTTTGAACGGTCTTAACAATGAATGACTGCAAATCCGCATGATTATTCGTATAACAGCGAGCAAACCCTGATAAAAGAAAAGTTTTATAATATCTGGTATTATAGGCGCTAGTCTAAGTGAAGATAGCAGAAAGACAGACGGAACATGGCATTTGAACAAAAAGAAGAGCTCATCAACAGACTTGCTGACGTAGCAAAAGTTAAGTCACATATCAACAAGGAACTGTACACAAAGTACAACGTCAAAAGAGGCCTCCGCAACAATGACGGTACGGGTGTTCTCGTTGGCCTTACCGAAGTAGGCGAGGTAATGAGTTACATCGTTGACGATGCCGACAGGATCCCCGTTGAGGGTAAGCTTTTCTATCAGGGCTATGAAGTAAAAGATCTCGTAAACGGTTTCTTCTCCGAAGGAAGATACGGATATGAGGAGACTGCGTTCCTGCTCCTTACAGGAGAGCTTCCGACTGCATCCGAGCTTAAGGAATTCAATGCGCTGCTCCAGAGCGTAAGACCACTTCCTGAAGGCTTTACGGAAGACATGATCATGAAGGCACCTTCGCCGGATGTCATGAACAAGCTCGCAAGATCTATCCTTGCTCTCTATTCATATGACGATAATCCTGATTCAACGGATATTGCCAATGTCGTAAGACAGTGCACAGAGCTTATCGCAAGATTTCCCGTGCTCATCTCATACGGATACATGGCAAGAAGACATTACATCGAACACAGGGATCTTTATATCCATGCACCTGTTCCGGAATACAACACCGCTCAGAACATCCTTCACATGATCAGACCTGACGGCGAGTTCACTGAGCTTGAGGCAAGGATCCTTGATGTCATGCTCGTCCTTCATGCTGAGCACGGCGGCGGCAACAACTCAACATTTGTAACCCATGCTGTAACATCCACGGGTTCTGATACATATGCCGTCATGGCATCGGCAGTAGGTTCTCTTAAGGGACCTCAGCACGGCGGTGCTTCCAACAAGGCATATGCCATGATGAAGGATCTTCGTGAGCACGTATCAGACTGGACAGATGAGGCTGCGATCAAGCAGTATCTTGCAGATATCATCAACAAGAAGGCATTCGATCACTCAGGCCTTATCTACGGTATCGGTCACGCTGTATACACATTATCCGATCCGAGAACGGTTGTTATCAAAAAGTATGCTGAAGTTCTCGCAAAAGAGAAGGGAGATATGGATCTTTATAATCTTTATCTCCTTGTCGAAAAGCTCGCGCCTGAGGTTTTCCATGAAGTAAAGAAGTCCGATAAGCTCGTCTGCGCAAATGTCGATTTCTTCGCAGGTCTTGTTTATTCAATGCTCGGAATCCCGACAGAGCTCTATACGCCTTTGTTCGCATGCGGAAGAATTGCAGGATGGAGCGCTCACAGGATCGAGGAACTCGTATCCGGAGGCCGTATCATGAGGCCTGCATTCAAGTGCGTAAACAAGCGCAGAGCATACATTCCGTCCGATAAGAGGACAGAAAACATCTGATATTCGAATATTGGCCGCATATCAGGTCAGATATTCGTGCCCTTTGTACTTGCGCAGGTTATAATCCTGTGGTAATATACTCGGGCAAACAAAAAGGCCCCATGGTCAAGTGGTCAAGACGGCGCCCTCTCACGGCGCAATCAGCGGTTCGAATCCGCTTGGGGTCACCAAAATGTGATGAAGGACGAACATCTTGACCGATGTCCGTCTTTTTGTTCACAAAGGAAAAAATTATGGATGAGAACAAGTACATTAAGATAAGAGGCGCCAGAGAACACAACCTCAAGAATATCGACGTTGATATCCCCAGGAAGAAGATGGTCGTACTGACCGGCCTTTCCGGATCGGGTAAGTCTTCGCTTGCATTTGATACTATCTACGCGGAAGGACAAAGACGCTATGTCGAGTCCCTGTCTTCTTATGCGAGGATGTTCTTAGGCCAGCTCGACAAGCCTGACTTGGACAGCATAGAAGGGTTGTCTCCCGCGATCTCGATAGACCAGAAGTCAACAGTCAGCAACCCCAGATCCACAGTCGGTACCGTAACTGAGATATACGATTACTTCAGACTTCTTTATGCGCGCGTAGGACAGCCTTTCTGTCCGAACTGCGGCAAGAAGATCAAGTCAATGGGAATAGACCAGATCATAGATAAGCTCAAGGTTTATCCTGAAGGCACCAGAGCTATCGTCTATGCACCTGTCGTAAGGAATAAGAAAGGTGAATACAGCAAGCTCTTTGACGGCTTCCGGAAGTCCGGTTACGCGCGCGTAAGAGTAGATAATATTACTTATGAGTTAGACGAAGAAATCTCGCTTAATAAGAACAATAAGCACACGATCGAAGTCATCGTCGACAGACTCGTCATCAAGGAAGCGAATACCACAAGACTTTACGATTCATGCGAGACAGCTTTAAAACTTGCTGACGGTCTTCTGCAGGTAGAACTCCAGACGGCGACCGTAGATAAGAACGGGGAGAAGACCTACGAATCGAGCGAAGAGTTCTTCTCGCAGCATCTGGCATGCCCTGACTGCGGTATCTCGTTCGGCGAGATCAATACAAGGAGCTTCTCCTTTAACAGCCCTGAGGGAGCATGCCCCAACTGTTCCGGTATCGGAACGCTCACGGCAGTAGATCCCGAGCTCTGCATTACCAATCCGAAGCTCTCTATAAACGAAGGCGCCGTAAGGACAGCGGGATGGAATTTCGACGATCCGAAGAGCTGGGGAAGATGCTTTATCGAAGCTCTTGCAAAGAGATATAAGTTCTCTTTGGATACGCCTTACTATAAGCTGCCTGAGAATGTGAAGAACATTATCCTTTACGGCAACGGCGGCGAGATGCTCAAGGTAGATACAAGGAACTCTATATATCCCAGGAGCGGTGATTATTATTCCGACTGGGAAGGCGTTGTTCCGAGTGTCATGAGACGCTGGAGAGAGTCCGGCAGTGAAGAGATGAAGGCTTCCTATGAGCGTTACATGAGCATCGACGTATGCCCGGTATGTAACGGTGCAAGACTTAACAAGAACAGCTTATCCGTTAAGCTCGGAGGACTTAATATCTCCGAACTTACCGATATGTCCGTAAAGAACATGCGTCAGTTCTTTGCTGATCTTTCACTGAAGGGGAAGAATGCTGAGATCGCAGCTCCGATCTTAAGGGAAGTCAAGGCCAGACTTGAGTTCTTAAATGATGTCGGTCTGGACTATATGACTTTGTCCAGGTCTTCTGCAACGCTTTCAGGCGGTGAGGCGCAGAGAATAAGACTCGCCACACAGATAGGTGCAGGTCTTCAGGGCGTCCTCTATGTTCTTGACGAGCCTTCCATCGGACTGCACCAGAGAGACAACGACAAGCTTATCAAGACGCTCTTTAAGCTCAGAGACTTAGGCAATTCCATCCTTGTCGTAGAGCACGATGAAGATACCATGAGGGCTGCTGACCATATCGTCGACATCGGCCCGGGTGCGGGTTCGTTCGGAGGACAGGTAGTTGCGCAGGGCACGATAGATGACATCATCAAGGCCGAAGGTTCCATAACCGGTCAGTATCTTTCAGGCAAGAAGTTCATACCTGTTCCTATGAACAGGCGTAAGATCGACGGTAAGAAGATGCTCAAGATCAAGGGTGCCTGCGTAAACAACCTCAAGAATATCGATGTTGACATACCGATCGGGCTTTTCACGGTCGTAACGGGCGTATCAGGTTCAGGCAAGTCATCTCTTATCAATTCGACGCTGGTCCCTTATCTCGAACATGAGCTTAACGGCTCCAGGAAGAGAAGGGTCAAGTGCGACCGCATCACGGGATATTCCAACCTCGATAAGATCATCTGCATTGACCAGAGTCCGATAGGAAGGACTCCGAGGAGTAATCCTGCAACGTATATCGGACTTTTCGATCTCATCCGCAAGCTCTATGCGGAGACACCTGATGCAAAGCAGCGAGGCTACAATGCGGGAAGATTCTCTTTCAACACGAAGGGCGGACGCTGTGAGGCCTGTGCGGGAGACGGCGTAAACAAGATCGAGATGCACTTCCTTCCCGATATCTATGTCACATGCGACGTCTGCAAGGGCAAGAGATATAACCGCGAGACTCTTGAAGTCAGATATAACGGAAAGAATATATCTGATGTCCTCGACATGAGCGTTGATGAAGCCGTGGATTTCTTCAAGAATCATCCGACGATCTATAAGAAGGTCAGGACCCTGCAGGATGTCGGTCTGGGCTATATCAAACTCGGACAGCCTTCGACGACTCTCTCGGGCGGTGAGGCACAAAGGATCAAACTTGCCTCGGAATTGTCGAGAAGATCGACCGGAAAAACGATATATGTATTAGATGAACCCACTACGGGTTTGCATGTTGCAGACGTTCATAAATTGGTTGACATTTTAGAACGCCTAACAGAAAATAAGAACACTGTGGTCGTAATCGAGCACAATCTGGATGTCATAAAGACGGCAGATCACATAATTGACTTAGGGCCCGAGAGCGGTGACGGAGGCGGCGAAGTAGTTGTCACGGGCACGCCCGAAGAGATTGCTAAATGCAAGTCTTCTTACACGGGACAGTTCTTAAAGCCCTTGCTTGAGAAGGCTAAGAAGAACGGTCAGTATAAGGATATTTCGTCATTTATCGACACCGCAAGGCTCGAAGAAGAACAATACGACATTCTTACCGGTCCCAAGGTAAGACGCAGGATAAGGGAAGAGGATAACGGAGAAGAGTAATGGCACTTTGTAGTATTTGTAAGAAGAGACATGCTATCGTCTTCACGAGCCGCTATGAGAACGGCGCGAGGATCGACGAAGGTTTTTGTTTAAAATGCGCCTATGAATCAGGCATATCGGGTGTTACCGATATGTTCAAGGCGACAGGCATCAACGCAGACAACATCGACGAGATGAGCGACAGACTGGAAGAACTCGCAAGTCAGAGCGGTTTCTCGGCTGACCCGACAGAGTTTTTGAAGTCTCTTGCATCCGGCGACGGATTCGGTGATTCTTTTGAAGATGATGAAGAAGGTTATGAATTCGACGAGGATTCGACACCTGTAGGAATTACTGACCCGGAAGACAAGTCTGACGATAAGGCCGATGACGGTAAGAAGAAGGAGATGCCTTCTATCTTTGATTCGCTTTTTGGTAAAAGACCCGGAAGCCAGTCAGAGGAAGAAGGTGAGGGAAAGAACGCCAGAGATCCCAGAAAGGGCAGAGGCAAACCGCGCCTTAAGTATCTTAACGAGTTTGGTACCAACCTTACAGAGCGTGCAGCAGAGGGCAAGATCGACCGTATCATCGGCCGTGACAAGGAGATCGACCGCGTTGTACAGATCCTTAACAGGCGTTCTAAGAACAACCCTGTTCTCATCGGTGCTCCCGGTGTCGGTAAGACAGCCGTAGCACAGGGCCTCGCAGTCAAGATCGTTGAAGGATCCGTTCCTGAGAAGCTCCTTAACATGCAGGTCTGGCAGCTTGACCTTCCTGCAATGGTTGCGGGCACACAGTTCAGAGGACAGTTCGAGAGCCGTATCAAGGGTGTTATCAATGAAGCGATCAAGGCTGAGAACATCATCCTTGTAATCGATGAGCTCCATACGATTATTGGCGCAGGTGATGCAGAAGGTTCCACTAACGCTGCAAATATCTTAAAGCCTGCCCTTGCAAGAGGCGAACTCAGGATCTTAGGTTCCACGACAACCGCTGAGTATAAGAGGATCGAGAAGGATTCTGCTCTCGAGAGACGTTTCCAGAAGGTCATGCTCGATGAACCTTCCGTTGAGATGTCCATTGAGATCTTAAAGGGCATTAAGGACTATTACGAGAAGCACCATAATGTCTATTATCCGGATGACGTAATCGAGTTTGCGGTAAAGGCTTCGAAAAGATATATCACCGACAGATATCTTCCGGATAAGGCAATCGACCTCATCGATGAGGCGGGTTCTGCTGCAAACCTCAAGAACGTAAAGCTCGTTAAGCTTGCCAACACTAAGAAAGCTCTTGAGAAGGCAAAGGCCGAGCATCAGAAGATGATCGATTCGATGGAGAATTCATCACCTGAAGAGCGTGAAGGTGACTATGAGAAGGTTGCTGAGCTCAAGGCTTCCGTTGATAAGCTTCAGAATGAGGTTAATGCTCTTGAAGATGACATCTCACCTGATCCTATCCAGATAGAAGATATCGCCAGAGTTGTTGAGATGTGGACAGGAATTCCTCTGAAGTCCATCTCGGAGACTGAGACAGAGAAGCTTGCCAATCTCGAGAAGAAGCTCCACGAGCGCGTTATCGGCCAGGATGAGGCTGTTCACGCGGTCGCAAGCGCTGTAAGACGTAACAGGGCCGGCTTTACAAAGAAGCACAAGCCTACATCATTTATATTCGTAGGACCTACAGGCGTAGGTAAGACAGAACTCGTTAAGGCTCTGGCTGAGGCTATGTTTGATACGGAAGACGCATTGATCAGAGTCGACATGTCAGAATACATGGAAGCTCATTCAGTATCCAAGCTTATTGGCTCTCCGCCGGGTTATGTAGGATTCGACGATGCCGGACAGCTTACTGAACAGGTCAGAAGAAAGCCTTACTCGGTAATCCTTTTCGACGAGATCGAGAAGGCGCACCACGACGTATTTAATCTCCTCCTGCAGATGCTGGATGACGGTGTCCTTACTGACAGCCACGGCCTGCACGTTAACTTTGAGAACTGCATCATCATCATGACTTCCAATGCGGGAAGCTCTGCAAAGGCTAATACGATCGGATTCTTCAATGATACGCACGAAGCTCTTGAGCAGCATGTCCAGAGCGCTTTGAAGGAGATATTCCGTCCGGAGTTCTTAAACCGTGTCGACGAGACCATCATCTTCAAGTCGCTGAAGCCTGAGGAGATCCGTCAGATCGTTAATATCATGATCAAGGATGTTTTCGCATCACTCGATGAGAAGAACATCAAGGGATCCATGACAAAGGCTGCAGGCGACAGACTTGCCGAAATAGGTTATGACGAGAAGTATGGTGCCAGACCTTTGCGTAAGGCGATCAGGACCAACATCGAAGATCCGCTTTCAGAGATGTTCATCTCCGGCGCTTTGAAAGATGTTGCTTCACTTAAGATCGATTACAGAAGAGGCAAGTTTGTTTTCGATACGGTCAAGAAACCGAAGGAAGACTGACAAAAATAATAAGAAGCTCAACATGGGCTGTCCAATGCGGGCAGCCCTTATTCATGCAAAAAAGAACCGCTGCGTTGTGCAGCGGTCCTTATCGTCTGACTGTATTAAGTATTACTTCTTCCAGTCGAAGTATGCTGTCTTGTAGCCGTAGGAGGATACGTTCTCCTTGGTGTAAACATAGACTGTGAAGGAATATGTAGCACGAGGCTTGATCGTAACTTCCTTAGGTGTTCCTCTGAATGATACGCCGTCTTTCTTTGCACTGAATGTGAAGCATTCGGATGAAACTTCCGTAATGGTTGAATTGCAGAAGAACTTCATATCAAGGTAGTTGAGGGATTTAGGAAGACTGCATGTAGTGTTGCTTGTGTTAGTAAGCTCCATCGTGAACTTGAAGCCCTTGTCCATTGTCTTGAACTTTGTGAGCTTGGTGTTGATAGCTGTTACACAAGAACCTTCGGCTGTTTCTGCTGTATCTACTGCAACAGTAGTAGCTTCCGTTGTTGTGGTGGTTACTTCTGTAGTCGTTGTAGTAGCTTCAGTGGTAGTTGTCGTAGCTTCTGTTGTTGTAGTTGTAGCCTCAGTAGTCGTTGTTGTCGCTTCTGTGGTTGCTTCAGTAGTTGTTGTAGTAGCTTCGGTAACTGTCGTTGTAGCTTCAGTTGTAGTCTCAACGGACTTCTCGGTTGTAGCTTCGGTTGAAACAGTGGGGATTGTCTCAATTGTCTTCTTGCCGAAGAATGCTCTGATTCCGGATGTGTTATCCAATACCCAAAGGATTCCGATGGCAAGGACGATGATGACAAGGAATGTGATGAGACCTGCAAGACCGGGATCCTTTGCAGACTTGGGTTCCTTTACCTTCTTCTTAGACTTCTTAACTGTAGTTACAGGAGAGATGGTCTTGTCCTGATGTGATGCATGGGATACGCCTCTTGTTGCGGCAACAGGCTGTTTGCCCTTGGCCTCGAAAGGTGAATAAGGTGCATTCTGTGCTGTCTGAGGTCCGGGTGCCGGTGCAGGTTTACTGTTTGAAGCTCCGGGTCTCTGTGCAGGTGCCTGAGGTGCAGCAGCTTCTGCCTTAGTTGCATGTGTTTCTGCCTTGGGTGCGGACGCTGCAGGTCTCTGAGGCTGTGCAGTCTCTGCAGGAGCTTTAACACTATCAGCAGCCTTGGGGGCTGTTGCTGCTGCGGCGGTTGCTGCTGTAACGGCTGCTCCGGTAACTGCTGCTGCCTTAGCAGGTTCAACGGGTTTTGCAGGAGTAACAGGTGCTGCAGGTCTTGCGGATTCAACGGGCTTAGCGGGAGCAACGGGTGCTGCAGGCCTTGCGGATTCAACGGGCTTAGCGGGAGCAACAGGTGCTGCAGGTCTTGCCGGTTCAACGGGCTTGGCGGGAGCAACGGGTGCTGCAGGTCTTGCCGGTTCAACGGGCTTGGCGGGAGCAACTGGTGCTTCGGGCTTCACGGATTCAACAGGCTTAGCAGGAGCAACGGGTGCAGCAGGTTTTGCGGGTTCTACAGGCTTAGCGGGAGCAGGTGCAGGTGCTGAAGGAGCAGGAGCTGCGGGTGCTTTCTGGGCAACAGACTTAAAAGGACTTATGGGAGCCTGTGTCGAAGGCTTGAAGTCATCATCCAGGAATTCTGCAAATGCCTTCTCCGCATTCATAGTTGCCTGTGTAGGTGTCGTAAAGAGATTTGTCATTGATGCAGAAGGGTGGGGCCTGTATCCTGCAGGCTGACCCTTGGGTGCTTCAGGAGCCTTCTGCGCCGGCTTTGCTTCAGTAGCAGGTGCAGAGCTTGCAAAAGGATTTACAGGCTTTGCAGGTGCTGCAGGCTTATCCGTTCCGGGAATATCGATATTAGCGGCCTTGGGCTGCTCGGGCTTTTCTGCGTTTGCAAAAGGACTTGTCTTCTTATCATGTTCTGATGTAGCGAAATCAAGACCGTTGCCGGAGTTAAAGAATTTATCATTTGCAGGCTTTGCCGAATCAGGCTTGCTGTCGATCTCATTGAACTTGGGAAGGGCTTCCTTCGGCGGTTCAGGTGCCTTTGCTGTAAATGCAGGCTTATCAAATGTGCCGCCATCCTTCGGAAATACAGGTTCATTGGAAGCAGGCTTCGACTTTAATGCCTCAGGTATGGGTGCAGACTTGGGAGCCTCTGTCTGCTGGGGTGCATTAAAAGGCTTGAATGCTGATATTGAAGAATCAAATTCAAAATTATCGAATTCATCTTTAAAACTGTCTTTGAAACCGTCAGTGGAAGAGGGATCAAATCTGCTGGTACCGGCAGAAGCTGTCTCAGTTGTCTTCTTCTCGATATTCTCTTTGGTCTCTTTAAGCTTGTCTGCTATAGACTCTGTTTTGTCTCCGGGTTTAAAGCGCACACCGAAGGAGGAATCAATTATATCATCCTTGTTTTCAGGATTGTTGATTCCGTTTATCTTGTTAAAATCTTCAGGATCGTTAGGCATAAGTCTAATCTCCTTTTTTATAATAATATATTCAATTTTAACGCTCTTCGGTTTTCAATCAATATAGTTATGTTACGGTTTTCTGTCATTTCGGACATAGATAAAAGAATCTTGTCTTGACTTTAAAGAGGCATGATGATAATATCATTCAGCACTTACGGATAGGCTCGTGTGGCGGAATTGGCAGACGCAACGGACTTAAAATCCGTCGGAGTAAAATCCGTACCGGTTCAAGTCCGGTCACGAGCACCATTTATTCCTTTATTAAGTGCAGGCGATTGATATCGCGGAGTGGAGCAGTTGGTAGCTTGCCGGGCTCATAACCCGGAGGTCGTGTGGTTCGAGTCCCGCCTCCGCAACCAGTAAATGAAGAGTTGTCTCATTTGAGGCAACTCTTTTTTTGTGTGTGTTGCGTTTTTCGAGTCCCCGGCCTTTTTATCACGCTTATTGAAATTACAACTGATCCCTTAATATGCTGAAACGCAAATGCCATATACATGCCTTTTATTTATATTTTTTATTTTAATTTATTTTGTGTATAATGTATGCGGATTTTTAGGCTAATATGGAGGCTTCTTTCAAATGGCTAATCTTCAGAATGAACGTACCGCTGAACGCAATGACGTTACGGGTAGAATAGTTCGTATCTGCATATTGATAATCGTTTCGTTCGTCGTAGCTATCGCAGCTGTGTCTTTTGCCGTTCATCACATGAGACTTCAGTTCGAGAACGAATTCAAGATGATATCCGACAACAAGATGCATCAGGTCTCTGACATTGTCAGAATGAGTATCGACGGTGACGACCTTACATCTGGCACGGTTAATGCTCCGGCAAAATACAGCGCGATCCTAGACCTCATGCTCGTTGATACGACCAAGGAGAATCTTTCCGCTGAAGGCTACGGACTTTTCGCTTACAGCAACGGTCAGTTATCACTTCTTGTGAGCCGTGGAGTTAATGACCCGTCTGAGTTCGCTGTTGCAGGAAGAGATATTTCCGAATGGCTCGGAAATACTTCCAAGAGCACCGTTCTTGTCGGTAAGAATTATGAGAGCGTTATCGTTCCGATCACAGACAGCACAGGCATCTGCGTCGGTGTATTTGAGTATAAGTGCACATTCGGTGAGCTTTATGATATCGGAGACAAGCTTGAGCAGAGGATCCTTACGGCATGCATAATCGCTGTCCTTGCAGGCGTTGTCCTCTTTGCCGTTCAGGAAGTCCTTATCAGGATCTTCAGAGGCAGGGGAGAGAAGACTAGTGCTGAGACACCCCAAAACCGTGACAGAAGACTCATTTCCTCCACGATCGGTTATTGCTTTACGATCATATTGGTCGTCCTCCTCGTAATGGCTACGCAGCTCTCGAAAACATATATGAAAGCTCTTAAGAGCGAGCGCGCCGATATGATGGAAAAGTGCGCCGTATCTTCTGCGGCAGCACTCTCTTATACGGATGTAAGGGAAGGCATGAATTACATGCTTCCTATCTATAAGTATGGCAATGATAAGCCTTATGTCGTCAATATCTACACGATGGCAGGAGACTCTTTCCTTAGGCTTTATTCGTCTACAGCCACAGGCCATGTTGAACAGTATTATCTGACAGGCGCAGGCAACCAGTATATCGACTGCTTCAGCCTGCTGCAGGCATCTTTCACATCAAGAAATGACAACGGAACAGCTTACGTCTGTGCCATTGCACCTATCATTTCATCAGAGAATACGGTAGCAGGTGTCCTTGAGATCATGATGCCGCGTTCCGATTTCGAGAGCTCGGTAAACGGAATGAGCCTTTCATGGATATTTACGATCATCTCAATCGCTATCTCCATGGGTATCATCGTCTTCGAATTGAATCTTCTTATCTCCACGGTATCAAGAGGTATTTCGGGAAATGCTCCTGTCCTCGTTATGTACGGCGAGAATGCAAACAGGTTCCTTTCTTTCTTTACTGCGTTCGGCTCTATCATGATGCCGGTCGCGTTCGCGGATTACTTCAAGGAGCAGCTTGCGGAGTTTCCCAAACCTGCCGTGCAGGCATTTATCTGCGTTACCTTGATCCTGTTTGTATGGGGTTATGTCGGATTCTCCGAACTCCGCAACAGCATTAAGATGAAGCTTACGAGCAGGATCGCACTCGTTGCGGTTACATGCGTAGGTTATTTCCTTGCTCTCATTGCAGGCGTCATCAGCTTCCCGTACCTTACGACCGTTCTGGCTCTTCCTATCGGATTCTGCTTCGGTATGTCTTTCGATTACTTAAGAGATTACAGGATCAATGCCGGAAGACTCGGCTACAAGGACTATAACGACAGAGTAATCCACAATGTTCAATCTTCATCTTATTTCCTCGGTGTTGCAGTCGGTGCAGTTATCGCCGGTATCTGCTATGAGAGATACGGATTGTTCATCGTAACGATCATCAGCGGTGCTGCACTTGTTCTTACATCGATCGGCATGATCTACTTCATGCAGAACAACACGCAGGTAAGAGAAGCTCCTTTGTCGATCAGCGGTTATCTCTCTGTTTTCGCTGATTCCAGGATAGCGAGATTCCTTAATTCCTCATTTCTGATGCTTGGTATGGTTATCGCATTCATGCTCATGTTCGTACCGAACTATCTTGACAGTGTCGGCATCTCACTTCCCACGACTTCGTTCTATTTCCTTGTATGCGGATTCATGGCTTGCTTTGTCTGCGGATTTGCGAAAAACAGACTTGCGCATATTCTTACTTCACGTACAAGAGTATTGATCCAGGCTGTATCTACGGTTCTCGGATTGCTTGCTTTCGCGCTTTTGCCTTCAGCAAAGACATTGGTTATAACAAGCGCATTCTTCGGAATCGCTCTGGGAATCCATGACTACTATTACATCTATGTTCTGTACCTTATCTGCAACGGTAACGTCAGAGCAAACTTAAGAAAGCTTGCCGAATATACGGTCTATTTCGGAGTAGGTCTGTTCCTGCCTGTCATCATGATCGGATTCATGGTAAACAACGTAAGGATCACATTCCTTATCTTTACATTGATCGTTGCGATCCTTGCGTTCATCTATCCTCTTTCTTCATTCTCCGGGATGATCGATGAGAGAGACCTCTCATTAAAGCCTCAGAAGAAGGTTCAGGAAAAGCCCGCACAAAAGCCTGCCGGACGTTCCCGCGCTCCTCAGGCTCCCGCAGATATGCAGGCGGCTCCTGAAGGCGCAGTAATGCCTGACGGAACAGCTGCAATGAATGCGCCCGATGCCGCGTATATTCCTGAAGAACAGTATGCTGACCCTTCTGCACAGTATGGTCAACCTGCACCCCAGGCACCTGTTGAGCAGCAGTATCAGCAGCAGTACACACAGCAGTATCAACAGCCGTATCAGCCGCAACAGCAGCAGTATCAGCAGCCTGTAAATCCCGGCTATCAGCAGACTCAGTATCAGACACAGTACAGTGAGCCTGTTCCGCCGGTGCAGCAGGGCGGCTACGGTTCAGCTGATCCGTATGCAGGCGGCGGTCCTGCACCTTACGATGCTCCCATGAATCAGGGACCTGTTGATCCGCTTGCCTTTTTGAACGGCGAAGGAAATGAAGGAGGTAATCAAAATGTCTGATGAACTCTGGAATCAGAAGTTAACACGCGAGAATATCCGCGATTTCTATATGTCTACTGTAGTCATGGTCTATTTTTCATGCTTCAGTATTACAAAGGAAGCGACCAGATGTGAGAATGCTATCATCAAGTCTTATCTGGATATCTATTCCAAGCGTAATAACGTGGCAGGGGACAGGGTAATCTATGAATTCGGTGATATCCTTCTTGCTAATGCAAAGAACATCGTAGCACAGTATCCGCTTCCCCAGGACATGACTTTCGAGGACAGGCTCCTTGATGAATATACAAGGAACTCAATGCTCGAGAAGATCCTCTCAAAGATCGATTCAAAGAGCTTCAGAGCAATGGAGTTCATCAATACCGACGTTAAGAATAAGGCTGTAAGACGTCCTAAGCAGATCAGAAAGCTCAATGATCTTTTCCAGATCACTCCGCTCCTGATCCTTGAAGTTATCATCCTCGCTGTCGTTATCTGGATCGTAAGCTTTGCGGCAGTAACGCTTCCTTACAGAAATTCCGAGCTCATAAACGAGAAGGGAATCTTCGAATCCGCGACGATCCAGGATCAGTTTAATAATGCTCTTTCTTTCTATCCTTTCAGGATACAGACCAACAAGTCTGCAGAAGAAGGATTTATGCCTGCGCCTACAACTCCGACACAGGCAACCGAATCATCAACAGAAAGTCTGGAGGAGACGACGACAACTAACGGTCAGCCTGCGCCGCAGCTTGCAGAAACAACTGTGCCGGGTATCTCTGCCACGAGCGGCTGATAATACAAATTTAATTAGAGGGGGGTGTAGAAGTGGACAAGTATGCATTTTTACTTGAACTGAACTCGAATCTCGAACTGAAGATCACTGGCAATGAGATCAACGGCGATCTTGGTAATCTGACGTTCCGGATATCTTTTACACCCGATATAAGTCTCAGGGTTCACACGAAGGCTTATCTCTTCGGTGATTACCCCATGAAGGATCAAGTACAGGGTGCTTTCGAAAAGACGAGCTGCTTTGCGGATTACATCCTTGAAGACGAGAAAATAGATCTTTATATCCCCCATGAGAAGCTCATCATGGATGATGCTTTTAACATTGCCCAGGATATACTGGCTTTTTCGAATGCTCTTAATTCATTGGGTTATAAATCGTCCAATTCGCAGATCTCTGTATCAGGAGCCGTAAGCACTCTTCATGGTGAGTACTACAGTGATACAGTAAAAGATGATACAGACGAACCCAAGGAGTTTTATCTCAAGTCTCCGAGAATGGGATGGGGAATATTGGGAGCCGTTATCGCGACAGCGGTTTCGTTATTTTTGTTCGTCGTTGCAGGCATAACGAATAACTGGATATTCTTTATCCCGATAGTCTTTGTGGTTTCATTCCTGCAGGTCCTGATGTATGAGATCTTTGCCAGAGAAAGGATCTGTTTTATAGGCATCATTGTAACCTTTGTCCTGACACTTATCGCAATGTTGTTGGGAGACAGGCTTGTCTGGACCATTAATCTTATAGACTGGTTCCCGGGTGCGACATTCGCTCAGGCGTTTGCGGAAGTTCCTTATCTTGTTGAAGACGAGGTCGTAAGCTTATCGGATTATCTCAGGGATTTCATCATAATGCTCATTTTCTTCGGATCGGTTTATCTGCTTACTTTCGCGAATTTCTTCGTAATGAAGCTGTCCATCG
>Ga0310695_10006840_pt1 | contig 18561 bp, 18 predicted proteins | sample RumenRJG_04DNA_FD_203882 | JGI IMG/M metagenome (GOLD analysis project Ga0310695, IMG submission 203882) | Bovine rumen microbial communities from Lethbridge, Alberta, Canada - RJG_04 (v2) (version 2) | ecosystem: Host-associated > Mammals > Digestive system > Stomach > Rumen | place: Canada...
TTCCAAGCGACAGCAGAAGCGGAAACGAGCCGCACAGAACCAATGGCCAGACTTCGCCCTCTTGGTCTATCCCGAAAACCTGCGCTACGATCAGCACGATGATCCACACGACCGACAGCGCGACATACATCCAACCGAGTACCTCGACGATCTTGACTGGCAGCGGCTTTTTCATTTCAGGAACAGTTTACCAAAAATTCGTGCGTAGCAGAGTGAGGAAATGATGAAATGCGATTATGATGCGGACGAAATATAGTAAGAGACAGCCAGAGTCGATTAAGGTCATGTAGCAGCAAACCACCGTAGCAGCATCACGCCAATGCCGCTGCGCAGTCTCGCGCGATCTGCGCCTTGAGTGCATCGAGAGAATCAAACCTGCGCTCCGGGCGCAGGAAGCGGAGAAGCTTCACTCCCGCAAAGCCCCCGCCCTGCACATCAGGCACCTGCCGCAGGAAATGAACCTCCACGACCGGCTCTTCCCACGCACGCTCGCCAAACGTCGGCGCAAGGCCGTAGTTCGCGACTGCGCGCACGCCTCCAATCTCGACCGCATAGACGCCGAGCGGAAGCCGAATGTTGAGCGAACTCGGCTTTAAGTTCACCGTTGGATAGCCAAGACGCGAGCCCTCGCCCTTCCCCGCGAAAACCTCGCCACGCACCTCGAACGGACGTCCAAGCATCGCACAGGCGTCCTCGACTTCGCCACGCTCAAGCGCGGCGCGGATGCGCGTCGAAGAAACGGCTTCGCCGCGATACTCCACGGCAGGGATGACTTCGACCGAATACCCGTGCGCGCGAAGCCAAGTCGCGTCGGCAGCTCCGCCGCGCCCGAAGCGCCAGTTCGCACCGCAACGAATTTTCGTCTCCTTTGAAATCCTTGCCATCGCAAGAAATTCCTCGGGAGAAAGGCGAGCAAACTCTGGCGTAAAGTCGAGAGCGACGACCTCCTTTAAGCCGCAGGCGCGAATCGCGGCAAGGCGCTCTCCGACATCCATCAAAAGGCGCGGCGCCCTCTCGGGCGAAAGAACGGCCAGGGGGTGGCTACGAAAAGTAAGCGCCGCCTCGGCGCCTTTCAGTATGGCCTGGTGCCCTAGGTGGACGCCATCGAAAAAGCCTACCGCAACGCTCTGGAAATCGGCACTACGCATGACGGAAAGTTTCCGATGTCTGTTTCAAGAAGCTTGTCAAACGGAATCGCGTCATCAATGGAGAGCTTGCCGATCTTCGTGCGCCGCAGCGACATTAGCGTCGCGCCGAGGTCCTGCGCGAGAGCGCGAACTATCACGCCCTTCGAGGCGACGAGCGAAAAGGCGGACTCACCAGACGACGCGTCCTTCTCGCCGACTTCGAAGCGGTAGACGTGCGCGAGAAACTGCGTATGCTCGCCTGTATCGGCGATGTCGTACTGCGCCGAGCCCTCGCGGCGAACGGCGCAGAAGCGCGGCTCCGTCTGGAAGAGATCGCCCTTTGCCTCTTCCGGCTTCATCACGCATTCAGGAAGAGGAATCGGCCTGCCATAGCGGTCGCCCGTGTCGGTCGTCTCGCCGAACTTCATCGTTCCCGTGTACGAACGGTCCGCGCCCATTATGTCGCCGACAAACTTGTTCGCACCGCCGAGGAGAACGACGAAAAGCCCAGACGCCATCGCATCCAAGGAGCCGCCGTGACCGACCTTCACAAGATTGAACTTGCGCTTTACCGTCTTTACGACAGACGAGAACGCGATGCCCGCAGGCTTGTCGACGAGAAGAAGCCCGTCGAGTTCCTCGAGCATCCTGAGCTGTGTCAGGTTAGCCATTTCCGAGCTTGTCCAGGATCGCCAGCACCTCGTCGCCCTTTTCAAGCGAGCGGTCGAGCTGGAAGAGAAGGCGCGGCGTGAACTTCAGCCGCACTTCCCGGTTGATGATCTGCTGGAAGCGCCGCGCATTGTGCTTAAGGTGCTGGAGCGCAGTCTCCTTGAGCGCATCGTCGCCGAACACCGACACCTTGACGGTCGCGTCGCGGAGATCCTTCCCGCAGTGGACGTCCGTCACGGTGATGAGCCCGGGAGCGACCGTGTCGCCCTGCATAACGGAGAACATCGCCTCGGCGATGACCCGCTTGAGGAGACTGTCTACCCTTTCTATCCTGTCGACCGCCATATCAGACGTTGAGAGCGGTTTTGCTCCAGGGCTCCTTGCCGGCGAGAAGCGACGGCGTGGTCATTTCGGACGGGATCGGCAGCCCAAGCATCTGGAGCGCCGTCGGCGCGACGGCCGAGAGCTTCGCAAGCGGGGTGAGGCGCACGCCAGCAGCGTCGTTCGCGACATAGAAGCAGTCGACGAGGTTCAGCGTGTGCGAAGTCTTCGTGAGACCAGACTTGTAGTCGACCATCTGCTCAGCGTTGCCGTGGTCAGCGAAAATTAGAACGTGCGCGTCGAGCTCGAGGAGGCGCGGGAGAATCTTCCCAATGCACTCGTCGGTTACCTCGACCGCCTTTGTCGCGGCCTTCTCGTCGCCCGTGTGGCCAACCATGTCGCAGTTCGCGTAGTTGACGACGATGAAACCGTAGGGGTTCTTCTCGAGGCGCTTCAGAAGCTCGTCGGTCACGTTGTACGCGTCCATCTCGGGATGCGACGCGAAGGTCGCGGGATCGAAGCGGCTCTTCACCTCGACCTGATCCTCGCCCTCAGAAGGAGTCGTGGACTTGCCGTTGAAGAAGCTCGTCACGTGGCGAAACTTCTGCGTCTCCGCGAGGCGGAGCTGCTTGATGCCGGCCTTCGAGACGACCTCGCCAAGGAGGTTGTCCATTCCGCCGCCCGCGCCCATCGCGCCGAGGAGGTAGTCCTCGAACTCGTCCCAGTAGCGCGTGAAGCCGAGGAAGGTGACCTTCGGACGTGCGCAGCGCTCGCCAGCGTAGTCGTCGGAAACGAACGCCTGTGTGAGCTGGATCGCACGGTCCTGGCGGTAGTTGGTGTGCATCACGACGTCGCCGTCCTTCATGCCTTCGTAGCCGCCAATCACGTAGCACGGAATGTACTCGTCGGTCATGGGCGTTCCGTCAGGCGTCTTGCCGCTCTCGTACTCCGCCTTGACGCACTCCTCGATCGTCGCGGCCTTCTTGCCCTTGCAGCCGACGATGCAGTCGTACGCCTCGCTCGTGAGCTTCCAGTTCTTCACGCGGTCCATGCCGTAGTAGCGGCCCATCGCGGTGCCGATCGTGGCATTGCCGACGGCGGCGAGCTCGGTTTTGAGGCGGGCGATATATTCCAGCGTCGAACGAGGCGGCGTGTCGCGGCCGTCGAGGAACGGATGAACGACGATGCGCCCTTCAGGGAATTCCTGACGCGCACGCTTCATCAGCTTGAAAAGGTGTTCCTGGTGGGCATGAACTCCCTCGTCCTGAAGAAGCCCGAAGAAATGGAACTGCGAGTTGTTCTTCTTCCAGTTCGCGATGAGGTTCTGCCACTTCGGGCTCTTGAAGAGCTCGCCGGAGGAAAGACCGTCGTCGATGCGCTTAAGCTCCTGGACGACGATGCGTCCAGCGCCCATGTTGAGGTGACCGACCTCGGACGATCCCTGGTAGCCGTCGGGAAGTCCCACCGCCTCGCCGCAGCAGTCGAGAAGGCAGTGCGGGTAGCGCGCCCTGATCTGGTCGATGACAGGCGTCTTTGCGCCATAAACAGAATTGCCGTCTGCGCGGGGATTGACGCCCCAGCCGTCACGGATGATGAAAACAACAGGTCTCATTTTTCCTCCTTGAAGGGTATATTATACCAAATCTCCGCTCCGGTGGGTTATGAGCGAGGAGGAGCCTTCGGCCGACGCCAACTTCTCTCACTCAAATTGGTATGTCTGCCCGGGCATCGGCGCGACGACGTTGCGTATGCCCTGCTCCTTGAGGATGTCGGCCATCGCCGCCACCTTATCGGGCTCGCCGTGGACCGCGAACGCATTGCGCACGTTGTCCTTCACCTCGCTTATCCAGTCGATGAGACCGGTGCGGTCGGCATGCGCAGAGAGCGCGTTGATGATCTCGACCTTGGCGCGAAGCGGAACTTCCTCGCCGAAGACCTTGATCGTCTCGCGCCTCTCGACGATGCGGCGGCCGAGCGTGTTCTCCGCCTGGAAGCCGCAGATGAGGATGATGTTGTCCTCGTCCTGAACGCAGTGCTTCAAGTGGTGGAGAACCCGCCCGCCTTCGCACATGCCCGACGCCGCAATGATGATCATGGGGCCAGGAGTGTCGTTGAGCGCCATCGACTCCTCGGGCGTTCCGACGAACGTCATGCCAGGGTACTCGAGCGGATCCTTGCCCTCCGCAAGCATCCTCTTCGCCTCGTCGTTGTAGACCTCGCGATGCTTCGCGTAGATGCGCGTCGCCTTCTGCGAGAGGGGCGAGTCGATGTAGACCTTGACCTCGCGCGGCACCTTGCCCTTCTCGCGCAGCTTGTTCAGATAGTAGATGATCTGCTGCGTACGCCCGACGGAAAACGCGGGAACGAGCAGCTTCGCGTTGTGGCGGTCGATGTACTTGAGGTACTTCTCGAGACGCAGCTCGACGTCGTCGGCCGACGGGTGGAACTTGTCGGCGTAGGTCGACTCGACGATAAGAATGTCAGCGCCCGCGGGATACTCGTAGTGGCGGAGTATCGGCTGGTTCGGCTGCCCGAGGTCGCCCGAGAAGAGCAGTCGGTGGTTGTGGCCGTGATCGGAGCGGATGTCGAGCTGAACGAGCGCCGAGCCGAGAATGTGCCCCGCGTTGAAGAACTCGAGCGTTATCCCGCGGCATATCTCGCGCGGTTCGTGCATGTGCGTCGGAACGAACAGCTGCATCAGCGCGTCTACGTCGCTCTCCTCGTAAAGCGGCTCGAACGGCTTCTTGCCTTCCTTGCGACGCTTCTTGTTGATGTACTCGAGGTCGCGCTTCTGGAGAAAGCACGAGTCGCGCAGCATCACGTCGCAGAGGTCAGTCGTCGACTGTCTTGCGAAAACGCGCCCGCGAAAGCCCTGCCTGACGAGCTGCGGCAGGTTTCCGCTGTGGTCGATGTGCGCATGCGAAAGAATCACGTAGTCGATTCTCGCGGGATCGACAGGGAGGTTCCTGTTCTTCTCGAACGCCTCCTTGCGGTGGCCTTGGTACAGCCCGCAGTCGAGCAGTATCCGCTTGCCGTTCGCCTCTACAAGATGCATGGAGCCGGTCGTCGTCTGCGCCGCCCCGTAGAAAGTTATTCTCATGCCGTGATTATACCAAAAACCAGCCGTCTATTCCATCGCTAACTCAGGAACAGCGCGAGGTTTGCGCAGGCGACCGCGTCGAAGAGCCCGTCATGCCACGTGCGGCCGTCGATCTGCGGCACCTGGCCGAACATCTCGCAGAGGTCGCCGAGCTTGTACGACGGAAGTTTCGGATACCTCGCCTTCGCAAGTTTCATCGTGTCTACCCACGGGCCCCACTTCGTAAGCGGCGCGACGCGCGTCAGGATCGTCCGCTCGCACGCGATGTTATGCGCGACAAGCCGCACGCCCACAAGCTTTGGCGCCCATGTCTCGAAGGAACTCTGCAAGGTGCCGAGCGCATCCGACTCGTGCGCACGCTCAGGAGCGCCTTCAACGTCAAAGAACCACTCGCCAGTCTCGACTATCGCGCCGTCCTCGACGCGCGCAAACCCGAGCTGCCACGGCTCGTTGTCGCAGCCGAAGTCATAGCCCGTCGTCTCGAAGTCTATAGCGAGGAAGTTCATGGCTCGATCACCACCTTCGTTCCGCTGCGGCACATCGCGTAAAGCCGCGCGGCGTTCCAGTTAGCGAGACGGAAGCATCCGTGCGAGCCGGTGAAACCAATCGACTCGGGGCGCGGCGTTCCGTGGATTCCGTAGCCTGGAAGGTTGAGCCCAAGCCACGCAACGCCGACTGGGCAATTCTCCCCTTCCGGCCAGATGTGCCGCTGCACCTTCTTTCCAGGCGGCGTAAAGTCAGGCGTGTAGGTGAAGTTCGGCCAAGGGATACAAGTCGTTATCTTAAGTTCGCCATGAGGCGGGACCTTCGCCTTATCCGCAGCGATGGAGCACGGGAAAAGCGCGAGGAGCTTACCCTCGGCGTCGAACGCCCTGATCTGGCTCGACGAAATCGAGATCTTCACAAGCGCGGCCTCGGGGCGCTTCGGACGGTTCGGTTTTCCCCTCTCGCCAGCCGCAAGTTCCTCCTCTATCGAAGGAAAGTTCGGAATGACGAGCTTAAGACCTGGCTTCACGTTCTCCCAGTCGACGCCGGGGTTCATCTTCGAAAGCGCGATCTGCGAGAGATGGCCGCGCTCCGCGAACATCTCCTTTATAGACTCGTAGCCCATGCGAGACAGTTTTGCGCGTTCGGCGGGATCGTCGGGAATCTTGACGAGCGCATCGATATCGGCGCGCGTCACCTCGACTATGCGAAATGGATCTGGCGCGTTTGCGAAGTATCGGTTGTATGCCTGTTCTGGCGAAGCTGCAAACGCCGGATTCAGACCCTTTGTCCGCTCCGCCTCGTAAGCCCTCAGCGCATTTTCCGACTTCGCGCCCCACTGCCCGTCGATTGTGCTGCACGAGAATCCCGCACGGTCAAGGTGTATCTGGACGGCGAGCGTCTTCGAGTCGGAGAAACCGAGCGCGGCAAACAAGGCGAGCGCGGCAAGCATCATTCTGGCAAGGCCTCTCCCTTGAGCGCGGCAAGAACCTTTAGCGCCTGCACGGTCTCGCGCACATCGTGGACGCGCACTACGCTCGCGCCATTCATCGCGGCCCACAGCGCAATCGTGAGATTGCCTGCGAGATCCTTACCGGGAACTTTCTCGCCTGTAAGCCGCTTTACGATGCGCTTGCGGCTCGCACCGATAAGGACGCGCCCCTTCTTCGCAAGTTCGGGTATCGTCTGGAGAATCGCCAGATCCTCCTCGCGCGTCGTTCCGAACCCAATCATCGGATCAAGATAAAGTCGAGAAGAAAGAGTTGCAAGCTGCAACTTGAGAGTCGCGAGCTGCGAATCAAGAACCTTCGCAGGAACAACGAGTTCCGTGTCTGGTGCCGCTTCGGCAATTATGCGGCACATCTCAGGAACTGGCTCTGCATACACGCAGTTTACTATCTTCGCACCCGCCGCGACGGCGCGTTCAGCCGTCTCTGGATGATAGGTGTCGACTGAAAGTTGAAAAGTTGAAGAGTTGAAAGGTTGAAAAGCAGGTGTCGTCAAACCCTTGAGAACGGGCTCAATGCGCGCCCATTCCTCTTCCCACGAGATTGGTGTAGCGCCAGGGCGCGTCGATTCGCCGCCAATGTCGATGATGTCCGCGCCTTCCTCGACAAGGTTCCTGGCGCGGCGGATCGCCTCCTCCGGGGTGTTGAACTTCCCACCGTCGGAAAACGAATCCGGCGTGACGTTGACGATGCCCATCACCTTGCACATGGCACTACTTCTCGCTCTTCTTCTCAGCGTGTTCCTTGAGTGCCTTGCGCAGCATATCGAATCGTTTTTCCTCTCCCTCGATGAGTTCCTTCTTGCGCTCCTCCAAGGCCTCGGGGACCTTCATCTCCTTCGCCTCGGCAAGGCACTTCTCGATAAGCGGCACGTACTTGGGGTAGAACTCCTCGAACATGATCTTCTGCATGTAGCCCGTGGCATCCTTCTGGTACTTCTGCCGTTCGGACTTCGACATCTTCTTGTCGGGCCTCGGGAACTTCGCCTTGACCTTCTCCATCGCCGCATCGGAGTCTTTCCTTATCTGCTCGTCGTGGCGGTTCAAGACGTCTTCGATCGGCTTGATGTACTTCTTTATCTCCGGGGCGAAGCGGATCTCCTCGTCGAGCATCTTGAGATACTTCTCGGGGCCTCCCGCCTGATAGCCGGTCCTCAGCACTTCCTCGCCCTTCGGGTTGAGCACGACGACAGTCGGGTAGCCATTGATGCCAAACTTCTTCACAAGTTTCGGGTTGTTCTTCGCGGCCTCGGGAGTAAGAAGCGACTTGTCGCTCGGAGAGTCGACCATAAGGAGAACGTACTTCTCCGCGGCGCCCTTGCGGAACTCATCTGTCGCGAACACTTCCTTGTCGAGGCGCTTGCACCATCCGCACCAGTCGCTACCCGAGAAGTCGATGACGACATGCTTGTTCTCGGCCGCGGCCTTCTTGAGAGCGGCGTCATAGTCGTCGAGCCATCCTTCGGGAGTTGAGGTCTTGGCGAACGCAGCCAGCGCAAAGAGCGCGGTGCACAGCATCGGGATCGTATTCTTCATTGATGTTCCTTTCGTATTGAATGGTATTATATCAAATCACATTGGCCACGGGGCCGAAACTCCTGCGGTGTTCGGGACACGGGCCGAGCCGCGAAAGCGCCTCCAGATGGTCTTTCGTCGGATAGCCCTTGTGCTTTGCAAAGCCGTAGCCAGGATAAAGGGCCTCGAGACGCAGGCAGTCGGCGTCTCGCGCAGTCTTCGCGAGAATCGACGCCGCCGCAATCAGGAGAGACTTCGCGTCGCCCTTCACGACATTCACGGCGTGCGGCAAAGTTTTCACGGGAAGCCCGTCGACGAGAATATGCTCTGCGCCGACTTCGTCCGCCGCCCTTCGCATCGCAAGATGCGTCGCGTTCAAGATGTTTAACTCGTCGATCTCCTTCGGGCTCGCGCTCGCGACGGCCCACCTGCATCCTTCCGTCGACTTGATCACCGTCGCAAGGCGCTCGCGCTTTTTCTCCGTCAGCTTTTTCGAATCGTTTATCTCGCTCCACGCGCCGACGAGCAACCGCTCCGCAAGCGCAAGCGGAACAGACACGGCCGCGGCATATACGCCGCCCGCGAGCGGGCCTCGCCCCGCCTCGTCGATCCCCATCACGGGATCGCCTACCGTCTTTTCTATTTCAAGCGAAACTGCCACAGCACATCCTCACCACTTCAACTCTCCAACTCTTCAACCATTCAACCATTCAACTCTTCAACTTTTCAACCTTATAAACAAAAAGCGCGGCGAATGGGCCGCGCTTCCCGTTAATTAATCGACGAACCATCGATTACCAGCGAGTCTCGCGACGAGGGCCACGATCGCCATAGCCGCCACGATCACCGTAGCCGCCGCGTCCGCCACCAAAGCCGCCGCGTCCACCGCCGAAGCCGCCACGACGCTCTTCGCGAGGCTTAGGCTGCGACTCATTGACGCGGACCGTGCGTCCGTCGAGTTCGTGTCCGTTGAGGGCGTCGATCGCGGCCTGCGCCTGAGTGGCGTCGGGCATCGTGACGAAGCCGAATCCCTTGCTGCGGCCGGTCATGCGATCGGTCACGACACGAACGGCGGTAACTTCGCCGAACTGCGCGAACGCCGCCTTGAGTCCATCGTCGGTGGTCGCGTATGCGAGGTTACCAACATAGATTTCCATCTTGATTCTTTCCTTCTTGTGTTCCGTCTCATCGGGAAAGCACGCGCCCTCGCCGCTTCGACACCGCAAATTCTACCAATTTTGCCGCCGCCGCGTCAATGGCTAACAAACAACAATTTTCATTGACTGACCGGAACGGGCGTACGCTCGTCGCCGTCCTTCGCGGGCCAGATGAGCGTGACGAAAACAGACTCGGGGGAAATCGTCTTGCCGGAGAACGCCATAAGCTCGTAATCGATCCAGACCTTGTAGTCAGAGGCAGTGCTGGACAGTTTGCCATATCCCTCGACGACATCCCAGTCGAACATCACGGTGATCTTCGCTCCTTCCGCGACTTCTCCTTCAATGCGCAGTATCTTGTCGACGCAGAGCCCGCTCCGCGTGTCGTCCACAAGCTTGCACGTCACCTTCGGAGGCTCCGCGAGCGGCGCGATTGCAGCCGCATACCGAAGCTCACCGCCCTGTGCAGTGGCGTGAGACTTCCGTTCGCCACCCGAAAGGAACACGACTTCCATCGGCGCGGAAATCGGTGAAATGAACCTGTCGCGGTCGAGCGTGAACTTCTTGATACTCTCCGGCACCTTCGGTCCCTTCACGTCCGCGAACTTCGCGGGACGGAAGACTTCTGGCGCAGGACCGCACCATGTTGCCGAGGGCGGCGTAAAGTCGATGTCTACTTCCGCGATCTCCGGCGGCGCCTCGCGCACCTCGCGCGCGTCGACAAGTTCAATGGCCGCGTCTTCCTGCACGATGTCTACGGCATGGAAGCTCTCGCGCCAGTTGCGGACGATCTGGCGGCCGGAGTCCATCATAAGGACATACCACGCCGCGAGGCACAGCGCGAGCGACGCCGCGATCTTGAACGCGACCGGCATCCACGCAAAGCGCGGCAAATCCGCCGCGCGCGGCTCGGCGAACGGGACGAGCGTTCCCTCTCCGACGAGGAACTCGCGCTCGTACTTCGCCTGCACGTCGTCACCCGCAGTGATGCGACCAGGATTCGCCGCGGCAATTGCGCCGCGGATCTCCGCGAGATCGGAATCGGAAATAGCGTCGACTCTCCAGCTGCGCGACGCGAAGCGGCGCGAGACTACCGTCGCGTTCCAGAGCTGGAAGACGCGCTCGCCAACCATCAGCTCGCGAGCAGAAGCTGGCGCGCAAAACGGCGAAACTGGGACGATGCGCCATCCAGAAAGACGGCGGTCTTCGATGACGAGCGCAACGAGCGGACGGTTCGTGTCGGCAAATATCCTTATCTCCCCGACAGCGACATTGGCATCAAATTCGGAATCAGTCTTCGGCTCAAGACCGACGATCGGCGGAAGCTGTGCGCCGCGGCGGTAGAGCTGCCACTCATTCAGGAACGCGGCGTTCATTCTTCCACCCCCAGTTCTTTTTGAAGGTCGCGCGGCAAATGCGCCGCGGCCGCGGCAACGAGGACGCGCACGAAAAGAGGCGTGTCCGCAAGCTCGACTTCGCGAAGCTCCCGCTCAAGTGCCGCGACGACCCTCTCCCGCAAGGCGTAGGCCTGCGACTTTCCCGCGCCGAGCGCTGCGAGTATGCAGGGCTCGGTGAGCGAGATGTCGTGCGAAGTGGCGTATACGAGAAGCGAGGCTGCGTCTTGAGCGAGACGTGCACGCTGCGCGACTGCGGCGATGACGCGCTCGGACTCTGCGCGAAGCGGCTCTTCGTCGAGGAAGTCGAACGACTGCGGCTCTTCCGACTGCTCGACGGCGGCGAGATTAGCGTCCCCCGCGTTCTCCCACACGAGACGGCGTCGGCCGTCCTCTCCGGCGACAGTGCGCGGCTTCCAGCCCTTGATGACCGATATCCAGTCGAGGGCGATGTCGCGGACGCGGCCGGAGCCGGAGCCGAAAAGAGTGCCGCAGACAAAGTCGACCATCTCGAGCCCTTCGTCCTTGATGCGGTGGGCGAAGTAGGACTTGAGCGGTTTCTTCTTCTCGCGCGAGCCCTTGAGCTTGAAGTAAGAGTCGAAAAAGGCGACAGGATCTTCTCCGCCCGCGTCTTCGCGCGAGATTCCGGCGCGGGCGAGGCGAGAGTAGAGCGCAGAGGAAACCTGCTCGCGCAGCCGAGCGGCGAACTCGGGGCGGCAGAGGTCGACCGAACAGATTTCAAACCATTCGGTCCAGGCCTCGTCGCCAGCATAGCGGTCGTTCCATGTGAACTCATCGCCCATCGCCCTAATTATACCATTTTCACAAGGAGACGACGACCGTGACGTCCTTGGAGCTGTCAAAGCCCTTGACACCATCGCCTTCGCCCGCGTCGTTCTCGCCTGCCTTCGTGGACGTCGTCGGGAGGTAGCGGTAGTAGACCATCAGCTGGAGCGCCGCGAGGCACGTGTCCATGTAGGGGCGCGACGAGTGCGCGTCGACGTTCTGGAAATAGCCCTGCGCGTGTTCCTTCCCTTTGACGTCCGCGACCTTCTCGGGGAGGGTGATGATCGACGATGGGTAGAGCTTTCTCATCGCAAGATTCCATTTCACCCACGAATCGACGTCTTGCTTCGTCGCGCCCGGCTTCATGCCTGCCTGATACTTGCATTGCGTCGCGTAGTAGCAGTAATACTGGGGGCTGCCGCCGGGCTTCCTTTCGGAAAGCTTGTCCGCCTCGAACGCGGGCACCCAGTCGCGCATCACTTCGAGCGCGTTCAATGCCTCGGGCTCGGTGCCACGGCCAAGGAACTGCATTGCGAGCGTGCCGACGCCGGCGAGCCCGGTGTTGCCGCCGTTGTTGTTCGCCGTCGGCGTGTAGGTGAAGCCGCCGGACTTCGAGTAGCCGCGCTTCTTGAGACAGTTCACCGCCTTGTTGATCGCAGTCTGCATCCCCTCGTGGTGGAGACCGGCCATCTTGCCTGCCTTGAGCGCCTGGATCGCCCAACCCGCGAAGGAAAGGTCGTCGCGTGTCGAGTTCCTATTGAGCTTGTAGTCCCAGCCGCCTGTCGTGGACTGGTTCTCGATGATGCGGCCGAGGCACGTCGTCGCAGCCTCCTTGCAGTTGGGGTTCTTCGTCATGGCGAACGCCTCGCAAAGCGCGTAGGTGCCGATGAGGAAGCTGTACTCGTTGCCGTCCGTACCCTGGAAGTGGGGAAGGTTGTCTTTGCCGACGTAGATGCTGGCGACGAGATAGTCAAGCGCAGATTGCACAGTCGGGCCGAAGTCGCGCGTATAGGGCGAGAGACGATTTCCCGGATATTCGCCATGAGCGAGGTAAGTCAGCACGGCAAGGGCGGTGTTCGCAACCTTGTTTGCACTGCCCCAGCTGCCGTCGGTGTTCTGATGCGCCTTGAGCCACCAGAGGACCTTCATGACCGCCGCCTCGGTGTGCGGATCGCCCCCGCCGCTGTCGCGCCCGCTCGTCCTTATGCCGATCGTCCCAGGATTGCGGCCGCCGTTTACGCTTTTAAAAGTCACAGGTGATTTTATGTTCATCACGGCGTCCATCGGCGCGGGCTTCACGGAGATATCCGTCGAGCGCGTCTGGATGGGTGACGGAGGCAGCGGCGTGACGGGCGCAGGATCCGGAGTGTCGACGGTAAACTCAATGGGTTCATCCGGCAGGGGAATCTCTTCTGGTTCCGGCACAGGCGGATCCTCGATTGGCGGCTCATCCACAATTGGATCTGCAATGTCCACGGGCGGCAATTCTGTCCTCCTCGACGAGACTGCCGTCACGACACAAAGGACTATAACGAACAGCGTAGGCACGACAATCGCCGTGAGCGGTGCGGAAAGACGCTGGAGTTCAATCCTGGCAAGTTTGTATTCCCGCGTGTCTCGAGGCATCCTGAGGCCTTGAAACATTTCAAAAAGCCTGCGGAAGAATCCTTTTTCAGTATATTTGTCGTCGTTCATATTGCACCTTCCCTTCCGGCGGTTCTTTCCCGCCGCAAGGTAAAGGTGCATCTTCCGCACTTTTTCCGAAAAAATCTTTCCGCTCTAAGCTCTCAGTTCCCCGCTCTCAGCTCTAAGCTCTAAGCTCCAAGCTCTAAGCTCTAAGCTCCTAGCTCTAAGCTCCAAGCTCCCCGCTCTAAGCCCTAAGCTCCAAGCTCTAAGCTCTAAGCTCTAAGCTCCAACTATAGCGATCTTGCCAGTCTGAATCGACTCGTAGCAGCCGAGCATCGCCTGGATAGTCTCCTTGTGCCACCTGAGGTTGATGAGCGGCGTCTTGTGGTTGCGGATGCAGTCCACGAACTCATCGATGAGCCCAACCCACTCGTCGAAGTAGGTGTATTGCACGGTGTAGCGGTCGTTCGGCGCGCCATTGTGGTAGACGTTGGGGCCGAAGCAGTCGCAGGAGATCGCGCCACGGTCGCCGGTAATGGTGAGATTCACCTCCATGCGCTTGGGGAAGCGCTCCCAGCCCGGGCCTGGCACTGCGAGTTTCTCCTCGAGGCGACTCCAGGAGGGATCGAAGAGGAATGCCGTGCCGTCCTTCATCTTGCCGACGGCCATGAGCATGTCTTCGACCTTCAGCCCGTCGCGCAGGTTCGGCGCGACTTCGGCGTAGATGTAGTCGAAGGAGCTGCCGGTCAGGTGGCGAATCAAGTCGAAAATGTGCGGGTGGTCGCAAAGAGCGCCGCCTTTGTAACGCGGGTCGCCCTTCTTGAGGTGCTCGACCTTGCCAAAGCTCGCCTGCGGGTCGCCCTGCCACGGAAACGCCCACACCGGCGAAAGTGTGATGTTCGTAGCCTGTACGGATTTTATCTTCCCGATGGCACCTTCCTTCACAAGCTTCTCCAAACGGCGCACGACCGAGTTATAGTGCATCTCGAGCTCGATCTGGCAAACAATGCCCGCCTTGTCGCACATGGCGATCATCTCGTCGTACTCCTTCATGTCGAAGGTCGGGATCTTCATCGAGAGGATGTGGATACCCTTCTCGGCGCACCACTTCATCTGCTCGAAGTGGCGGTCGTTCGCCGAGGCGATGACGACGGCCTCGATGTCGGGATGCTTCCGATACATCTCCTCGGGATCGAGGTAGCAGGGAACGCCCGTCTTGTAGAGTTCATAAGTCTTCTTTGCCTCCACGTCCTGGGCGCAGGAGGCGACCCAGTCGAGCTTCTGGTTGTCGAGCAGCGTCTGGTAGTACTTGCGGGTATGGCCGTGGGTCATGCCCATCATCGCGATTTTTACTGGTTTCATAAAATATTGTCTTTCTTTTTTGACAGGATTGAGATGAGTTGGAGTTTTGAGTTGGAGTTGGAGAGTGGAATCTTTCTTTCTCGAACTTGAACTCTACACTTCAACTTTATCTGACTTCTGCAACCTTTATCGACTGGTTGGTGTCGAGGCCCTTCTTTACGGCGATGGTCTTCGCCGCCTTCGACTTGTCAGCTGCGAACGCGAGCTTGGCGGCCTTCGTTGCCTTCGCCCAAGCGGCCTTCCAGACCTTCGCATCTGCGCGCCCCTGGAGAAGCGCAAACGCCGCGCGGACATTCCAGATCTCATCGTAGGAAAGCCCGAAGAGTTCGGTATCGACGTCGGTATATTCCTCCATGCCGTCCGACCCCCAGCAACGGATTGACTCATGCTTGGTGTGGGTGTCAACCGTCTGGTCGCAGGCAACGCCGCGCTTCGCGATAATCTCGTGGCGGTCATATCCGGCTTCGCCCTTCGGAAGCCCTGCGCCGATTTCGACGGATACATTCACGTCATTGGCAAGCTTAGCAAGGACGTTGATTGCAGGGCCGTTTGCGACGGCCATAACGCGCACCACGTCGGACGCGCCGAGATACGCGGCGAGGTCAAGTTCTTTCGCGAGCATCGCCTCCAAACTAACGCCCTTCGGCGCAAATGACGCGAAGCGCAGAGTCGAAACGCCCTCGAGCGTGCCGTTCTCGGTCATCTTCTTGAGCTCCACGATCTTGCGCTCCATGCGCCCTGGCAAAAGCGGCGTCGCTCCGACGAAGCAATGCCCGTCCTTGATGGTTATCACACCATTCTTGGCTCCGTACTTCTCACGCAAGAAGTCGAGCCCCTTGTTCATCTTCTTTATGTTCATGTTCTCTCTTTCAGTTTTAATTTCCCAATCAGAAATTCCCCAGCTCCAAGCTCTCAGCTCTACGCTCCAAGCTCTCAGCTCTAAGCTCCAAGCTAATTGTTATCCACCCACCATCCCGGCGGCACCTGGTAGTTAAGGTGACCCGTGTCGAGATAGTCCGTCGTCTTCATGTCGTGTCCTACGAGACGCAGGGCATTGCCGAACGGGGTGTTGTACATCGGCGGAGTCTGCGGAACGGAAGTTCCCCACGCGGCGGCCGAGGCGTATCTGTACATGTTGATCCAGTCGTCGCCGCGCAAATGGTGCCACGTCGTCTCAATGAATCCAAAGCCGCCGATCTTGGCGATGTAGTCGGCCATCGGTTTCATCGAGTTGTAGTTCATCCACGGGCATCCTGCGACGGCAAAGCCCTTCTCCTTGAAATAGCCCATCGTCGGCCAATCACCGCGAGCTTCCTTCATGTTGCCGTAGGAATACTGCCAGTCGCAGATGATCACGTCCTTGGAAAGCGTGTCTGCGAGCGTCGCAGTCGTCTTCGAGCCAAAGTGAACAAAGCCCTTCCAGCGAGGATCGCCCTTCTCAAGCAGCATGTCGTGCCAGATCATCGCCCTCGCGCCGCGTGACTTGACGAAGTCGGCGAGGCCGACGATGTGCTCGCAGACGAGTTCGCCGTACGGCCGCTTGCGGCACTCCGGACACGTCGGCGGCTGCGCCTCGTCGCATCCGAGGTGGAAGAACGGTGGATTGCCGAAATCCTCGTGCATCTCGGCAATCAGCTCGCGTAGCACCCGCTGTGTCTCGGGGTTGGTAAGACACCAGTTCCACCCGCCCGGCTCGAACAGCGGCTCGTATTCTGGGGAGAGGTCAAGCACCATGTGCTTAAGCGTGCAGCCGCGCGACGACGAGGCGTGCCCGAACGCGTTGATCTGCGGGATGAGCGTGATGCCGAGGTCGCGTCCTATCGCCGCGAGACGACGCACCTCCTCCTTCGTCATCGTCGGATTCGGCCAATGCCACCACGGATGCTTCTCGCTCGCGTACATGCCCCACGGCTCGATGATCGCGTAGTTGAACTTGAGAAGCGCCGCAAGGCGAATCGCGCGTTCCATCTGCTGGGGCCTAACCTCAGGGAACCAGCAGAGATGGACTGCACGGAACGCGAGGTGCGGAGCGTCAGAAATCTCCAGCGTCGGCAGTATGCGTCCCTCGGTCTTGAACGTGCCGCGCTTCGCGATGGCGAGCTGCCGCAATGTGTACGCCGCCCACCTAACGCCCGCGAGAGTGCGAGCAGCAATCTTGACTCCCGACACGCCGGATGCCATGGAATAGGTCTCCGGGGAGGTTGAAAGGTTGAAAGGTTGAAAGGTTGAAAGGTTGGAGGCAACGACCTTCGGCGACTGGTCTCCGTACCATTCCCTGAAATGAACGGCGAGCCATTCCGCGCCTTTGGCGTCGGGACATTCAAGAGCGACCGTCGTGGACGCGTCGAACGCTATCGGCTTGTCTATGTCGGCCTTGAACTGCACCGGCATGGGCAACGGCGCAAGTTCTATTGCGTCGGGATTCGCCTTATTCCCGGCGAACGCGGCAAACGGCAGAAGAGCGGTGCAAACCGCAGCGAGTTTAATTGCATTGTGCATGACTGGCCTCCAATATGTTCATGATTTTCTACGATACGGTATAGCTGGCAGGACGTAGCGGACAGACACCTCTTTGGCCGCCGCATCGTTCGCGGCGCGACAGGCTTCGGCAAGCGGCGCACCTTCCGCAATGCGCACCGCGAGAACGCCGTTGAACGTGTCGCCCGCGCCAGTGGCGTCGACCGCCTTGACGCTGGGAGCAGGCGGGACAACCTCGCCAGTCGAGCGGATGCGGCAGCCCTTCTCGCCAAGCGTCGTCACCACCTCGCCAGGGGCATCTCCAAGGCCCGCCGTCTCAAACTCGTTTGGCGTGAAGAGCGAGACACGACGCTTCAGCACGTCTGGCAGCGGACGCGACGGCGCAGGGTTCATCACGATTCTTACGCCCCTTTGCTCCGCTATCTCGGAAACGCGCAGGTTTACGGATTCCGGCACCTCATTGCTCAGCAGAAGAATGTCGGCGGATGCAATCTCGTCGACAAACGCGTCTACGTCGGCCGGCTCAAGTTCCGCGCCTGCGCAGCAGGTCACCTGCGTTGCCCCAGCCGTGTCGGTAATGATCGTCGCGAGCGCCGAGTTGATGTCGCGACCAACTAACTTAAGCGAAAGGCCGGCCTCGCCAGCCAAGTCAGACAGTATGTCCGCGCGGTCTCTTTCCGCACATGCGCCCAGAAAAGCGACGTCGGCATTCTGGCGTGCAGCCGCGACGGCCTGGTTGAAGCCCTTCCCGCCCCAATCCTCGTGGCACGACCTAGCCATGACAGTCTCGCCACCCTCGTGGAAGCGCTCGACTTCCATAAAGACGGACTTGCCGACCATGCCGACCACGGCTATCTTAACGCGTTTCTTTTCCACATTCTCTCCCACTCTAAGCTCCCAGCTCCAAGCTCTAAGCTCAAAGCTCTAAGCTCTTAGCTCTAAGCTACAAACACTTCACCCTCCCGAAATACCGTTCCTCCAGCGCGACATTGCGCGCCGTTCCGCCGTCTATGTTGCCGCTCGTGTAGACTGGCGGCGTTACGCCTTTCGCGAGTGCCTTCTTCGCGCCTTCGATCAGCGCAGTGTTGAGTATGAAAAGCGAGGCATACGTCGAAAGCCCGCCCATCTTTGCCTCGCCTACATCGATCACTGCGTCGCCGTGCGGCACTTTGCAATCGACAGCAATGTCCGCCTCGTCCAGAAGTACACCGCCATGCGGCTTGTACGCCGACGAGGAAACGGCTACAGTCTTTACCCCTGCCGCCTTCGCGGCGCGAAGCATCTCCACAGGCGCGGCGTTCTTGCCGCTCGCCGATATGACGACGAACATGTCGCCCTGTTTCACGCCGTGGCGGCGATATACTTCCGACGCGATCCCCGGCATCTTCTCCATCCGGCTCGACTTCGCCGCGCCGTCATGCAGCATAAGGTCAACGTCAAGGACTGGCGACACACATGCAAGCCCGCCAGCGCGATAGAACGCGTCAAGCGCAGGCAGATGGGAGTGACCGCAGCCGAAGACATGGATGATTCC
>Ga0310695_10006842_pt1 | contig 18560 bp, 13 predicted proteins | sample RumenRJG_04DNA_FD_203882 | JGI IMG/M metagenome (GOLD analysis project Ga0310695, IMG submission 203882) | Bovine rumen microbial communities from Lethbridge, Alberta, Canada - RJG_04 (v2) (version 2) | ecosystem: Host-associated > Mammals > Digestive system > Stomach > Rumen | place: Canada...
GATAGCAGGAGTACCGATGATTGCGACGTCAAGAGCTCTTCCTTCAGGACGTTCATCAGTCCGTAGGAGGTCTTGCCTGTTCCTGGTGGACCAATGATGAGAAAGAGATCCTGCGCCTGCTTGGCCTTCAGCGCCAGTTCATCGAAACTGTTGTAATGTCCCTTTAGCTCAAGCCGCTTGTCACACATCGGTTCCCTTTGCAACAGCAAGAGGTCTTTTCGCTCTTGCGGGGCAGAGAGGAAGGCGTGCATAGCGCGGTAGAGAGAGCTGTAGGAAGAGTCGAAGAAATCGTGCTCTACTGCCCATTTCATTCGCGGGCGGCGGTCGTTGCTGGATTCATCGGCATTGATGCGTGTATTGAACACTCCGACATTGGTCTGCGCTGCCCTGAGATGGAGCACGAGGCGATGAGTTTCCAAACGCTCGATGGTGGCACGATAGACCATTGTCCGTCGTGCATCGGGCTCTTCACCTTCAGCGTAGGGATAGCAGATGACGATATCGCCCTTGCGGAAATTGGTGACGGGAAGAAGGCCTTCCGCTGAGTCGTCGGTTGCAGCGTGCGAGGCATAGCCCAACACCAACTGCTCCACCCTACCCTGCTCGGACTCCGTCGGGCTCAACAAATCCAAGTCGTGATAGATATTTCCCGCTTGCAACTTATCCTCCAGCGTACTGTTCCACTTGTCGGCAAAGCCGGAATTCTCTTTCGTCTGGTTTCCCACCTTCGACAACAGATGCTCTGTTTCGAGGAACGTCAGGAAGCGGAAATAATAGGAGCGTTCCAAAGGCGTAGCGCATCTGATGGGGCTGAGCAGGCTCTCAATCTGCGGTTTCTGAAAGCGCTCCCACAAAGGGCCAGTCACATGATGTGTGTTCATGCTGTCGGCGGTCAGCGTTTCCAAGATTCCGATTCCGCCGCGCGTAAAGCCAAACTCTTGGGCAACGAGTTGGTTGCGCGTTCGGATGGCGCTAAACACCAAGTCGGGTGCATAGCCGGGCGCCACAAGCCCTTCCGCATATTTCGAGTAGAGCAACAGACTATGCAGGTTGCGCCCATTCTTCTCATAAATCTCGCGATAGTTATACCTCAAGAGCAACGTATAGAGCATGAGCTGCACCTGATGCTTCAATAGTGGAAGCGGAGGGATCCTCTCAGGGAAAGCGGCCTTTCCCGACTTCTGTTCGATCACGATTTTCTGGTCGCGCTGCAGGAAGTCCATACGTCCTTGCAGACCGAGCATCTCTGAGAAGAACGAAGGTTCGAGGACGATTTCCGAAGTGTCGAACCGCCGTATGCCGTCATTCTTGAACACTTCCGGCAACACCTCCCTCACGATATGCTGGATGTTCTGCTTCTGGTTCTTTGCCGATTGGTGGAAGTCAGAAGTCAAATCAGCAGTCAGCAGGCTCAAGGCATGCTCTTTGAAAAACGTCTGCACGCTCTCAGCATAGGGTCGGTCGTCGGGATAGAGCGACAATGTCTCATCGAGAAACTGTCCAGCCAGAAGACCAAGAAGCGTCGCAGAAGTGTTGGCGGCAGGCTTGAGTTTATTGAGAAGATGATTCAGCGGGGAGTCGGAATACTGCTCGAAACAAGCAGCAACGGCCGAAATGTCGACCAAATAATCGGGTTCGAAGATAATTAGTTCGGGATAGATCACACCGTCTTTCTCGCGCGGGAACACCAGATTCAGCTGGCTGCGAGGCGTCAGGATGTTTCTAAGATAGGTCCAATCCCACGTTTTGTAGACATTTTCTTCGGTCGGTCCGCCATAATGAATCTTCATCTCGCCTATACCGGCTTCGTCGGCTACGGCATAGAGATAGGTGTCGTCCCAGCGTTCGACAATCACCCGAAGACTAACCGCCGTGAGCCGATTGCTCCGTACGGTGCGATGCTGTGGGAAACGCGACTCTAAGAAGGTGGGAACGGGAACGTGGAGCACACAAGCCACAAACTGGCAGACGGCCTTGAAGTCGTACCAATAATTGTCGGCCTGCATGCGGCTGTCTTCGCCTCCAAGCTTTCTGAACCTCACCCGCGCATCGTGGATGTCACGACGCAAAGAAGCGGGGGCCTGATGCTCTTTCAACAGATAGTCTGTTTTGGCAAAGGCCCCGCCAAATCGGATTCCCGGAATTTGGGTGTGCTGATTGAGAACCCTGAGAAACAGTTGGCGCAGAGCGGAATAAGCCTGCCGGAAATCAGGCACGAGCGTTGCCGATTCCTGCAGTTCCTCGAAAAGGCTCTCCGCCGTATCGGGTTCGTAGACGATGGTTTCCTCCATCTCTACAGCTGATCGTCGCTGAGCTCGAAGGTGTTGCCTCGGCTCATGTCGCCTGTGTCAAGACCGAGCTTCAGCCACTTCATACGCTGCTTCGACGTACCGTGAGTGAACGACTCAGGCTGGCTGTAGCCCTGAGCCTTCTCCTGCAGGTAGTTGTCGCCGATGACTTGAGCGCAGCGGATGGCTTCCTCCAGGTCGCCGTCTTCGAGCGAGCCGAACATTGCATTCTCGTAGTGTCCCCAGACGCCGGCATAGAAGTCGGCCAGCAATTCCAGGCGCACACTGATCTTGTTGGCTGTCACCTTGTTGGAGCGGCTCATCTGCTGATGGGCTTTGCCGAGCGTTCCTAAAAGGTATTCCACATGGTGGCCCACCTCGTGGGCAATCACGTAGGCGTAGGCGAAGTCACCTTCAGCGCCCAACGATTTCTTCATCGTGGTGAAGAACGACAGGTCGATATACAGACACTGGTCGCCCGAGCAATAGAACGGTCCCACCTGAGCGTTGCCCTGTCCGCAGGCAGTCTGCACGGCACCCGTGTAGAGCACCATCTTCGGCGGCTGATACTCGCGGCCCATCTTCTGGAACACCTTCGTCCAGACATCTTCAGTGGAGGCAAGGATCTGACGTGAGAACTTTGCCAACTCTTCTTCTTCCTTGGTGAACTCGCGGTCGCTTTGTTCCACCACTTGTCCCTGGGCCATCTGCTGACCCACGTTGTTCACAACGTCGCCGATATTACCTCCAGAGAGGAATGTAATGATGGCAATCATCACAATACCACCGATACCCAGACCGGCCACTGTGCCTCCGCTCATTCTCCGGCGGTCGTCCACATTGCTACTTTCTCTTCTTCCGTCTAATTTCATAAAGCTTTATTCTTTTGTTGATTGATAATTATTTCGACATATACTTTTTGCCATTCACAATATAAGTGCTGCGCGACCGACTGCCCCGCGCCTGCTTTCCCTTTCCAATCTGCCTTCCATCTATGGCATACGCCGTCGATGCCTGCTGTCTTTTGGTGGTGGGAGTCCTCACGGCGGTAGGCTCAGCTTCTTCCATCTTCGTGATGAGCACCTCGTCCATGAAGAAACGCTTCTGCGAGGGGGTGAAGATGAGCGAGAACTTGCCCTTACCGCTCAACGCTGTCTGATAGACATTCCACCGTTGCGTCTGCATCGGTCCGAAGCTGGTGTCGGCAATCGTGATGGCGCTGGGATTGTTGGTGCTGATGGTCATGGAGCAGGTTTCTGTGTTCCAGGGAGCCACTTTGAAGGTCAGCACATAGTCGCCGTCGATGCTGATTTCGGGCGATGTCAGCGTGCCGTTCTTACTGCCAGAGCCAAAGCGGGCACAGTCGTTGCCGCCTGCCATATAGGCAGCATCCCAACCCGAATGGTCGCTCACGAAGGGACCGCTTCCGGCTCCCCCACTCCACAAACCATCGTTGCCGCCAGAACCTGTACTACCGTCGAAGGTCTCCACGAACAACGTTTCGCCTGTGACAACAATGGGATCATCGGGATTATCTGGATTATCGGGATCATCAGGATCGTCTGGATCATCGGGCGTCGGATCAGGTTCTATGCCGCTTTCATAGTTTTCATAGTTGAAGGCCACATCCTGCTTGCTGCCCCAGATATACTCCTCCAGTCCGGGATAGTCGACAAAGGGGTTGCGGTTGCCCTGATGTGAACGGACGGAATCGTTGCGGGCGGTCTCCACGGAGTCGACAGGGTCTTGCTTCGACCAGCGCATGAGCATCTTCAGCTGCCACTGGGTGAAACCAGGATACTTCGTGCCGTCGAACACGTTGGAGGCCTCAGCATTGTTTGCCCAAGAGGAAATCTGATTCTCATAGCAAGTAGCCATATAGAAATAGATTCTCGCGATGTCGCCCTTGATCTCATTCGCAGGTTCGAACACCTGACCCGTATAACCTTCTGTCTTGCAACGTCCCAGCTTGCTGTAGCCGTTGGCCGACTGATAGGTGATGCTTTTAGGATCCACTTCTCCGAAGGGATAGTTGCCGCGACGGTTGTTCACATAGCCATCGGTAGGCACCACATGATGGCCGTCGCTCTTCATGGGCGACTGCTTCGAGAACCAGCTCTGCGGTACGGTATGCTCGCGATTGTAGCTCTGTCCCTCAGCGTTGTAAGAGTGGTTCTCAGCCGGTCCGCCGATGACATAGTGCGTGGTATCTGAATACCAGTCGCGCAGATAGCCGTCGGGGCGCTTGTCGCTCTTGTGGTACATCTCCAGCAGGGCGTCGTAGCCCGGATTGGAACTCTTATAGATGATTTTGCAGAGCTTCGTCTTCAGCGCACTACCCTTGTAGCCGTTGGCATTTGCATAGTAATCATTCGAACCGTTGGGCCCTTGAGCCTGAATGCCCAGACAACAGCCCAGCATCAGAAGCATGGTAATACCTAAAACTTTTTTCATACCTTATTATAGTTTTACTCGCGACATTAATAGGTTATTAGTTATTGGGTGAGCTTATATTGCCTTGCAAAATTACAAACTATTTTTGATATATGCAAATTCTGCACGGAATTATAATATTTATTGACACTGAAGGACGGGAAAACAAGAATTGATAAATGCTGTGTTTTGCTCTCAACCCCCAAAAAGTTTGAATGATCTATTACCTGCGCGAACTACAAAGGGATAATCGCCTCATAGAAAAAAGCGGAAAAGCCTTTCGCACGTAACTACTTGGCTCTTCCACTTCTCAACATTCGCCATCATGAGTAGAAATGTTGGCTGCCGATGGCAGGACATGCACCCTGTTCTTCCCTGCATGTGAAAAACCTTTATTCTGGCAAGGCGGAGCTATTGGGCGAGGCGGAAGCCTATGTTGTTGTTCGTGTTCGAAGGCGTGTTGTTGTTCCGATTCGAGACACGGCAGTTCCTGGCGTTGTTGTTCCAGCTGCCTCCACGGTTCACGCGGTTAGAGCCCTAGGGGGTACACTCCTGTAGTTTGTACCATGTTGCGAAGAAAACCGTCGGTTTGCGCCTTTCTCACAAAGGCCAACATACACTGTCCACGCATGGCATATTCTTGTTGATTGATACTTTCCAAGTCTACTTCAGCAGCTAAAGCAGCCATTTTCTCACGAAAGCGTAGCTTGCTTCTTCTGTTGAGTCTCAAACCATTACCATAAACGACATAGCCGAGAAATGGTATTCCGCAAGAAGTCCTGTTGACGACAGGATCGTGAAGTTGTAGTTTTAACTCATTTTCCACATATCTTATATATATACCTACATCGTGCAAGAGCCTGTGCTTATCGTTGGAGAAAAGCAGGACGTCGTCCATATAGCGCACCAGACCAGGCACACGGAGTTGCTGCTTGGCATAGTGGTCGGCCACCGAGAGATAGTGGTTGGCAAAGTATTGGCTGGTCAGGTTTCCAATGGGAAGACCCTTTCCCGGAGAAGAATGGTAATCATTGAGAAGGCATTGGAAGAACAACAAGAGCTGTGGGTCTTTGAAGAGCCGGCAAAGCTGCTGCATCATCACCTGGTGATCAATGCTTTCGAAGTAGTGGCACACATCGAGCTTGGCAAACCATTGATATTGACGGGCATACTGCTGCGCCCGCTCCAGAGCTTTGTAAGTACCTTTCCCTATGCGGCTGGCATAGCTGTCGTAGTCTTGATAGTTGTCGAAGACGGGATGGCAGATACGCATCATGGCATGGAAGACCACACGGTCGGGGAATGAAGCGGCACAGATTTCACGCTTCTTCGGATCATGGATAGTGAAAAACTGATACTGTCCGAAGCGGTAGGTTCCATCCAGCAACTGCTCCTGCATTAGCTTCAAATGGTCGTCCAAATGATTGCGGAACTTCACGACCGCCATCTTACCACTCTTTCCACGGGCAGCTCGCAGGAAAGCCTCATGCAAATTCTCCCGGCTCGCTATCCGCTCCATCAGGTTGCCCACCCGCTTCACCATGTTGCTCAGAAATGAAATATTTCACATAATCGGCCAACCGTTGCGGCGCAATGCCTTTCACCTGGCGGGTGTTCTCCTCAGTCAGCTCCGGCATTTTGGAGAGCAAAGCCAACTCCTCGTTGGTAAACACCAAATAGGCGGGTATGGAAAGCTCCTTGGCTATCGACTTACGAATACCCTTGAAATGGTCGTAGCGTCTGTGTTCCTCGTCAGAAAGTTCTACAGAGGGATCGCGCCTATCCTTGCGTGAAGCAGGCGGAGCCTCTGCCGTCGGGTCGCCGGCGAGATACTCCACCAACAAAGTCCAATAACCTCCACCATCCGGGCAGAAGTGGCGTTCCACTTGAAGGATGCGATGGCTGCGCAGGAACTTGTTGGCCTCGGCCTCGCTTCGCTCGGCATCCTGCAGAGGAATTGTAAATACTCTAATTTGCATATTAGTGACTTTCTTTGCGGCCCGTATCATGATACTGCCCTTTTGGCGGCTTTGGGCCGCCTTTTTGGGCTGGCATCATGATACAGAGCCGAATTTAATTGTTTATCCTTTTTGCAGGAAAGGAACTATTGGGCGAGGCGGAAGCCTAAGCTGTTGTACGTGAGCGAAGGCGCGCCGCTGATCCGACACGAGACACGGCAGCCCCTGGCGCTGCTGCACCAGCTGCCCCCACGGTACACGCGGTCAGAGCCCGAGGAGGGACCCGTAGGATTCGTCTGCGAAGACGAGCTATAGCTGCCATACCTGTCCTGACACCACTCCCAGACATTGCCCAACATATCATAAAGACCAGAGGCATTGGGTTGTTTCAGTCCTACAGGATGCGTGCCACCTTTGCTGTCATTATACTGCTTTTCTGACCAACCTGAAATGTCATAACCGTGAGAAACATCGCATCCGGCACTTTCAGTATAATCCTGTCCACAGTTGCCGCCGTACCAAGCCAACGGGTCAAGATTAGGAGAATTGTTTTTGCCCAAAATATTAATGTTTTCTCCATTATATAGAGAAGTATTTGTGCCTCCTCTCGCGGCATACTCCCATTCTGCCTCCGTCGGCAGGCGGAACGTCTGACCCGTCAGCTCGTTCAGTTTCGTGATGAACGTCTGGCAGTCGTTCCAAGACACTCTCTCCACAGGCAGCTTGTTGCCCTTGAAATATGACGGGTTCGACCCCATCACGGCTACCCACAGCTCCTGGGTCACCTCCGTTTCGCCAATGCTGAAGCCATCTAAAGTCACCTGATGCGCAGGCTTCTCGTCACTATCAGCATAAGAGTCCTGCTCACTGGCTCCCATCATGAAGGTGCCACCCTCAATTGCCACCATCCTGAACTCCACACCGTTAACCACATAAGTCTCGCCAACGCCAACTGAATGGTTACCAAAGGGGCGCTCCACGTGTGATGCCGCATTCTCGGTCACTCGGTCGATGAAGTCCTTGGCATAGCTCTGCATGTCGCCGAACTGCGACCCCAACGAGCTGGAGCAGTCAAGCACTAGCATGATAACGGTTCCGGCATGAGTGATGGTGGTCTGCGTGTTGTTGTCGGGCGTGAACTCGGAGTTAACCTGCCAGGAAGTGGCCGTTGCTGATTTATAGTATTGCTTGATGTTGGAGGTGGGAATCAAGCCGTTGCCATCCTTTCGCTGCAACCCCGTGAATGTATAGGTCACGAAGATGCCGTCTTGCTTTCCCTGTATGAAGGAACCACTCTCCGCCTTGATGCCGTGATACGACACATCGCGGAGCGAACGGTCGGACAGGTTGAATGTTCCCTCAATATACAGGGAACTGTTGGCCGCCGCATTCCCATCGAAGGTAAAACGTATCAGCGTGCCGTTGCTTTGTCCGGGAATGCGCATGCTGATGGTCTGCTTGTTGCTGATGCTGATGATCTGGTCAGATATCTCTTGCAACTTCGAGCGCACGGCGCTCATGCTGCTCACCTCGAAAGCTTTGTCGGCAGAGCTGGCCAGCTTGTTGAGGTTGCTCTGGAAAAGCGTGTAGTTCGTTACGTCGCTGCCGCGAAGTCCTAAGGAGTAGGCTGTCAGCGGAAGACCTTTCACCGTGGTGTTCTTGATGCGCTGGTTCACGGCATTCAAGTATTGCTCGTCGGTGGAGTAGCTGCCGTTCATCATCAGCGAACCCTGGTCGAGACCGTCGGTGAAGGTAATCAGGTTGACGCTGGAGAAATTGGTGGGGAAATCCTGCGAACTGAGCATGTCGAGTGCATGGTCCACACCGTAGTAGAGCAGCGTGCCGTCTTTTCTCGACAGATTGCTAACGAACGTCTTGAAACCGCTGGCCGTACTCTTATCCAATACGCCAAAAGGTTTCTCGTAAAGCTCTTGGTTGAACCCCACGATGCCCAAATACACCAAAGGCTCGTCTTCGGCACGGAACAGCTTGACGCTGTCTATGCTGTTCGTTATCGTATGGTGGAACACTTCTCCACCATGATAGAAATCCACGGACCGTGCGTTGGCATCATCGCCAACCACCATACTGTCGATGTCGGCTGTCGCCACAGAACTGACGATGTTACCATTCTGATAAATGTCCAAGAACTTCTGAGACATGCTTTGCTGAACCATCGCCAGCAGGCATATAGCTATCAATGATATTCTTTTCATAGTCTTGTCTCCTCCCCCTTATTTGATGATTTTCATACTCTTTTTCATTCCGTCGCCTGTGAGGGTGACCACGTAAACGCCCTGCTTCAGATGGGCAAGGGGCACATCGAGCGTCTTCCCGCCGCTATGCAAGGATGCGTGCTGATGGCCCTGTACATCATAGACACAGACACTGGTCAGAGGCACACGGCTCACTATGTGCAGGACAGCAGCCCCGCGGTCGTAGCTGACGTTGACATCGCCATCAGCTGCCATCGGCTGCCCAACGGATGTGGGCTGCGCATTCGTGCCATTGAACGAAATAAACGAAAGGGTGCTGTAGGCATAATCGGTCTTGCCATTCTTCATGTACAAGCTGAGTGCGTTTTCACCAAACGTCATTTTGTCCAGGTTGTCAAGCGCATACACGACCGCTTTCGTGGAACCTTTCTTATAAACATAGAAACTATCGCCACCGTCTGGGGCGATTCCTGAATTTGCCCATCCAGAAACACCAAATGTAAATAATGAAATGAGTGCGACTGCCTTTTTAGATAATTGACGGCAATTAGTAAAATTACAATTTTCCATAACAATAAAGTTTACAATGTATGTCAGCGTCCCACCTGCTCTGGCTGCCTAAAGGCTTTCAGCGTTCAGTGAGACGGTGCAAAGATAAGAAAGATATTTGAAACATCAAAGGAAAAGCTGGAAAATGAATTGAAAAATCATTTTTCATTTTGTATGTTGTCACTTGTTTGTACCTTTGAATAAGGTACTTCCATTCGGAAATACCCAAATAAATTTGGTATTTCGCTCATTTAATCGTACCTTTGCACGCAAAATCAACAAATAAGGAATAAGAGGAATGATTACACTGACAAATCTGGCCATTCAATTCGGCAAGCGAGTGCTTTACAAAGACGTAAACCTGAAGTTCACCAACGGCAATATCTACGGCGTTATCGGAGCCAATGGCGCAGGAAAATCCACCCTGCTCAAAGCCATCAGCGGAGAACTGGAGCCCAATAAGGGAACGGTAGAACTGGCTCCCGGAGAGCGACTTTCCGTTTTGGATCAGGATCACTTCAAATTCGATGCTTTCACCGTGATGGACACCGTGTTGCAAGGACACCAGCCCCTTTGGCAGAACATGAAGGAGCGCGAGGCCCTCTATGCCAAGCCCGAGATGACCGAGGAGGACGGCAACCTGGCCGCCGACCTCGAGTTGAAGTTCGCGGAGATGAACGGATGGGAGGCAGAGAGCGAGGCCGCCCAGCTGCTGAGCAACCTCGGTGTGAAGGAAGACCGCCACTACATGATGATGTCGGAACTCTCGAACAATGAGAAGGTGCGCGTGATGCTGGCCAAAGCGCTGTTCGGACATCCCGACAACCTGCTCCTCGACGAGCCCACCAACGACCTCGACCTCGACACCGTACAGTGGCTCGAAGAATACCTGAGCAACCTGGAGCAATGCGTCTTGGTGGTGTCACACGACCGACATTTCCTCGATGCCGTCAGCACACAGACCGTAGATATCGACTTCGGCAAGGTGACCGTCTTTGCGGGCAACTACTCCTTCTGGTATCAGTCGTCGCAGCTGGCCCTGCGCCAAGCTCAAAACCAAAGACTGAAGGCCGAGGAACGCCGCAAGCAGCTTGAGGAGTTCATCCGTCGCTTCTCGGCCAATGTGGCCAAGTCGAAGCAGACCACATCGCGCAAGAAGATGCTCGAAAAGCTTACCGTAGAAGAAATCCGCCCGTCGAGCCGCAAGTATCCCGGCATCATCTTCGCGATGGACCGCGAGCCGGGCAACCAGATACTCGAGGTGGAAGGCCTGAAAGCTGTCGACACCGACGGCACCGTGCTCTTCGACAATGTGTCGTTCAACATCGAAAAAGGCCAGAAGACGGTGTTCCTCTCCCACAACCCCAAAGCAATGACCGCCCTGTTCGAGATCATCAACGGTAACCGCGAACAGCAAGCCGGCACCTACAAATGGGGCATCACCATCACCACAGCCTACCTGCCGCTCGACAACACGGAGTTCTTCAAGAGCGACCTGAACCTCGTCGACTGGCTCTCGCAATATGGAACGGGCAACGAAGTGATGATGAAGGGCTACCTCGGACGCATGCTCTTCAAGCAGGAGGAAGTGGAAAAGAAAGTCAACGTGCTCAGTGGAGGCGAGAAGATGCGCTGCATGATTGCACGCATGCAACTGAAGAATGCCAACTGCCTCATCCTCGACACACCCACCAACCACCTCGACTTGGAGTCCATACAGGCCTTCAACAACAATCTCGTGCAGTTCGGCGGAAACATTCTTTTCGCCTCCCACGACCATGAATTCATCAACACGGTGGCCGACCGCATCATCGAACTGACCCCCAAGGGCACCATCGACAAACTCATGACCTACGATGACTACATCTACGACGCACAGATTAAGGAGCAGAAAGCACGTATGTACGGAGAATAAGGACTGGCACGGTTTTTGCTATCAGCGGAAACAAAAGGAAAAACGTTAGAACTATGAGCGAAGAAAAGAAAATCAATATCGAAGACGGCAACCTCGAAGAGGAGAACAATTCGGAAAACACACAGGCCGAAGAGACCGTGAACAACGAACAACAGCCGGACGACGCACAGACGGAGGAAACTCCCGCAGAAGAGGAGAAAGACCCGCTCGACGCCGCTTTGGCAGAGATAGAGAACCTTAAAAGCCAGATGCTCTACAAGCAGGCAGAGTTTGAGAACTACCGCAAGCGCACCATCAAGGAGAAGGCAGAACTCATCCTCAATGGCGGCGAGAAGACCATCACGGCCATCCTGCCCGTGCTCGACGACTTCGAGCGCGCCCTTGCAGACAAGACCGACGACCCTAAGGCCATCAAGGAAGGCATGGAGCTCATCTTCCACAAATTCGTTAAGACCCTTGAAGGACTGGGCGTGAAGAAGATAGAAACCGCCGACAAGGATTTCGACGTTGACTATCACGAGGCCATCGCAATGGTGCCGGGTATGGGCGACGACAAGAAAGGCAAGGTCATCGACTGCGTACAGACGGGCTATACGCTCAACGACAAGGTGATCCGACATGCCAAAGTGGCAGTAGGCCAATAAGGTTCCGTGAGTCTTTGTTACAAAGACCTACATAACGACAAAGAAAAAATGGCAAAAAGAGATTATTACGAGGTACTTGGCGTTGACAAGAATGCTTCCGAAGACGACATCAAGAAAGCCTATCGGCGCATCGCCATCAAATACCATCCCGACCGCAATCCTGGCGACAAAGACGCTGAGGAGAAATTCAAGGAGGCCGCCGAGGCCTACGACGTGCTTCACGACCCGCAAAAGCGCCAACGCTACGACCAGTTCGGTTTCGAAGGACTGGGAGGTGCAGGAGGCTTTGGCGGATTCGGCGGCGGGGGATTCTCTATGGACGACATCTTCACCATGTTCGGCGATGTCTTCGGCGGACGTGGTGGATTCGGTGGTTTCAGCGGTTTCGGAGGTTTCGGCGGCGGACGTCAGGCTCCGCAGCACCGTGGTTCCGACCTACGCCTGAAAGTCAGGATGTCGCTTCAGGAAGTGTCTACAGGCGTCACCAAGAAATTCAAGGTGCGCAAGGACATCACCTGTAGCCACTGTCACGGAACAGGCTCGGAAGATGGCAAGACCGACAGTTGTCCTACGTGTCACGGAAGTGGCGTCGTCACACGCACCACGCAGAGCCTCTTCGGCACGATGCAAACACAGAGCGTATGCCCCAACTGTCAAGGCGAGGGACGCATCATCCGCAACAAATGCCGCGAATGTGGCGGCAGTGGCGTCGTGAAGGGTGAAGAAGTGGTGGAAATCAAGATTCCAGCTGGTGTGGCCGAGGGAATGGTGGTTAACGTGCCAGGCAAAGGCAATGCAGCCATCCATAATGGCGTGAACGGCGACATTCAGGTGTTTATAGAGGAAGAACCCAACGAAACATTCATACGCGACGGCAACAACGTGCTCTACAACCTGCTGCTCGACTTCCCCACGGCTGCCCTTGGCGGCGATGTAGAGATACCCACCATCGAAGGAAAGAAGGTCAAGATAGGCATCGAGCCAGGCACCCAACCCGGTAAGACGCTTCGCCTGCGTGGCAAGGGACTGCCCCAGGTGCAGGGATATGGCAACACCACCGGCGACCTGGTAGTCAACATCAGCGTCTACGTGCCGAAGACACTATCACGCGAAGAACGTAAGATGATGGAAGAACTGCGCGAGAGCGACAACTTCAAGGGTGACAAGCAGACCAAGGAAAGCATCTTCGATAAATTCCGCAACTATTTTAACTAAACACCTCACATTGAACCCATTAACAGGTTCAAGCTCTTATCAATGAATTATCAACAGACAACAGCATATCTGTTTAGTGTCACCCCGGTCTTCGAGAAGATCGGGGCTGGTGCTTATAAGGAGGGATTGGAAAACTCCTGGGCGCTCGACAAGCACTTCGGACATCCCCATCGACAGTTCCGCAGCATCCATGTAGCAGGCACCAATGGCAAGGGGTCGTGCTCCCACACCATCGCTGCCGTACTCCAGGCAGCAGGCTACCGCGTAGGCCTCTACACCTCACCTCATCTGGTAGACTTCCGAGAGCGCATCCGTGTCAATGGCGAGTGCATCCCGGAGCAGTATGTCATCGACTTCGTGGAAAAGGAGCGCGCTTTCTTCGAACCCCTCCACCCGTCCTTTTTCGAGCTTACTACGGCTATGGCCTTCAAGTATTTCGCCGAGCAGCATGTCGATTACGCTGTGATAGAAGTAGGCTTGGGTGGAAGGCTTGATTGCACGAACATCATTACCCCTGTCCTGAGTATCATCACCAACATCAGCCTCGACCACACACAGTTTCTGGGCAACACCCTTGAGCGCATAGCCAGCGAGAAAGCCGGCATCATCAAGTCCCATGTGCCCGTCGTGGTGGGTGAGACTCTGCCCGAGACACGCCCCGTCTTTGCCGTCAAGGCACACGATATGAACTCCCCACTCTACTTCGCTGAAGAATTCGATGCAGCATCCTTTGCTGATATCGACTTCGAACTGAAAGGCGACTATCAGCAAAAGAACCGCCAAACCATTCTCTGTGCACTTCATTGCCTATCCTCCTCCATCCTCAACCTTTCACCTTCCTCCATCGCAGATGGTTTCGCCCATGTCTGCGAGCTGACCGGCCTTGTGGGTCGTTGGCAGAAGATACAGGAAAGGCCATTGGTTGTCTGCGACACAGGCCACAACGTGGGCGGATGGCAGTATCTTGCTCCACAAATTGCACAGCAACGTTGCCGACAGCTGCGCATCGTCTTCGGAATGGTCGACGACAAAGACATCGATGCGGTGATGGAGATGCTGCCCCAGCACGCCGTCTACTACTGGACGCAGGCCAGCACCCACCGAGCCATTCCCGTTGCCTCCGTTGCAGAAAAGGGCAAACACCATCAGCTTGAGGGCACCCTCCACTACAGCGTAGCCGAGGCATATGCCCATGCTCTGGAAGAGGCCGACGATGATGACTTTATTTTCGTGGGCGGCAGCAGCTATGTGGTGGCCGACTTCCTGGCCATGTAGCAATGTGCGAGCCAAACCGCCCCTCATCAGGGAGAGTGAGAGGGAGTTCGTCCCCGTAAAAAACAAGCAAGGCCGCTGATTTGTCGGCGGCCTTGCTTTTCATTCATCAATATCCTTTATTTCACTAAAACTTTCTTGGTGACGATTGAACCGTCGGACATCTGCTGACGAACGATGTTGAGTCCTCTGTGTAGGGTGTTGTACTGACGTGCAGTCGCATCGTAACAAGTGATACTGACCGTAGTGGCCTTGGAGGCTGTGCTGACGGTGGTCTCGTCAATGGCTGTGTCGACGTCAGTTGCATTAACAACAGACAGTCCTCAAATCCCGACAGCAAGTGTCTTTCCAAAATGGACAAATGCAAATGGAACAGGTCGACGGGCGCATCGTAGTTGGCTCGTGATTCCATCCACCTCTCCATTTTTGTTAATTAAAGTTGTAGTATTTGCACGGCTCAACAAAAATGATTATATTTGCAAAGTTTTTCAACTCAATACTTTATATCAACTCAATACTTTGTAGATATGAACACATCGGAATCACAAAACCTCTGTGGCCTGAAACGTGAGGACTTTCAGACCACGATCAATGGGAAAAATACGGATCTCTACATTCTCCGCAACAATCAAGGCTGCGAAGTGGCCGTGACCAACTACGGTGGAGCGGTGCTGGCCATCATGGTGCCCGACAAGGATGGCAACTTTGCCAATGTCATCCAGGGCTATCCTAACATCCAGGAGGCTATCAACAGTCGGCAGCAGTATCTCTCGACGCTCATCGGCCGCTACGGCAACCGCATTGCCAAGGGACACTTTACCCTGAACGGCAAGGACTACGACCTGGCCATCAACAACGGACCAAACTCTCTGCACGGAGGACTGAAGGGCTGGAACGCCCGCGTGTGGGACGCACTGAAGATGAGTGAGAATACATTAGTGCTCAACTATGTGTCGCCCTATCTTGAAGAGGGATTCACAGGTGAGGTGAAAGTGACGGTGGTCTACACCTTCACCGACGAGAATGAGTTCACCATCGGCTATATGGCCACGACCAACAAGAAGACGATCGTCAACCTGACTCACCACGGATTCTTCTCGCTGCAGGGTATTGGCAACCCCACAACGGAGATTACTGACCAGCTGTGCGAGATCAATGCCGACTTCTTCATCCCTATCGATGAGACAAGCATTCCCACGGGCGAAATCCTGAAAGTAGAGGGCACGCCCTTCGACTTCCGCACGCCGAAACTTGTGGGACAGGACATCGACGCTGACGACGAGCAAATTCGCAACGGCGCAGGCTACGACCACTGCTTCGTACTGAACAAGAAGGAGGAGATGAAGCTGACATTTGCCGCACGACTCACCGACCCGAAGAGCGGCCGCACCATGGAGGTGCTGACCACAGAGCCGGGCATGCAGGTTTACACCAACAACTGGGGCGACGGCCTGCCAGGACCTGGCGGAACGACCTTCCCGCGTAGAAGTTCCATCTGCTTCGAGTGCCAGCACTTCCCCGACAGCCCCAACCACCCGTACTTCCCGTCGGTGGTGCTGCGCCCGGGCGAACAGTACAAGCAGAAGACGGTCTACAAGTTCGGCGTGGTGTAAAAGAGGTGGTGCGAAGAGTAAGCACGTAGTCATTAGTAATAATTATCAAAAAAAGAATAGAATGTTGGATATTGAATTTGTAAGAAGCCGCTTCATCAAGCACTTCGACGGAAAGACTGGCAACGTGTACACTTCGCCAGGACGTATTAACCTCATCGGCGAGCACACCGACTACAACGGCGGGTTCGTGTTTCCGGGAGCAGTGGATAAAGGTATCGTGGCCGAAATGCGTGTAAACGGCACCGACGACATCATCATGGCCTATGCCATCGACCTGAAGGATCGTGTGGACTTCCACCTCAACGACCTGGAAGGACCGAAGGCCAGCTGGGCACGCTACATCTACGGCATCGCTAAGGAAATGCAGAAACTGGGCGTCCCTGTGAAGGGATTCAACGTTGCCTTCGCTGGCGACGTGCCCCTCGGAGCCGGTATGTCTTCGTCGGCAGCCATGGAGAGCTGTTTCGCCTGCGGTCTCAACGATCTCTTTGGCGAGAACAAGGTGGAGAAATGGGACATCGTGCTGGCCGGACAAGCCACTGAGCATAACTATTGCGGCGTGAACTGCGGCATCATGGACCAGTTTGCCAGCGTGTTCGGACAGGAAGGCAAGCTGATGCGCCTCGACTGCCGCAGCCGTGAGTTCGAGTATTTCCCATTCGACCCGAAAGGCTACCGTTTGGTGCTCATCAACTCTTGCGTGAAGCACGAACTGGCAGGCAGTCCCTACAACGACCGCCGCAACTCGTGTGAGAACGTGGTGCGCCACATCGCCGCTAAGCATCCTGAAGGAAAGTTTGAGACGCTGCGCGACTGCACATGGGAGCAGCTCGAGGAAGTTCGCGCAGAAGTGGGCGAAGAAGACTACAAGCGTGCTCACTTCGTGCTGGGCGAGAAAGACCGCGTGCTCGCTGTCTGCGATGCCCTCGTGGCTGGCGACTATGAGACCGTTGGTCAGAAGATGTACGAGACGCACGAAGGCCTGTCAAAGGAATACGAGGTAAGCTGCGAGGAGCTCGACTTCCTGAACGACGTAGCCCGCGAGAACGGTGTGACGGGTTCGCGCATCATGGGCGGTGGCTTCGGCGGTTGCACCATCAACCTGGTGAAGGACGAGCTCTACGACCAGTTCATCGCTGATGCCAAGGCAAAATACACGGCCAAGTACAACCGCGAGCCGAAGGTCTACGACGTCGTCATCAGCGACGGTTCCCGCAAGCTCTGCTAATCCCCATCCCTTTTCAACAACGGATTGCACGGATTACACGGATTCAAACTATGCTGCTCATCATGAGACTTAGAAATTCCGTGTAATCCGTGTAATTCGTTGTAAGAAAACATGTATCTCCGTGTTTAAGAAAAGAGTATTGGTGTGCAATAATTTGCATTCGCGTGTTTTTTCGTCGTTGCGAACAATTGCGAAGCATTTTTTTTGGTCGGTTCCTTTTTTTCTACTATTTTTGCACTAGATTTCAGATACAAATCACTCACTATAATAATAAGGTATTATGATTGAACTTATTGAACTGAAAAAAGAAGAACTCATGAAGAATCGTGGCTACACGGCCACGCTGAGTGCCGGCTACCACATGTTGGCCGACAATTTCAAGGCCATTTTCCGCCACATCTGGGCCTATGCTCTTGTGTTCGCTTTAGTGATGGGCGCGTGGACGGTATTCGAAACGAACTTTGAAAACCCGGAGGACCTGGAAATGACCGCCATGATGGGAGTCAAGTTGCTCGTGGCTGTCATTGCGGTGATTGTCGTTGCCATTGCCTTCAGCGCCCGGGCAACGATGCTGCTCAACGAGCAATCGATGCGCTGGAATGTGGGGCGCGTAACAAAGCTGTTGGGATTCAGCATTCTGCTGAGCATCATTCTCTCGCTCGTCATCCTCGCGCTGGTGTTCTACACGGGAGGAGCCGAGAGCGCTGCGACGGCAGCTGCCGCTGCTGAAGGGGCTGAGATAGAAGCCATGCAGCCAAATGCTGCCATCGGTCTGGTGCAGATGTTTTTTGTCGTGGGTGTCGTGATCATCCTGGCTCTTATCTTCTACCTGCCGTTTTTATACACCGTACCGAAATATCTGGTGGAAACAGAAAGCAAGCTCTTCCCCACCCTATTTGGAAAGTACGGCCGCGGCTTACGCCATTGGGGCTACATTTTCGTGTGTATGCTACTGCTCTCGCTGTGCATCGGCGTGTGCTCCATTATCCTGATGCTACCCATGTACGTGGTACAAATGGTGCAACGACTGAACCAAGTGGGGATGCTCGGCGGCGACGAGAGTGGTCTGCCTTCATGGTTTGGCTGGTTGAACTTCGGTGTCTCTACCGTCACCTATTTCGTCTATTCGTTCATCAGCCTGATAGAACTATTTGTGTGCTACTACATCTATGGCAGCATTGAGACACGCCACAGAGAGAAACAGCTCATCAAGACAGAATAAGCACAGA
>Ga0310695_10006844_pt1 | contig 18556 bp, 16 predicted proteins | sample RumenRJG_04DNA_FD_203882 | JGI IMG/M metagenome (GOLD analysis project Ga0310695, IMG submission 203882) | Bovine rumen microbial communities from Lethbridge, Alberta, Canada - RJG_04 (v2) (version 2) | ecosystem: Host-associated > Mammals > Digestive system > Stomach > Rumen | place: Canada...
GGACGGTGCCGTTCGGCGCAAGTGCCGTTGCGTCGATAGGCGAGCCAGTTTCCATTGTGCCAGGGCTGTCGTCGTTCGCCTACGAGCTAACGCCGTCCAACTCGTATCGCTTCGCCTGGACTGACGCAGCGATCAACCGCGACACAAACAATCTTGTCTCTGCCGCGCTTGAGCTTTTCCGCAACGGCGATGTCTCGGTTTCGACAAACGGCGTCGCGGCGCTTTTGCCGCGCGAACTTCCATTCCCCCACGACGGCTTCGGACAGGACGATGAATGGGTGACGGCGAACTTCACGAAAACTGCGGGGACAGACCCCGCGAAAGCCTGATTTTTCAGTGCTTTCCTGATGTCGGCCCGGCCGCCACCCTTATTTGGGCATCCTTTGCCGGCCTTCCGCCAGGTGGTGACCCCTGAACGAGCCAACAGGCAGGGGTGCCATAGTAAAATGAACTTGTCAAGCCGGATTATTGCTTATTTTCCGAAAATTTAATGCCCCATTTTGTCGCAGTTCTGCGATTTATCGACAGTTATCCCCCATTTCCTACAAAATTGTAGGAATTTTGTAGGAAATTTGTAGGAAATCTTTTCTATACTCCTGCGCGTGACTGCGTGTGCGGTCGCCGGATTTTAGTCAAATCATAAGCGGAGGATTGAACAATGGTACGTAAAACAATGCTGATAGTCGATGATCACAAAGACGAGCCACTCAATGGAGAAGGGGCTTGCCGCAAGAACCTATCCATACAATCCGAGATCGCCTAAGCAGGAGTCAAGCAGGTATGAGCTATTATCTCAATTCCTCTGTTTCAATAACCGCTGACCCTTTTGGTCTCCCGGATCATTACTTTGATTCGATAGATTTTTCAACGGCAAGATATCTTTTCCCGCCGCGCCCCGTGCAGGATCGCATTGCATCCATAGCATCATCCATCCGCGCCGAAGCCCGCAAGCTGAAAGCCGATGCAACCGTCGCGCTCGAAGCGGCGAAGCGGAAGATTGAAGTAAGGATTGTGGAATGACAAAGGAATTGCTCTGTTAAGACATCACAGGAGAATCGATATGGGCTTCTATAAGAATCGGAAGATGCGATTTTCGCAGCGTAACGGCATGTCGGCTGTGCGTGAAAAACTTCAAGTTGATGAGTTTGATGAGGGAACGCGCAATGTCATTTGGAATGAGGTGCTGATATATTTAAAGGGGACTTGCAGAAGTGATTTGATTGTAAAGCGATTGCGTTTGGATGTGTTTGAGTTTCCCATTGATTCGTCCCCAACGGTCACTCGGTATGAGTCAGGTGGAATTAGACGCACTAGATATGTTGACTATTCTGATTGGATTAAAAATCGAATTCTGGTTGGTGATGTTTCAGAGGTTCTGGATATTGTCGAGTACCTGACGGATCAAGGCCGTGCAGATGAATGGGGGCAGGAATATGGCTCGTCAATGTATGGCGGCTTGGGTGCGCCTGTATGTGCTTTGCCGTGTGAGAAGGTGGATGACCTTTTTGCTGGCATGTGTGTGGGCTATCGTTTTGTGAATGGCGTGTTGTGCCGCGTCGTGAGTGACGAAGAAATCAAAGCGATTGAATCGGCTATTAATGAGTCGCCCGATGCTGTTGCGGAGCAATTGAATAAAGCGCTGTTGGCTTTCGCTGATCGAGAACATCCTAATTATGCAAACTCGGTAAAAGAGGCAATTAGTGCGGTGGAGTCGCAATGTTGTATTTTGATAGGTGATCCAAAAGCTTCGTTGGGCGAAGCGTTGAAAAAGTTGGAGTCGACTGGTGTGAAAATTCATCCGGCGCTCAACAAGGCGCTTCACCAGCTGTACGGCTACACCTCGGATGATCCGGGCATTAGGCATGGTAGCATAGAGACGGCGAATGTTGATGCGCCGCTTGCCCAGTTCATGCTCGTCTCGTGCTCGGCATTTGTTAATTACCTTCGGATGATGAAGGTGGCAAATTGAAAACCGATGCAACCGCCGCGCTCGACGCGGCGAAGCGCAAGATTGAAATGCAAGTAATGAAGCAGAGAGGGAAGGATGAACAAAAGAAAAGAGAAATGGTATCAAACAGATTGGGCTAAGTTTGTTTTTTCGGCAGCAGTTTCTGCGTTCTTTGCTTGGATCTTTACGTTTTTCAATCCGACTGACGAAAGTGTGCAAGTTGAGATTGAACAGTTAAGGGTGTCAACGGAATATCTTCGGGAAGCAACGCAAAAAGATACTGTTATTGTAGGACATTTGACAAATCAGATTGAACAGATGCAGAAGTCGCGAGAGAAGGACGACCTAATGATTTCGGTCGTCAGGCAGCTTTCTGGCAATGCCGATACGCAGACTATTGAGAGAATTAAGCAACAGGTCACAACCTATCTTGCAACTGAGCTACGTAAATCATATCTAACACACGATGAATTTGTGAAGGAGAAAAATGCATCGAAAGAGATAACTCGCATACTTGCGAGTGCTGAGCTGGCCCGGGGAGGGGATCGAGAATCCTATGATCAGTTGCGAGCGCTTGTGGGTTCGACAAATGAAACTGCAAGGGTTGCTAAGGCGACTATTCGCGAGATTGAAGACAAGTACAGCCAGAAACGCTTTGTTTCGTTCAACCGAAGCACGTTGGTTGACACGCGGACGAACAAATGTGCGCCTTTGGATGTTTGCATCGCAGCGATTTACACCGATAAATTTGTGATTGAAGCTATTCATTCATTGACGGATATAGGGGACCCAAAGGCGGTTGGTGTTCTCGCACGAATAGTCAAACATTCAAAATCGCTTGATGAGGTGTTTGCTGCAATTGTCGGGATAGGCAAGTTGACGGAGCAGACATTTCCTGCATTGGGAATTGATGAAGTTCTGGCATGGTGGGAATGTAATTCGTCTGACGTGAAATATCTCTTGCCAGACGATCGTGTGAATCAGTTGTATACTGATATAGCTAAGGAGGGAGGACAGTTCTCGCCAAACTCTGAACAAGCGCTGAAATTACTGGACGGTCTTTACGCCATTCTTCAAGAAGACAAGACGCACAACTGTGATCGGGTTGCGGTTTGTGCTCTTCAGATTGCATTACGGCGGGGATTTGAAAACGATGTTAAAAGGCGGGAACACATTCGTGATGTGGTTAAGGTGGCCCTTGAACGTTATGGGCGAAGCGAGTCTATGTTGTCAGACTGGTATGTATACAATGCCGTTTATCTTTTCATATATGAACAGGATAAATTTGTTGATTTTGTGAAGAAGCGCTGCGAAGAGTATCCTGCATTTGAGAAGGAAATGCGTGAGTCGCACTTTTTCAAGGAAACACTCTTTGATAGTCCGCTTTGGCCGTTGCGTGGGGAGAAATGAAACGACAAATGCAGATTGCGGATTGAGTTTTGTTAAAGGAGTTCGCATGGCAGATACTAAAGCGTTTAAAATAGGTGCGAAGATCGAAGAGCTGAAAGCCGATGCAACTGCTGCGCTGGAAGCGGTGAAGCGAAAAATTGAGGATTGATTTAGGAGAATCCAAATTTCACGATAGAAAGCGAGTTGATATGATCGAGAAAATTACAGGTCTTGAAATCGAAGGACGCAAGTTCACGACAAAACAGCAGATTGTGCTATTTGATCCTACAGAGCCTGGTGCACAGCCACAGCGACTGGCGCTTGTTTATGGGCGAAACGGTTCAGGGAAGACGACGATTGCTTCTGCGTTTCGACAGACGGATCCTGCGTTCGTTGACAAACGACTCTCAGTTTCTCTTGTTGCTGATGACGGCTCTCGCATAACACTGCCAGATGAGGCAAAGATAGCGAAGGCAGCAATTCGCGTATTCGACGAACGGTATGTGGATGAGAAGATTAAACTACTGCCAGATGAGTCCGGGTTGGGCTCCATTGTCCTGTTTTCGGATCCTGGTGATTTTGAAAAAGATATCAAGAAACTTGAAGGAGAGAAGTCAACGATAACGGAAGTTTGCGCGAAACTGAAGTTGGAGATCGAAGAGTTGGAGGATGCGACCAAGCCCAGTTCCCCGGCGTATCTCTGGGAGTCGGTCAAGAGCATCTTGAAGGCGGGCTGGGCGGAGGAGGATCGTATTCTCAAAGGAACGGCCGCTAAATCTCGTGTGTCCGATGGCCTCGCGGAGGAGATTGCGAAGCTTAAATGTGAGACTGCTAACAAGGACATAGTGGCAGAAGCGAACAAGATTCGGGCGTCGCTAGAATCTTTGTCAAGTGCAGGTGAAGTCAGTAATATCCCGGCATTGTCAGAGTTTGCATTGGGCACTTTTGACGAACAAGCAGTGTTGGAACTTCTCAATCAGAAAATCGAGAAGCCCGTGCTGACGGACAGAGAGAAGAACATACTTGCAATACTTGGAAAGTACGCTGGACGCGTCGAGGAAATCCGCGAGACCTTCAGTTCGGAGATCGAATACTGTCCTTATTGCTTTCGCTCGATAGGCGCTGACGAGAAGGCGAGTCTCAAGGAAAGCATAGAGAAGGTCCTGAATCGTGAAGTCGAGGACTATAAAGCTAAGCTTATCAGTGTCGCTCTTCCGACATTTTCATTTGATAAGTCGAGCTATACGGCTGCTGATTCTGCGTTGTCCGAGCAGATCGAATCCAAGCTTGCGAAGGCAAGGGCGATCGTTGAATCGTATCGTGCGGACATTCTCGCAAGGGCGGCTAATGTCTACGGGGATACGGTCTATGCAAGTCGTAATCTTGAAGCTGTGGTTGCGTCTGCCAATCTGCTTGTTGAGAAGCTTGAACGCAAAAGGGAAGATTTAGTGGGCTTTGCCCAACGAAAGAGTTCCCTTAAGGACACGCTATTCCGCCTTTGTAAGGAGAAGGCGCACTATCAGGTCGAGTCTGCGTATAAAGCGTATCAGTATCAAGATAAGGTGCTGAATGACAAGCGGGGTTCCAAGAAGGAGTTGGAGTTGAGGATCGCCGAGCTTGACGTGATGATTAACGGTCTAAAAGCGCAGAAGAAGGGCATAAAGCTTGCGGTTGACTGCATTAATCAGTCCCTCCGATACATTTATGCTTCCTATGATCGCTTTATGGTTGAGGCAAAGGATGGCAAATACGTTCTAAAGAGTCATGGCTTTGACATTAAACCATCAGATGTATCGACAGGTGAGCGTCATGCCCTGGCGTTGGCGTATTTCTTTGTTGACATTAATGCGAATCATCTATTAAATGAGTTTTATCTGGATGAGATGATGCTCGTGGTGGACGATCCTGTCTCGAGTTTTGATGCCGAAAACAAGGTTGGTGTGTTCTCATTTTTGATGCGTCAGTTCGGGAATGTCCTGGCGGGCAACGCTAACAGTCGAGTTGTCATGCTGACTCATGATGTCTATACGATGATACAACTTTCAAACGCTAGTGAAACGTTGGTCAAAGACATTCTACCCGGCCCAAAGTCCAAGATCCGGCTTCTGACGATGCTGCCAACTGGAGAGTTTAGCAACTTCAATCCCGAGAAACATAATGAGTATTCGGCGTTGTTGTCAGATGTCTATCGATTCGCGAAAACTGGAGAAAGCAGCACGTGCGCCTTTTCGGTTGGCAACGAGATCAGGCGAGTTCTGGAGGCCTATTCAACATTTTTGTATCGCAAAGACTCCGTTTCGCTTTTTTACGATAAGTCTTTGCGTGATAAATTTGGTGATCTTGCTGAGTATTTTGCCGCCAAGATGGATCGGGCCGTTTTCCACGGAGAAAGTCATCTAAAGTACCAAGCACAGGCGTTCTCTTCGGACGGGAATTTCTTCGCGATTATATCAGATGGCGATAGACAACAAGTCGCCAAAGATGCGCTCTGTATCCTTTACCTTCTTGATGCGGAACATCTTCGTGCGCATCTTATCCCCATGACAATGGGTATGCCCAAAACGAACGCAATTGGCGATGTCGAAATTTGGATTGAGGATATACGAAAGACGGTCAGGAGAAAGAATGAGAAATGAAGTCCGACGCATCTGTTGTGCTCGAAGCAGCAAGCGTGGAATTGAAGCAAGAATAGTCGAGCGATTTATTAGCTAATAATATGAGGAAAGTGAGATGGAGGTGGAAAGGGTCTGAACTTATTGATACGGCATCGGGATTGTGAGAAATGTTTGCAAGCGAAAGAACAGGGTTATCGAGCAGATCAGCTGCTATCACCTGATATGCCGCGTTGCCGACCACTTTCTTCCTCAATAACGATGGAAAATTGATTTTAGACAATGCGTCAAGACCATGAACAACAGAGTAAGGATGATAGGTGAAATAAAATGGGAACGAAGAAGGTAAATTGTATAGACACTCCGATTAAGAGGCTTCCGGGGCAGGGGCTGAGAGAAGAGCGAGATAGGTTGTTTGAAGAATTGATTAACGAACCGCTGATGATATGTTTCGTTAGTATCGTGTTCCTTGTCGTTGAATGCCTCCATGTCTTCTCGCCCATAAAGCCGAGCGTTTGGATTGGGGTTGGGGTCGCGTTGTTGGCGACAGTTTATGCTGTGCGCAAGTGCATAATAGGTCGTCGTGAGCTTCGCAATTACAGGCGCGGCGAAGAAGGTGAGCGGATTGTCGCACAGGCCATCGAGCAATATTTGATACCAGTGGGCTATAAAGTAATCCATGACATTCCGGTTACCAAGGACGGCCACGAGTTCAATGTAGACCATCTTGTAATAGGAACGAATGGGGTCTTCGCAATTGAGACTAAGAACTATGCCAAGCCAGATCGCGGGAGCCCGATTGTTAGATATGACGGCGATTGGCTTTATTGGAACGGGAAGCGGCACAAGAGAGACGAGGCTGCCCAGGCGCGGTCTGCGGCTGCGGCGGCGAGGGAGTGTATCGCAAGAAAGTTGGGCATGAATCTCTATGTCCATCCAGTATTGTGCGCCGTGGGGTGGTGTGCCAATTCGTCCAACCTCTATGGGCACCCGGTCCTTCTTGTGATGGAAAAGACGCTTGGAACGGTTATCCCAAAGGTGGCGGCGCGGCAAACTCTTACCGAGGAAGATCAACGAAGGATTTGTTCGGCGCTCATGTAAGAAGCAGGAGAGAACTTCTTTCTTTGTTACCAAAGTGAAAGTTGAGGAGATAAAAATGGACGATGCTAAATCAAGTATTGAAGAGTTTTTCGACGCATATTTTTCGTTCCTCAGGCGGACATTTTGCAGTTTTGTTTCCTGGCTGAAGACGTGTTCGCCGTATGTCTTGATTCCGTGCGGTTGCCTACTGGCCATGCTCTGCCTGTCTGTTGTCTGCGTCCTCGTCATCCTCATCATTTGGATTATCTTCATGTTCAAGATAATCTAAAGGTTGGATAATAGTGGTAAGTGTTTTATTGCGGCACAATCGTCGCGGAGATGGAAGAATGAGCTGACATGGTTGAGGCGTTTCAGAATGGCGTAATGCGGCTGGCGATGTGCGGGCTTGGCGTGTCGCTGACGGCGATGGCGCTGCGCTCGCGGCCGGTTCGCGCTGCCTTCGCGCGGATGCTCGCGATCTGGCGCGGGCTTACGGCGTTCGGACGCTTCGCGGTCTGCTCGTTCCTGCTTGTCGGAATTCTCGTCGGCGGCGACAAGACAAACAGCGTCGGCAGTCTCCCGCCGCAGCAGATGGTGACTCCGGTGGAGCGGCGGGGGAGCGACTCCCGCTTGACAGGGTTGTCGGCGAATGGTAATCTTGCCGATGAAATGCATCTCGTTCAGCCACAGACAACTCGCACAGAACGAAGATTCGCCAACTGGAACGCTCGCGGAGCGTGGCGGGACTCGTTCTGGCTGCCGTTCGCGGACGGCTGGGTCTTCCCGCACGGCTCAAACCACCTCTCCGGCGTCGAGGTCGTTTCCTTCGGGCAGCTCTGGACGGTGCCGTTCGGCGCAAGTGCCGTTGCGTCGATAGGCGAGCCAGTTTCCATTGTGCCAGGGCTGTCGTCGTTCGCCTACGAGCTAACGCCGTCCAACTCGTATCGCTTCGCCTGGACTGACGCGGCGATCAACCGTGACACGAACAATCTCGTCTTTGCCGCGCTTGAGCTTTTCCGCAACGGCGACGTGTCAGTCACGACAAACGGCGTCGCGGCGTATCTGCCGCGCGAGCTTCCATTTCCTCACAACGGCTTCGGACAGGACGATGAATGGGTGACGGCGAACTTCACTAACGCGACCGAGATTCTTGCCGTCGGCTACCCGCAGTGGGTCGACGCGCAAGTCGGCGAAGGCCTCACGAACGGGCTATACAAATTCACGGCGACGATATCTGACGATCCCCCAGAAACAGTTCAGCTTGTCGTCGGCGACTTGTCGGTTGCCGTCACCAACGCGGGCGAATACATCTTTCTCTTGGAGAAGGGGATTGATTATGAATATGGTATAATTCCGTTCATGACGAATGTCTCATATTCCGCCGTCGACGATGTGCCGCAGACGCGGGGCGTCGTGCGTGGTGGGATGCGTTCTTCATCCGGCGACGCGACGCGCACATGGACCGTCGACGGCGGGTATGGGAACGAGCCGCAGACGGAATATGCGCTTGGCTGCGTGTGGTGGCTCCCGTTCTTCTTCGGTTCGCCTGATGTGTCGCATATCGGACCCGAGGACGAAACGCAAACATTCACCGCCAACTTTGCCGACTGTCGTCAGCAGCCGGTCGCTTCGTATCTTTGGTCGGGCTCTGATGGCTTGACTGTCCATTCTCCGAACGCGCAGACGACGCAGATAACAGTAGACTCGATGCCGTGCTGGGCACAGGCGAACATTTCCGTGACTGCGACCTTCGGTGGCCATGAGCTTTATTCATATCTCGACGGCTTAACCTACGGCACGAACTCCACGCCACAGGTGCATTTGTCGCTGAACGTGCCGGACGCGGTTCTGCTCAACAGCAATGTGGTTAGCGTTGCGAAAGTTGCGGCTGCGGGGTGGTCGTTCTGGTCTGACGCGTCCACGAGCGGCGTTGTCCGCGTATTCTGCGTGTCAGGTGCGGACAAGGTTCTTGTGCCGGGGCTTGTGGGGGAGTGGGCGGTTGCTGACTCGTATTCCGTTGCAGCAACGCTGGAGGGAGTGGGAACAAGTGCTGCATTTGGCGATGTTGTGTTCAGGATGGAGTTCTGCGGCGGCGACGCCACGAACGCAGTGGAGAAGGCAACGACCGTCGTGCGGGTCGGTGACGTGCTTCTGCCCTCTGCTCCTGCAGACGGGCTTGTTGTGCTTACGAACACGCCGGTAGCGATGCTTCTCGACTGTGAACCAGCTGGGTCTGGGTCTTTTCTCTCGACAGCTTGGCATACGCGGCGGTTGAAGTCGGACGGGAGCTATGATGAATGGCAGCTTGCCGAATACAACCATCACGGAGCGTCAATCGTGCTTACGCCTTTGCTGGGCGGCATCTATCAGATTCGCGCGCTCGCGTCCGTCGCGGCCGGCGGCGCAGACGAGCGATTCTATGTCTGGGAGGCGGACGAGAACCGAATGATTGGGCCAGGCAAGAAAGGCGAGCCGAAGTCTATTGGAGTGGTCTCGCATGCATGGCAGCAGTCATTGCGTAATTGCGCGCGGGGTTTTCTTGGCAGCACTGCCTATCTCAGCACGGAGGCATTGCCGGCTCAATATGGATTCCCTGCGTATCCAGCTGGCGACATTGTTTTCAAGTGCAACATATTTGTTGCGCATCGTATTGTTCAGTCGGGTTTGTTGTGTCCAAAAACGCGAGGTTGGTTTAATTCTTATCCGCCTCTTGCAAATGATTGGGCGGATGCCTCGTATGAAATTGGTGATTGGGTTACGCTGTCGTCAGAAGGATATCCTGAGCCAGGATACGTGGCTGCGGATCCTGATCCAGACACGAGTGGGCACATGGGTATACTTGATTTTGATGGTTTCGGTATTAGTGCGGGAATGTCAAATGTCAATCGGCATTTTGATACCGGTTCGTCAAACGTCGTAATAAGAAAGCTGGAGGAGTAGGCTTTTATGAAGAAATTGATAATGGGCGTTTTCATTTTGGATTGCGTTGTGGTAGCTTGCGCCGATGACATCGTTTCGCAAGTGTGTTCGTCGGTGTCGTCGGTTGTTTCTGCGCTGCCGACTGGACGGCGCGGCTCTCCTTCGTACATTCGCGAGTTCGGTGTTCCGTTGAAGCAATGTGCTGGTTATCAAGGACTTGTCAGCATCGTGTCGGACAACCAGGATTTGGTTTGCACCAATTTCAGTTTATGTGCGACGAACGAGCTTTCCAGGATGGTGCTGCTCTCCGCTTGGTGGGGCGGCGATGATGATTTGTACATCAGCGGCCTTTCGCGGAGTCTGGACTTGGCTATGGATGGCACTGTAACTCGCGATGAACTCGATTGGTATCGACGTGGGCACTTTAATGTCAGGCGGGCCAACATACTCGCATTGCGGTATGATGAGCCGGGGATTTCAAATCTTGTGTCTCGCCTGTATGGTTTCACCGGTGAAACGAATGTTTGCCTTCGGGTGCTGTCTGGCGAAGCGCGCATTAGCATTACGAATTATCTTGATGAGATATCGCACACAAATTAAGACACGCTACATAATCTGACAATAAGATACCTTCTCATGTATGGGTATGACAATCCAGGAGTACCCTGGCGCAGCCATTGCCTGTTGTTGATGGGTTGTAGCCAATCGCGTGCGTGGGCCATTGTGATGCGATCGATGTGATACGGTTGGAATTGAAATAATTGTTGCCTCGCGGCGCACTTGCCGCGCCCCCTCTGGCTAATCCAAAATGGCAGGTGTCAATGCCATTTATTGCGATTTATAGAAAAATTTTCGCGTCATTTTTCGCGGCAGTTCCGCGTATTTTGCCCACTTATCCCCCATTTCCTACAAAACTGTAGGAATTTTGTAGGAAATTTGTAGGAATTCTTTTCTATACTCCTGCGCGTGACTGCGAGTGCGGTCGCAGGATTTTAGCCAAATCATAAGAGGAGGATTGGACATGGACGCCTCGAGTTCGCGGCGGAAGACTCAGGGGAGATAGTTGGCTATGAAAATAGTTTGTGCTACGCCCACTTTGGCTTTGATAGGCACGTCTAAGGTGGTTGTGAGCGTGCATGTGGCAAGTTCAGAAGATCGCGCCAGCTCTTGTTAACACATATTTAACTGTAGGAGGATGTTATGCAACATTTCAAAACCAGGATGACTAAATTAAAAAATCTCATCAATCGTTTCCCCGAGTCAGGTGACATCTTTGGCTATCAGGGTGTAACGAAAAACGTGCTTTTGACAGCGTTGGATACTGCCTATGACTTGGCGCAAGGGATAAACGATGATGATGCCCAAAATCAGTTGATAATTATTTCTCTTAAACGAATGAGTTCGGCGTTTTACACTAAGTATAAAAATGTTCTGGATTCAGATTCTGCTTTGCCTGAGCGTGGAAATTTCGATGAGTTTATTGACGACCTTGCAGGGCTTATTGAAAAAACAAAGAGCGTGTATTTCATTTGTAATTCGGGGTCTGAACAAGCGGCTCGCGAGTTGACGACCCTCAAAGGAGACGTAGAGGCGTTTAAGAAATTTAAGGCGTCATATGATCAGGAATTCGAGAGCGCGAAAAAGGACGTTGCCGAAATGGATGAGCTTCATCATGCGGTAACTGTCTTGTGGAAAGAGGTTAAGCAGTCACATGAGGCATGCAAGGATTCCACCTCTAAGATTCTGACATTGAAAGACGCTGTTGAAGAAGATGCGAGAAGTGTTGAAGATTGGAAGAGTGAGATAGAGAAGTGCCGGTCGGATTTAGATGGGATGCGCAACGATTTCGTGAAAATCAAAAGTGATGTTGGGAAAATGTCGCAGGATGCACAGGGGACAAAAGAACAATCTGATGCATTTATTCGGGAAATAGGGGACAATCTTGAACAGTCAAAGCAGCTTTTGAATGAGTCCAGGTTGACTTTGGCAAGTTCTAATCGCTATAGTATGGCAGCTTCGTTTGAGTCTAGAAAGAACGAGTTGTTATGGCCGATGCTATCATGGGCGGCAGCACTTGTCACTGCTTTGATTTGCATAGCGCTTGTAATAATCTATGGCCCGCAAATTGATTTTTCGAGTGGCTCGACATTTGCATGGGTAGGGCCGATTATGTTTCGTACAGCTCTTATCGCCCCGTGTGTTTGGTTGGGTTGGTATGCCGGGAAACAATATGGTTACACTGTGCGAGTGCGCGAAGATTATTCGTTCAAATACGCATGTGCGGTTGCTTATGAGGGTTTTAAAAAGGCCGCCGATGGAGAGGATTCAAGGCTGGGGCAAGTGTTGTTAGAATTGAGCATGTTAAATATGTCTCAGCAACCCTTAAGGGTTTATGCGCAGTCAAGATTTGGTGTAAAGGGGTTGCCGATCGAAGAGTTCCTTGACTCTGTAAAAGACAAATTACCACATCTTGATTCGCTGGATTTGAAATATGGAAAATTAGCTTTGAAGGCGAAAATTGGTAATGATGAAATGAATCAAGGGGGTGATTCGAAGATGGGCGCCGAGAATGATGAAGAGTGAGGTGCAAATGAATACGAATGTTAAATCAAAGCAATTGGTTGCGGAGTTGTTAAAGTGGAATTTCTGGGGACACCCCCGCGAAAGGGCTGAAAAATAAGGGTTTTTTGGGGGCTGTCCCCACCAGATCGTTTTAATGTAAAAATGAGGAGGAATAAATGAGTGTCGCATCATATCAGAGTCAACTGAACATGATTGACCAAGAAATAGCCAGACTTGAGAGTCGCATGGCAGATCAATCACGGATTGAGGCAGATTGCCAGGCGCAGATCGCAAGAATCGAACGGTCAATGCAGCAGACGCATTCTGCGGCGTCTTACCAGAGTTATCTGCGTCAGATCAACACATATCAATCACGTATGAACGATGCTCTAAGGCGTCGTGCAGATTTAAATCAGCAAATCGCGCGGAAACGTACAGACCGCACGCGAGTTTCTGGATATCTGCAGAGAGCCATCTCAGACGAGGCTAAACAACAACAGCGAGCGCAGAATGCGTTGATGCAATCATATCAGCGTAAAATTACTGAACTGGAAAATGCACTCGCTCAATCTTTTCGTGAACAGTTGCAACCGACTACCATATATTCGGAAGTTGAAGCGACAGCGGTGGAGCATGACGTTTTCATTTCCCATGCGACAGAAGACAAGGAGAGTTTTGTCAATGAGTTGGTGGAAGAGCTAAAAAAACGAAATGTCAAAGTGTGGGTTGATGACCTTAAGATCAAATGGGGCGACCCTTTACGCAAGAGCATTGACGAGGGTTTGAAGAAGTCTCGTTTTGGCATTGTTGTGATTTCCAAGCACTTTATTGCCAAAGGTTGGACACAATATGAGCTTGACGGGTTGTTTGAAAAAGAGATGTCTGGTGGTAAAGTCATACTTCCAATTTGGCATGGGATAACGAAAAAGGAAGTCCAGGCATTTAGTCCTACACTTGCAGGTCGTAAGGCGATGACAACAGCAACAATGACGCCCGCTGATATCGCGGATGAGTTGGTGTCACTTCTGACTGAAGAGAAAGAACGCCTCAACGAAGCGGAGAATCCTGCATGATCAAACCAAAGTGTGTCAACAGGGTCTGACCCCTGTGACACAGTAGCAGTGACACACTAACGTCGCGGCAAATCCGCCACGTGAAATGGTATAATACCGGCGTAGCGAATGAAACACTTGTCAATAGTCTTGTGCTTGGGTCTGGCACTGGCGGTACATGCGTCTGCGCGGGTCGTAGTGCCGTCGCTGCCGGAGGCGGTGACGCCTGATGCGGAAGTAAGCACCAACATCGTGCTGAATGTCAATGCGGCGCGGCTACAGATGCTGACGCTTTCTGTGGAGTTTGAATCGTGCGTGACTAACGAGGTGCTGATCGCGCTCGGCGCGGATGCAGACTTGGACGGTGATCTTTCGGTTGACGAAGCCGACATTGTGTTTGGCTGCGACTGCGGCGCATGGTACCGCGCCGACCTTCGCACGGGCGAGATCGAGACTGCGACGACGAATGCGCTGGTCATCGGTAAGAGGCAGTTCGACCCGGCTTGGAATCGCCTCAAGATCGTGCGGCGCGGGTTTGGCGAAATCGGCGAATCGGTTGGAAAGGACGAGGAGCGCGTCCGGTTCGACATAAGGATCCGGTGATGGTGGATTGGTTCTATATCGGCTACTGCACTGTGATGGCGATGTTCGCTGTTGCGTTCGCATACGCTGCCGCCTTTGGTCTCCGCGCACTTCGCCTTTTGCCGCGCTCGCTTCTGCTGGGTTTTGCCACGGCCGCGATTGTCGCAACTCTTACCGCACAGAAGACGAACAACGTGCCGCCAAACATGAATCAGCCGCAGATGATGCAGGGCGGCGGTTCTTTTCAGACAGGATTTACAGGATTGGCAGGATTTGCTGGGGAGGGTAATCTTGTTAATCCTGTTCAAACAACTCTCGACGACATCGCGCGAGGCTGGCGCGTCGAATGTGTCGCGACAAATGAAAACATCTCTTACGGAATGCCGACGAATGCCGTTTATGTGGGCAACTGGCACATTCACGGCGCGGCGTCGTCTTTCGGGAACAATCGCATCGACTTTGGCGACTGGCGTTTCCCTCTCAGCACAAACGACGCGGCGTTTTCGTCATTTTGGTATTTCATCGATGGTCGCATCAGGCCGACTCCGCGAGACGCCGCGCGCGAAATCTGCGCCGTCGGCGTTCCAATGTCCGCTGTTCCAGGCCAAAGCCGACTTTGGATGGCGGAGGAGCCGGATGGTGCGCGTGTGATCGCATGGGAAAACTTTTTCCTCGGCGGCGACACAAACTGCCCCATCAACGCGCAGATCGTTCTCCGGTCCAATGGCGATTTCATCACTCGTTCCAACGAGGTGGAAACCGCGTATCGCCGCGTCAACCCCGACGATTGGGATGATGACGGAATCCACAACGAGCGAGATGCGAACCCGACAAGCTGCGACGGCGATTTCTTTGGCGTGGTAAATGCCTTGCCACCAAACGCGAATCCCGATGCCTACTACTGGCTTGATCTGTCTGCGACGGGGGCTCTCGGCGTTGCGACGATCCGCGTCACTTGCGACGGGCCGAGCGACCTTGGCTACCATTTGATCATTGCGCGGACAAACCAGGTCTGCCACATTCCGCTTCTCGCTGGCGCGACATACGCAGTCGATAGCAATTTGCCGATTGACTATTCAGCTGTGTCTACAGAATACGCGGAAATCGTGGCAAACGCCGAGAACCGCCTGACAGTCTCTCTGCCTCTGGAGCTCTCGCTGGTGCGAATACAGACGAGAAGCGCAGGGGCTACAGGCAACTATGGCGCGGCATCTTCGCCGATTAATGTACGCCCCTCAATTATCGCCTGTCTCGGAGGATGTTGCTCGCGGCAGGTTGTTGACGGAATGTTGCAGTGGTCGTGTTCCTTGACGTGCACTTGCGGAGGCGGATACCATAGTTTTGAAACGACTGCGCTGTGGGAAGGGTATTCCAAGTTGTTTATTGGCTATGCCTCGTGCGGATGCTGGGAAGATGCGCCAGACCCGGCGCCGACGCCCTCGGACGGGCCGTATGCGGCATCGGTCTCGGCCAACTTCAGCAAGGATGCGGTCATATTCGAGGATGCATACGAGAACATGCCGGGTGAATGGGTTTCGCGGCGCTCGACGGCAACTATGCTGACTATCAGCGCCAACGGTGGAACTAATGGCGCCGTGTTGTCCGTGTCCGCGACGAACCTTGGCAAGCTCCAGAAGAACTCAGGCCCTGCCTTTCCCGCGCAGTCGGTGTCAGTTCCGGCAAGGCAGTCGATAACGTATGCAATGAACTACGTGGGGCTGTCGGCGAGCGAATCTGCCGACGACATCGAGGTTGTCGCTACGCTGACCGACAACGTTACTGGCGAGTCGATTACAAACGACTGCCAAGCCACGGCTGTTCGCTTGGAACTCGCCGCTGTCTGGGAAGCACCCGAAAATCCATGCACCAATCGCCACATCTACGGTGTAGGGGAGAGAGTGTCATTTAAGGTTCGCCCGCAGCTGTCGTCGGTTATGCTTTCGACGATCAAATATGATGTTGACGACACATTAGGATCGTATGAATTGTTTGATGATCTGCAGCCGGCGGTTAATGCAGGGGTGGACAGGATATATACGTGTCCTATCTCTAGCAATTATGTGCCGTCAATCAAAGTCCAATATGCTGATGTCGAGTTTGTCCCAGTAGTAGCGATTATTGAACCACAGATGGTTGTTACTACTGGGGCGGCATGGGGAGAGAATGCTGTCGATTTATATTATAGCGGCAATAGAAAGTGTTGGAATTCTGGCGATGTTGGTTCTGCTGCGCTTGTTACAACTAATCATATTGGACCATTATATGTATCTTTCCAAGGAGTTGCAGTTTCGGAACTTCCCTGCGACGAGGAGGATACAGTGACGGGCTGTTTTACAAATGGACATAGCAGGACGCATACTCTGGCGGCAGGCGCAGGAGATGCTCATCTAATTGGCGTTGGGAATTTCTGGTTTGTTGATGGAGCAAGAATGGACAGAGCCGAGGACGCATGGCAACCGAATAGTGTTCTTGATTGGAAGATTCCGATTGGGTGGCATAGAAAACTGACGACGCATGTTGGGGATTTTAACATAACGCACCCTGATTATGAGTACATGGACGATGCAAGCTCCCGTCCGCTGTCGATGGAGGTTGTTTATCACCAACGTTTCAGCATTGATGGTGATGGTGTCTTCAAGACGGAGAAATTTGGATATTGGATTTCGCGCAGTCGTTGGTGCCGTGTAATCCTTGATGGTGAAACATTGCAATGGACACATCCATTATGGTAAGAAAATGCATTATCTTTGCTTTTGCCTTCGCGCTTGCGATTGGCGTGGCGGTCATTGTGTATTGGAGTCATAGTGCGAAGTATCGCCATGCATTGGTACAAGACAATGTCCGTGTCTGCTATTCATATCCAGATGTAGATCGAACGGTCAGGTATCATCCGCCGTTGCGGAAGCCTATTTCCATTGCAGAGAGCAACGAAGTTGCAAAAGTCTTTGCAAGCTTGCTTGCGGCTTATACGAATGGGCAGTGCGTAGCGCTCAAGACGTCCTTGGATATGGTGCCGGATGTTGTCACGAATATGCCTGACCAAGACTTTGCTGTTGCTGTTCATCCATTGAGATCGGCACTTAAAGACAGTTTTATGTTTGCGGAGAAACTGCGAGAATTCGACAGCTTGCCGGACTTTGATGAGTATATGCGGATTAACCTGTATTTGATACGCTTTCTTGGAGATGCGTACGTCAGGCGAGGAGGGGAGTGTGGTTTGTTGTATGTCTACGACAGCCAAACCCTTGGGCAGCTCATGCGATATAGGGATATGTTTCATGAGAGAGGACTGTTGGAATGTGAGCATGCGGCGGAAATGTATATCGCGGAGTGGAAAGATCAGATAGAGTCTGAAAATGGCTTTACGCGACGCTATATGTGGTTTCAAGTTGATTTGCAATGGCCTCTCTACAGCGAAAGACGGATGACACTTGATGGATTGTCGCGTTACGTAAAGTCTTACGCGGCAGGACTCATTCGCCTCGGCTATACCCCCAAATGGCTGTCGGAATTTGACGATTTTTCCAAGGCGGTGAAGTAATGTTGGGCAACACCTATCGCTTCGGACAGGACGCGGAATGGGTGACGGCGAACTTCACGAACGCGACCGAGATCCTTGCCGTCGGCTACCCGCAGTGGGTCGACGCGCAAGTGGGCGAAGGGCTCACGAACGGGCTATACAAGTTTACGGCGACGATACCTGACGATCCCCCAGAGACGGTTCAGCTTGTCGTCGGCGACTTGTCGGTTGCCGTCACCAACGCGGGCGAATACATCTTTCTCTTGGAGAAGGGGACTGATTATGAATATGGTATAATTCCGTTCATGACGAATGTCTCATATTCCGCCGTCGACGATGTGCCGCAGACGCGGGGCGTCGTGCGTGGTGGGATGCGTTCTTCATCCGGCGACGCGACGCGCACATGGACCGTCGACGGCGGGTATGGGAACGAGCCGCAGACGGAATATGCATTCGGCCGCGTGTGGTGGCTCCCGTTCTTCTTCGGCTCGCCAGACGTGTCGCATATCGGGCCAGAGGATGATGAGCAAACCTTCACCGCCAACTTCGTCGACTGTCGCCAACTGTCGGCCGCCTCATATCTTTGGTCTGGCTCTGACGGCTTGACTGTCCATTCTCCGAACGCGCAGACGACGCAGATAACTGTCGACTCGATGCCGAGCTGGGCGCAGGCGAACATTTCCGTGACTGCGACCTTCGGCGACCATGAGCTCAATTCTTATCTCGACGGCTTAACCTACGGCACGAACTCCACGCCACAGGTGCATTTGTTGCTGGACGTGCCGGAAGGTATTGTCTGCGGCGGGGGGCGGCAATCCATGGTGGCGACATTCCATTCCGATGTAGAAACCAATGGGTGTGTTGCCCTGCGTTGTGTGTCAGGATTGGACAA
>Ga0310695_10006847_pt1 | contig 18548 bp, 9 predicted proteins | sample RumenRJG_04DNA_FD_203882 | JGI IMG/M metagenome (GOLD analysis project Ga0310695, IMG submission 203882) | Bovine rumen microbial communities from Lethbridge, Alberta, Canada - RJG_04 (v2) (version 2) | ecosystem: Host-associated > Mammals > Digestive system > Stomach > Rumen | place: Canada...
GCAGGGCATTGACAAGCGGAAGCTTGTCCACGTCCTCCTTGCGGTAGAACGGTTCCATGGAGAAACCTTCGTTGGTTCTCCACACCATTTTCTTCTGATAGTCTGCACCCTTGAGGTCCACCTCAATCTTGTCGCGCCATTCCTGGCGCGTAGGCGCAGTAAAATCAGAGAAAAGTCTTTCTTTACTATCTGCCATAGCTTTGTTTATAAATAAATAATGTTAGGTGTATTCTGCATAATACGGTGCAAAATTACATATTTTTGCTCACGCGGCAAAATTTCATGCATCAAATCCTCGCCTTCGGGACATTATTCTTTGAAAAGCAAGGTAAAAAAGGGAAAAACTTCGTACCTTTGCACCGACTTTTAGCGTTAGAAGATTGTTTCTATGGAATGGTTGAAATCATTGTTTTTCTCGACCGACAGTGTGGCGCACATCCTATTTCTGTATGCCACAGTGATTTCGGTGGGTATCGGGCTGGGACGCATCAAGGTGCGAGGCATCTCGCTGGGCGTGACTTTTGTACTCTTTGCCGGCATCGTAGCCGGGCACTTCGGCTTCACAGGCACGATGAATGTGCTCAACATTCTGCAGGACTTTGGACTCATCCTCTTCGTCTATTGCATTGGGCTCCAAGTGGGGCCGGGCTTCTTCGAGAGCCTCAAGTCGGGTGGCATCAAGTACAACCTCATGGCCGCCAGCGTGGTGTTGCTCAACGTGGTCGTGTGCATCGCCCTGTATTATATAGTATTCTATGACAACGGACTGTCAGCGGGAGCCAATTCCGTCAACCTGGCCATGATGGTGGGCGTCCTGTGTGGCGCGGTGACGAACACGCCCGGTCTGGGTGCCGCCACGGAGGCCTGCTCGCAAGTCTTCGGGCAGGGGGCGCCCCTGATAGCCAATGGCTATGCCTGTGCCTACCCCCTCGGTGTGGTGGGCATCATCCTGGCCATGCTCTCGCTGCGTTTTCTCTGCCGCATCAGCCTGCGCCAAGAGAAGGAACAGATAGAAAATGAGCAGGCGGCCAACCCGCATGCCATTCCCCACCGCATGACGCTGCGGGCCGTGAACCCATCGCTCGACGGCAAAACCATCCTCCAGATACGCCAGTTCCTGGGGCGCGACTTCGTATGCAGCCGCATCCTGCAGAACGGCCACGTCAGCATCCCCACACGCGACACCGTCATACATCCCGACGACCGTCTCTATCTTACATGTGCTCAGGACGATGCCGAGGCCGTCATCGCATTTATCGGCCCGGAGGAGCATGTGGAATGGGACGAGCAGGACGTGCCTCTGGTAAGCAAGCACATTCTGGTCACACAGCCGCGCATGAACGGAAAGACGTTTGGCTCGCTCCACTTCAGCAGCGTCTATGGTGTCAACGTGACACGCATACGCCGTGGAGGCACGAATCTCTTTGCCGATCGCCATCTGCGCATGCAGGTGGGCGATAAGCTGGTGGTAGTGGGACCCGAGGACGCCGTGGATCGCGTGGCCAGCATGATGGGCAATTCGGTAAAGAGTCTCGACGTGCCCAATCTGGCAGCCATCTTCGTGGGCATCCTCGTGGGCATTCTCTTCGGGTCCATCCCGTTTGCCGTGCCCGGTGTGCCCACCCCTGTCAAGCTGGGTCTGGCCGGCGGACCGCTCATCGTGGCCATCCTGGTGGGGCGCTTCGGCTACAAGGCCAAACTGGTGGCCTACACCACGACAAGCGCCAATCTGATGCTGCGCGAGGTGGGCCTGGCGCTCTTCCTGGCCAGCGTGGGCATCAAGGCCGGTGCCACCTTTGCCGACACCGTGCTGCAGGGCAATGGAATCACATACGTCTGGTGTGGTTTCCTCATCACGGTGATTCCTATCCTGATTGTCGGGCTGGTGGCACGCCTGAAGTATCGGATCAACTACTTCACCCTGATGGGCCTGCTCGCCGGAAGCACCACCGATCCCCCCGCCCTGGCCTTTGCCAATCAGACGGCAGGCAACGATGCCCCCTCGGTGAGCTACAGCACGGTCTATCCCCTCACGATGTTCCTGCGCATCCTCACGGCACAGCTCATCATCCTGCTGCTCTGCTCCGTCTGAGGCAAGGGGGGCTCCGCAGTTCCCTTCCATACAGCCTTTTTCCGGTGTCAGGCCACCAACAATTTGGTGGCACGCCACGGCGACGTTGGTGGAGTGCCACGAAACGATTGGTGGCGCGTCACCAATTTCGTCCCTCCCCCCATCTTGTCTCCGACCCCAATTCTGCACGGAGCGGGAAAACCCGCCCGCCGTTTAGGGTTTTTCCGTCCGGTGGGCTCCTACAATATGCCTACCTTTGCGGTGAACGAAACATAAAAAGGAGACAAGATTATGAAAACCCTACACAACTCCCTACGTCTGCTGGCAGCGGTGCTGCTGGCGACGACGACACTGCCCGCATGGGGCGTGCGTGTGACATGCCGTATGGCCGCCGATGGGCGACAGATTTATGAAGACGAGCGCGTGATGCTCTCCCTGCGTATCAACACGGAGGGACAGGCCGAGCTGCTCATGTGGAACAAGACCGACCGGCCCATCGACGTGAACCGAGGCCGCTCGTTTGCCTATGTGGGCAACGATGCCTCGACGCTCTTCCTGCCGTCGGTGCGCACGGAATCGCACACCGAGACCAGCGGCATCATCCTGCGCGAGGCGAATCCTCACGGCCTGCTGCACGACGACCACTTCTATGGCGACAGCCACACCAGCCGCTACTCGGAGGCCGACCGTCCCATACAGCCCCTGGCTCCCCACGGCTCGTCGGTCATCTACACCTTTGCCTCCCTCCCGGAACTTATGGACAGCCAGGTGATCGACCTGGGTCGTCGGGGCAGTTTCTCACGCTTCGGCCGGCGCGGACATTTCGTGGACAGCGCCACCGGGCAGCGCCAGCGCTTCCGCCGAGGCCAGCAGCACCGCTATAACGAGGCCGACTCGCCGCTGCGCCTGGCCGCCTACGTCCAGTACGGATACGCCGATATGGAGCGCGGAGCAGAGAGCCATGCCGCTGTGTTCCATGCCGATGTTAGCGACTATGTGCAGCAAGTGACCGTCGGACACGATGACGATGCGGCAGGCCGTTCCTTCTCCTTCCGCAGCGGCGGAGGCAATTTCTGGCCCGCATGCGGCTGCGCTGCCACGGCCTTCGTGGCCGTTGCGGCGGGGAGCGTCCTCATCAACGCAGCCACCTTCTGAACAGCCTCTTCGTCATACCCACGGATAAGTTTTTCTGCCGAATGCTTCCACGTTTCGACAAGAAGTCGTAAATTTGTAGCAGAAAAAAGCGAGAAACGGATGAAGTCCAAGCGAACAGCCCTGCTATCCCTCATGCTCTCCTGCCTGCTCACCGCACTGGCAGGAGTGCCGCGAGGCTATTATGCCTCGACACGCGGGCTCAGCGGCGCACAACTGAAGGCAGCCATGCACGACATCGTGGCACAGGCACATGTGCTCTCCTACGGCAGCGGAACGGGCTCCACATGGAGCGGCTTCTACCAGACCGACCGCATGGACGACGGACAGGTGCGCGACCGCTACAGCTATGAAATCTTCTATTTCCCCAACTCGGCATCGGCAGTGAATGCCAGCGCCGTGAGCGGCATGAACATCGAACACTCGTTCCCCAAAAGCTGGTGGGGCGGGTCGCAGAATCAAGCTTACCAAGACCTATACAACCTGATGCCATGCGAGAGCAACATCAACAGCGCCAAGAGCAACTATGCCATGGGGCGTGTGAGTTCGGTGAAAGACACGAACGGATGTACCCGAGTAGGGCGCGGCAGCACCTCCGACGGCCGATGGGCCAGCCTCTGGGAGCCGGCCGATGAATGGAAAGGCGACTTCGCCCGCAACTACTTCTATATGGTGACGGCCTACAGCCACCTCACATGGACCAGCAATGGCCTGGACATGCTGGAGAACAGCGAGTGGCCCACACTGCAGGCGTGGGCTTCCGAACTACTCCTCGAGTGGAGCCGCGAGGATCCCGTCGATGAGATTGAGACGGCACGCAACGAGGCCGTCTATCGCATCCAGGGCAACCGCAACCCCTACATCGATTTCCCCCATCTGGCCGAATACGTGTGGGGCGACAGCATCGCATACGGCTTTCCGGCCGTCATCGGCGAGGAAAGCGACGTGGAGCCCGACGTGGAGCTTCTGCGCGAATCGTTCCTGGCCGGGCTGGGCACATTCACGTGTGTCCACCGAGACGGCACGCCCTCCGACATGTGGGTGAGCAGCAACGCCTATGGCGCTGTGGCCAACGCCTACAGCAAGGGCAAGACAGCCGACGACTGGCTGCTCTCGCCGCCCGTGGACCTCAAGGGAATGAAGGAGGTGCGCCTCAGCTTCGACCATGCAGCAGGCTACCACAGCACGAACGACGTGCGGGATATGTTTGAGGTGCTCGTGACCACGGATTACGACAACGCTCCCGAACGTGCCAGCTGGGAGGCAATAGACGTGGTGTACCCCGATGCGCCGGCGTCAGGGAACTTCACCAAATTCATCTCCATTAAGGATTTCGACCTCAGCCGCTATGCCGGAGAGACCATTCGCATCGCGTTTCGCTATCGAGCCACAGCAGCCAAGTGCTGGGCATGGGAGGTGAAGTACCTCACGCTGATGGCCGTGAAGGACGCCACAGGCATCCTCGCCTCTCCCATCGCTGAGGCTGAGATGCAGGAAACTCACTATCACACGCTTGACGGTGTCAGCCTCGGCCACAGACAGCCGAGCAAAAAGGGTATCTACATACAGCGGCGAGGCACGCGCAGGGTCAAGATTTACGTTCAATAAGGGTATATGCGGTATTTTATCTCTCTCGCCTACGACGGCACAGCATATCACGGCTGGCAAGTGCAGCCCAATGGGACGAGCGTGCAGGAAGTGCTCGAGCATGCCCTCTCCACCCTGCTACGGCAACCCGTGCAGGTGACCGCTGCCGGACGCACCGACGCCGGCGTGCATGCACGAGAAATGGTGGCCCACTTCGACCTGCCCGCCCCCGACGACCCGGCAGCGGCACTCGTCGAAACACAACTGACCTACAAGCTGAATAAGCTGCTCCCACGCGACATCTCCATATATAATATAGTACGCGTGCGCGAGGACATGCATGCACGCTTCAGCGCCGTGCGCCGCACATACCACTACTTCCTGCATCTGCAGAAGAATCCTTTCCTGCGACAGTACAGCTGGGCGCTCTACGGCACACTGGACTTCGAGCGGATGAACGAGGCGGCGGCGGTGCTCTGCGAGTACGACGACTTCACGTCGTTCAGCAAGGTGAATACCGATGTGAAGACAAACATCTGCCACGTGAGCGAGGCACGCTGGGAGCCGACCGGCGAAGCGGGGCAATGGCGCTTCACCATCACGGCCAACCGTTTCCTGCGCAATATGGTGCGTGCCATCGTGGGCACGCTCATCGAGGTGGGACGCGGCCGCATGTCGGTGGAAGAGTTCCGGCAAGTGATAGAACGACGTGACCGCTGCTCGGCAGGCGAGAGCGTGCCGGCCTGCGGATTGTTTCTGGTTAAAGTGGAATACGACGAGGAGATATGTGGCTGACATGTGCTTTTCTCTCTGCCCTCCTGCTGGGCTTCTACGACGTAAGCAAGAAACAGGCGCTGCGCCGCCTTCCCGTGATTCCGACGCTGTTTGCCAACACCCTCCTGTGCAGCCTCATCTTTCTGGTTCCCGTGCTGCTCTCGCGCTTTGGTCTCCTGGCACCCGACCATCTGCTCTACGTGCCGCAGGCGGGCTGGGAGGTGCAGCGATATATCCTGGCCAAGAGCGTCCTCGTACTCAGCAGCTGGGTATGCGGATACTACGGAATGAAGTATCTGCCGCTCACCATCGTAGGCCCCATCAACGCCACACGCCCAGTGATGGTGCTCCTGGGAGCCTTGATTATCTTTGGCGAACGCCTCAACCTGTACCAGTGGGTGGGCGTGCTGCTCGCCATCGTAAGCTTCTTCATGCTCAGCCGCAGCGGACGACAGGAGGGAATAGACTTCCGGCACAACCGCTGGATTGTATGTATCGTGGCGGCAGCCATACTGGGCGCACTGAGCGGGCTGTACGACAAATACCTGATGGCCTCGCCTGCCGACGGGGGTGTGGGACTGAACCGTATGGCGGTGCAAAGCTACTATAACTTCTACCAGTGTGCGATGATGGGCTTGATACTCGCTGCCCAGAAGCGCCCACACATAGAACACTCCTCGCCGGCCCTCCTCTATATCCTGCTGATCAGCCTCTTCCTCTCCATGGCCGACTTCGCCTACTTCTACGCCCTGTCATTGGACGGAGCGATGGTGAGCGTGGTGAGCATGGTTCGGCGAAGCAGTGTGCTGGTGAGCTTCCTGGTGGGGGCCTACGTCTTCCATGAAAAGAACCTGCGCAGCAAGGCCATCGACCTGGGCCTCGTGCTGTTGGGCATGGTATTCCTGTGGATAGGCAGTCGGTGAGGCGGAAGGCTACGACAATCAATGTTAATACGACAAGAATATGTTCATGAAGCGAATAATTCTCCTTTCCCTGCTGGGGCAGATGATGTGCCTCAGCATGTACTCCCAAGTACGGATGCGCGATATCTTTGCCTCGGCACCCGACAGTGTGTTCCCCCTGCTTACGCGGAACAACCGGCTGGACTGTATCGACTTTATCGAGAACAAGATGCCGGCACGAGTGAAGAACCGGCTGGACAACGTGGTGGAGCTGCTGAAGCTGGGCGATGCCTATCTGCAGCTGCGCACGTCAGAGCGTAGCATCGTGGAGATGCGGCTGCTGAGCGACTCGCTCATGTGCCTCATCCACACCTACATGGGACCTGCCGCAGACAGCCGCGTAAGCTTCTATGATACGGCATGGAAACCAGTGGCGACGGAACTGCCCTGCCCTGCAGTCGGTGACTACTGGCAGGCAGTGCCCGACTCGCTGGCACGCGAGGCCGATTCAGCCCGGCGCGCACTGGCCGACCTGACACTCACGCACATCAAGGCTTCGGAAGCCGAACCCACACTGACCTTCACCCTGCAGACCAGCGAGCTGGAGAAAAAAGAAAGAGAGGTGGCACAGCACTATGTGCAACCCCTCGTGTATCGCTGGGACGGGAAGTCCTTTGTACGTCAGCAAAAATAGGTCCGCACACTCGACAGATGTGCAGGACTGGCCTCAATAGAAGCCCCAGGCCTTGGGCGTAGCGTTGGCCTCCACCACGTTCTCGATGTCATCGGGCAGGTTGCAGAAGAAGTCGATGCCCGTGCGACGCTCCAGTTCGTCGATGCTGATGACGCACTTTTGCAAGTCGTTGCCCCGCGTGGTGTCGCGCCCGTCGGTGTGTTCCACCCAGAAGGCGATGGCTTTGTATCCGCCCTGCGAGGCCTGCGTGTTCTTGTAGAGGAATGCCATGTAGAAGTATCGGGGAACGATGAGCCCCTTCGGCGTGACCTCGATTATCTGGTCGCGCGGCGAGATGCTTCCGCCTTCAGTGCCGATGGTGCCGCCCTTCACAGCGTAAATAGTGTCCTGCGCATTATCCTTGCGAGTCCATCCGCTATAGAACTGGCGTACGCGGATTTCCATATTATACCATACATAGTCCTTGCCGTTGAAGGCATTGTACTGAGGGTGCATGTTGCTCATCAGGAAGGTCTGCACATTGGCTTGCCACGAATTCTGCCGGTCCTCGCTGGCCAGCATGTGGCCGCGGTCGTATCCGTCGTTGTTGTGATCGTAGGTGGTCACACGGTACTGCTCTGGCAGCTCCAGGTCATCAGCCCACTGGTCGCTACGCCCCACGTTGTTGTCCACCGTGTTGTCGATGTCCCATCGGTAGGCTATCCAGTAGGTGGCGCGTCGGTCGCAGCTGAACTCGTAGCTGAAGTTCACGCCATACGTAGGCACACTCTTCACGCGGAAGATGTCGGTGGGACCACCCACGAGACGGGGCATCTCCATGCGTCGCGAATAGGCGGTGTACAGGGTGTTGGCATTCTCGTTGTCACCCTTTTCCTGTGGTGAGGTCGTGGGCGTCAGGTCGTCATCGTTGCCGCAGGAGACGGCAACGACGGCACCAAGAAGCATGATGAGGAGGTGTCTGGCTTTCATGTACAGGAAAAAAAGAGCCCTCTCCGTGTTCCCATTTGCAGGAGGGATGGAGAGGGCTTTGATTCGTCGATGTGCGTATGCTCGCCCCGAAGGATTACTTCTTCGAGCGTGCGTAGCGGCTCATGAACTTGTCCACACGGCCGGCGGTGTCCACCAGCTTGCTCTTACCCGTATAGAAGGGGTGAGATGTGTTGGAGATCTCCAGCTTGATGAGCGGATAAGTCTCGCCCTCAAACTCGATGGTTTCGTTCGTCTTGCAGGTCGAGCGGCTCAGGAACATGTCACCGTTGCTCATATCCTTGAACACTACGGGACGATAGTTCTCGGGATGAATTCCTTGTTTCATTGTGATATAGTTTTTTGTTTTAATTATTGTCTTACTCGATACAGCTGGTAACTATATGGGGTGTAATGGCCTGCTTTTACAGGTTTCAGCGTGCAAAGGTAGATGTTTTTCTCGGTTCTGCCAAATCCTTGGGCAGAAAAATGCACATCTGCGCCCGATTTCTGTCAAAACCAGGCGCAGATGCGGCATTTCTGTGTATTACGTTCTCACGTTGGGCAGCGACGGCAGAGGCGATTACTTGCGATAAAGCACCTTGCGTCCGCCAATGATGTAGATGCCCTTTGTGGGCTGTGCCACGCGCTGTCCGGCCACGTTGTAGATGGTCGTCTCGCTGGCATCCTCATCGGCATTCACCGTAGCGATGGCATCCTCGCTGTTCGAGTACTTGCCGTCCACGTTGTAAACGGTGCCGTGTCCGGGCACGATGGTGGGCAGCTGGTCCTCGCCCAGCGTCTGGAACCAGACGGGTGCGTCGCTCTTGCTGCCGTTCAGCAGGTAGCACACTTCGCCCGAGCTGAGTTTGTCAGCCGTTACCTCGGTGGTGCCTGTGACGCTCTCGTTGAAGAGCGTGGTGTAATAGGAGTTCTGTGCCGTGACCTTACCCGTGTTACGTGCGAAGGTGTTCGAGCCGTTCTCGAGCACACTGAGTGTGCCCACCTGCAGGCAGTTGTCTATCTTCACATTGCTGCTGGCCCAGCCTACGAGTCCGCCACAGCGGTCGGTGGTGGCTCCGGTGATGGTGCCTGCGTAGAGACAGTTCTCGATGGTCGTATTGGCATCGGCCACGCCAATCAGTCCGCCGTGGGTGCCATCGCCCTGGATGGTGGCGTCGATGTTCACGTAGCTCTCCACGCTGCTCAGGCGTGCATCACCATATACATGGGCAGCCACACCGCCGGCAAACTTCGTCGCGATAGAGATATTACCGCGGACGACGAGGTTCTTCACCGTGCCGTAGAGGTAACGGACGAGGCCGGCGTTGTTCTCTTCCTCCTGCTTGAGGTCAATGGTCACGGTGTGGTAGCCGCCGTCGAGAGTGCTGTGCAGCTCGTCAATCATAAAGTTCACACCGTCGAGGTCTGCGGTGAGGCGGCCATTGAGGCTATGGTCCCACTTTGCAGCAACGGCAAAGGCAACCAGATCCTCCTTCGAGGCGATGAGTGCATAGCCCTCCTCGTCGGTGTTCATCTCGAAGAGGTGAGTGTTCCATGCCTCTTCGATTGTGAAGGTGCCGTTGCTGTACCCTTCGCTGTAGGGAGCCACCTCGTTCATCTTGGCATAGTACTCATCCTCGGTGATGAGTCCATAGACAAGCATGTCGGCATAGACGTCCGACACCTTGTACACCTCTTCATAGAGATGGATATAGGCCATCTTGCATTCGCGCACCTGGCGGAAGAGGTCGGAGAACTTCTGTACGAGCTCGAACTTCTCCTCGGGGGTCGAGACGGTGGCTACGGCGTCTACGGCCTCCTGCAATCCCTGACGGATGGCGGCGCTGTAGTTGGGGAAGATCTTGTAGTTCTCGTCGCTCTCGTCTGCCTCCAACGCAATCAGCGTCTTGGCACGCTCGGCCAGCAGGGGCAGGGTGCGGTCGCAATAGGGGGCAGCGTCGGCCACCTCGCCGCAGAACGTGAGGCGGGGCTGTCCGAAGCCCAGGTCGTCGCGGTTGGGTTCGAAGCCCGAGCCGAAACTCTCCAGGCCTATGGTCAGCTTGCCGTCATCGCCCACGCGCACCATGATACGGTTCAGATAGCGGCCGCCCTTGAAGGCATAGCTGTAGCCGGCAATATTGTCGGGCACATAGCCCAGGGTGTCAGCACCGTCCTTGACCACATAGTCGGGGTTCATAGCTGTCCAGTCGATGAAGCAGTTCTCCAAGTTCACAGCCTTGTCCGGCGTAATCATATCCTCGATAAGGGTGGCCACGTAGGATACATTCTCATTCGCGTAAATCATGGCGCCGGAGAGCGGTGTGGCATACTGATTGGAGGGACGGAATCCGGCATTCATCTGAAACTCGTAGATACCGGGCTTCAGTCCGGTGAGCGTCTGCTCCACACGACCGGGGGCGTAGCTCCAGTTCACGGCGTACACGCCACCATAGGTGTTCACCCACTGTGTGCCGTTAAATTCAACGTCCCATCCCTCCATGCTGGCACTGAAGTCGGCGTTCTTGAGGAAGCTGGTCACATCGGTGCCGGGCACGGCGCCACCATTGATGGCGTTGTCCAGCAGACGGTTGGCAAAGGCGGTCTCCTCGGCCAGTTCCTCAGTCGTGAGCGTATGGGTGTCCAGGATATAGTTGACCGAGCCACGGGGGAAGCTGGTGCCGGGCTCCACGGTATCGTCGAGGTACTCCTCCAGCAGGTCGCGGAAGTTACCCACGATTTCGGGATGCTCGCTCAGGTAGGTTTCGATCTCCTCGATGCGCGTGACAAAAGCGGTATAGGCAGCGGCCGAGGCATTCAGACGGTTGCGGATGCCGTCCAGCGACTCGTAGCGGGCCACGAACTCGTCGAAGTCGTCGATCGCGGCCATCTCGTTGATGACAGCCTGATATTCGTCGATGAGCGCTTGTGTGGCCACCACTCCCTGGCAGTAGGCACGCTCCTGCTCCACGAACATGTCGCGGCAGACCTTGAAGCTCTCGTTGTCCACGATGTTGCCGTAGCCCTCCTTTGTCTTATAGATGATGCCGTGGGTGCCGTCCAGCACAGGGCCGGCATCCTGGCCCAGCGTCTGATACCATATGGGGCGGAAGTTCAGTTCCTCGCCGTTCATCAGATATGTTACGTATCCGCTGCCCAGTTCCTCGACCGTCACTTCCGTCACGGTACCGCTCGCAAACTGGCTCTGCCCGGTAATCTGTGCCGCGCTGCCCGCCAGCACGTAGAGGTCGCTGATCTTCTCTTGGTCGAAGCCCTTCACGCGGCCGGCGATGGCACTGGTGTATTCGGGGTTCTCCGAGGTACAGGTCACGCTGCCCGCATTGAGACAGCCCCGGATGGTACATTCCGTATTGTTAAAGTATCCCACGATACCGCCCAAATAGCCGTTTGGAGCAGCGATGGAGAGCGTGCCGTAGTTGACACAGTTGGTGATGGTGCCGGTGTTCGTATAGGCCACGATGCCGGCAAAGCAGTCGAAGTTGTCGCTACCCACCTTCAGCGTGCCCGTGAACGAGCAGCGGTCCACCGACGAGTGGTCCATCAGCGAGCCCACGATGCCGGCACCCTGATGCACACCGTCGCGCGTGCAGTCGATGTTGAGGGCCGAGTGTACGTTCTCGACGCGCGAATTGCTCTTCATGTAGGCCACCACGCCTGCATGATAGTCATTGGCCACGATGTTTCCGCTGACGAACAGGTTCTTCACCAAGGCACCGGCGTCAGTAACGCCCACGAGGCCTACATCGCGGCTCAACTTGATCTTCTTGACGTTCAGGGAGAGGTTGGTAATCCGGTGGTTCTGTCCGTCGAAGGTACCCGTGAAGGGACGGTCGTTGGTACCGATGGGGGTATAGTCCACGTCGGTCATGTCAAGGTCGGCCGTCACAACGGCCTTCAGGCTGCTCTGCCCGTCGTTCACCAACTTGGCAAAGTCAACCAAGTCCTGCGGGGTACCTATCTGATACACCCCGTTCTCAGCCTCGAGCGCCCGAGCGCCAAAGGCAACCGCGCACATCAGTGCGAGCAAGTAGATTTTCTTCATAGTGTGTGTGTGTTAAGTGTTTGTTGTGTTGAGTTCTTATTATTTGTTTTTTTGAGTTTGTTGTGCGGGTGTATGTGCCGTCTGTTGCCTTTTGTCCGAGCGAGCGCCAGTCAGCAGGAGTCGCCCCCTCGTCGTGTCGTGTCGTTTGTCTGTGATATTCAGTTTCTGCACGGCAAAGTTACTGAATTATTTCGATGCCCGCAAATATTTCGCCACATAAAGAGGCAGTACATTAACAGTTTTAACATTCGGGGGCAAGGGGGGGGCGAAGCATCAGCAGTAGTCTTACTTAAGTTTCGGGAGCTCTTAACTCGCCATTATTTCCCATGACGTGTTCCTGGGGACTTTATCACGTGTGATAAACTCTTTTATAACGTGTGATAAATTTTTTTATCACGTGTGATAAAGCGCTGCGCGGCACGTTATGTAATTCGACCCTGTAGTTTAACGATTTTAGTTGACTACTTTTGGTCTTACTCACGATAAGGGTTGACCCGGAACTTCAGTGAAAGGGCTTTACAAAGGACAAAAAAGTACCACAGCCATAGATAAAACTTCCTATACGCAACCATTTAGGGGTGAAAAATCATCTAAAACGTTCATTATCTCCATTTTCTTTGCGAAAAATTTGCAGCCGCGGGATATTGTACGTATATTTGCCATGGATATCTACCCAAACAGTGTCCGAACGACTGAAATTTATCAAGCAATTGACGACACAGAACATAAAATAAAAATCATCATTCTAAAAACATTCAAACTTATGAAAAGAAGACTTTACCTATCACTGATTGCGATGGCATGCTGCCTTGCATCCTGGGCTCAGGACGCTCCGGTGGACAAGCTGACCATCGTGGACGGGGTGGCCCAGATTGGCTCTGCCGAGGATCTGGAGAACTTTGCCCAGGCCGTGAGCGAGGGCAATCTGACCCTCGACGCCGTACTGACGGCCGACATCGCCGAATATGCCGGAACGGCCATTTCGAAGGATGGATCGGGCAATGCCTATGCAGGCACCTTCGACGGGCAGTTCCACACCATCCAAATCAACCTGACAACGACGGGTTCCAACTATGGTCTGTTCCGCGCCTTGAGCGGCACGGTGAAGAACCTGCATGTGAGCGGCCATCTGACAGCAGCTCACAATCGCGTGGGAGTCGTCTGCGGCGAAATCTTCGGCGGCACGATCGAGAACGTCTGGTCGTCGGCCGATGTCACTGCCACCTACGGCGGTGACGGAGCCATCTCTGGCATCTGCGGACGCGCCAGTGCCACAGGCAGCACAATCAAGAATTGTATCTACTCGGGCAACATGACCGATGCCGAGACAGGCACGTACAATTGTGACGGCGTCGTGGGATGGTGTGCCAACCCAATCGACATCATCAACTGTATCGTGACGGGACACTTTGAGACCAACCACCTTCAGGGCAACGCACGCCCCCTGGCTCGCTACGACGACGCCAACAACACGAACGCCAAATGCGTGAACTGCTACTACGTGGATCCCAATGGCGAGAAGAGCCAGCCGGGTGCCACACAGGTGACCGAGGAGCAGGTGAAAAGCGGCGAGCTGGCATACGCAGCCAATCTGGAGATGGGCGAGAACATCTGGTTCCAGAACCTCGAGGGCGACGACGCGGACGCCGTGCCCGTGCCCTTCACGACCCACAAGACGGTCTATGCCGCCGGCAACCTGAACTGCGTGGGACGCAGCCTCGACGGTAGCGCGCTCACCTATTCGAACACGAAGACGCAAGACCTGCCGCCCCACAATTATGTGGACGGTGTCTGCACCATGTGCGGCAAGGCCGACCCCAGCGTGGCCGAAATGGTGGATGGCTACTATCTACTCTCCACTCCCGAACAGGTCATCTGGTTTGCCGCCAAGGTGAACGGCGGCGACGTGACTGCCAATGCCAAACTCACCGAGGACATCGACATGAGCGACCACACGGAGAAGTTCCCCCTCATCGGCACCTCGGCCAATCACTTTGCCGGCATCTTCGACGGACAGGGCCACACCATTACTATTGACCTCGTGACCACAGCCGCCAGCTACGGCTTCTTCCGCTACCTGAACGGCACGGTGAAGAACGTGCACTTCGACGGTTTCCTCGACGCCGCCTATAACAAGACGGGCGTGGTAGCCGGAGAAATCTTCGGTGCCACAATCGAGAACGTATGGGTGTCTGTGGAAATCACGGCCTCATATGCCGGCGACGGCGCCATTGCCGGTATTGCCGGACGTGGCAGCGGTGCAGGAAGCACCATACGCAACTGTGCCTTCACGGGCAACATCAAGGGCGTTTCGTACAACTGTGCCGGCATCGTAGGATGGTGTGCAGCCAACACGAGTACGACCATCATCAACTCGCTGGCCACCTGCACCATCGAGACCGATCACTCGCAGGGCAACGCACGCCCCATCGCACGCTTCGACACAAGCAACGTGGGCGTGACATGCCAGAACTGCTACTTCGTGGACATGAACGGAACACTGGGCAACGACGGAGCCACACAGGTGACCCTCGACCAGCTACAGAGCGGCGAGGTGGCCTACAAACTCAACGGAGACCAGAGCACCATCGTATGGTTCCAGAACCTCGAGGAGGAGGAGATCCCCACACCCATGGGAGGCACGGCAATCGTCTATAATATATATAATGTATATGGCAACGCCTACGACGACGCCACGTTCAAGAACTATCGCGACCGCATCATCGACGCCGAGGAGGACTTCTGCGACAACACTCTGGCTCAGGCCATCCTGGTGGACGAGTATCGTGCACTCGTAGGCACGCTGAGCAGCAAGAACACCATCGACGAATTCTATGCTGCCTGCCTCGAGAACAACAGCGTGCGCGACCAGCTACTGGCCAGCGCAGCCGCCTATGCAGCCTACAAGGCCAAGGTGGAGGAAGCACAGGCCTACCTCGAGGAGCATCCCGAGCTGCAAAACGAGAAGCGCGACGAACTGGCCGACTACCTCAACGGATATGACGAACCCAGCGAACTCCTCCCCTACGGACAGGCCCAGTACATCCTCGAGGAGCGGGCACTGAACATTGAGGAAATCACCGCCGAGACCACGCGTATCGACCTCATGCTGAACGCTGCCGTCGTCTTCTCCCCCCAGTCGGGCACCGACGTGACACTGCTGCTCACGAACGCCGACTTCGCCAACGGCTGGACCGGATGGAGCGGAACCACGGGCGACCAGTACGACACATCGGGCATCAGCAAGGTGCGGGCCGGACAGTGCTACAATACTACGATGGACATGTACCAGACCATCGAGGGCCTGCAGAACGGCATCTATGAACTACAGGTGAACGGAGCCTTCCGTCCCTATCCAGGCTCCGAAGACCTCAAGAACACCAACTATGCCGGCATGCTCTACGCCAACGGCATCCACAACTACTTCCAGACACTCATCGAGGATATGATACCCGAGAACGAAGCCGTGGACGGCTATAACTGTCATCTCACGGGTGATGTGCCCGACTTCGAGGTACAGAACGAGGCGGGCGATGTCGAGGGATACGTCGTACGAGGACTCGCCGGCAGCAGCATCGCCTTTGCCGCCGGACGCTATCCCAACAGCGTGCTCGTAAACGTGACCGACAGCAAACTGACCGTCGGCATCAAGCAACCCGGTACGGGACAGCAGCCCGAATGGCTCGGCTTCGGCAACATCAAGCTCATCTATCACGGAACGATTGACGAGGCCAACGAAGGCCTGGACCGCACGTTGGCATCGATGGCCGCACGTGCCAATACGATGGTGAACACTTATGAGTTCAGCGTAGGCACGGACTACGCCACCTACCCCAACTTCCCACAGACGCTGAAGGACGAACTCACAGCGACAATGGAGGCTGTAGCGACCACGACAGACGCAGCTAGCAAGTATGCCCTCGTGGAGAAGTTCTCAGACCTCTTCCTGCAAGTCTATGAGGCCAAGAAGGCATACATCCACCTGATGAGTCAGTCAGACGAGCTCACCGACATCGTCTCCACACTGGGCGACCTTCTCAGCGACGAACAGATGAAGGATATGTATAAGCTGATCGACCACCTCTCGGACATGTACTATGAGGGTTCGGCTACCATTGAGGAAGCTAATACCAAGTACACGGAACAGCTGAGCTTCAGCCTGAAGGCCGTGGACGGCATATATCAGATCGGCACGCCGCTCGACCTCGTGCTCTTCGCCAACAAGGTGAACGGCGGCGAGAACAAGGCCAATGCAGTACTGACTGCCGACATCGACATGACTGGTCTGGAGGCATACTTCACGCCCATCGCCTCGAACACCTCGTCCTCGACCTACTATGCCGGAACCTTCGACGGACAATTCCACACGCTCACGCTCAACTGGAGCACACCCGACACGAACTACGGCATCTTCCGCGCCCTGAGCGGAACAGTCAAGAACCTGCACGTGGCCGGCACCCTCGAGGCACTGGGCACCCGTACCGGAGCCATCGTGGGTGAGAGCTTCGCAGGCACCATCGAGAACTGCTGGTCGAGCGTGGACATCACCACCAACGTGAACAACAATGCCATCTCGGGCATCCTGGGACGAAGCAGCGCCGACGGCACCGTCGTCCGCAACTGCATCTACTCGGGTAACATCAACGGAGGTCCTGAATCCAGCAACTTCGGCGGCATCATCGGATACTCGTCGAGCACCTCGACCGTCACCAACTGTATCGTGACGGGCACCATCACCGCAGGGAAGAAGGACAATGCCTATATCATCGCCCGCAACCCGGGTCAGGTGACCTGCTCGAACTGCTACTTCGTCACTCCTTTCGAGAACACGAATCCCGGCTCCGAGCAGATTACAATGGAGCAGATTACAAGCGGCGAGATGTGCTGGAAGCTGAACGGCGACCAGAAGAACATCCGATGGACTCAGACGCTGGGCGAGGACGCAGTACCCGTGCCCTTCACAAATCATTCGACAGTCTATCTGCGTGGACACCTGCGCTGCGACGGACTGGCCGTGGTAGAGGGCGAGCCGACCTATGCCAACGAGCCTGAAAGCCCCACATCCATCGACCAGCACCAGTTCGTGGACGGCTTCTGTACCGTCTGCGGCACGGCCAACCCCGACCTGGCAGACCTCGTGGACGGCTTCTACCAGATAGGCACACCCGAGGAGCTCATCTGGTTTGCCGCCAAGGTGAACCAGGGCGACACCGACATCAACGCCAAGCTGACAGCCGACATCGACCTGACGGGCTACGAGGACAAATTCGTGCCTGTGGGCAACAGCACATACCACTATGCCGGCACGTTCGACGGACAGTACCATACCATCACCGCCCACCTCGTGGCAGCAGAATCCAGCTACGGCTTCTTCCGCTATCTGAACGGCACTGTCCGCAACCTGCACATCGACGGCACCTACGAGGCCCTCAAGAACAAGACAGGCGTCATCGCTGGAGAAATCTTCGGCGCCACGATCGAGAACTGCTGGGTATCGAGCGACATCTCGGCTCTCTACAACGGCGACGCAGCTACGGCAGGCATTGCCGGTCGCGGCAGCGGTGTAGGCAGCATCATCCGCAACTGCCTCTTCACCGGCAACATTGACCAGAAGGAGACAATGACATACAACTGTGCCGGCATCGTTGGATGGTGTGCTGCCAACACGAGCACCACCATCACCAACACGCTGGCCATCTGCACCATCACGGCCGACCAGAGCCAGGGCAACGCACGTCCCATCGCACGCTTTGACACGAGCAATGTAGGCGTAACGTGCCAGAACTGCTACTACATAGACCCGAACGGCACGCTCGGCAACGAAGGAGCCACACAGGTGACGATGGAACAAGTACAGAGCGGCGAGGTGGCTTATCTGCTCAACGGCGACCAGAGCGTCATCGCATGGTTCCAGAAGCTGGGCGAGGACGAGACGCCCATACCATTCCCCACGGGCAACGTCGTAGTGAAGAACGAGGACGGCACCTACACCAACGAGAAGATCAGCACCCCCGACGGCTCGAAGGAGAATCCCTTCGTGGTGAAGACGGCTGCCGACCTGGCCAGCCTGCCCAGCAAGTTCGTTGCCGGACAGATGGTCTATGTGGTGATGGAAGCCGATATCGATATGGCTGGCGTCACCGACTGGAAGCCCCTCTTCAACTATCCTGCCGCCACCGACGAGCATCCCTATCCCTTCATCGACTTCGACGGACAGAACCATGTGATCCGAAACCTGACCTCCAAGACCAACGGTGCCTATGACTACTGCGGCCTCTTCGGCGTGCTCTGCGGTAATGTGCGCAACCTCGGCGTGGAGAATGCCGACGTCGCCAGCAC
>Ga0310695_10006849_pt1 | contig 18547 bp, 16 predicted proteins | sample RumenRJG_04DNA_FD_203882 | JGI IMG/M metagenome (GOLD analysis project Ga0310695, IMG submission 203882) | Bovine rumen microbial communities from Lethbridge, Alberta, Canada - RJG_04 (v2) (version 2) | ecosystem: Host-associated > Mammals > Digestive system > Stomach > Rumen | place: Canada...
AAGTACCCTTCCGGATTGCCGATGTCCTGCCTGCGTCCGGAATATGCGCAGCCGACGCTCTCCACGCCGGCGGAGATCATCCGCCGTATCGCGTCTGTAAGCTGGATTTCACCGCCGTAGCCCGCGCCCTGTCCGGCGAGGAAGCCGAAAACGGACACGTCGAGGAGATATCTCCCCGCCACGGCAAAATCGCTCGGAGCATCCTCGACGCGCGGTTTCTCGACAAGATCGTCAAGCATGAAAACCCCGCCTTCCGGCGCGGAGCGCATCTTCGCGATTCCGTAGCGCGAGACTTTTTCCATCGGAACGCGCTCGAACCCTATCGCCTGAGCCGCACCGGAGGTTTTCAACGCCGCGGCCAGTTCTGCCGAGGCGCAGCCGCCCGTGACGACCGCGTCGCCGAGAAGAACAAGAATCTTTTCGCCCGGCTCGGCGTTCCCGAAAAGTTCCGCCGCCTGGAGAACGGCGTGCCCAAGCCCTTTCTGTTCCTTCTGGTAGACGAACCGTATGTCGCTGGCGCCTTCGAAATATTTCCTTATGAGCTCCTTGCCCTCGGAAATCACGATGACCGTTTCTTCGGCGCCGGCCTGGCGGGCCTCTTCGACGATATGTTCGAGCGCAGGCCTGGCTCCTATCGGCAGCATCTCTTTTGGCACGACCCGCGTGACCGGGAGAAACCGCGTGCCCAGCCCTGCGGCCGGAATCACAGCTTTCATTTTGTTCCTTTCCGCGGAGAACGCCTGAAGCCGGCATCCTTCCACAGTTTCAAAACCATCTTCACGCTTTCGACGGCGATGGAGCCGCTCAGTTTTGAATAGCCTGCCCGACGCTCTGTAAACACTATAGGTATCTCCTTTATCGTAAATCCGGCCATCCACATGCGGTGGTTCATTTCAAGCTGGAACGAGTACCCGTTCGATTCGATTTCATCGAGCCCGATCTTTTCGAGAGCACGGCGTCTGAAACACTTGAATCCGCCGGTCGGGTCTTTGATCGGCATCCCTGTCACGGTTCTGATGAAGATCCCGCCGCACTTCGAAATCAGCCAGCGCTTGAACGGCCAGCCGATGCATTTGCCGCCCTTCACGTATCTTGAACCTATGACGACGTCGGCGTCTTCGGCGAGAAGATCGCGAAGACGGGCCACGGGATGGGAAAAGTCGCAATCCATCTCGATGATGCGCTCTGCGCCGAGACGCATCGCCTCCCTGAAGCCCGCGATGTAGGCGCGGCCGAGCCCCTCCTTCTTCTCGCGGTGGAGAACGCGGATGCGCGGCTCGGCCGCGGCGAGAGAATCCGCTATGGCCCCGGTGCCGTCGGGAGAGTTGTCGTCGACGAAAAGAATCCCGCCGTCCTCCGGCAGAGCGGCAAGCGCGGCCGCCGCCATGTCGCGGATGTTTTCTTTTTCGTTGTATGTCGGTATCACCGCAACGATTTTCACGACGCGCCCTCCCCGATCAACGGTCTTCCTCTTTCGGGCGGGCGTTCCATACGGACAGCGCGCAGAGCATGGAAAGCACCGCCGCGCCGATCCAGAACGCCGCGATCCAGTCGAACGCGAACGTATGCCCGAAGAGGGTGACGCTCGAATCGAAGAACCTGTTGATCGACTCACCGTTCACGCCGATCCATTCGCCGCTCTTGAGAAGTCTCGATCCGTCCTCGAGCAACTTGGAACCGTCGTCGAGCGTCTTGACCGCTTCGGGGAGTTTCTTGATGAGGTAGCCGCTGAAGACCGAAGAAAGGCCCGCGCCGATGTAACTGCCCATGCCGGCGATGCCGAGCGCCGCGCCCGTAGCGATGCGCGGTGCGAGATCGACGGCCATGAGCCCGCCGAGGAACGTGAGGAGGATGCCGACGGCGATGCCGAAAAGAACCATGGCGAAAACATCGAGCCAGAGGCATCCGGCCGGGCCGAACATGAAGATCGAAAGCGCCGTGATGTTCATAAGCCCTGCGATGAACACGAAACCGTCGCGTTTGCCGTTGAAGAACCTGTCGGATATGTAGCCGCATGCGGCCGACGAGAAGCCTCCGACGATGGAATTGACCGATATGACCGTCGCAGCCGTGGTGCTTGCATAGCCCTTCTTGACCTGGAGGAAGAACATGCCCCAGTCGATGATGGCGTAACGCGTCATCGCAAAAAGCCCGCCGCCGATGGCGACCATCCAGATGGCCCAGTTCCTGAGCGCGAGCATCTGCCCTTTCCTGACGTCGCCCGCAGCGGCCTTCTCGACCGAATCCGGCGGCTCGCCGGCCCATTCTGGCACCGGGGGAAGGCCCTCGCTTTCCGGAGAATCGCGGAAGAACTTCGAAAGAACCGCGACGCCGACAAGTCCGATGAACGCCGCGCCCCAAAAGCCGCTGCGCCACGCCGCGCCGTTGCCGAGATGGCCGTCTACGACCTGCGCGTTCGCATCGAACCACATTCCGGCGTAGACCATGACGATGCTCGTGAGGATGTAGGCGAGCGCCTCGCCGAAATTGTTGGACATCGAGAAGATGCCGTAGAACGTGCCGCGCTCGCGCTTCCTGTACCAGCGGGAAATGCCCACGATGCTGCATGTTGCGCCGCAGGCCTGCGCGAAGCCGTTCACAAACCATACGCCTACGAGGACGAACGCAGGGACGTACCAGCCCACGATGAAGTTCATGAGCGCCGAAACGAACAGCCCGAAACCCATGTACCGGCGGATGTTCGCGCGGTCGGCGAGAAAGCCGTGCGTGATTTTTCCGAACGCGTATGCGAAAAGCATCGCGCTGCCCACCCAGCCGATTTCCTGCGCGGAATACCATCCGCCGTCGATGAGGCTCTTTTTGGTTGCGGAAAACGAAAGCCGGCAGACATAGAATATAGCGTAGCCGAACGTCATGGACGCGGCCTGTTCCCAGCGGTAGCGCCCGTAGCGGCGGTCGATTTCTTTCTTGTCGGCGATCCGCGGCGCGGCAGGCGCCTTTTTGAACCAGTTCATGCTTTGTATTCTCCTGTTGTCCTGATTATTTTTCGAAATAGATTCCAAGATTCGCGGCCACGGCGCGATAACCCTCGCGCTTCGGATTGTGCCGGTTCGGAATGACGGATTCCTGCTTCGCGCCGTCCCAGAGGACGATCGTGGCGGAACCGCCGCCGTCCATGTTGAGAGCGTCGGAAGCGCCGGCCGCCTTCAGAACGCGGGCGAGATCCTGCATGGTCGCTCCCATGGAATATCCTTTCTGCCGCCCGTCCACCACGAGCGCGTAGAGCCATCTGCCGTCTGCCGAAAGCCCCAGCGCCGTGCGCGGCGCGACCTCGGGAGTGCGGCGCTTTCTACGCGGCGGAGCGGGAATCTCGCCGGCGCGCAGAATCTGCTCGACGTCGTATCCGGGATGCGCCACGGACACCGAAGGCGCAAGCCGGTCGTCGAGCTTCGACGTGATCTTCGCAGTGTTGTTCGTGTGCACCACGAGCATCGGGCATCGTTTCTTCGTGCTGGAAACGACCTGCCCTCCGGAGACGAGGAAATTGATGAAATGCCCGTATCTGTGGTTGTGCGGCTTCTTCCACGGTATCCATGCGGACGTGTTGACCGCAAAGACCATGTTCGTTCCGTTGCGGCGGTGTTCCTCGAGAAAATCGCGCGTCGTCTGGCGCACCGTGTCGACAAGAATTTTCTTTTTCGCGTAGTCCGGCATTGGCTCGCCCCATTCCGCCGCGCGGCCCGTGCCGGTCACGCGCAGGCCAGGAGTCTTCAGATCGACGCGCACGAGATGGTTCGCCATCAGACGCGGCTCGTCGAAATCCACGCAGACATACTCGACGCCCGGCGCGATCGTCTTCGAGAGCGACCAGTCGATTTTGTCAGGGCATCCGGCCGCAAAAGCAGCCGACGCGGATGCCGCCAGAAAAAACACCGCAAATACAGACCTTTTTACCATTGCGGAAATTATATCATTTTTGCGGCCCCACTGCAAACGGCGGGAACGACGGTCACTCTTCGAAATCTCCGTAAAAATCGGAAACGGCCGCCATAGACGCCATTTCGAGAAAAGCCTCTCCTTCGCGCGCAAGAGATTTTTCGTTGCGCGAATATCCACCATATCCGGCGGCAAAGCCAAGCAGAACCGCAATGCCCGCGGCCGCAGGCAAGGCTCGCCTTCTGAACGTCGAAACGATCCCCGTCCATGCCGCCTGCCTGCGGGCGGCCGAAACAATCCTGCGATCGAGCCGCTCCGGCGGCTCGGCCGACATCGCTTTTGCAAGCAGACGGTTGAAACTGGCTTCTTCATTCAAATCCATTGTCATCCTCCCTTCTCCGACAGAATCCCGGCCGCCTTTATTCTGAGCGCGGCCAACGCCCTGTGCATCCTCGAAAGCACCGTTCCGAGGGGCGCGCCCGTCGCGGACGCTATCTCGGCAAACGACATTTCCGCCTGCGTCCTCAGGAGCACGACCTCCCTGTCCGCAGGCGAAAGCGCCGCCACCGCCGCCCTCACCGCCGCAAGCTCCTCCCGACGGACGAGATTCTCGTGCGGAGCGGCGACAAAGGCCTCCGGCACGATTTCCGCCGTCCGGCCTCCGTCATCCGATTGAACGTCGACGGTAAGCTCCGGCGTTTTTTTGCGCATGTCGTCAATGGCGAGATTCCTGGCCGTCCGCCAGAGATACGCCTTGAAATTCCCGCCCGCTTTCCACGATGCCGACGCCTTCACAAGCCTTAGCCACGCCTCCTGGCAAAGGTCTTCAGCGGAAGAAGGACGCATGCCTTTCAAGAACGAGTAAACGGCGAGACGGTGCCTCGAATACAGAATGTCGAACGCGCCGCCGTCGCCGGATGCATAGCAAAGCATCAATTCGTCATCGCTTCTCGTATCTTGCAGAGCCATGCGGGAAACAGAACGGAACCGTCAATCGAGAACGTCTTCGTCCCGCTCGTCATCGCGCTTTTCCGGAGGCGGCGGCGGCGCATCTTCAAAACCGTCCTGGACACGCCTCTTCTTCATGGAACGGCGCTTGCGGGGAGAATCCGGCTCTTCGTCGCCGACGGGGCGCCTTTTGCCGCCTTCGACAGACGGCCGGCCCTCGTCTCCGCCCCTGCGCATCCGCCCGCGCTTGCGGGCGCCTTCCATGATCAGGCGTTGCGCGGCCTTGATCTGCTCCTGCGTGAGATTGTCGCGGAGAAGCGCCATCGACTGCACCGCCAGACGCCCCTGTTCGGCGCGGAGACGGGCGACTTCGTCTATCTTGGCGTATATATCTTCGGCAGAGCTGCTCTTGTCTTTGAGGAATGTTCGCATCATCTTCGCCTGTTCGCGGGAAACCTCGCGGATCTTTTTCTCGGCCTCGAGATTCTTTTTCTGCAGAGCCTTGAGCTCGCTCTGGAGTTTTTTGCAGAGCTCCTCGTCTTCGACACCTATTTTCTCGAGGTTGTCGCCAGAGGCGAGAATCTGCGCGACCCACGGCCCAGCGCCTGGGAACCTCTCCGCTCCGGCGACATCAGCCTTCCGCCCTTCGCGACCGCATGCGTTTTCGCAATCTCGCGGGGCGCGGTTTTTCTTCGCCTGGCCGCCGTCTGCGGCAACAACCGACGCGACGCACAGCGCCGCAGCAAACGCAACAATGAGTTTCTTCATTTTCTGCTCCTTTTATTTTTACCGCCGTTTGACGGCGGTGAACCGTTGTTTACGTTGCTATATACGGACTTAAGACGGAATTTATTGCAGAAAATTCCGGTCAATCGAGCGTTTTTACCGTAGGGCCCGCACCCGAGTACGAATCAAGGCCGCCGACAGCGGAGAAATCGCCGTCTGGTGAAGGCGCGGCCGCCTTGATCTTGGGTCTCTCGCCGAAAAGGACGGTTCCGAGCCTGACGAGCGTGGCGCCCTCTTCCACCGCGACCTCGAAGTCGCCCGACATCCCCATGGAAAGAACCGGCAGCGACGCGCCCGTCTCCTTTTCCAGCGAATCGCGCAAGAGCCTCAACTTTCTGAAATACGGCCGCGCATCCTCGGGATTTTCCGAAAACGGAGCCATCGTCATGAATCCTTCGAGCGTAAGCCGCGGGCATTCGGAAAGAATGTGCGCGACGGCCGCAGGAGCTTCTTCCGGCTTCATGCCGCTCTTGGATTTTTCGCCGGACACGTTCACTTCGAGAAGTATGCGTGGCCTTGCGCCCGTCTCTTCCGCGACGGCGTTTATCCTGTCTGCAAGCTTTTCCGAATCCACCGAATGAATGCAGTCGAAAAGCGCGAGCGCGTGGCGCACTTTGTTGCTCTGCAAATGCCCTATGAGATGCCACTCGGGGCCCGACGGGCACTGCGGTTTTTTCCACGCGGCCTCCTGCACCTTGTTTTCGCCTACGGTGCAAAGCCCCGCGCGCCATGCCTCCTCGACGGTCTCGGGGCCGTGCGTCTTGGTTACCGCCACGATGCCGACGCTGTCGCCGGAACGCCCGGCGCGCGCGGCCGCAGCGGCTATTCTGTCTCTTACGTCTGCAAGAATGTCTTCGAGATTCCTCATCTGTCCTTGTCTCCTGTTCCTCGCCCGGCGACCATGCATGTCGCGGGGTCGGCATGTATTCCATGCATATATGCGATAAGAAGCCCGTAGTTCACGACCGGCACGCCGGCGGCACGGCATCGCTCCAGCCTCGCCATAACAGAACGGCGCGTGAGCATGCAGCCGCCGCAGTGGACGACGAGAGCCGGCTTCTCTCCGCGCCCTAAATCGAAATCGCCTCCCGACGCAAAGACGAAACGCAGCTTTTTCGACGTGAACTTCCCGAGCCAGGCCGGTATTTTCACAGAGCCGATGTCGCCGCACTGCCTGAGATGCGTACATCCCTCGGCGACAAGCACCGTGTCGCCGTCGCGCAGCGTTTTCACGGCTTCGAGCCCTTTGTCGAAAACGGCAAGGTCTCCCTTCGCGCGGGCGAAGAGAATGGAAAACGACGTCAGCGGAATCTCCTTCGGAAGCGCACGGTCTACGGCGGCGAACGCCTGCGAATCCGTTATCGCGAACTTCACCGCCCCGGCAGGCATCTTGGCGAGAAAAGCGCCGATGCCGTCCGGCTGGCACACGGCGGCGGTCGCGCCGCCTTCGATTATCTCGCGTATCGCCTGCTGCTGCGGAAGAATGAGCCGCCCTTTCGGCGCCGCCTCGTCTATCGGCGCGATGCACAAAACGACGTCACCGGGGCGGACGAGACCGTCAAGAAGCGGTTTCTGCCGCTCGGCCGGCACGGTATGCGCGAGCCGGTGCAGAAGTTCCGCGACGCCTTCTCCCGTTCTGGCCGATACGGCATGCTCGCCTTCTGTCGCGGCAAACGACGCAGCGAGATCTTTTTTCGTCCGCACCGTGACGAGCGGTATGCCCATGCGCGAGCATTCGGCGGCGACGCGCTTCTCCGCCTCGAGCGCCTCCGCTCCGCAAGGCAAGGCCAGAACGGCGATATCGGTGTTTTCGAGAATGCGGAGCGTTCTGCCGATGCGCTTGAGCCCGAGATCTCCTTCATCGTCGATGCCGGCCGTATCCGTGAGAAGAACCGGGCCGAGCGGAAGAAGCTCCATCGCCTTCGAAACAGGATCGGTTGTCGTGCCGGGGACGTCGGACACTATCGAAACCTCCTGCGAAGCAAGCGCGTTTACAAGCGCCGACTTGCCGGCGTTTCTCCGCCCGAAGACGGATATGCGCACTCTCGCGGAATTGGGGGCCGAAATCATGCCGTCACTCCGCAGCCGGCGCGGCTCGCCCCGCAGCGCCGGCGCGGGACTGCGCAAACGCGAGGGTTTCTTCGAGCACTCCTGTGTATATGGCGCGATCCGGCGCGGCGATTTCCTCGGTTTTCCCCGAGGCGCACGGTATCTCGACGACGCCGCCCGAGAGTCGCCAGGAGTCAAGCCCCCTCAGAATCGCATCGATGCGGCCGAGTATGTGATGGCTGTGGGAGAAACCTTCGAAAGCGCCAAGTTTTTCGAGCGCGCCGCATATAAGACCGGCATCGTCCCCGGCGAGAATGCCGGCTTTCACGCCGTACATGATATCGATTCGCATGCCCATCGGGACGGCATATCCGTGCGGGAGGCGAAAGGCGCTCATCGCCTCGAGCCGGTGGGCCGCCCACAGCCCGAATCCGGACGTGCCGTTTTTGATGCGGGAGAAAACCGTCTCTTTCACGATTTCTCCGGCGACGTCGAGATTGCGCGCCTTGAGATCGGGAGCGCATGCGACAATCTTCTCCATCAGCCCGGGATTTCTGGCGGCGGCATGCCGCACGAGCTCTCCCATTCCGCCGCGCCACACGCCGTCGAGAAGCGTCGAATAGAAAGATGCGTCTATGAAAACCGCGGCCGGGCGGCATTTGACGCGCAGAGCGTCCTTGATGCCGGCGGCGTCGAGCGCGGCCGCTGACATGAGCGCCGCATCGGCCGCTGCTGCTATAGTCGTGGGCACGAACGCGAATTTCACGCCGCCTCGCGTCTGAGCCGCCGCATACGCGGCCACATCGAGAATGGTTCCTCCGCCTATGGCGAGCAGGACGTCTCCGGGCGTTAGTTTTGCCTCTAAAACCGCCGTCATTATGCGTTTCAGCGTCGCAAAACCATCGTCTTTCACGCGCTCGCCGCCCGCGATGATCACGGGCATGGCAGCCATCTTGAAACCGGCGGCGGAAAGCGTTTTGCCTATTTTGACGCCGAGGGAGGCCGTCTTCTGCACCACGTTCGAATCCGCCACGAGAAAAATCCGCGGCGAAGACGACCCGGTCGCTTCGCGGATCGTCTGCGCGAAAACGGCGCCGCCGCCGTCAAAAAGCCCGAACAATGTTTTTACCACGGTCTCGCCGCTCTCCGTCCACCGGAGAGTCGCCGAATCAGCGTCTTTTTTTCTCATTTGATGCGTTCCTTATCAATTCTTCCGCGTGTTTTCTCGCAGACGCCGCCCCGTCGCCGCCGAGCATGCGGACTATCTCGGAAATTCTGCCTTCCCCTTCGACCGCAGCCACTTCGGTGTGCACGCTGTTCGCGCCGGTCTTTTTCGTCACATGCAGATGCCTGTCGGCGTACACGGCGCTTTGGGGGAGATGGGTTATCGCTACAACCTGCCTCCCCTTCGCCAGATCGCGCATGCGCCGCCCCACCGCCCGGCCGGTTTCTCCGCCGATATTGGCGTCGATCTCGTCGAACACTATCGTGCCGGTGCCGCTCCCCGAAGCCGCAAGGCCTTTGAGCGCAAGCATCACGCGGGCGATTTCGCCGGAGCTGGCGATTTCTCTCAGCGGACGCGCCGCCTGGCCGGGATTTGGCTCGAACATGAACTCCGCCGCATCGGCGCCCGTCGCGGAATATTCCGCCGGCGAGATGTCGACGGAAAACGCAGCCTTGGCGAAGCCGAGATCGCGAAGAGCTTCCACGACGGCGGCGGAAAACGTCTTTGCCGCGCGGCGGCGTTTCGCCGTGAGCCGCGCGGCTTCGGCATGCAGAGCCTTCTCCGCCTCGGCGCGCTTTTCTTCGAGAGCGCGCAACGTGTCGGCGAGATTGTCGAACGCGGCAAGCGCGTCGCGTTTTTTTTCAAGCGTTTCGAGAAGCGCCGCCACAGTGCCTCCGGCCGGCCCGAGATATTTGCGCTTGAGCCGCTGCAGCGTTCCAAGCCGCAAGTCCATCTTTTCGAATTCGCCTGGATCCACATCGAGACGCGAGACGGCATCGGCGACGGAACGCGAAAGCTCTTCCACCATCGCCGAAATCTCTTCCGTCTGGGCTCTCCAGCCGTCGGCCTCCGGCAGATGCCTTGCCATCGATGCAAAACGCATCCTCGCGGCGGCGAGAGACTCCTCCGCGCCTCCGTCCCCGCCGAGCGCCGCCGTCGCTTCTTCGGCGGAAGAACATATCTCCTCCATATGCGCGGCCGCCGCATGGCGCGAGGCGAGATCTTCGTCGTCAGGCGAAAGGTCCGCCGCTTCGAGTTCAGACACCTGATATCGGAGGAACTCGGCTTCTTCCGGCGAAACGGCCCCGCTTGACGCCTCTTCGATGCGCCGGACCGCATCCGTATAGCTCAGCCATGCTCCGGCATAGGCTGACATGTCGAGCCCGGCGAAAGAATCGAGAAAAGAAAGCTGGCGCTTGGCGGAGAGGATTTCCTGGTTCGCACGCGGCCCGTGGAAATCGGCAAGAATGCCGCCCACCCTCTTTAAAGTGGACAAAGACGCCTGACAGTCGTTTATCCACGAACGCGACACTCCGGCGGCGGAAACTGTTCTGCGCAAGGAAAGAACGCCGCCCTGGGTCTCGATGCCGCATTCGTCAAGGACGGCGTTTACGCGCCCTTCGACATCGTCCGTCATGGAGAAGCGCGCTTCCACGCGCGCCTCCTTTGCGCCGTCGCGCACGGCGACGCCGGACGATCTCATGCCGAGAGAAAGCTCGAGCGCGCGCATGAGGACGCTCTTGCCCGCGCCGGTCTCGCCCGTGACGACATTGAGCCCGGGCGAAAATTCGACCGTGGCTTTTTCTATTACGGCAAAGTTAGATATTGAAAGACATTCAAGCATTTTTTTCGCGCCCCACCTGAAACTGGGCAGCTACGGCGGTTAACAGGAAAAACTGGAGCGGGCGATGGGAATCGAACCCACGTAAGAAGCTTGGGAAGCTCCTATTCTGCCATTGAATTACGCCCGCGGAAACCCTGGCGGAGAGAGAGGGATTCGAACCCCCGATACCCTTGCGGGTATGCATGATTTCGAGTCATGTGCATTCAACCAGGCTCTGCCATCTCTCCACAAACCGCTGGATTGGCCAATATTATACCAATTCCGCCGCGACAAATCAATACCCGTCAGGCCGATTTCTTTTCGCGTTTTGTCCGCTCCGTCGCGGGAGCCTGCCGCACCGCATCCGCGATCTCTCCGGCGAGCGCCTTGTCAAGCTCGAGCATCGAGGCGGCGGCCGTCTGCCCCTGTGCAAGCTGCTTCTCGCCGAAGAAAAGCCAGCTTCCGCGCTTTTCGACCACTCCTCTTGCCAGAGCGGCATCGAGGAGCGAGCCTTCCCACGAAATGCCGCGAGAATAGAGGATGTCGAACTCAGCCTCTGTAAAAGGAGGCGCCACCTTGTTCTTGACCACCTTCACGCGGGTGCGGCTGCCGACGATTTCGCCGGACGGACTTTTCACGGCCCCGATGCGCTGGACCTGCAGGCGGCATGACGCGTAGAATTTGAGCGCTTTGCCGCCGGGCGTCGTCTCCGGGTTGCCGAACATCACGCCTATCTTCTCGCGCACCTGGTTGGTGAATATGCAAAGCGCCCCCGACTGCGCTATCGCCGCGGTAAGCTTGCGCATCGCCTGCGACATGAGCCGCGCCTGCAGCCCCACGTGCCTGTCGCCGATGTCGCCGTCGATCTCCGCCTGCGGCGTGAGCGCGGCGACGGAATCGACAACCACCACGTCCACCTCTCCGGATTTGACAAGCGCCTCGCATATGGCGAGCGCTTCTTCGCCGCTCGACGGCTGCGAAACGACGAGCGACGCGGTATCGACACCTATTCTCGAAGCGTAGCGCGTATCGAGGGCGTGTTCGGCGTCGATGAAGGCTGCCGTGCCGCCTGCCTTCTGGGCGGATGCCGCGACATGCAGGGCAAGCGTGGTCTTGCCGGAAGACTCGTGCCCGTAGAGCTCCACTATGCGGCCGCGCGGCAGCCCGCCCGCGCCGAGCGCGAGGTCGAGCGAGAACGCGCCGGTAGATATGGTCTCGATGTCTTTTGCCGGCGTGTCGCCGAGCCGCAGTATCGACATCTCGCCGAAACGCTTTCTTATCTCGGCCATGATGCCGTCAAGCGCGCCGGCCGAGTTTTTCTCCGTGTTTTTCATCTGTTCTCCCCTTTCTTCTGTTTCTGATTTTCTACATGCTCCAGTCGACAAACAGCTCGCGGCCGCAAAAAAGGCGGACGCGTTCGATATGGTCTATCTCGGGCTGCCCGCCTTCGGGAACGCCGTATATCTCGACTACGTCGAACCGGAAGCCCGCCGTCCAGCCGTTCTTGAGAAGCCATGCGCGGCAGGCGCGCCTGGTCCGCGAAAGCTTTCCCTTGTCGATGCTTCTCAGGCGGCGGGCAAAATCGCTGCGCGCCGCATGCTGTTTGACTTCGACGAAAACGAGGACATCTCGCTTCTCGTCGAAAGCCACGATATCTATTTCAAGCCGTCTGTCGCGTGCGACAGGACGCACGTTGCGCTCGAGTATCTCGTAGCCCCTCGCTTCGAGATATCTTGCCGCGCATTCTTCGCCCCACCGTCCGCGCCTTGCGCTTTCCCGGCCGTCATTATGCATTTTCACGACAATCTCCCTTCTGCGCCCTTTTCGGGACGCGGGGATATTATCGCATATCACGACTGCCGGATTCGGACACAATCCGGACGCTGCCGGAGAAGCGGCGTCAGTTCATTTTTGAAGCGAGATCGCGAATTCTGCGCGACGTCCTGACGGCGCAGAACTGCTTGCCGCACATGGAGCAGTGGTCGTCGGAATGCGCCTCGTCCGTGAAAGCGCGCGTCTTGAGCCAGCGTTCCTTCGCGCGCTTCGGGTCGAGACAGAGCGCGAACTGGCGGTCCCAGTCGAAAGCGGCTCGCGCATCGGCCATCGCGTCGTCGCGATCGCGTGCGCCGGCAAGTCCTCGCGCCACGTCGCCGGCGTGCGCGGCTATCTTGTAGGCTATGCAACCCTGATGCACTTCGTCCGCATCCGGGAGGCCGAGATGTTCGGCCGGCGTCACGTAGCAGAGGAGCGACGCGCCGTAAGTGGCCGCAGCCGTCGCGCCGATCGCGGAGACGATGTGGTCGTAGCCGGGAGCGATGTCGGTCACCACAGGTCCGAGCACGTAGAACGGCGCTTTTTTGCAGACGTCCTGCTGACGCTCCATGTTCATCCTGATCTGGTCGAACGGGACGTGCCCCGGCCCTTCCACCATCGTCTGCACGCCGCGAGCGCGGCAACGCTCGACGAGTTCTCCCAGCACGTCCAGTTCGCCGAACTGCGCCGCATCGGAAGCGTCCGCGAGGCATCCGGGGCGGAGCCCGTCTCCGAGCGAGACGGTGACATCGTGTTCGGCGAGAATGTCCATCACCTCGTCCCAATGCGTGTAGAGGGGATTCTCGGCCTTGTTTTCCATCATCCACTCCGCCATGATCGCGCCGCCGCGGGAGACGATGCCCATCTTGCGTTTCATCGCGGCCGGAATGTGGCGCAAGAGAAGCCCCGCGTGGAGCGTCATGAAATCGACGCCCTGCTCGGCCTGGCGCCGGATGACGCCGATCAGAAATTGCGGATCCATCTTCGGGATGTCGCCGAGGAGCGAAATCGTCTCGTATATCGGCACCGTGCCGAGAGGCTTGGGGCTCGCGTCGAGCATGCCCTGGCGGATGGACGAGATTTCTTCCTCCGACGAAGCGACCGAAAGATCCATCACAAAGTCCGCGCCCGCATCGAGCGCGACCTTGAGCTTCTCGAGTTCGTCGCCCTTCCCGGAATGCGTGACGCTTCGACCGAGATTGGCGTTGATCTTCGTCGTGAACATCCGCCCCACCCCGACCGGCATGCAGTTTTTATGGGCTGGATTGAGCGGAATAACCGCCTCGCCCGTCGCAACCGCCGCGCGGACGCGCTCGGCTTCGATTCCTTCATCCGCGGCGACGCGCTCCATCGCCGCCGTAACAATGCCCTTGCGGGCAGCTTCAAGCTGTGTCATGTTTTTTCCTCCGCAGGCATTATCCTGCTCAGGTTCAAGGGTATAATCTCAGCATCGCCCGCACCGCGCGGACGGAGCACCCCGATTCACAGCGGATATTATACCATATCCTGGCGTAAATTCCACGGCTATCTCACGACGATCGAAAGCCTCGAAGCGTTCTGCCAGACGGCGAGATTCCCGTCCACGACACTGAAACGCCCAACCCACGATGCGGATGCGCCGTCGAGGACGACTTTCCCGGAAGACACGTCGTCTTCGCGCCTTCAACAGTGCAACCGAATTTGAGGTTGCCGTCAGATGTCACTTTCACCTTCAATGCAGCTCGATCTCTTCGATGGAGACGAGCTTGCCGGGCGAAGGATTCTCGATTTCGATCAGGACATATCGCGTACGCGCCGGAAGCGCCGGCGAGACCGTCCATTTCGACGGATGTTTCTTCCATCCGTGGAACCAATGGACGATGCACTCCTTGACCTCGCGCTCCTCGCCGAGATCTATCTCCACCCACGGTCTTCTGTCGCCCGGAAGAGATTCCCACCGCGTGAGCGGCGAGCCGTCGAGAACGAAATGCGCTCCCCGCCGGTCGAGCGAAGTAGACGCAGAGGCCCGCGCCCCCGCTTCAAGCCCCGGTTTTCTGTCGAGCACCTTCCATCGCCGCTCGCTGCGCGTGCCGTCGGCAAGCGACGCGAACACCTTGACCGTTCCCTTCGCGCCGGCGGGGACGCGCACCGTCACGCGATGGCGGGCCTCGCCTCCGGGCGGCGCAGTCATTTCGAACGTCTCGCGGTGGAATGCGCCGGCCTCGAACGTCACCGTGCGCGTCGCGGGTTTTCCGTCGCGGCTGTCGTTCAAAAGGATGACATCGAAACTGCGCTCCGAGCCGGGGACGACATCCTCGCGGTACTCGCCGATCGCGAGCGCGACGGGGGCGAACGCCGGGCGGAAATAGCGCTTGACCTCCGGCCTTATTTTCGGCGTCGTCAAATCGGGATCGAGAACGTCGCCGGTATATCCCCTGCCCGGGTCGCCGAAATCGTAGGTGAGCGATGTGAAGTGGAAAACCGCCGAAGCGCGGCGCGTCGAGCGCCAATACTCCGTAAGGACGCCCACCGACCAGGCGTAGTAGTCCTTGCGCTCCTCGCGCGTGGCATTCGGCATGAGAAATTTGTAATTGCGCCTGCCGAGTATCGTAGGGTCGCCGCGTCGGCTTATCCAGTGCCATCCGTACTCGTTTACTATCACCGGACGCGAGGCGATGTATGCGCGCGTCAGCTTCTTGTTCTTGCCGCCCTTCCGCGTGACATCCGCGACATTGATCCTGTAGAAATCGTCGCCCATGTCCTGGTTCAGGTATCCCAGCGAAAATTCCCCGCTGTTGAAAAGATAGGGGTGGCACTCCACGGGCCCGAGCGCGATATTGTTCGGCTCCCAGCCGGTTTCGAGCGGGCGTTTCTGGAAATCGTGCGGGGCGATGGCGTCCGCGAGCGCGCCGAACCACGGGCATACGAAGGATTCGTTCTGGAGATCGACGATCGCGATGGAAGGATGCGTCCCGCGTTCGCGCAGCCACGCCAACATCTCGGGGAAGAGCGTCTTGTCGTTGCATGCGCAAAACGGACTGCGCCTTCCGTCGTTTCCGCATTCCCAATACGGATACTCGTCCTGGACGACAAGCCCCATCTCGTCGCACAGATCGTACCAGAAATCCGGCGGAGCGGAAATGCACTGGCGGAACGAATCCCACCCGACGGACTTCAGCTCCGCGAAGAAAGCGCGCATCCATTCGCGGTCCCAAGGCTTGCCGCCGCACTGCGGATCGTCGTAGAAACGGAAAAGATCGGTGTTCGTTCCGAGAAGCACCCGGTCGCGCCCGTTCAGCCGGAAGCGCCGCGTGTGCGGATTCACGTCGAACGTCCTCATCCCGAAGCGGCGCGCCGTCTCGTCGCCGGCCGTCCTGACGGTCAACGTCTTGAGGACGGGATTTTCCGGCGTCCAGCAGTCCTTCTCGCGGTCGAAGCCGGAAAGTTTCACCGCAAACTCCGCGACGCGCTCCTCGCCCGGCGCGAGATCGGCGCCGGAAACTTCCGCACTGTCGCTTCCGACGGTTGCGGAAATCTTCGCGGAGACGGCGCGGGGCGATCCGTTGGTGATCGCCGCGCGGACGTGCACGGTCCCCTTCTCAAGGTCGGCGCGAGTCTCGATGCGCCCGATCGCCGGCCAGTCCGAAAGGTGGATCGCGACCGAATCGGTAATGCCCTGATAGTAGTTGTAGCGCTCGAAGTCCTTGCCGGTATGAGCCATCGGCGCGCCCTTGGAGTTGGCCGTCCACGCGTTTCCGAGGCGCACAACAATCTCGTTTTCCGCGCCCCCCTTCAGAAATGGGCGGATGTCCGTCTCGCTCGCGACGAAGTTGTACGGGAAGAAACCGGCCTTCCTGCCGTTCACGAAAACGGTCGTCCCGAACGACGCCTTGCCGATCCTGAGCGTGGCGCGCGGCGGAATCTCCGCAGGCGCTTTCCATGTCGTGCGGCACCACAGCGCGTCCGTCTTGCCGGCCTTCGCCGCCGGCGTCATCAGCGGCCAGTGCCCCGGCACGGGGATTGTGCGCGTGAACGCGGCGGGCATCGTGTCCCCCGCGGCGTCGGGCGCGATCTCCGCCTGCCACGCGCCGTCGAGGGAAACCACGGACGCGCCCGAACGCAAAACGGCGGCCGCCGCGGCCGCGGCGAGAATCTTTGCAATCTTCACGGTTTTCATAGCGTTTGTCGCGCCTCCGTCCTTCCTACAAAATTTCATCCATTCATACATTCGCCGGTATTCTACCATAAAAGGCAATAGCGTGCAAGCATTGGCATATAAAACACAAGAAGCCGGCGGCTTCATTGAGAAAACCGCCGGCCTTGATGACGAACAATCTATGCCGTTTATCAGCAGACGCCCTGCGCAACCATCGCGTCGGCGACCTTGACGAAGCCCGCGATGTTCGCTCCCGCGACGTAGTTGCCCTTCTGGCCGTACTTCGCGGCGGCCTCCCACGCGTTGTCGTGGATGGCCTTCATGATGCCCTTGAGCTTGGAGTCGACCTCTTCGCGCGTCCAGGAAAGACGCCCGGAGTTCTGCGACATCTCGAGCCCGCTCGTCGCCACGCCGCCGGCGTTGGACGCCTTGCCGGGCGAGTACATGATCTTCGCCTTGACGAACGCGGCGATGGCGTCGGGGGTGGAAGGCATGTTGGCGCCTTCGCCCACGAGCGTGCAGCCGTGCTTGAGAAGATAGTCCGCGTCCTTGCCGTCGAGCTCGTTCTGGCGGGCGCACGGGAAAGCGGCGTCGATCTTGTCGGCGATCTGCCACGAATTGGCCTTCGCGAAGAACTTGACGGCTTTCGTCTTCTTGGCGAAATCGGCGAGCTCGCCGCGCTTGACGTTCTTGAGGACCATGATGTCCTTGAGCATCTTTTCAGTGATGCCGTCAGGGGCGTAGATCGCGCCGGAACGGTCGGAGAGCGTGAGCACCTTCGCGCCGAGCTGCATGAGTTTTTCGGCGGCGAAAGAAGCGACGTTGCCCGAGCCGGAGATGACGCACTTCTTGCCTTCGAACGTCTCGCCGCGCATTGCGAGCATGTTCTCGGCGAAATAGATGTCGCCGTAGCCGGTCGCCTCGGGACGGATCAGCGAGCCGCCGTAGGAGAGGCCCTTGCCGGTGAGAACGCCCGTCCACTCGTTGGCGAGACGCTTGTACTGGCCGAAGAGATAGCCGATCTCGCGGCCGCCCACGTTCATGTCGCCTGCGGGCACGTCGGTATCGGGGCCGATATGGCGGAAGAGCTCGGTCATGAAGCTCTGGCAGAAGCGCATCACTTCGGCGTCGCTGCAGCGCTTGCCGGGGGTGTGGGGGCTTGCTTTCGGGTTGAAATCGCTGCCGCCCTTGCCGCCGCCCATGGGGAGCGTGGTGAGAGAGTTCTTGAAGACCTGCTCGAACGCGAGGAATTTGAGCACCGAGAGATTGACCGTCGGGTCGAACCTGAGACCGCCCTTGTAGGGGCCGATGGCCGAATTCATCTGGATTCTGTAGCCGCGGTTCACGCGCACGATTCCCTTGTCGTCAACCCAAGGAACGCGGAACATGATTACGCGCTCCGGCTCCACCATTCTTTCGAGAATGGCGTTCTTCTCATACTGGGGGTTGGCTTTGAGGACGGGGTCGAGAGTTGTGAGAACTTCGTCCACCGCCTGGATGAACTCGCTCTCGTTGGCGTTTTTGGCCTTGACATCGTTCAAGACCTTGTCGACGTATTTGCTCATTTATACTCCTTTTCAAGCCGCATTCACGGCCTGGGGGGTTATTTTACCAAAATTTTTTTCTGTTTTCAATATTTCGCCCGCGCTTCTTGCAAAAAAAATGCAAACGTTCCACCCGACGGACTATGCCCCTTTGCGACCTATGCGTCCTGGACGGCAATCCAGTTGCTGGTGTAGTGGTGGGAACGCCCTCGATGCTGTATTCAGAGTAGGTATAGCTTTCGCTCGTTTCGATTTCCCTTACAACCAATCGTACTCATCCCCCTCGGGAATATTCGCCCCTACGCCCGTGCCGACCTTGAGGAACTTCCCGTCTTCGCGTATGATCGTCAGCATCGCCGCCTTCTCCTATTCGTCAAAGAAAAGTTTGATGCCGCCGACGGAATTGCGGTCAATCAAATAAGCACGCCGCACAAGCCAGAGTCTTTATCGCGCCATCGATCCCTCACCACTCGAACGTGATGCCGCTCGCGGCGATCTTGCCGTCCTTGCCGGGCGTGAGCCGGCAGTCAAACCACAGGCACCGGCCG
>Ga0310695_10006850_pt1 | contig 18547 bp, 26 predicted proteins | sample RumenRJG_04DNA_FD_203882 | JGI IMG/M metagenome (GOLD analysis project Ga0310695, IMG submission 203882) | Bovine rumen microbial communities from Lethbridge, Alberta, Canada - RJG_04 (v2) (version 2) | ecosystem: Host-associated > Mammals > Digestive system > Stomach > Rumen | place: Canada...
TGCAATTCATTTTAATGCAATATATCCGGGCAAAAGATATACTGACGATTTTGAAAAATCTTTAAGAAGAGTAGTTGAAGACTTAGTAAATAAAGATGCAACTTGGCAAAAAAATGATGGTTGGGATACTAATTGTATGAGAGAACAACCATATGGATATGGAGAATTTGATAGTTATAGAATATATAAAATAAAAGATGCTAAAGATGAAATCTGGGAAACTTATAATGAACAAATCTTATGTCCGTGCGGATGCGGAGACTATTTAGCTGGATCTGACTGGGATGAAGATGATTACGAGGGCTATGAATATAATGGAGAAGGTTTTATAGCAGAAAATTTTTATCCAAAAGAAGATGATAGATGTTGGTGTGAGTATTGTGATGACTATTGTGAGAGAGATGAAGATTGTGATGATTGTCCTCATTGGAATAGAGCTCATCCAGTATGCGAATTAGATGATGATGAGACTTGTGACAATGCAGATGAAGCTGAAGATGATAATAAATTTGACCCATATGAAGATAATATTGTTCATTGCGGCGACTATTGTGAAGGATGTCCATTATATAAAATTCATCATCCAGAAAAAGAGGAAAAAAAGGTGGATCAAGGTGAAGAAGAACCAAAAACATCTATAAATGAAATCCATATAAATACAGATAATTTTGGTCGTTTAGTAACAGCTCAATATGATGATTTTACGATTGATTTGGGTACTCAAGATTATTATAATCGTTATATTTGGCCTAGTTATCCAGATGAAGAAAATCAAAATCCAATAGAATAGAATAAGTGGCAGCGGATCTTCCCTTCTTATTATCGAGATCTCAAGCTCGGCTAACCGACTGCCGCAATTTTAAATTGATTTTTATAAAAATAATGATATAATATATATGTAAAATAAAAAAGGAGTGATAAATGAATGGAAAAGAATTTAGAACCCTATGTAATCATAAAAGATGAAGATATTACTTTTAAAGGGGATACTCCTCAAGAACAAGAATTAAATAAATGGTTATATCATACCACTCTTGAATTAAATCGCTACCAAGATATGACACAAGAAATATTAAATTATATATTATCAAAAGTAGAAGATAAAACTGCACAAGATATATATAAAATAATTAAAGATTGGAATTGTTAAACAACTATTGATTTTATTTAAAAAATATAATATAATATATATGTAAATAAAAGAAGAAAAATAAAACTGTGGGTTGGCTCCTTAAATATAGTTGATTGGGAACTCCGCAATGAGTTGAAAGAACGGTAAATGGTGCGGACATCAGGAGGGTTTGGGCTTACTCAAAAATATTAAATAAGTAGACAATATCAACTGCAAAGTGGCTCGAGTTAACACTGTGCAGAGAGAAGACTGGAACAACCAGTTCGACGAGGGATGTCGAGGAGATAATAACTCGCAGGAATCATGACCTGCAAATTGAAGCCATAAACAAAGGCGTGAGCGAGCTTCTGAACTCTTCAAAGTCATATAACTTATTTAATTTGTTAAGTCTGCAAAGACTTGGCAATAAATATTTTATAAATAATATGATAATCTATACAACCAGCAATCGAGGTGATGATTATCAAAAGGTAAAAGCTAGTCAGTGACTTTCCTCGATAGAACTCTGACGCCCGTGTATTTATAAAATATTTATTGGCGAGCCTCTGTAGCTAGAATATGCGTTGCCGCCAAATAGTTATAGAACTAAAGTACGCGTTGCCGCAAACTAGAAAATTGCTACGATAGCGAAGGTGAATTAAAAGTTAAAGAAGTATGCGTAGCGTGGGGAACTTCTCGTCTCATTCACAAAAAAGGTTTAATAGAGAGTGGAGATAGTTTAGTGGGAAAACGCCTCTTCACAGGGAGTCTACGGTTCAAATCCGTATCTCCATTCAAAGTTAAATCATTTTATATAAAAAAGAAGGGTAGCCAAAGAATAAAGGCACGAAAGAAAATAGAGGCATCGATAAGGGGACGCCAGTGGTGTACTCACTGCGTTAAGAAAGGGAACTTTAGCATTAGCGAGGGAACTATTCTTAATGAACAAATTAATAAAGGCTCCGCAACCCCAATAGATGTGCTGGAGAGGTGAAAAGCCTACCCCCTTCTAAAATCTTTATTGATATTTTATAAAAATTATTATATAATATATATGTAATAAGAAAGGAAAAGTGATAAGTATGTTAAAAATTGTTTATGAAGGAAAAAGTTATAATTATGAAAATGTTGGAAGTCAACCATATGACATTAACACTGAAATAGCAATAGTAGAAGATGCAAATATAACAGATGTTATGGAGGCTGTTGTTAAAGCATTACAAATAGCAACCTATCATATAGATAGAAAAACAATGTTAGATGCAGTAAATGATGTATTTGATGAAATAGAATACTAACATTTGATAATTTTTAAAAAATATAATATAATATATATAACAAAAGAAAAAATATAAATTAGGAGTTATCGAGGAACCCATGAGCTAAGTTGAAGCAGGGTACGGTTAATCTGGAAGTTCTCCTTTATCAAAAACTTCTCCGTTGAAGTTTAAACTTAGACCGGGACCAGAGGGAATGCACCCACGTGCTTGCGGCTACCTATATGTAATAAATCAGGGGGTTCGAGTTATATGACTACTTGGTTCATATAGAAGTAACAATACGCAGTGATGGACTGGACTGGCGGTATAGAAATAGGGACGTCTGAGCTACTTAGTAGCGATTGTCCAATGGGTGGTGCCAAGCCGTGACCAGAGTTAGGCGGCAATAATTTAATAATAATTACCTGAGGCAACCAATATGAGAACTCCTCACGCGGGCCCGATCCCGCCACGCAAACTCTTAGAAGCAGTGTGTGACAGAGAATGTGGGTAAAATTGTAGGTAATTATAATATATACAGAGTAATCAGGGATTATATATAGCCTCGCGAGCGGACGCAGTAAGATATTATATCGACGGATATAAAATATATACTGTGGTCACCCGAGAGAGCATATAATAAAAGAGGATAAAAAAGATTGTCCTGAGCCTCAACTCAACATATTGATTTTTATAAAAAAATATAATATAATATATATGTAAATAAGAAAAGTAATCATTATTTACAAGAGTTAAACATAACGCGGCTCACTGCTAGCGAAAGTGTGAGTATCCGTTGGCTACGGTTGAAATGCAATAGCAAAGTAAAAAATAGCCACCCTTTCCTTATGTTCTTATAATTCAATGGTAGAATTAAGCGGATCGAAGCCGCGACATATTGGTTCAAATCCAATTAAGAACACCTATTCGGAGTTGCTATCGTGAAAGGTTTTAAGTGTTTTCCATATGATTTATCTCCATTATCAAAAGGAAGTCTAATAAAAACACTTATATTGATAATTTAAAAAAAATATTATATAATATATATAGAAAAAGAAAGAAAAATAGTTTATGAAACTTACTAAGGCTGGTAGACCAAAGAGCCGTAGCCATAAGTGAAAAATCCTTAGTGACGAGGCTGTTCTTCTTAATCCTAGCGGTTGCCGCAGGTTTCTTATAAGCGAAAGAGTTTCATTAAATCTTCTCAACACTATAAAGTGTTTAAATAGAAATAATAATAAAAAAGAAAGGTTAATTGAGGTGATAATAATGGAAAAGAAAATGACTAAAAAAGAAATGTTTGGAAGATTAATTGAAATTGTAGAAGGAGCTAATATCGAAGATACTGATGCAGTAGTAGAATTCTTAAATCATGAAATTGAGTTAGTATCTAAGAAAAGAAATGGACAAACTAAAACTCAAAAAGAAAACGAGAAATTAGTTGAAGTTGTATTTGAAGGAATTGCTAATGCTGGACATCCAGTAACTGTAACTGAATTATTCAAAGCTGTTGAAAGTGATGAAATCAAATCTGCTCAAAAGGTTAGTGCTCTTGTAAAGAAGCTAGTTGATGCAGGAAGAATCTGCAGAGAAGAAGATAAGAAAAAAGCATATTTTACAATAGCAGAATAATATAAAGAAAACGATATAATAAAAGCGATTAAATAATCGCTTTTTTCTTGCATATGGGGGCATATGATCCAGATCAGATCAGCTTGTAACCGGATCCCGCAAAAGATTTTACGATTTTTCATTGACAAAATTAAAAAAATTTGTTATAATAAATATATAAAATAAAAAATAATTAAAATATTATTTAGGAAAGGGAAAGTGGATAATATGGAAAATTATGTAATCAATGGAAAAGTAGTTGATATTACTCTTGAAAACGGAAAAGTTGTAAAAGCTATGACTAGCTATCTTGAAAATATGTGTACAAGACTTGATATTGATATGGATGAGGCAGTTTTAACTTGGCTTGAAGATGAGGGCTATCTTGAAAACGAAGAGCAAGAAGAATTATGCGTTGCCGCAAAAGAGAATAAATCACTTGCCGCAGCTAGAAAAGGTATTAGGGACGGTGCAAAAGAAAAGAAAAAAGCCATTAAAACGATAAAGGAAAATCCTACAAAAGAAATGGTTATATCAGAAATTGCTAAATGTATTGAGGCTATTGAGGGAACTACTAATATAGTAGTAGAAAACAAAAGCAAACTTATTACTTTTGAGCTAAATAACGAAAGTTTCAAGATTGATTTGATACAGAGAAGAAAACCTAAGGAGGAAAAATAATATGTCTATATATAAAATTATGATTTTTAAACAACTAAGTATCATTCCCGCTATATTTAAAATTAATTGGGACGATGAAAAAGAAGCTGAAAAATTAAATGATAAAATTATGCTTGGTTTAGATGGTAATGCTATATCATTTAGAGATATTAAGGGCAGAAACAGAATTTATGATAGAAATATTATAACAAAAATTATAGTTAAAAAGATATAGTCATACTTCTTTTTCCCTGAGTTGCTAAAAAATACGCATTTTTAGAAAATACGATTTTTGTTAAGACGATACGAGAAATACGAATTAGAAAGGAGCAACAAAACAATTTATGCGTGAGATTTTATTTAGGGGATACTCTAAAGACGAAGAAAAATGAGTTTATGGTTGTCTTACGCTTAATTATACTATAATTGATAAGTGCGGAAATGAGTGGCAGGTTGAACCTAGCTCTATAGGGCAATATACCGGTTACCGCGATATAGATGGAAATAAAATATTTGAAGGAGATGTCTTATATTTAGATGGTAGTTATTTTACTATTGAAGATATGAGGATTATGTCTGGAGATAAGGCTGTAAAAGCGACCATTGCCGCACACAATTATAAAGTTGATTAGATATGAAAAATTTGCTAATATTTTGAATTTGGTTTAAGTTAAACTTTGGTTATTGCGGGGTTGCTGATGGTAAAATTACTAGTTATTATGCATCATTGCCGCATATAAGAAAGGTAGAAATAGATAGTAATTAGGGGCTATCTATTTTTATTATTCCTCTTGATAAGGGGGTGTATTCATCACGAAGTGATGAATCTCCCACTCTAAATGAACTTATAACATTTTTTGCAGTTTGTATATATATTAAAGAGACTGCAAGAAATGTTATAAGTTTAATAAAAAATTATAAGTTAGGGCAAAGTTATAATATTTATTATAGTTATTTTTTAAATTATAATAGAGGAGGTAAATTATGGCAGATATACATTTAAAATTAGGAAAAATGAAAACAGATGAAATTGCGGCCTGGTTTGGTTTAAAAGGAAAAAGTAGGGCGCAAACTTTTAGAAATAATAAAGAGAGGTATCTCCGCGAATTAGAGGACTATGCTGATTTTGATATTGTTTATGGGGGTATTAAAATTAGGGGTATAAAAAATCCGGGGGATGATGTTTATATTAAGGGGCGTAGTGATAGCAAAAAATTAATTTTAAAAGTTTTTGACGAAGAATGAGCAGAATCTGGATTGGATACTTGTATAAATGTTAATAATAAGATTATGAAGAAATATTCTAATGAATTAACAATAGGAAAAGATACTGCATATAGATATACTCTTGATGCAAAAAAATTATTGTTTGGTGTAGCTTTTAAAGAGATGGGCAGATTGGGATATTGTAAATATTTATGATGTAAAGTTTATGACCAAGAAGATGGTCTTTCTATACTAGAACCTTTTACAGAAGAAGAACAGGAAATAAAAAAAGAAGTAATGAAAAAGTATTTTGGGACTGATATAGAACAAGATATATTAATTAGAGAAATGGTTGAGAATGGTGAATTAACTAAAGAAGAAGCATATGATTTAAGTTGTGAAATAAGAAATTTGAATAAGAGTGGTTATATGTCATTTAAAGCGGAATTGGAAACTTTATTTAATTGCCGCATTACTAAAGGTACTCTTGTAGTAAGAAATGAAAATGTTGCCGCAAAACAATTAACAACTGAAGATTTTAATTGAGAATAAGGAGGATTAAAAATGGAGTATGATAGTTTTATTGAAATAGAAAATAATGGAGTTTATGAACATTATTATTTTAATACTAAAGAAAAGAAAGCTGGAAGAAAATTAAATATAAATGAGGATTATTTTTTAAGACTAGTATATAATAATAAATATTATAGTTTTGCTTTTGTAGATAAGATATTTAATCTAATGAAAGATGCAGATGAAGATAGATGGTTAAGAGTTTTAAGCGGAGCAAATATGTTTATTGATGAAGCAAACTTATAACATTTTTTGCAGTTTCTATATAATATAAGAGACTGCAAAATTTATTATAACTTTATTAAGAGTAATGGTTGTTTGAATGCGGTTGTGGGGAATAAGGTTATAATAAATATATAGAAATGGTAGAAAATTGTGAAGATGGTGGTATGGACGTGGCTCGGGTCCCGTCCAACCATCTTTTTTATTTTGTCGTAATCGTTTTTGTTTTATATATAATAATATTTGCATTGCCGCTCAACGATCTTCTCTTGATTTTTTATTTTATTTATGATATAATTAAAGGGGAAATATAAATATAAATATATATAATAATAATACTCTCCCATTATATTATAATATAATTTATTAAAATAATCAATTTATATTCTTGTGTGCTGGTAGCCGGTTGGTCTATTAGTCTTTTTTTTATATTATAACATATTTTTTTAAATTTGTCAAGCATATATTATGGGAATTGCAGTCGCGCTTAAAAAGGTCAATTAATCCACGAAAAAATTGCATATAGTGGCCCCGGTCGGCTTTACGGATTAATTGCGACCATATAGGACTGCTGACGGGATGCCGCTCTTTAGTTTTGGGAAAAAGAAAAAAATTTAAAAATTTTCATTTTTCACTTGACAAATTTTTAAAACTATGGTATAATGGAATTTTCGGCCTCGCAGCGTCCGCCCTCGGCCCGGCACTTTACAGTAAATTTACATGTAAATTGACACTTTTTTACATGTAAACCCGCAAAAATAACAAAAAAAGTGTCAATTTGACACTTTTTTACGCCTTTGGTTTGCGTTTTTGTATTAAATCAACCTTAAATTGCTCATTATTTAGTTCAAATGTAATCAATTTTGCTTTGTTTTCAACATTTACACTTGAAACATTGTCAATTTGTTGTAAAGCATTGTAAATAGTTTGTATAATTAACTCTTTTGTAGGGTTTTCTTTTTGCACTCTTTCCTTTGGAGTTTTCTTGACAGGTTTTTCAGTTTTCGCAACAAGTTTAACTTTTCCCTTTGCTTCTTTGTCAAGTTCTTCTTGTTCTTCATTTACAATGTAGTCATTATCTTCAAGCCACATTAGAAGGACATCTTCCATATCAGTTTCAAGTGCTTTCATTGTTTTTTCTACCCATTCAGTAGCACATTTGACAACTTTTCCATCTTCAAGTGTCATTTCAACAACTTTTCCATTAACTTTGTAATCTTTCATTTTAATCACCCTTTCCTTATTACACTTTAATTATACCATACTATTATTATTAAGTCAATACTTTTTTGAAAGATTTTTTAATTTTTGGCGGTGGTCGGTTGAGGTTGTATCAACCGACTATTTTCGCCTATCTTATTCACTTACTGAGAAATAAGATTTTTTCTTGTCAACCACTTTGACAATTTTATTACTTTCTACAAGTTGTTTGAAGATAGCACTTATTTTTTGATTTGTCAAGTTGTTTCCATTTTCAAGTGTATAACCTTTGACAATTTCGCTTGTATTCATTAAGTCAGTAATTGTAATTGGTTTACCAACTTTTGCAAGTTCTTCAACAAGCATATTTGCAACTATTTCATTTTCTTTTTGAGTTTTTGTTGCTCCTGTTTTTGAGTTTTTGCGTGATAGCAATTCTATTTCGTGGTTGCAGAAGTCAATGATGTCAGTTCTATCAGCACATACCCCCTTAATCATTTCAAAATAATCTTTTTTTGTAAGTCTTTTTTCCATATTATCAATCTCCTTTCACTTACATATTAATTATATCATGTTGTAATTAGAAAGTCAAGCATTTTTTTAATTTTTTTAAATATTTTTTTATTTGCTATTGCCTTTCCTTTCTTATTACACTTATATTATATCATAAGCATTTTTAAAAGTCAATAGTTTTTTTAAATATTTTTTAAATTATTTTTTTTGCTTTTCTTCTCCTTTCTTATTACACTTTAATTATACTATAAATAAAAAAATAAGTCAATAGTTTTTTTAAAATTTTTAAAAAAATTTTTTAGTGCGGAAATACTTAACAACGCCGCCTGGCGTATCGCAAATCTGTAAAGGATCTGTCAAGTTTCGGGAAAAACATGTAAATTGACGTCTATTGACATGTCAAAAAGCGTAAACCTGACATGTCAATTTACATGTAAAACGGCTCGGGGCGACCCGTCGCGAGCCGTCCATTATACCACATTTTTAAAATTTTGTCAAGACTTTTTTACAAAAAAATAGGGACTTGACACTTTACAATGTCAAGTCCTTATCTTATTCACTTACTGAGAAGTAAGATTTTTTCTTATCAGTAACTTTTACAACTTTGTTGCTTTCAACTAATTGTTTTAGTAAAGCACTGATTTTTTGGTTAGTTAAATGATTTCCATTTTCTAACACATAATTTTTTACAACTTCACTTGTTGCCATTAAATCAGTGATAGTGATAGGTTTAGCGATTTTTGCTAACTCATTTACTAACATTTCACAAACAACTTCGTTTTCTTTTTGAACTTTAGTTTGTGAATTACCACTATTTTTACGAGTTAATAACTCAACTTCGTGGTCGATAAATGCAACTAACTCTGCATTATCCTTTACTATTTCCTTTAATTGTGCGAAATAATCTCTCTTTGTTAATTTTTTTGTTTCAGCCATTTTAATCATCTCCCTTTCTTATTGGCTTTGTAATAAGTTATTTCTTTTCTTATTACATTTATATTATATCATAAATAAGTTTTGTTGTCAATAGTTTTTTTTAAATATTTTTAATTTTTTAACTATTGTTTCTTTTCTTATTTACATACTTATTATATCATAAGTACTTTTAAAAGTCAATAGTTTTTTTTAATTTTTTTATTTTTATTTTTTGTTTTGCTCTCTCTCATTTATTACATTATAATTATAACAAATTATTAAAAAAATGTCAAGCAGTTTTGTGAAAAAAATAAAAAAAGTTTTTTTGCAAAAAACACTTGACAAAACTCGAAAGCTGTGGTATAATGGTGAATTCGGCTCGCGCCGAACCTACGCGAGCCGCTCGTAAGTTTTGGGTAAAATAAAAAATCGCGGAAATGCGACTTTTTTTGTGCGGAAATGCTGAAGAGGTCGGGTTTGTGTGGAAACGACACCCGCACGAACCTTTTACGGGGTTACGTGCTTAGTGCCACTAGTTTTCAATAGTGACCGTTGTTTGTTTGCTAATTTTCAAGTAATCTACAAAACCCTTGTCAACTTCTCAAGTTTCAACCCTATCAATAGCGGTTGCCGCTAATGTAGTAGTAAGGTCAGAGATTAACTTGTTTTTGCTAGAGTAAACGCCACTTATTGTTTTATCACTAGTGATTAAAATATAAATCGTCATAAACGTTTCCACTTTTCCTTTCTCTCTTTATTTTTTCTATAATAATTATATCAAAAATTTTAAAAATTGTCAAGATTTTTTAAGGTTTAAAGCGGAATAACCGACGCCCGCCGCATACAAAAAAGAAGACTTTTAGTCTTCTTCTACAACTACACTATAATCACGCCAAGTTGGTGCAGTGTTAAGATTTACTATTGTATTTCCTAACATTTCCATTGACTTTTTAAAGATTTCAATTTCAATGTCAATGTCTTCAAGTCCAGTGTGGGCTTCTTCAAATTGACTATTGTTTGATAAATAGCAATAAATTGCTTGTGCCGTAGTTCTTACTCTACCACTATTTGTAATAAAACAACTATCTTTTACACTATTTAATCTATCTTTATTTTCAATGCAATAGTTTGCATAATCTTTTGAAAATGTGATTACTTTTGATAATTCCATTGTATCAAGTAAATCAATATTTTCAAATGGATTATCAACTCCAAAATCTTCAAATAATCTTGCCATAGCAGTTTTATCAAAATTGCCATTGTGTGCTACCATTATTTTTACGTTGTATCTTTGAATAATTTTATCAATATCTTTTGAAATATCATTAACACTCATTGTTTTATATCTCTTGTCATTTTCTAACTTTTCAAAATAATTTGGATATTTTGTAGCACTAAATGTTGATAACATTATGTACTTATTATTAAAGAATTTTCTAACTAGATAACTTTTTTCTTTAACAACTTTGTTTGTTTCAGTATCTAATACTTTCATACCTATTTCAAAAGGTAAAACACTTTCTTTTACATTTAATGTTCCTATTGTTTCAGTATCAATAAACATTAAATATCTTTCTTTTTTTAAATCAACTTTTTTAATCATTTTTAATCATTCCCTTTCCTTATTGATTACATTATAATTATATCAAATTGAGATTTATTTGTCAATACTTTTTTAACATTTTTTTAATTTTTTTAGCAAGTCGGTTGCTAAAAGTCAAGAATTAACTTTTTGCAACCAAACTTTTCAACTACTAGACGAGCAAGTGATTGATAGGTAATGTCGCCAGGTAAATTGTCAATCAAAGTGAAGTAATCACAATCCCACATACCACCTTTAAAATCGTTTTTTTCAGCAATAGCAAATGTTCCATTGTAGTTTTTTTGTAAGTATAATATCATAACTTAACACCTCTTTTTCTTACATTATAATTATCTCATACTATAAGAAAAAAGTCAAGTGTTTTTTGCATTTTTTTTAAAAAAGTTTTGGGAAGTAACAACGCGTCCTGGCGTGTCATTTTTCGATCTCCACAACTCCAAAGTGTAAACATTATGTAAACTCGGCGCGCCACGACCCAACGCGCGCCGACACGCCTGGCAGAGTTGTTAGAATTTTATTTAATAAAAAAAGCAACTATTTTGCGTATTTAGCTGCTTTTGGATTAGCATTTCTGCCATGTAATTTCTTGTTAGTTTTTCCCTTTCTAGCAAGATTTTCTGCAGTTCTCATAAATTGTACTGCATTTTTGTCAACTACGATTTTGTTTACAACTGATTTTTTTTTAGCCATTGTAATCACCTTTCCCTTTCCTTTATTACAATATTATTATAGCATAATCGTTTTTAAATGTCAATACTTTTTTTAAAATTAATGAGAAATTTTTTCAAGTTCTTGTTCTAAAATTTCAAGCAACTTTTCATCTTCAATGTAAAATGGGTCTGCATTAGGACAATGAGTTAAAATGTAGTTATAAATTATTTGTCCTAGTCTTTGTTGTGGATACTCTCTACAAAGTACTCCAATACTATTTAAAATTAATTCTTGTGTTTCAGTCATTTTCAACACCTTTTCTTTCTTACATTATAATTATAGCATTTATTTATTTTATTGTCAATGGTTTTTTAAAAGTTTTTTAATTTCTTCCTAGAAGATAATCACCAATTTTTTGATGCGAACAAGCGTATGTATCACTCCCATCAGTCCAACAAAACTCATAATCAGTTTCACAAATAAAAGCAATAGTCATAACCAACACGCAAACAAGTGTTAAAAGTCCAATTTCTAATTTTGTCATTTCTTATTCCTCCTTCATCTTACATACTTATTATACACCCTAGAAAAAAAATTGTCAATACTTTTAGGAAAACTTTTTAATTATTTTTTCCACAAAAAAGTCTTGACAAAATCTTTAGAGTGTGGTATAATAAAATTTTCGGCCCGCAGCGATCGCCCGCGCGCCACTGTAAAAAAGTGTAAAGTATTTCCGCTTTACACTATTCATTATAATCAAAAACATTTGAATACTTATTTAATAATACAAAACTACTAATAGCAAGAGCAGTCCATACAATTAAAATAATGTCATAAGTTTTATTTCTAATACTATCAATAGTAGTGGCAACGAATACTATCCAACTACCAAGTACCCAACCTAATACCTTTACTAACCAACTCTTTAATATTCTTTTCTTTTTCATTTAAATCATTTCCTTTCTTTCTTTATCTTACATTATTATTATAACATAATTGTAATTGCTTGTCAATAGTTTTGCGGAAATCGGTCAAAAAACTTTAGACCTTGACAAAGGATGTGTCAACCGACTTCCGCATTGTCATTATTAAGCATTGACTATTGAATTGATAAGAATTGAAAGTTGTCTTAAATCTTTTAAACAATAACCTTTCCAAAGTTTTCTTGAATTGTCTGCTTTTGAAGTTATTCTCTTAATTCCAATTCCATTAAGATTTTGCCATTCAATTAAGTTCTTTGTGTAATCATCTAATAATAAACAATTATTGTCTATTGTAATGTTTAATTTATCTTTGATAACTTTTGCTTTGTTTTCTCCAATTCTAGAAAAACAAATGTTTTCTTTCTTAATGTTATTTAAATACTTTTCTATCCAAACAAGTTTATCTTGGTCTGCTTGGTCATTAGGTGTTGCACTAAGAACATACACATTAACATTTTCATTGTTTGCTAATTCATTAACAAATTCAATGTACTTATAAGGTTTTAAGTTTGCAAAGAAACCAATTTCATTATCAAATCTTTTTAAAGCATTTCTTTTGCTATTGAACTTTGCTAGTGTTCCATCTAAATCTAAGAATAAATTAATCATTACATTCAACTCTCTTTCTTTATTACATTATTATTATATCATTTAACTAATTAATTGTCAATAGTTTTTTATTCTTTTTTCAATTTATTTTTTATTCAAAAATTTTTCTTAAAAGCTTTATTGCTTGCTAGTCTAAACCCTTTGCAAAAGCAAAGAAATAATAATTTTTAAAGTATTATTATTTCAACTTTTGCTTTTGGAAATCTTCTTAAAATTTGGTCTCTTAATTCACAAGCCTCTGAATAAGTTTCAAATTTATTTAAATAATTGTTTCCTAATCTAACTTCGTATTTCATAATTATTTATCACCTTTCCTTTATTACAATATTATTATAGCATGGTAAAAAAAGAAAGTCAATACTTTATTTTATTTTTTTTAACTTTTTTATTTTTTGTGTATTGCGAACAAAAATAAAACAAATGTTCGCTTTGCTATTTTTTTTACTCTTTATCGAATAAACATAAAAATAGTTTTGTGAAAGTGTAAAATAAATGTAAAGTTCAAATGTCAAATTGACAAAGTTTAAAGTGTAAAGTTTGTGTAAAATTCGGATCGCATCGTATGTTTGCGACCCGCCAATTAGGTCGTTGCTTGGGATTGTAACGTACTTTTAGAAATTGATTAGATGGGGGTAATGTTTTGTGAAAAATTTTATTTGACTTTTGAAAAAAAGTTTTGCCACGACCACTCACCCTCCAAATACTTTTTACATTTCAATAAAACGATAAATATTTTTTACTTTTCAATAGAACGTCTATTTTTTCTTAACACCATTGGTTTTTCAAATTCACTATACATTACACAACTATGATCTACACTTCTTACTACTAAAGCTTCTTGATAAGTACTTCTATCAAGAGTATCCATTGCTGTATATTTATAACTTTCATCGTTAAAATTAAAAATAAATTCATAAGGAAAACCTTTCCCATTAACAGGTCTCTTCTTTGCCCATAATTCAAACATTAATACTTCCCCTTTTCTATCTTTTTTCCATAATCACGCGGTTTTGTGTTTCCACCTGTCGCCGCACTTACCATTTCATAAATACCTCTTTTAATTATTTTACTTGGTTTAGGTAATAAATTTTTTGGCATTCTAACTCTTCGTCTCATTTTCATCCTCCTTATAATAATCAAAAAAAATATCTTGCGGTTGCACCTTTAATTTTTCAATAACTGCCATTTCCGCTTTCTTAAAATTTTCATCTGGATAAACCATATCTTCACATAGTTGTTGAAATTCATTGTACTTTTCCATAAGCACTTCTTTTGTGATTTTGAATTTTAGTATCTTAGCCTTAATTTCATCTAAAAATAACGCGGCTGCGCCATTAACTCCGTAATCGCCATCCTCAATTAATTTATCTTTTAAATTTTTAATTTCTTCAACATATGCGGCGCTGCGGTTACGTGCTTCATCAACCGACATCTCCGCACCATTTTCATCAAGTTGTTTTTTATAATTCATTAAAGTTAATTTATACATTTCCGCAGGTTTATAACACTCAGCAATAGGTCTTCCATTACTAAAATCTGTAATATATAATAACAATCTAGCGCAATGACTTAGTTGTTTTCCATCATATCCATACTTCTCAATTTTATTAATAATTCCTGGATAAGGATGACAAAGTGCTTTATCTTTTTCATAAGCCATTCCTGCAATGCATCTTAAAAACTGTGCGGTATCTGCGATAGCAATTTCATCGCGGCGTTCAAAAATTGGTCTAATTAACTTTTCATATTTAGGATTAAATACAATGTAATCACTATACAATAGCTCAATGTAACTAATATTTTCTTTTTTAAACATTTCAAACATTACGCGGATATCCTTAACCTCAGCATGCTCATTATTTTCTAAAATTTCTACTGCAGAAATGGGTTGCTTAGCTCTAATAAAGTCATTTAAGTATGGTAAAACAATACTTTTAGTATCTACATCTGAACAATAGTCATCACTATATTCATCTAATCCATAGTTTTGACTACCTTGTAATGCGGTAAATACCACATCATATCCTGCGGCAACCAAATAATCATAATGTTCTTTTACACGTGCGGAAATGACCGTTCTACGATCTTCAACCTGGTTCATTTTTATCCATCCACCTTTCTGTATAATAAAGCATACTATCTATACCATTCATATCTTTTGTTTCTTCATAAAATTTATCAAAATCAAAATCATCATCTGCTGCAATTTGATCAAAACCAAAATCACATTCATAAGCTCATTCTAATAATTGTCTTAATACTTTTATATCATTTTCTAATTTGTGAACATACCATGAATAGTACATTTCACTTCCTTCTATAATTTGATAATAATTTATTTTATCCATAAAGACACCCTTCTTTTTATTTATTTTTCTTTATATAAATATTATATTATATTTTTTAATTAAAATCAAATCATATCTTTAAACAAACTTGACAAAAAGAAATTTTTATGGTAGAATATAGTTAGAGAAGATTAAGAAAGGAGATGATTCTTACGGAAACAGAATTACAAGAAGAAGAAGTAATACAACATAAAAAATTAGATTATTCATTAAAAACTGCGGAAGAACGTACTAAATTTGTTGATGAATTATTACCCACTTTAACAAAAGAACAATTAAAAAATGAAAAATATATAGAAATATTATCAAATTATATTGTTTCCGCAATGACTCCAGAAGAAAAGAAAGAAAAGTTGATTTTAACTGAAAATAGAATGGTAACAGTCAATAAAAGAGAGACATCTATGCAACGTATCGTTGAATCATTAGAAAATGGCGAAGATGGCTTATGACGTATGGCTATTGAAAATGATAAAAATGTATTATTAACACATAAAAAAGAAATAACTGAAAAAGATTTAGAAGAAATAAAAGCGTTAAGAGATTTAAAAGAAGCTATAAAAATATTAGAAGAGCAAGAAAAAAAAGCTACAGGTAAGAGAAGATATAAACTAAAAAAGTGGTTAATAGAAATGCATCAAGAACAATATGTAATTAAAGACTCTTATAAACCTACTATGGCAAGTTCAAGTTCAGCTGTAAAGAACTTAACAAAAATTGATTTAATTGAAAATATAACAATAGATGATAATGGAGAACCAACTAGCGATTGTGCAATAACTTTTTTTAATCCTAATCATGTTTGTGCATTACTTTGTAATTATTCTGCTTTAAAACAAGATTGTTGAGGAAATTTTTCTTGAGATTTCTGGTATGTAATGCAAGATTTAGATAATTTAATAGAAAAAACTTTAAGAGATGATTATCCGCTATACTATAAATTATTAATTTATAAAATTGATGGTAAATCAAATGCAGAAATACAAGAATTATTAAATGATGAATTTGGTATAACTTATACCGTTGAATATCTATCTTCTTTATGGCGCAATAAAATACCTAAGATGTTATCTGAAAAAGCAAAAAAAGATTATTTAATATGGTATTATACTTATCAAGACTATGGAAAATGAAAAAGATGTTCAAGATGTGGGGAAGTTAAATTAGCTCATAATAGATTTTTTTCAAAAAATAACACTTCAAAAGATGGTTGGTATTCTATTTGTAAACAATGTAGAAATAAAAAAAACTAAAGAAGTTAAATAATAAGAAAGGAGTTGAATTGAATGGGTAATTTAAAAGCGTGTCAAAAATGCGGCAAGGTAATGGACGAAGAAGCGCAATTTTATCTTCGTAAAGATGGAACCCGCATGGACTTGTGTAAAAAATGTTTAACAATGCATATTGATAATTTTAATCCAGAAACTTTTTTATGAATTTTAAAAGATATGGATTTACCTTATATTCCAGAAGAATGGAATGTTTTAAGAGATAGAGCTTTTGCTAAAAATCCAAATTTAAATGGTATGTCTGTTTTTGGTAAATATTTATCTAAAATGAAACTTAAACAATGGAAGCAATATGGTTGAGAAGATTCAGAAAAACTTCAAGCTTTAAATGCGGAAAAGAAAAAGGCTGTAGAAGCTGAAAGAGAAAAATATGAAGAACATTTAAAAGAACAATTAGAGAGTGGAGAAATTACTGAATCTCAATATAAAACTTTAGTAAGTACATCAACTCAAAATCAAGAACAGTTGTATGCACAACCTATTGTTACTGATGCTGTTGATAATCCTTTTGGAGATGGTAGTGGTTTTATGCCTGAGGATGATTTAGTTGATTTAGGCGAAGAACTTACTGAAGATGATAAAAAGTATCTTGCTATGAAATGAGGAAGATTATATAAACCTGCAGAATGAGTTGAATTAGAAAAAACTTATAAAGAAATGACTGAATCTTTTGATATTCAAGATGCGGATACAATTAATACATTAATTTTGATTTGCAAAACAAATTTAAAAATGAATCAATATTTAGATAGTGGAGATATTGAAGGTTTTCAAAAAATATCAAAAGTAAGTGAAAGTTTAAGAAAGACTGCAAAATTTACTGCCGCACAAAATAAGGATGATAAAGACGAATATGTTGATTCTGTTGGTGAATTAATTGCTATGTGTGAAAGAGATGGTTTTATACCTCGATATGTAACTGATGTTCCTCAAGATAAGGTAGATGCTACTTTAAAAGATATGAATGATTATGTTAAAAAACTTGTTACTCAAGATTTAGGTTTTGGTCAACAAATTGAAGATGCTTTAAAGAAAATTCAAATTCAAAAAGAAATGGAAGAAAGTTTTGACCAAGATATAGAGTTAGATGACAATGATTTCGAAGAATATCATAATGCTATTGAGGAACAAAAACAATTAGATGAAGAAGAATTAGGTGATGAATAATGGCTTTAGCAAATTTATTAGAACTATCTTCTTCAAGAACTAATGGTAAAATAGGCTTATCAGAAGAGCGTATTAAAGCACAAATTCCTATTATTAGACAATATGTTGCTTATTGGCGTGAATACCCAGATATGTTTATTGAGTTTTTATGTGGAAGTAATCCTGAAAATTTTCAATTATATTTTTATCAAAGAATATTTTTAAGGGCGGTAATGCGTCATAAATATGCCTATGCAACATTCCCTCGTGGTTATTCTAAATCATTTTTAGCTGTTTTAGTTTTAATGTTGCGTTGTGTTTTGTATCCTGGAGCGCATTTCTTTGTTACCACTGGTGGTAAGGAACAAGCGGCAGGTATTGCGCGTGAAAAAGCTGAGGAATTAGTTAAACTTATTCCAGGTCTTAAAAATGAAATAGATTGGTCAAGAGGTGCATCAAAAGCATCAAAAAATGAAGTAACTTATGTATTTAAAAATAGTAGTAAGTTGGATATCATGGCCGCACAACAAAGCTCCCGTGGTAAGCGTGCTACTGGTGGTTTAATGGAAGAGGTTATCTTAATCGACCAACAACAATTAAATGAAGTTATTATCCCAACTATGGTTGTAGATAGACGTCTTGCGGATG
>Ga0310695_10006851_pt1 | contig 18545 bp, 16 predicted proteins | sample RumenRJG_04DNA_FD_203882 | JGI IMG/M metagenome (GOLD analysis project Ga0310695, IMG submission 203882) | Bovine rumen microbial communities from Lethbridge, Alberta, Canada - RJG_04 (v2) (version 2) | ecosystem: Host-associated > Mammals > Digestive system > Stomach > Rumen | place: Canada...
GCGACCTGCTGATAAGAACCGGAAAGCCTGATAAAGCAACGGACGCCTACGACGAAGCGGAAAAGCTGTATAAGGCGGTGCATGATGACCTTGGACTTGCAAACGTTTTGCGATCCCGAGGCGACCTGCTGATAAGAACCGGAAAGCCTGATAAAGCAACGGACGCCTACGACGAAGCGGAAAAGCTGTTTAGGGCGGTGCATGATGACCTTGGACTTGCAAACGTTTTGCGATCCCGAGGCGACCTGCTGATAAGAACCGGAAAGCCTGATAAAGCAACGGACGCCTACGACGAAGCGGAAAAGCTGTATAAGGCGGTGCATGATGACCTTGGACTTGCAAACGTTTTGCGATCCCGAGGCGACCTACTGAGAATAACCGGAAAGCCTGATGAAGCAACGGACGCCTACGACGAAGCGGAAAAGCTGTTTAGGGCGGTGCATAATGACCTTGGACTTGCAAACGTTTTGCAATCCCGAGGCGACCTGCTGAGAATAACCGGAAAGCCTGATGAAGCAACGGACGCCTACGACGAAGCGGAAAAGCTGTTTAGGGCGGTGCATAATTACCTTGGACTTGCAAACGTGCTACAGTGCAAAGGAGATTTAAAACACCTACAAGGAGACTTGGAAGGCGCCGAAAAAATGTACGAGCAGGCTCTGCCGCTTTATGAGCAGGTGCGTGCTTCAATGGGCAAGTGCTATACACTGGCTAAGTTGCAGCTCTGTAAAAAAGTACTTGGCGATGAAAAAGGAAGAAAAGAATGCCTTGCAGAGCTGAAAAAGCTTTTGCCGAAGCAACTTCAAATTGTGCAGAGATATGCTGAGGATTTGATAGATCGCGCCGATTCGCTTTAACGGCTCTACTTACAGAGCAATAAAAAATGTAACAGGGCAGGAGGCTCACCGCTTCCTGCCCTGATTATTTTGGTATTAAGGATTTCAAATCACTCCACGCTTTTCAGGCGGCTCTTGGCAGAGAAGCTCTCCGCCTGAGCCGCCGTTTTTGCCCGCCTTTTCCGTTCCGCTACGCTCCACTCCAAAGGCGGGCAAAAACATTCTACCATATCGTTGCTTTATTTTTTACCGAAAATGGTTCACATCTATTTACACCGCAGATTTTCAAAAGCAAAGAGGTCAAGAAAAGAATCCCCTGACCTCCTTGTTTTAGCTTAAAATGTCATTGCAAGCGGCATTATGTTTTAGGTGTAGATTATCTCTCGGTTGACGATTTCGGCGGCTGTGAGGCGGATTGCGTTCATTTTGCGCGTCCATTCCATTGGATGATCCTCTTTGAGTAGCTCGGTTAGGTTTTCCTTTTCGGAAAGCTGACGGACGAGCAGATCGTACATTTCATTTGCCTGCGAATCTATATCGGCAAGATATACCGCGAGCTTACACGATGTGAGCAGATTGAAATAGATAAGCCTGTGGTGCTCTTGCAGATAACGCTTATGTCTTTGTCCGAAAACGCCGATTTCAACCTTCGGCTGTTCGGGTAACTGCAAATCAGGGATAAGATACTCGCCCTGCTGTGTATATGTAATGGTGTTTGCCATATTTAAACCTCCTTGATCTTGATTCTCTTGACCTTTGCTTTTGTGAGTTTGACTATCAGCTCATCAATGGCATCGGTATACTTGCCTTGTGAAATAAGGTCGTTTTTCAAGCTAATCAAACTGTTGATAATGATGCGACTCTCATCGTGCGTTAGATAAAGATGATATTTAGGATTTCTCATTCGCTCTGCTCCTTTAAGAAATCCTCATACGGCGTATCGTCACTTACAAAGGTGTCGTAAATAATCCTTGCGCCTAATCTAAATCCGACGATGAAGCTGTCAAGCTCAGATTCTCCTAAGATAACGTCGGAAGCATTTACAAAAGAGAGAAACGCTTTCTTTTCTTCCCCTGCCAGCTTTTAGGTCAGCATTGCTTCACTTTCCGAAAGGACAGCCATTTGTTTTTTCAGAAAACTACCGTTCTTGAAACCGCGCGCCTGCGGATCAATGTTGCCGTAGTAGAGTTCCGAGATTACATTTTTCATTCTAATGACCTCCGAAAATAGATTTGTCAAACAAACGATTCAGTGAATTAAGGTCATTTTCTTTAATTTGACAGCACTTTTTTGCTGTCCAGTCTATATGTTTTCACGAAAAATCTATGTTTTTGACTGCATTCGTGACTGCAGTTGACTGTGTTATTGACTGCACTTTATCTTGTTTTAACCGATTTCATCTTTTTTTATCTTAACTTTGCAACTGCTCAAAACCTCAGTGTTTAAGCCGTTTTCGGGCATTTTAGGAAAAGTTGGCAAAACAAAAGAGGCAGTTAAAAACTGCCTCAAAATGGTGCAGGTAACAGGACTTGAACCTGCATGAAATTGCTTTCACATGGACCTGAACCATGCGCGTCTGCCAATTCCGCCATACCTGCGAGTATATGATTTTTTGTGATCGTTTCACTCACAAAATATATTATAGCAAATAGTTTGCTGGTTGTCAACCATTATTTGAAATTTCTTTAAACTTTTTTCTGCTGCTTTCTCCTGTCAGCCCGGCAGCGCAAATAAGGTGCCGTACAAATCAAACGCAGCGGTGCAAAGACCATATTGATTGTATAACAAATGCCGCATGAATGACAATAACGGCGGAAAAGCCGAAGCTTCTCCGCCGTTGTTGAGTGTAATTGAATCGACATCGTGTGTTCGTCATTCATCGAACCGAACGCGTTATAAAAGAGATCAGGCTTCTCCCCTGTCCCGGGGCTTTCTAACGCGCCGTTTATCCGACGTCTCCTCTACAAGAACCAGTCAATAGGCGCCGAAAGTGTCCGCTGACACCTTAGTACATGCCGCCCATGTCGGGTGCGGGTGCTGCGGGAGGCGTGGGCTCTTTGATGTCGGCTACGAGGGATTCGGTGGTGAGTACCATCGCGGCAACAGAGGATGCGTTTTCGAGCGCGGAACGGGTGACCTTGGTCGGGTCAACGATACCGGCTGCCATCATGTCGGTGTATTCCTCGGTCAGCGCATTGAAGCCGTAGCCTACCTTGTCGGCATTCTTGATGTTCTCGACGATAACGCTGCCCTCCAAGCCTGCGTTGGCAGCGATCTGACGGAGCGGCTCCTCGAGAGCCTTGAGAACGATCTGCGCACCGGTCTTGGCGTCGCCGTCAAGGGTGTCCACAAACGCCGCCACTGCCGGGATCGCGTTCATGCACGCAATGCCGCCGCCGGCTACAACGCCTTCTTCTACCGCTGCCTTGGTCGCTGCGAGCGCGTCCTCGATGCGGAGCTTCTTTTCTTTCATTTCAATCTCGGTGGCTGCGCCGACCTTGATAACCGCAACACCGCCGGCAAGCTTTGCCAGGCGCTCCTGCAGCTTTTCACGGTCAAAATCAGAGGTGGTGACCTCAATCTGCTGACGAATCTGCGCTACTCTGCCCTTGATGGCGTCCTTGTCGCCTGCGCCGTCAACAATGATGGTGTTCTCTTTTTCTACCTTGACCTGACGGGCTGTGCCGAGCTGATCCATCGTGGTGTCCTTCAGCTCCAGACCGAGGTCGGAGGTGATCACGGTGCCGCCGGTGAGGGTGGCGATATCCTGCAGCATTTCCTTTCTTCTGTCGCCAAAGCCGGGCGCCTTGACTGCCACACAGGTAAAGGTACCGCGCAGCTTGTTGAGCACGAGTGTGGTGAGCGCTTCGCCCTCCACGTCCTCGGCGATGATGAGGAGCTTTCTGCCGGACTGCACGATCTGCTCGAGAACAGGCAGGATCTCCTGTGTGGTGGAGATCTTTTTATCGGTGATCAAAATAAGAGGATTGTCGAGCTCGGCAACCATCTTGTCGGTATCGGTGACCATGTAGGGAGCGATGTAGCCGCGGTCAAACATCATGCCCTCGACGACCTCGCTGTAGGTGTCGGCGGTCTTGCTCTCCTCAACGGTGATCACGCCGTCGGTGGTGACCTTTTCCATTGCCTCTGCGATCAGCTTGCCGATGAATTCGTCCTGAGAGGATACGGTCGCAACACGCGCGATGTCCTCGGTGCCGGCTACCTTCTGGCTGTTTTGGATAACCGCGTCAACGGCAACCTTGACCGCCTCGGAAATACCCTTTTTGAGGATCATCGGGTTGGCGCCTGCGGTGACGTTCTTCATGCCCTCACGAATGAGCGCCTGTGCGAGCAGGGTCGCGGTGGTGGTGCCGTCGCCGGCAACATCGTTGGTCTTGATGGAAACCTCTTTGACGAGCTGTGCGCCCATGTTTTCAAAGGGGTCGTCCAGCTCGATCTCCTTGGCGATGGTCACGCCGTCGTTGGTGATGAGCGGAGCGCCGAACTTTTTGTCGAGCACAACGTTTCTGCCCTTGGGTCCGAGTGTGATCTTGACGGTATCGGCGAGCTGGTCAATACCCTTCATAAGCGCCTTTCTGGCGTCCTCTCCGTATGCGATTTGCTTAGCCATAAAACTTACCTCCCAAAATTATTCAACAGTTGCGAGAATGTCGGACTGACGGACGATGGTGAATTCCTCGCCGTCGAGCTTGACCTCGGTGCCTGCATACTTGCTGGCGATGACCTTGTCGCCGACCTTTACATACATTTCAACTTCTTTGCCGTCCACAATGCCGCCGGGGCCGACTGCCACTACGGTTGCGAACTGCGGCTTTTCCTGTGCCGCTGACGAGAGGATGATGCCGCTCTTGGTTTTTTCCTCGGCTTCCTCCACCTTTAATACGACTCTGTCCAGTAAAGGTTTAATACTCATAAAAAATAGCCTCCTATTTTGAATTGATTCGGTTTAGCACTCTTTATCCCCGAGTGCTAATAACTATTTTAATCCTTTTTTTGGATTTGTCAAGGGGTATTTTTGACTTTTCCTGATTTTTATTTTATTTGTTTTGATTATTGCTCAAAGAAAATACTATGTTGCGCATGTTGATCATAGCTTGCGGCGCCTCGGCCCCTCTGTAATTTATATTGACATTTCCGTTGAAATATAATAGAATGAAATCAGTATAAAACAAACGGGAGGAAACACCATGCGATTTCGTGTTTGGATAAAAAGAGCCGTTTGCCTGCTCTGCGCGGCGGCACTGGTCGCGGCGCTGACAGCCTGCGGCAAGAATAAGAAGAAAGCAGGTGTGCGGGAGCCGAACCCCTATGCCCTCTCCGACCCGGGCGAGCTGACGAGCAAGGGCTATGAGCTGCCGTATGAGTACGAGGACGGCTACAAGGCGGTCGTGCCTGCTGTTGAAAATTCGGAGTTCTTCACCGCGAGCAAAACGCCCGGCGGCAACATGACCTTTCACCTCACCACCGACAAATCCGTGGACGAGGTGCAAAAATTCTATGACGAATACTTTGCCAAGCTGCCCAAGGTCAAGGCAAAAAAGAAAACCGATGAAACCACCGGTTACTACGACAAAGACAAGCGCATGATCATTTTTAACTTCTACGTTTGGACAGCCGACGGCAAAACCAACTACAAAATGGGCGCTGCAGCCTGCGACGACATTGAAAAAAGCGATACCTTTGAATTGGCGAAGTAATTTTGGAATGCGTAATGCGTAATGCGTAATGCGTAATCGACTTGGAGGAAGCGTTCTGCGCAGGTTTTTCTTGGCGCCGTAGGAGCAAACCCGTGTATGAGACGGAAAATGCTATCGGCAAAACGATAAGCTTTCATTAAACGATAAACACCTGTCGCTGTCATTCACTGTTAACGTTTACTTTTCTTAATGATATATGCAAACAGCCTTCTTACGCAAGGAGGCTGTTTTTATGTGGATTTCCTTCCGCACCAAAGCCTTCTCCCGAGGAGAAGGCTTGCGCATAATCAAACGTTTTCTGCACTGCAAACCGTTTTTGTCAGACCATACACGTCAGCCGCTACATCCTGACAGGGGCAAGCCCTGTCACTACAAGCAATCTATGACGTTTGCACGCAGCATTAACAATCGGAGCGTCAGCGACCCTTCATTCCAAATTCCAAATTTCAAACTCCAAATTGATAAAAAAGGACGTGCACATCAAACAGCACGTCCTTTTTCTATACATTCAAATCATGCATCATGCATTATGCATTACAAATTTACGATGTCCTCGTCGTTGAGCGACTGCATGCCGTTGTCGTCCATCAGCTTTTGGGCGTGCGGCACATCGTCTACGCGGAATACGACATAGGCGCCGAGCGCGTCGGAGGCGGTGAAGGCGTAGAGATACTCAATATTCACGCCTGCGGAGGAAAGGATATCCATCACCTTGTAGAGCGCGCCGGGTGTGTCCGCCATCTTGACAGCAATGACGTCGGTGGTGTTGACGACGGTGTTGTCGCTGAGCACCTCTTTGGTCTTGGCGTTGTCGGAGGTAATCATGCGCAGAATACCGAAATCCTTGGTGTCGGCAATGCTCATGGCGCGGATGTTGATGCCGTTGTCCGCCATTGTTTTGATGGTTTCCACCAGCTTGCCCTGCTTGTTTTCTACAAATACGGAAATTTGCTGAATTGCCATGTTAACCCTCCTTAATCATGCAGCTTGCGGTGGTCGATGACGCGCACAGCCTTGCCCTCGCTGCGGGCAATCGTCTTGGGCGGCACCAGGCGCACCTTGGGACCGATGCCGAGCATGGTACGCATTGCCTGCTCGAGCTTTCTTTCCTTTGCCTGGTTGATGGAGACGATATCCGAGAACTGCTCGGGAGACATCTCCACCTTGATTTCAAAGGTATCGGAATTGTTGATACGGTCAAGCTCTATCTGATAGTTCGGCGTGTAGCCTTCCTTGAGCAGAACGGTCTCGATCTGGCTCGGGAATACGTTGACGCCGCGGATAATCATCATGTCGTCGCTTCTGCCCATGGGCTTTGTCATGCGGACATGCGTTCTGCCGCAGGAGCATTTTTCGCGTGTAAGCACGCAAATATCACGCGTGCGGTAACGGAGAAGCGGAAACGCCTCCTTGTCAAGGCAGGTGAACACCAGCTCGCCCTTGCTGCCGTCGGGAAGAACCTCGCCGGTGTCGGGGTCGATAACCTCTACATAAAAGTGATCCTCGTTGATGTGCATGCCCCTCTGCTCGGCACATTCAAACGCGACGCCGGGACCGCTGACCTCTGTCAATCCGTAGATGTCATACGCCTTGATGCCGAGGCTCTTTTCGATGCTGCGGCGCATTTCCTCTGTCCAGGGCTCGGCGCCGAAGATGCCGGCTTTGAGCTTGTTGTCGGAGGGCTTGTAGCCTTTTTCGGCGAGCGTTTCGCCGATGTAGGCAGCATAAGAGGGTGTGCAGCAGAGAATGGTGGCGTCGAGATCCATCATAAACTGAATCTGTCTGTCTGTATTGCCGGAGGACATGGGCAGCGTCAGGCAGCCGACCTTGTGGGAGCCGCCGTGGAGTCCGGCGCCGCCGGTAAAGAGTCCGTAGCCGTAGCAAACCTGCACAACATCCTCCTCGGTGCCGCCTGCCGCCACGATTGCGCGTGCGGTGCACTCTTCCCAGAGGTCAATGTCGTGCTGCGTGTAAAAAGCGACAACGCGCTTGCCTGTTGTGCCGGAAGTGGATTGGATCCTGACGCAGTTTTTGAGGTCTGTGCCGAGAAGTCCGTAGGGATATGCCTCGCGCAAATCCGCCTTGGAGAGGAAGGGCAGCTTGTGAATATCCTCCACGCCCTTGAGGTCCTCGGGTTTTACGCCTTTTTCGTCCATCAGGTCGCGGTAGTATTTAACGTTTTCATAAACGTGCTTGACCTGCTTGACGATTTTTTCATTTTGAATTGCCAGTATCTCTTCACGGGAGGCTGTTTCAATTTCGGGCTGAAAAAAATTGCCCATCGGTATCACTCCTTCTGCAAAAATTCATCACCGAAGTGCTAACATACTTTTAATGAGAGTTGGGCTTTAAAAATTATATCCCAAATCAAACGCTTTGAGGTTGACTTCTACGAACTGAGGCTTGACAGAGACCTTGATTGCCTCAACCCACTTGTCGTAGGGAATATCGAAATATTTGGCGAGTCTGCCCATGAGGACGATGTTCACGCTCTTGGCGTTGCCTGCCTGCCGGGCGAGCGAGAGGGCGTCGATCTCGTCCACGAAAACGCCCTTTGCGCGCAGCTCGTCGAGCACGGTGACGGGATATTCCGCCGCGCCGGTAATGACAGGCATGGGGTCAATCATCTGAGAATTGACGATGATTTTGCCGTCCTTTTTGAGAATATCGGCGTAACGCGCCGCCTCAATCTTTTCAAACGAAACGATAAAATCCGCCTCTCCCTTGGCGATAACGGGCGAGTACACCTTGTCGCCGAAGCGCACATAGGTCACAACGGAACCGCCGCGCTGGCTCATACCGTGAACCTCGCTGACCTTGACATCAAAGCCCTCCTGCGTGAGCAGCTTGCCGAGCAGCTTGCTGGCGAGGAGACTTCCCTGACCGCCGACGCCGACGATCATCACATTCTTTGTTTCCATGTTATCTCTCCCCTTTCTCAATCGCGTTCAGGTTGCAAAGCTGAGTGCAGACGTCACAGCCGACGCACTGCGTAAAGTCGATATGCGCTTTTTTGTTCTTCATGCTGATGGCAGGGCAGCCGAGCTTCATGCAGCAGCGGCAGCCGACGCACTTGTCCTCGTTGACCTTGACGGGCGGCTTTGCCTTGACATATTTGAGCAGCATGCAGGGACGGCGCGAAATGATCACACTCGGAGCGTCCACGGCAAGCTCCTCCAGAATAACGTCCTCACATTCCTTGAGGTTGTAGGGATCGACCACGCGCACACGTTCAATGCCGATGGAACGGCACAGCGCTTCGAGATCGACGGCGAGCGCCGGGTCGCCCTTGATGGTATAACCGGTGGTGGGGTTCTGCTGATGACCCGTCATGCCGGTGATGGAGTTGTCAAGAATAATAACGGTGGAGTTGGAGGCGTTGTAGGCGATATTGATCAGGCCTGTCACGCCGGAATGCATAAAGGTGGAATCGCCGATCACGCAGACGGTTTTGTTCTCGCTGTCCTTGCCGCCCGCCTTGTTGAAGCCGTGGAGACCCGAGACGGAAGCACCCATGCAGAGGGTGGAGTCGAGCGCAAACAGCGGTGCGGCGGAGCCGAGGGTATAGCAGCCGATGTCGCCCAGACAGGTGATCTTGTGCTTGGAAAGCGTATAGAACAGACCGCGGTGCGGACAGCCGGCACACATCACGGGAGGACGGACCGGCACCGGTGTATCGGCGGAAACGCTCTCGGGCTGCGGCAGTCCGAACGCGTCGCGGATGGTGGTCTGGTTGTATTCGCCGACGGGTGAGAACAGTTCCTTGCCCACACACGGGATCTTGAGGGCGTTGAGGTGGCTCTCGATAATGCCATCCAGCTCCTCAATGACATAGAGCTTGTCCACCTTGGCGGCAAAGTCTCTAATGATCTCGGTGGGAAGCGGATTGACAAGTCCGAGCTTCAGCACGGAAACGCTGTCGCCGAACACCTCCTTGACATACTGGTAGCAGGTGCCGGAGCAGATGATGCCCTTTTCGGTGCCGCCGTATTCGACGCGGTTGAGCGGCGAGGTCTCGCCGTACTGCGCGAGCTTTTTGGTGCGCTCCTCCACAAACGGGTGGCGGCGAATGGCGTTGGCAGGCGCCATGATATATTTTTGCGCGTTCTTTTCATAGGGCGGCAGCGCGTGCTCCTCTCTGTCACACAGCTCCACAGCGCCCTGTGAGTGCGCGATACGCGTACACATTCTGATAATAACAGGGGTGTCAAATTCTTCGGAGATGGCAAACGCCGCCTTGACAAAATCCTTTGCCTCGGCAGAATCGGCAGGCTCCAGCATGGGCACCTTTGCCGCAATGGCGTAGTGGCGCGAATCCTGCTCATTCTGCGAGGAATGCATGGCAGGGTCGTCGGCGACAAAAATCACCATACCGCCGTTGACGCCGGTGTAGGAAAGGGTAAAGAGCGGGTCGGCAGCCACATTCAGTCCGACATGCTTCATGGCGCACGCCGAACGCGCACCGCGCAGCGAAGCGCCGAACGCGACCTCGGTGGCGACCTTTTCGTTCGGCGCCCACTCACAATAGATCTCATCATATTTCGCGGCAAACTCGGTGATCTCCGTTGACGGAGTGCCCGGATAGCTCGAAACAAGCGTCACGCCCGCTTCGTACAGACCTCTGGCGATCGCCTCGTTGCCCAACATCAGTCTTTTCACGATGTTATTCCTCCCAATTTCATCATATTTTTGCATAAAGTCTATTATAACACAGGTTTGTTAAAAATACAACAGCCTTTTTACCAGAGTTATGAGTTGAGAGTTAAGTAAAGGGTCGCTTTGCTCCGAATATGTAATGCTGCTCCCTACTGATTCATTCGGGACGCCGCGAAATCGGAGCCACCGCAGTTCCCCGTCCCGACCAAATCTCAACTCTAAAAATACTATTCCATCAGCTCCGCCAGCAGCTTTTTCATTTTGGTTCTTCTTTGCTCGGTTTCTTCGGCGTTGAGGTAACAGCTGCCTGCCTCAAAGTACAGAATATCGCCCTCTTTGATGTTTTTGGGGAGAGAGGCGCGGTCAAAGCTTGCCATGGCGCCGTTCTCGCATTCCAAAACTGCCTTGTCTCCCTCAAATCTGTCTACTGTAAATCGCTTCATTATTTTGCCGCCTTTATGGATGGATTGCCGGTGCTGACCGTCAGGGAGCTGCCGTCAGTTGCCACGATGACCGTTTGGTCGCGGTCGGTGCGGTAAACGCTGGAGTTGACGCTCTTGAGCATTTTCAGCACTTCCGCGTGCGGATGTCCGTAGTCGTTGTTTTTGCCGCAGGAGATCACGGTCACGCTGGGGCTGATTTTTTTGAGCAGCGTTTGCGTGGTCGAGGTCTTGCTGCCGTGATGACCTGCCTTGAGCACCGTCGCGTGCATGTCGGCGCGAATGGCGTTCAGCTCCTTTGTTTCGGCGTCGCCGGTGAGCAGATAAGAGACGTTGCCGAAGGTGAGCAGCAGCACGATGGAGCTGTTGTTGAGGTTGCTTTCATCGGGCTTGTCGGGCGCGATAATATCGGCGGTCAGCTCGCTGTCCTTAATGATATGCACGCCTGTTCTGCCGTTTTTGACGCGCAGCCCCTTTGCCTTGATCGCCTTCAGCAGCGATTCAAAGGTCGCGGTGTTGGCGGTCACATCCGGCATATAGATGCTGCCGATCTCAAAATTGCGCACGATATACGGCATGGAGCCGATGTGATCCTCGTGCGGATGCGTTGCCACCACATAGTCGAGCTTGTGATAGCCGATCGTCTGCACATAGTCGATAATGCCCTGTCCGTGGTAGTTTTCGCCGGCGTCCACCAGCATGGTCTTGCCGTTTGGAAGCTCGATGAAAATAGAGTCGCCCTGCCCCACATCGAGAAAATGCACGATCAGCTTGCTCTCGCTGTTGGGCGCAGCCGATGTGTCTGCACCGCCGAGGTTTATCGTGACGGTGCAGGCACAAAACAGCGCAAGCGCGAGAACGCAGGCGAGTATCATTTTGACGGTAGTAGAAAATCTGTGCTTCATGGTCTTTTCGTTTTTCAGCTCGCCTTGCCGGTGTAGAGCTGATAGTATTTTCCCTTTTGCGCGAGCAGCTGCTCATGCGTGCCGCGCTCGATGATCCTGCCGCGCTCCAGCACGATGATGCAGTCGGAATTCTTGACGGTGGAGAGACGGTGCGCAATGACAAAGGTCGTTCTGCCCTTCATCAGCTTATCCATGCTCTCCTGCACCATCTTTTCGGTTCGGGTATCAATGGAGCTGGTCGCCTCGTCGAGGATCAGCGCCGGCGGGTCGGCAACAGCGGCTCTGGCGATGGCGAGCATCTGCCGCTGTCCCTGGCTCAGGCTGCCGCCGTCCGCCTTGATCACGGTGTTGTAGCCGTTGGGAAGCTGGCGGATAAAGCTGTCGGCGTTGGCAAGCTTTGCCGCCGCGATAACCTCCTCATCGGTGGCGTCGAGTCTGCCGTAGCGGATATTTTCCATGATCGTGTCGGAGAACAGGTTGGTCTCCTGCAGGACGATGCCAAGCGAACGGCGCAGGTCTGCTTTCTTTATCTTGTTGATGTTGATGCCGTCGTAGCGGATCTTGCCGTCCTGGATATCATAGAAACGGTTGATCAAATTGGTGATCGTCGTTTTGCCTGCGCCGGTGGAGCCGACAAAGGCGATTTTTTGTCCGGGCTTGGCGTAGATGCTCACGTTATGCAGCACGATCTTGTCGTCGGTGTAGCCGAAATCCACGTCGTCCATCACCAAGTCGCCGCACTGGGGCTTGTATTCCACCTCGCCCGTCGCCTGATGGGTGTGCTTCCACGCCCACATGCCGGTGCGTTCCTCTGTCTCGCAGAGCTTGCCGTCCCTGTAGGCAGCGTTGACAAGCGTGACATAGCCGTTGTCCTCCTCGCTCTTTTCATCGAGCAGGGCAAAGATACGCTCTGCGCCGGCAAGCGCCATGACAATGCTGTTGAACTGCTGGCTGACCTGATTGATGGGCATGGAAAAGCTCTTGTTGAAGGTCAAAAAGCTGACGAGCGAGCCGAGCGAGAGGCTCAGCACGGGAATACCGCCGCAGGTGACAGCCAGCACGCTGCCGACGATCGCGCACAGAACATAGCTGAGGTTGCCGAGCTGACCGTTGATGGGCATAATGACATTGGCAAACAAATTGGCGTTATAGGAGCTGTCAAAGAGCTTGTCGTTGAGGGCGGTGAACTCCTCCACGCTCTTTTTCTCGTGATTGAACACCTTGACGACCTTTTGACCGTTCATCATTTCTTCGATGTAGCCGTTCTCGGTACCGAGGTCTTCTTGCTGCGCGGCAAAATACTTGCCGCTCTTGCCGGCGAGCGTGCCGGAGGTCTTCATCATCACCGCCACCATGACGAGCGAGAGCAGCGTCAGCGGAATGCTCAGCGAGATCATGCTGATGAGCACCGCCACAATGGTGATCACGCTGTTGAACACCTGCGTCATGCTCTGGGAGATCATCTGGCGCAAGGTATCCACGTCGTTGGTGTAGACGCTCATGATGTCGCCGTGAGAATGGGTGTCAAAATATTTGATGGGCAGGCTCTCCATGTGGCGGAAGATGTCGTTTCGCAGATCGCGCATGGTGCCCTGCGTCACATAGATCATAATGCGCGACTGCACATAGGTCGCCGCTGCGCCGATCAGATAGAACACGGCGACACGGGCTATGGCTAACAGCAGCGGTCCAAAATCAGCCGCCTTGCCGGCTGCCGCCTGCTCCACCATGGGAGAGATATAGTCGTCAAACAGGGTTTGGATAAAGAGCGTTCCCTGCACGCTGGCGAGCACACTGACCAGAATACATACAAATACGATGATCAAATGCACCTTGTATTTTTTGAATATCAGCCCCAGCAGACGCTTAAAGGTTTTAAGGCTTTTTTTCGGGTCGTCCATCTTGGCACGCGGCTGCGGTCCGCGGCGTTTTCCCGGCATCGGTGCTGCCATCTTACTTCTCTCCTTTCTTGTCAAAATCTCCGTTGCCCACGGTCTGGGCGATATAGGTCTCGCTGTAGATCGAACAGCGCTGCATCAGCTCTTCGTGGGTGCCCACGTCGTTGATACAGCCGTCGTCCATCACGACGATGCGGTCGGCGTTCTCCACGCTCGACACACGCTGCGAGATGATCAGCTTGGTGGTATCGGGGATCTCCTCGGCAAAGGCGCGGCGGATCTTGGCGTCGGTAGCGGTATCGACCGCGCTGGTGGAGTCGTCGAGGATCAAGATCAGCGGCTTTTTCAGCAGGGCTCTGGCGATACAAAGGCGCTGCTTCTGACCGCCCGAAACGTTCGTGCCGCCCTGCTCGATGCGCGTGTGGTAGCCGTCGGGAAAATCGCGGATAAAGTCGTCGGCGCAGGCGAGCTGACAGGCACGCACACATTCCTCCTCGGTGGCGTTCTCGTTGCCCCAGCGGAGGTTGTCGAGGATCGTGCCCGAGAAGAGCACGTTCTTCTGGAGCACCACGCTCACCTTGTCGCGCAGCACCTCCAGATCATAGCTGCGCACGTCCTTGCCGCCGACCTTGACACAGCCCTTGTTGACGTCATAGAGCCTGCCGATCAGGTTGACCAGACTGGTTTTGGAGCTGCCGGTGCCGCCGATGATGCCGATGGTCTCGCCGGAGCGGATATGCAGATCAATATGATTCAAAACAGGCTTTTCGCTCTTTTTGCTGTAGCTGAACTCAACGTCCTCAAAGTCGATGCTGCCGTCGGGCACGTCACAGTCGGGATTTTCGGGATCGGCGATCGTCGCCTTTTCCGTGAGCACCTGCGCGATACGCTTGCCGCTCGCCGTGCTCATGGTGAGCATGACAAAGATGAATGCGATCATCATCAGGTTCATCAAAATATTCATACAGTAGGTCAGCATGCTGGTGAGGTCGCCCTTGGACAGCTCGCCGCCAACCACCATATTCGCGCCGAACCAGCTGATGGCGATGATCGAGGCATAGATCGTCAGCATCATCAGCGGCGACACCGAGACCATCAGCTTTTCCGCCTTCAAAAACAGCGTATAGAGGTTGAGCGTCGCGCGCTCAAACTTGGAGATCTCGTAGTGCTCGCGCACGAACGCCTTGACAACGCGGATGGATTTGACATTTTCCTGCACGCTGGCGTTGAGCTCGTCGTACTTGTCAAAGACCTGCATAAAATACTTGTGCGTCTTGCGGATCAAAAAGAACAGCACCACCGACAAAAACGCGACGGCAATCAGATAGATGCTGGCGAGCCTGGCGTTAATCATCAGCGTGATGGTCATGGCGACCACCAGACTGACCGGTGCGCGGAAGCAAATGCGCAGGATCATTTGATAGGCGTTTTGGAGGTTGGTCACGTCGGTCGTCATACGCGTGACAAGACCGGCGGTGGAGAATTTGTCGATATTCGCAAACGAAAAGGTTTGGATATTGGCAAACATGGCGCTGCGGAGATTGCGCGCAAAGCCTGCCGACGCCTTGGCGCCAAACACACCGCCCATGGCGCCGCCGAGCAGCGCCAACAGCGCGCAGAGCAGCATCAGTCCGCCCATCAGCACGATATGTCCCATATCGGCGCCTGCGGGATTTTCGATCCCGTTGTCGATCATCGACTTCATCAGCAGCGGGATCAGCATTTCCATCAGTACTTCCAGTATCATAAACAAGGGCGTCGCAACGGATTCCCTGACAAAGCCCTTGATATGTACCGCCAACGTTTTCAGCATAACATCACCTTTTGTATATAGTTATCTATATTATACACCACAGCAAAATATTTGACAACTATTTTTTTGAATGTTAGATTTTTTCGTGCCAAAAGTTGAGAGAACGTTGTGAGAGATCCGGAACGTGGCGAGTGAAATTTGGCATTCAAAAAAAGCGCCCGAAGGCGCTTTTTATTCAGAGAGTATGCGTTGGACGGCGGTCACGTCGTTGATGTCGCGTTTGCCGTCGCAATTGATGTCGGTCAGGTAGGCTTGGGGTTGGCTGTGCCGGGTTTGGTAGCCGCCGGCGGAAACAGCGTCGTTGTCGGGGTAGGCGACAAATTCGGCGATACAGCGCTGGTGTCCGGTCGCGTCGCCGATGTCCAGCCTGCCGTCGCGGTTGATGTCGCCGATCTTTTCTCCGAGGTCCAGCCTGTCCAACTCGGCGCACACCTGCGCGTAATAAGGCTTATTTTTGATATGCGTCAGGTCATAAAAGCGGCTGACCTCCATATCGTAGACGCCGTAGGTGAGGTCAAAGGGCACATGATAGCAGCTGTCGCGGAACACGCGGTCGCCGACCACCTCATAGCACAGGGTTTCCTGACTGATATTCGTATCACCCTGCACCAACACCCAGCGCAGACCGCCGAACGGGTCGATGTGATAGGCAAGCTCGCTGTATGAAATCACGTCGTTATACGGCTCGCCCTCCCAAGACGCGTAGCGGTAAAACGCATCCTTGAACAGCGGCTCGCCGCCGAGGCGTTTTCCCACATGATACGCGTCCAAAACCGCCTGCAAATCGGGGTAGCGGCTTTCGTCCTCTATTTCACGAAAATCATAAAAGCGATCGCGCTCCGCGTCATACACGCCGTAGCAGACCTCAAACGGATAAGCGACGTCGCACGCCGAAAAATATCTGCCCACACGGACGGCGTTCAGCAGCTCCTCTTGGTGCACGCCGCTGTCCGCATACACCAGCGCCCAGTCGGTTTTGCCGTCTGTCTGATGCACATAGGGCACCTCGTAAAAAAATGCATCCAAATCATCATAAGCATACGGCTCCGCGCCTTCAAAGTATTGCGCCAAATACCTGTCATAATACGGCTTTTCGGAAGCGTGCGCCGGAAACGCGAGCAATCCTGCCGCCAAAGCCATAATGAGCAGAATAGATAAACGTTTTTTCATAGGATTACCTCCTTACAAATTGATAATCACATCGTTGCCGAAGGTCAAAAATACCGTTTTGGAAACCCTGTGACCGTCGCCGCTGACAATGACGGTGCAGGCGCTGTCCGTGTAGAGCAAGATCGCTTCCTCATAGATCGGCAGCACGCCGCGCTTTTTTCCTGTTCCGTCAGACCGCAGCGGCACCGTCAGGTTGCTATAGGCATAACCGCTCTGCGATAACGTGACACTGACGGACGCGCTGTCCGCAAACACACTGCCCTGTCCCGCGTGAAAAATGAACCTTCCCATATAATACAGCTCCTCCTCTTTCGGCAGCGTGGCAGGCACGGTGGCAGGCACGGTCGGCTTTATTTCCGTCGGCGCGGTCAAGGGCTGCGTGGAATAGGTGGCAGGTTCTGTCGGCGCGGCGGTCGGCTTGACGGTCGGGGGCACCGTCGGCGAACCCGTTGGCATGACGGTCGGCGATACGGTCGGCGATACGGTCGGCTTGACAGTCGGCAAGGGTGTCGATGAAGAATTTGATGAACCGGATGGTGAAACAGCCTGTGCTGACTGTGATGATGAAGGCGTCTGCATTACTGCCGCTGTTGACGGTGACGAAGAAACGGCGGTCGGCTGCGTTGTTGACGGTGGGGTAGCTTGGACGGTTTCTGTCGTTGTTGCGGAAGTGTCCGTTGGCGTCACGGTCTGAAAAACCGTTGCCGGCGACGGCTCGGGCAGCTGCCGCAGGTTCAGGAACAAGGTCAGCGCCGCAGTGGCTATGATGAGCAGCGAAGCAGCCGCGCCGATCACAGAGGGACGGAACAGGAACGGCGGCTTATTTTTCTTTTGAGGAATCAACAGGGCATTTTCTATCCATTCCTCGGGCGTTCGCAGGTCTTTCAGTTGCCGAAAATCCTTTTCAGTCACTTGCATCACCTCCGTAAATGGACTTCAAAAGCTCGCGGCCGCGTTTGAGCAGGGATTTGACGGTGTTCTCGTTCTTTTGCAGAATCACGGCGATCTCCTTGACCTTGTATTGCTCGCAATAGTAGAGATAGAGCACGTCGCGGTATTTGGCAGGGGTCTTGCACAGTGCCCACGACATATCGCTGCGTTCAAAATCAAACGGCACGCTCTCCCCGCAGGGGGCGGAGAGAATGGCAGTACGGCGATTTTTGCGCATATAATCGGCGCATTCGTGGATCGCCACGCGAATCAGCCACGCCTTGAGGTGCTCCTCGCTCTCCAGCTTGGGCGCTTTTGTCCAGAGCTTGGCGAAGGTGTTTTGAAAACAATCCTCCGCATCGGCATAGTTCTGCAAGCGCATCACGCACACGCCCGTCACCGTATCGGCATACCGCCGCACAGCCTGCTCGAACGTTAACCCCGCAAAAGCCTTTCCGCTGTTCACCTGTTCCCCTCCTTTGATAATAATACGGCGCATCGTGCCGGTTTGGTTGCAAAAAAATTCGGAATTTGTAACGCGTAATTGGCAGAAAGGAAACATGTTCCGTTTAAATCGCATTATCCTACGCACCGCAGGGGTAAACCCATGTGTTTGCCCGGCAGTAGCAGCAGGGATTCATTGTTATATGGAAACGTTTTGCTGTGCAGAGAATATTTGTTGATGCGAAAGCCTTCTCCCGAGGAGAAGGTGGCGCGGCACCTGAGCAGGCAGTTATCTGTATTATTGCGTTTTGCAATAATACAAACGTCAACTAAACAGGAAGCTTTGCGGTGCCGTGACGGAAGAGGGCAAGCGATGCGCTTCCAAAATCGAATGGTCAGCAAAAGGACAGGTTCGTTTGCCCTCTTCCGTCACACGCCGCCGCAGTTTGCTCTATACAAAACCACATCTATTCCTAACCGATTATATAAACACTACCACCATCACAGGCAGTGTGCCACCTTCTCCTCGGGAGAAGGCTTTCACAGTATCAGACGTTTTCCTCACGGCAAAACGTTTTCACTACATTGGAACACCTGCCGCTACTGTCCTGACAGGGGCAAGCCCTGTCACTACGATCATCTTTCTACATTCACACGCAGTATCACAAATCGGAGCGTCAGTGACCCTTCATGCCACTTTCTGCATTCCGCTCTAAAAAATCCCAAATTCAAAAA
>Ga0310695_10006855_pt1 | contig 18534 bp, 23 predicted proteins | sample RumenRJG_04DNA_FD_203882 | JGI IMG/M metagenome (GOLD analysis project Ga0310695, IMG submission 203882) | Bovine rumen microbial communities from Lethbridge, Alberta, Canada - RJG_04 (v2) (version 2) | ecosystem: Host-associated > Mammals > Digestive system > Stomach > Rumen | place: Canada...
CATTACAGGGTACGCCCTGCGCGGTTGAATGATTCACGCCGAAAGGGGAGAGTTCCCACTTTTCAAGACACGTTTACGTCAAGCATTCCTGTTCCGCCTCGCGGCCGGAACCCTCTCCCCAGGAGACAGGAAAAGCGGCAGCCCTCCCTGTCGCTAAACATAACAGACTCCGTCCGAGGACTTATATCTACTGGGTGGCCACCGCTATTGGTGTGATGAGACCTCTGGCAGGTCTCGTTAAGTAAGAGCATAAAAAATGCCCTGAGTCGTTACTCGGGCGTCTTTCACCGCCCCCGGAGCGAACCGCTCTGTTATGTTTAGCGATGGCAAAGGTAAGCAATAATCCCGAAACATGCAAGCGATTACGCGAATTATTTACGCAAAGTTTACGCAAAATTTATCGCCGATGCACCGTTTCGGCACCGTTTTTCCCATTTTATCAACGTATTGTCGGCGATATGTAAAGAAATCCGTGGTTTCTTAACGCAAAAAAGCCCCGATGCAAGCTGATGCGTCGGGGCGGTGTGATTAGAAAACAAGTGCTAAAACAGACTAAGCAACTTGAAATGAGCAGATGAGTCATTTCAGCTTATTTCTTGTCAACAACGATTGGATTCGTGAAGTTCACAGGAGGAAGGAAAATGGCACCCATTCCCCCTTTCTGTGTGATGTTCGTAATATGCTCCCTAATATAAGGGAAAATGATGGAAGCACCATTAATCCGGCCAAAAGATTCCAGATCCTTAATTTGAGACTCACCTACAACCTGGAATATACCAACCATCTTCACACGGATCTTCATCTGCTCGTTTCCCTTGTGACTTTGTGTCAGATCAACCGTTTCTTCAACAGTAATAGTAGGTGCGTTTACCGAAACGTTCACGTTAATATTCAAATTGTTTTCCACATCTTCAAAAACAGCGTTGTTAATTCTGCTGAAGTTGGATTCTGCCAGGATGATATTTTGGATAGCGAAACCTGACGAGGTGTTCTGATTTTGATTCATTATGCTGCGAGTTGATAGTTGTATTCATCTATGCTTACAAAGGTCTCTTCGAAGTTTTCCTTCACTGGGAGATCAGAGACGGAGAAGAATGCTTCGTGGCGTTTGGAATTGGAAACCTCAATGTTAACGACTGGCGTATTGAAAACCATAGCAGGATTAGTGGTGATAGCACTATAAAGGTTTCCTTCCGACTCAAAGTCTACCTTGTCTATGCCAACCAAAGCATCTTCTGAAATGAAACCGATTTCCTCTCCGGGGTACTCTAAAACGAACTTGTCGAACATATCGCATTCCCAATCAAGAAATTCCTTGCTGTCAAAGACACTCTGAGGGAGTACTTCGATAATATGCAGTTGTGCCAGTGCGTCATATCCGTATCGCACTCTTGCATTGTTGAATTCTTCTGTGAAGCTATTCAGATGGTTGATGATAAATTCTTTCGCGTTCATTGTTTTTTCGTTTAAGCTCGTTTTAGGATAGGAAGAATTTCTTTTGCGAGGGTAATAGATGAACTACTCTTTTTCATGTCGAATTCCTTGTCACAATAGTCAGCATCAACACGAAGTTTCTTAAGTTGGGTAATCTTGGAGTTAAAGACTTGGAAGTCGTTGCGGGCGTTCCTGTTTTTGGAGTTGCCTTTTATAAAACTCCCAATTTCGTTAATCAGGACAGCATGTTTACCTGTCTTCCTCGTTGAACATTCTATATCAAGATCCTTTTCGGTCTTTCCCATCTTATGGTACCAGAGATGCTGCATTAAATGCACACAACTATAGTATGCACAATGAGCTACGGCAGGGTACATGTATTTACTTTCCGCCATCTCTGCAACATCCAAATATATATCAGATTTGTTAGTAAAATAACTCACCAGTGATTATTATCTCATATAATTGTGGTTGCAAATATAGAACTATTTTATTTGAAATCCAAATTTTAGACTAAAATTTATACTACACATTAAATATTTAAGTTTAAATAAGACATGAATTTCAATATACGATGGAAATCTGAAACTACCAAATCTTTAACATTTTGCAATAGATATTTGGTAAATAATTTTTCCGATAGAAAAGCACTGTCTGCTGACTTTTATATTTTTCATCCAAAACGGGAGGCAATCGCCCATGGACACATGGTCATTGACACCGTTTTTCCGCTTTGGGCCCCGAATTGTCATCTCGGAGAGTGGCAATTTGGGTCGTTTTTTGTTAAAAGTCCACGGTTGCAAAACGAAGAATGCCGTTTTTATCGGCATTTCGGGGGTGTGGGGCGCGAGAAAGCGCCCCACGTCTGCTTCCCTTGCCCCCACCGCCCTACGCTCCCGAGGCAATTGCCCCCCTTAATCGAGCGGAATATGTACAGATTTTTTACTTGTGTCGATTTGAGCATCGTGTGTCTGCCGACCGTGCCCATCCGCGGTCATGGCTCACACTTGGGGAGACATGAAAAGCCCCGGCCATTGCTGGTCGGGGCAAACTGCTGATGAAGCGATGTCGTCAAACAATAAAATCATTCAACAGCCAATAGTTGACGGCCTATCTCATGCATACCCTCCACGATGCGCTGCCGCTGCTGTGGGCGTGGATGCTTCAGACCGTTAGCATAGTGGGAAAGCTGATGCTGATTGATGCCTGTAGCATGGCTAAGGGCAGCCAGTGTGTAGTATGGCTCGTATGCGCGTAGCATGGTGGCCACGTCGAGCAGATTGTACTCAAACTCATAGTCGCCATCGCGCAACCACTGTGGAACGTCGTCACCGTCGGCAATCATACCTTCCACATGGAATTTCAGAGTCTCAGGAACCTCACGCTTAAGTTCCTCGAATGTCTTAGCAGTAAGCACCACAGCTCCCGGCACGTTGTCACCGAAAGATGCACCGAAGTTCTTGTCGCACCACTGTACGTCTACCTTGATTTTTTCCATAGCTATTGTTCTTTTTCATTAGACTAAAAATTTCTTATCTCAAAGGCAGGAGTGGCTATTTCCACCCTGCCTGTTTCCAGATACTGTTTAGAAGGAACTGACTCAATACCTCACTCATTGAACCTCTCACAGTCACCTTTCCTGGTTTCGTAGGATGCTTGAACTGTCTGTGGTCACCCTTTATCGTGTAGAGATACCATCCGTCAGCCTCTAACAGTTCAATAACCTCTCTTACTTTGTAGCGTTTCATTGTTGCAATGTTTTATTGTTTGACTATGCAAAGGTAATAAAAATAATACTATTTACCAAACAATTTCATAATAAAAGTATCATTATTAATACTTTTTAATAAAGTTGCACTGATGTGAAGAAAAGGCAAGCACCTTTACGTCGTTAGACGTACATACATGGTGGCACGATGCCATCTGCCCCTGCTGCCAATACCCGAGTAGCAGAGTGGAGCATCAGCAGAGGAGAGTGCCAGGCTGGAACGTGGCGGTGATGCCGGTGGCACGTCTTCGATGTGTGGATGACTGTTGTCTAAGCTTGCGTGACGGCAGGCGTACTCTCTTCGATGCGAACCACCACATTTCAGCCTATACGGCTCTCTTCTCGGAAGATGTGCAACGGAGCGGAGTGTGGTACTGGCAGCAGGGTCGGATGGTATGGTGTGCGTCTTGTATGTAGAACACTTGGAACTCTGACGGAAAATCCGCCAGTGTTGCTCTCACAAGCGTTCAGGTGCGCAGGGGTGTGAGGGTGGGCATAAAAAACCGGGCTTCAGCCCATCGCGCCTATCGTTCTCCGGGCATAAGCATAGCGAACGGCCCAGGGTGGGCGGAGCACGATAGGCGCGATACCTATTTTATTAAGCAGGCCCGCATGAGCTTAGCCGATGCGGTGTTGCTTCGTCTTTGCCAGGAACATGGCCATGGTGACTGTTGCACCAGATGCTCGCATAGCACCTATGAAAGCATCCGATGACTGTCCGGTAGTGCAGATATCATCGATGACCAGCACCTTACGGTTCCGGAAGTATTCGGCATCGATATGCACATAGTGCTTGATATTCGTTGCCAGCTCATAGTCACCTGTGATATGTGCCCGTTTGCGGCTTCCGCTTACCTGTATGCGGTCGAAACCATTGATGGCACCCGTTAACTGACAGAGCAACTCAGAGAAGCGTTTCCAGCGTCTGACATGTGCGTATCGCGTACTGGCGGGTATGCAGACAATGATCGTGTCTGAAAGATCCATAGCCGTCAATGCCCGGGCGAATTGTCTTGCAGCCCATCTGGTATAGACGTTACGGCCGTCTTTGAACCCCAGAATCATCCGGTTAACATCTTGTTGTTCAAACGGGTAGCGGATTACGCTGTTTTCCCTGACGTATTGGAATAATGCAAACCTCATCATCTTCACTGGCTTTATTACGTTCAACAAAAAAGCCCAGCTTATGACTGGGCTTCTTGAGCGGCTCTTCGCTTGGCGAGGATGGCCTTAAGGTGACGGATGGTATCGTTTTCGATTGTGAGTCCTGTATCCTTCTTGAGGATGAACAGAAGACTGAGGGCTTTGCGGGCGGTCTTGCAGTAATGTTTCTTGCGTCGACTGTTGGTGACTGACACTTCCCAAACGAGGTTCTCTGATGCGTTCGACTTTACGAGTTGTGCTGTAATCTGCTTGATTGTTTTCTGATTTTCCATAATCTGATCTCCTTTTTATTTTATTGTTAGACAAATTGTTTCCTATGCCATTTTATAGACTTCCACGTAGGTGATATCAATCATGCACTGCTGTGCTATATCGTCTGCCTTGCGGTGTGCATCTGCATCATTGGCTGCTTCTATTTCGAACTCCTGATAGTTGCCGTCCTCTCCGTTGACGGTGATTAAGTACGTTGACTGTCTTCTGAAATGCTTGACCTGAAAGTCGATGACCGATGTCTGAATGGTAGTTGTCATATTCTTTATTTGTTTTGAGTTAAACTTGAAGCCTGTTGGCTTTGTAATTTTTACGTGCACAGAAGAGCAGCAAAAGTTAGTCATGGAACGGCAAGGAATTTCAAGGAAAATAAACGGAATACCCCATTTTTGAATTAAAAATGGTGGAAGGCTGCCGTTCATTTTGTGAAGCAAATAGCCTGCGATACTTGCCAAATGACGTTTGCGCTACCTTTGCAAAGGAAAAATCAAAGCTGGCTGGCGGAGAGTATCAAAACAAATAAGGTGACGACACCATCAGACAAGGTAAGACACAAGGTCATGCTCAGAAGACCACTACGTACACCGCCAACTGGGAGGTAGGCACGGAGTGAAACAGGAGCAGCCGAGGCAGCCACACGCTGGCGATATGCATACAGTACTGAATGAATCACCTGCTTGGATGTCTCAGCATAGGAACGTCTAAAAGATATATTAAAAAGGAGATACCGGCAAAAAGAAAACTACCCTGCAGATTACAGGGCAACTGGTAAAGGGCATCAGAAAGGAAGGGAGGTGTCAGTCACCTTCAGCGACGCTATTTAGGGTACTCGTTCACCTGACCGCCACGTCCCCAGGCCACTGGATACCGCTCCACGCCGATGCAGAGCGTATCGAAAGCGTCGGAGCCGTCGGTGCGTGCCTCCAGACGGTCTTCCTCGGTCTCGGCAAGTTTCTCACCAGTCTTGTCCTTCTTGCCGTTCTTGATGCCTGCCGACTGGATGGAGATGAGAAGGTCGGGGTTGTTGTCGCGGTTGATGAGCACCTGATGGCGGGCACGGCCTTGCAGCATACGGTTTATCAGTTCGTTCTTCGGGATATGGTCCATGGGCTTGCCGATATACTTCTCGCGGACGGTCCACTGATGACGGCGCAGAATGCTCTTGATGATGTTGGCAAAGCTTACACCCTTGGAAGAGGCATACTCTTGTCCCAGGAACGTGGAGTCGTAGTAGAAGATGACCTGATGCCGGCGGTGGTACTGATAATAAGCCAGGAAGTCCTCGCACAGTTCCTCCAGTTTGCGGTCGTACTTCACGAAGAAGCTCTTGAGCACCCTCAGCCTGCCGTCGTCGCCCACCTGGCCGCACACCATCCAGTTGATGAGTGCATTGGCATCGAAGGCGATGATAATAGGTTTGTCGGCCTCCAGGTCGCCGTCGGTGCGGCAGTCGTTAGGGATTCCCGCTTCCGTGCCGAGTGCCTCCAGCTGCAGCACGCTGTTATTAGGAGCCGTATAGAGGTTGACCGATTCACGCAGTCCGCCATAGAACCCGTCGAGCGATATGCCCACGCGCTTGCACATGATGCTGGTCATGAAGGTGAGCAGCGGCAGTTCGCGGCGCATCCGTCGGACGAACTCCTTGCCCAGCACGGCGAGGTTCACGATGCTGGTGTATTTGCAATACAGCAGGCAACGGGAGCGGAAGAAGTCGAGTTGTTCCTGCTCGCGCTTGATTTTCTGCTCATAATAGGCCGCACGCTCCGGGTGTTTCTGCAATTTCTGACGCAGTACCCAGAGATGGTTCACCAGCCCCTCGATGACGCGCACCAGCGCCGGGTCCATCTGTTCCTCATAGCGGAAATACCAGGATCCTTTCTTCGTCATGGCCGTGTCGCTGGTGATGGTCATGCCATGGTGCATGTAGCAACGGCCGAAGTACATCTGGTTGCCTCGGTTGGCCTGAAACGTCTCATCCTTCAGCTGCTCGAAGTCGATGAACTTGGCTTCGTCGATGGCCACATAGTCCAGCGACATGGAGTTACTGGTACCGGTGCGGTCTTGGCTGATCAGGTTAATAACGGAGCCGTTATAGAATGCGATGCAATTTTCCCAGTTGGCAGGCTCGAAGACCGGACGCTTCCAGCCGAGCGCCTTCCAGGGCTTCTTTCCTACGATATAGTGACGGTCGCGCCGTAGTCCCCAGTTCTCCCAGTGTATCATCCACGAAGGAACGATGTTTGTCAAGCCCCGTTTCACGCTGGGGAACACACCGGCCGCACAACAGCCCGGCATGCTCTGCACGGCTGTCAGTGCGCGACCTGCCTGCACGACACCCTTGCCGAAACCACGTCCGCACTCAGCCACCAGGTCGCGCGGATTCATCATCAGCATATAGGCCTGTCCGTCGTTCAGGTACTGCTCAAACGTCGGTGTCTGTTCCTGTTCCCTCATCTTCCACCTCCTGGTAATCGATATATTCCTGCTCTTGTTCTATCTCGCGGCTGTATTTCTTGTTCAGAACGTAGATATCCTTACGTAACGCCGCTTCGTTGTCGTAGCCCTCAATTTTCAGGACACTGGGGTTGCTGGTCATCACCACACCGAAGAGCGGAATACGGTCGTAGTCCGTCTGCGGGTCATCCTCCTTGTCGGTTCGGTTGTTCAGCACGCGCACTTTCTCCAGCGAGGCTACAGAGCGGTAATCGCCCTGACGGCGTGCTTCCTTCAAGTCCCGTTCAAGGTCCTGGTTGATTTTCCATCTCATGAAGTTCCGGTTTGCCTGCTGCATGTTGCCGAGGATGATCTGCACCAGGCGAACGTCATCATAAGCCTGCGCCCGGCCTACGCCGAAGAGCGCGATATCTTGCTGTAGGATATCGCGCTCGAACTTGTCGGGGAACTGGAGCCAGTATGCATAGAGCCCGCGCAGCCGGCGAAGCCTCTGTATGATGGCGGTACTGATTCGTTCCTCCTTCAGTTCATCGTCATTCATTACGATGTACCTGGTGTATTCGTCAAGGTTGGCAGGTAGTGGCATGGAAATAGGATTTAGACAGTAATCTCGTTAAGTACTCTTTCGATACGCTGCTGACAGTCGGCTATTGCCGTAGGACTGCCGGCACGCATCAAGTCGATTATCTGCAGCCGGAGCTCGTTGTCCGTTGACTGCAGTCCCAAGTAGAAAGCACGGCGTGCAGGATGCCCGATGGTATGGATATCGTCGAGGAACTGTACTTCGTCAATACCCAATCGGATAGACACCTGAGATGGGGTCATTAGTACTTTCGCGCACTCGGTTATCTCGTTCAGCAAGTTTGTTGAATAGTCCATTGAGCTGTATTGAATTCTTGTCTACGATATCTTTCAGTCCGCTGTAGAGTTCATAGAATGCCGTCTGGTCGGTCGTAACCATGGTGCATTCTGCACGGTCGCCGTATGTCTGGTTTTGGCTGGAGATGACAGAAACAAGGTGTGTTTCATTCTGCACGAGCACAATCTTTGAATGGTTCATGCCTAGATATACGGAGTCGAAGCACGACTGCATCAGACGATACAGGTGCAGCGTTTTCCTTGAGGCCTTCAGGTCGGCGAGTAAAACACCGTGGCTGACGAGTCCCTTATTCCGTAGGTTATAGAAACCGTTAAGAAACGCTTCAGAGGTACTGAAGGTGCTCACGTACACATCAGCACGCCCGGTCTGCTGAAGAATCCATTTCAGCAAACCGAGCGTATGAAGCCCAGTACCGAGGTAGGTCTGGGTAGCGCACTTATTCAGCGGCTGGAGTATCGTCTGAATGTTCCTGCCCCTGCTCATCTGAATCAGTCTTCTCAAAAGTAATGCCGGCCTCGATGAGCTGTGTTTTCAGTTCATCGGTGATGACCTGCTTGGTACGGATCAGTACGTCGACGCGTTCCTGGACCTTGGCCAGTTTCTCAGCGTATTTCTCCTGTGTCTCATCATCGGTTGTCGCCTTCTTCAGCTCGAGTAAGTCGGGCAGGTTCTTCGAGATGTAGGGACGTGCCAGCGAGATGGCCTTCAGTTCGTCGGCCGACAGCTGCTCTCCAGCAGAAGTGTCAGTGGTTTCCTCGCTGTCAGGCTGGAGCACATAGTGGTCGTAGGTGTCGAAGTCCTTCTTGTAGTCTGCCCATGCCTCGGCAATGGCCTTGGTGTACTCATAGCGGTCGCAGGCAGCGGTGAGTGTCTTGCAGGTCTCGTGAGCCTGCTTGATTTTCTTGTAGCGCTCGGCGTTCCTGTCCCAGATGGCCTTAATCGACGGAGGCAGTGATTCGTGGTCAGCGCGCTTTCCCCGGGCCACCACGTTGTTGGTCGGCTGGCCGTTGTCGGCATCGTAGGCTGGTGAAGGCAATGGCTTGTCATCGGTTACTTCCACATGAAGCACCTGTTCGACAACGGGCATCACCTTTTTCTCCAAATCCTTCACGTCGTCGAGGCTAAGACCGTCGTTCATGTAGCGCAGATGCTTACGCAGCTCGTAAGCAATCTTGTCTTCAAAGCGGGCAGGTCGCCGCATAATCGTGTTGTAGAGTGCGCGGTTGCGGTTACACTGCAGCACCATCATCGCACCGTCGGCCAGTTCGGCTTCGGTGTGCTTTTCCTTCGCGAGCCATTCGATTACCCGTGCCCGGAAGAGTTTGTCAGTTCTGTTCATCATCTGTTGAATTTTAAAAGGCGGAACGAGGCATCGCGCCCATTCCGCCTCAATCAGTTAGAATTTTAAAAACATTTTTGAAAGGAGGATCATTAGCCAGCACCACCCGCGGCAGCTGTCACCTCTCCGGTCTCACAGTTGAGCGTACCGCCGCTGACGGGCAGCGTGCCTTTGAAGAACGGAGCGGGAAGGTCGCTGTCGGCCACAATCTCGATTGAAGTCTGATTGGTGTCGGTGGGAGCCTGTCCGGTATCCTGTCCGGGATTCACCTCTGCGGGGAACTCGTCGGATCCGATAACACGGAACTTGCCAGTGCGGGTGGGTACCACGGCAACAACCTCGGCATTGAGCAGCTCGGCGATAAGGCCGGTGATTTCCTCCTCGGTACCCGGGGCGTTGCCCGTGTAGGTGCACTTGAAGGTCTTCGAACCGAAGGTGCCTTGTGCCTCGACGGCAATCTTGCCGTTGTTGTTGATGATGTCGATCTGGGCGAAGTACTTACTCTGAGCCAGGGTGAAGTTGCCCGACAGTACGGGAACATCCTGCAGGGAGAATCCTTCGCCGTCGCGGTCGGGCTTCGTGGGCCATCCCACGATGTCGCGGACGTCAGCGATATACACACGCTTCTTCGTGCCCGGAAGCGACTTCTTGCCTTGGCAGAACTTGACGTCCTGCAGCAAGGTTTTCTCATCTGAACAAATGTCTGACATATTATTAACTTTTTATTAAGTTCGTATGAAGTAATTACTAAATATGGCCGGCGGCCGCGAGGCTTTTAAACCGTAGCCGCCAGCCCGGGATTCAGAGAAGCCTACGACAGGATGTAGTAGGTGGTGTTCTCGCCAGGAGTGGTGTCGGTGGTAGGCACATAGTCGCTGCCGTCCTTCACGTACCAGCCCTCGTTCTTCGGGTTCTTGCCCGTGGTATCGGTAACAGCCTCAGGAGCCTTGCGTGCCACGCAGAGCATCTCCTTGTTGATGGAGAGGTACTGCTCGCCGTAGAAGAGGTTGGCGATGAAGTCAAGGTCGTAGTGAGAGGTCAGCGACTTCTCAATCAGGAAGGTCTCATCCTGTCCGCGGAGGTTCCACAGCGAGAGGATGTTCGTGCGGGGAGTGATGGCCAGATAGTTGTCGGGCACGTTGGGCAGGGCCACGAACTCGGCGTTGGCAGCACCCTCCACATGAGCCTTGATGAACTGCTGGTTGTAGGGCAGCGAACCGTGGTTGGTCTGGTAGGCCACCTCGTAGAAGTGCTTGGTCATCTCGCTCATGAAGATCTTCACCTTCTGACGGCGGAGCTTGACGTCGGCGCCACGCCAGCCGGTCACACCCCAGTAGAAATCGTTGATGATGTCCTCGGCGTTCTCGGCGGTTATGGCCTCAGGCAGATAGTAGAGGTTACCTTCCTCGACAGCCATGGCACCCTTGGCAATCTCGGCGTCCTCGATGGTCTTGAAACCGTCGAAGAGGTCGTGGGTGGTGGTGCCGTTGGCATCGCGCTTGGCGGTCCACATCTCCATGAAGAGCTTCTCGCCCAGCTGTGCCATGATATAGGCGGCCACGCGCTTCACCCATGGAACGTTCTTCAGGGCCTCGCCCTTGGTGATGTCACTTCCCCAGAGCGACTGCACGATGCTGTTGGGGTCGATGGGCTCGATGCAGTTACCGAAATAGGTCTGCAGCGTGCGCTGGACAATCTGTACGGCGCCGTCGCCCATCTTGTACTTGTCATAAGGGCCAATCTCGAAGTTGCCTTTCATCTCGTGGACATGTTCCTGGTAACGGATACCCGTACGCATAGACATGTGCTGCAGAGCGAGCTGCATAGCCAGGATAGGCATCTGCATCAGCTCAGTGCGATAGGTCTGGAAACTCTGTGCCAGCTGCTCAGGGGTAAAGCTCACCTGAGGATCTACTGCAAATGATGGTTTCGACATAGCATTCAAATGTTTACACTGTTAAACAACTCGACGGTAGACATCACGTCCTCACCGTCATGATTCTTCTCTCCGGCAGAGCCGTTGTCCTCTGCCCCTGGGGCCTTCTTGAGGTTGGCAATCTGCTGGTCGCGCTCCTGCACGTCCTTCAGAGCTTTGCCGAGCTTAGCCTGGAGGTCGGCCTGGGCGTCCTCGGCTACCTTCTTGGCAGCATTGGCGTCATTCAAGTCCTTCTCCAGCTGTGCCACATGTCCCTCAATCTTGTCCGTTTGCTCCTCGGTAAGCGTGATGTTGCCATCCACCACCTCGAAGTCCTGTACGGCCAGAAGCGCGCACAGGCAAGTAAAGATTTTCTTCATCGGGTTTGTACTCTCTTCGGCGAAAAGTTTTGGAAATCGCTTCTGCATCCATGCAGTCGCCTTCTGCATGAAACCTTCAGCTGGATTACCTTCCTGATCCACGACGGCGGCAAGCCGCTCCGTCGTGTCCCCAGGAAGGGAAGGAAGACCGAAATCCTTGAATATTGAATTTGAAAATGATGTCCGTAGCCGGTTCGACTTCTTTTTCACGTCCTCATCTTCGACGATACGGTCGATGAGTCCGAAGTCGAGAGCGTCCTGAGGCGACATCCATGCGGCAGCTGTCATCTTCTCGAGACAGTCGTCGACGCTCTTGCCGTTGCGCTTTGCATAGAGCGAGGCAATCACCTTGTCGATGGTGTCGAGATCCTTGCGCTCCTTCTGCATCTCGGAAATCAGCTGGTCGAGCTGCTCCTTGTTGGCAGCCTGCCAGACGGTCACATGCGTGGAAACGTTATGGATCATCATCAGCGAGCCGTCGACCATATCCACTTCCTTGGCGCCCATGGTAAGGAAGGTGGCGGCGCTGGCCGTCATGCCGAGGATGTGAACATGAACGCGGCCGTGGTTCTTGATATACTGGTAAATCTGTAGTCCTGAATCGACGTATCCGCCGGGTGAGCAGACGGCAATATCCACATCCTCGTCCTTGTGGGCGTCGAGGAAGTTCTTCACCTGTTCGGCGGTGGTGCCACGCTGGCCTGTCCACCAGTCGAAGGCAACACCGATTTCTCCGGAAATGATAAACTGGTATTTCATTGTCTGTTTATTGCTGTTTGACGCAAAGGTAGGCAATGTAATCAATCGGAAAAAATACCTGTTATTCCTCAATATACGGGATAAAGCGGGCTGACTGGTAGTTCACGGTGACCTCGTTGAGCTGGTTTTCGGTCACGTTCTCGGGCATATTCTCCGAGACTGAGGCCACGGGGTAGGGACGTTCGTCGGTGCCTATCAGACGGTAACGGCCATCCAGCAGACGGCAGCGGTAGGCCCAGCGGTCGCGGTCGACGAACTCCTGGCAGGTCTTGAAAACGAGCTTCGCCGTCCAGATGTTATTTTTGTTTTCCACCTTATCAAATATGGTTAACTGCGCGTGCGGTTTGATTTCAAGCGGTTGCCAGCTGATGCCGGAAGGAAGCTGGGCGGTGGTCTTCGAAATGAATTTCATCCCCTGAAGACTGGTGACGGGGGTACGCTCAACTGCTGTGACGATTTTAATCTGTTTCATCTTTTATCGAGTATTATCGGGTGTTATTGGGTGTTATCGGCCGTTATTGGGTGTTATTGTCTGGTAAAAATATAGGGTATATCATGGGGAAGAATTTTCGCGTTATTTTTTGTTAATAGGGGTGTCGTGATTACGTCGTTTCTTCCTGAGGTCGATGCCTTTCTTCACATACGAGTTGCGCATACGGTTATAGCGCTGCAGTATCGTGCGGTCGTATTCGATATCGATGCCGTGTTTCTCGCACCATGCATCAATGGCATTCAGCACTGAGCAGCCGATGTCTGACATGTCATTCAACTCGTTCCACATCATCAGCCTGAAAGTGCGCTCGATACAGTCCACCACAGCTTCTTTGCCTTTCGGGCCGAGGTAGTTGTAGGTGGAAGGATCCTTCCTCCCGTTGTCTGGTATGCAGACGGCAGTCAGTCCGTCGGCAGCCGTGTCGGGCTGATGGCCTGGAGGAAGCTTCTGTGTGAATTGAAGGATGGTGGAGTTCTCAACCGAGTGAGGCTGGAACTGCACGGGGTTGCCATAGTGATGGCGCAGCCACTGAGTGATGAAGGGTTGCAGTCTAAGGTAAATAATGAATTGACTCATATGGATTTCGGTTTATACGCTGCAAAGATACAATTTTATCCGAATATTCTTCAATTATAATTGAATTATTTTCCTTAACTACTTCATTTTCCGCTCCTTGTGAACGTGTACCCGATATCGCACTTCAGGGTACAAGTCCATGTTGGTACCAAAGTGATATGTCGATAAAATATCATTACATTTTCAGCAGGTATATAGATTAAGCAGGTTGAATCATGCTTATTTTATATTTTTCCGTGTTTTGTTTTGAACTGAAAAAAGTGGCGAAAGTGAAACAACGGAAATTTGTTGCGTAACGCATTGAATATCAATAGTGATAGCTTGTTTCACTTTTCTTGTTTCACTTTTTTCGCGCTGAAAAGTGAAACAGAAACAACAGCGGAAACAGCCGATTCCGGTCTTCCGCCGTTTCAAAAAGTGAAACAGAAAAAAAGTGAAACAGAAAGTGAAACGGAAAGTGAAACAGCCGTAACTATCTCACATTTGCATATTTATACCTTTCTTTCCCCCTTTTGTTTCCATTGTTTCACTTTTTTTCGGAAAAAAGAGTAACATAAGAAATAAAAAGGAGAAGAGGCGGCCGCCGGGCACGAAAAAGCGGCTGCGCATCAATCAGAAATCTTGACACACAGCCGCGGCGAAGAAACTTTTCTTTTGATATGTCTAGAAGGCGGAATCGTCAAACGGTATCAACCCCTGCGTTGGGAGGATGTCAAGCTTTTCGGCATCTTCGCGGTTCTGCTCCATGATGGCCTTCAGCTTTTCAGGGTTGGTACGTATGTACATCCACTCGATGGGCGCACTCTGCGAGCCGTCGGCGTTGTTCTTGCGCCTGAGGATATGCCCGGGCTTCGACCGTGCACAGAGCTCTTCCGGATTGAACTCCTCCGTGTAAGAACAGTATTTCACGAAGGCCTTCATCTTGCGGTAGAACATGTTAGAGGTGATGTCCTTCATGTTGTAGTTGGTGCGGAAGTCGTTGATGGCCTCGTCGCGCTCCACCAGGCAGTCCAGACGGCCGCTGTAGGGGGCGAAGTACTGAGATGCCCACTCAAAGAACTTGTCGGCCATCGTCTGACGGCTCGATCGCAGCAGGATATTGTCCATGGGCGGCTGTATCTTCACGCCCGAGGGTGCCTGCTGCATATAGAAGCGCACGCACTGCAGCATCAGGTTGTAGTCGGCGTTCCATTCGTCCTCGGTGTAGGTGGCGCCGAAGAGGTCCTTGTCGAAGTCGTCGCGAATGGTGCGCGTCTCCAGGTACTCGTTGCCCTCGGTGTCGCGCGTATGGTAATAGTCTGAACTGACGTTGTAGAGCAGGCGGCGCTCTGAGCTGGCATCGAACTCGCGTGGAACGTAGTTGGTGGTGAAGGCGAACTTGGGCGACTGCTCGAAGGGTATGGTGTACGACTTCAGGTTCTTCGGGTTGACGGTCAGCGCACCCGTGATGGGCGAATAGTAGTCGCGGAAGGGGAAGTCGCGCAGCAGGTCGTCCACTAGCACCATGCGCGTGTAGCGGTTCACCTGGTCGAAGCGGTGCGGGTTGTCGTTCAGACGGCGGTCGCGGCCGTTCAGCTTCACGGTGGGTATCAGCTTGGCCAGCACCTGCTCGAACAGGAACGACTTGCCGGTACCGCCGTTGCATTCGCCCATCTCGTCGATCTTCCAGTCCATGGAATAGGCTGCGTAGGTGCGCGAGGGAGTCTTGAACGCCCATCCGTAGTAGCCTATGGTGAACAGCTTGTTCACCAGTGCCTGCATCTGCTTTTGGTTCTCGGCCTCGGTGAGCTGCGGCGAGGTGATGTCGAAGAGGTGCTGCTGTCGGTAGGCGCGGCGCAGTTCGTCGGCGTCGGGCTTGCCGGCAAAGGGCTGCTCCATCTCTTTCTGCCAGTACAGTCGGCACGAGTTGATGAGATAGCCCAGCACCTTGCTCTTCGGCGGTTCCACCTTCACGCTCCAGTCATCCTGCCCCGTTACGTCGTTTCGTTGTTTCGAAGTTTCGAACATCGGGGGGAGGGGGGAGAACTTGTGCGGGATGATCTGGTCTTTCCACACATAGAACTTCAGCTTGTCGCTCTCCTTGCTGCGGGTGAACTCTATGCCGTCGGCGGTCACCCGGGCCGTGCCGTTCTCGAAGAAGAAATACTGCGAGTGGGGCGTGCACGAGGTGAAGTCCAGCTCTATGGTGTCCACCTTCTCCAGTGCCGACGGGTTGCACTTGGGCGAGTCGATGATAAGGTTCTGTATGGCGTGGGGCTGCACATCGCTCTTTTTGTCATCGTAGCCGGGGATGCACTCCTTGCCCTGGCTCCAGCGGATCAGGAACTCGGCCATGTCGGCGGTGGTCACGCGCTCCACGATGTTGCCCTGTATGCGCACGTAGGTGGTCTCTCCGCTGTCCTTGTCGCGCAGCTTGTGGTAGCCGTTCAGCCGCAGGAAGTAGAGCAGGCACACCGAGTTTATCTCGTATTTCTCCCTGCCGTTCTTCTGCGTGGTCTTCTGCCAGAACGTGGCGGGCAGTGCCTGGTCCATCAGGCGGTTGAAGGTCTGCTGCTCGTTCTCCACTACCTCGGTGAAGTCCTTGAAGTCCTTGCGGAAGTGGTGGCGTGCGTCGCGGTACTTCTGGAACCACGTGGGCAGCCATATCGTGCGGATGTCAAGGTGGCGCAGTGCATGATACTGGCCGCGACGGATGCCTGTATCGTCGAGGTCGGGTATGTTATAGATGACCTCCGCGCACTGCTTGATGATGCTCTCCTCGTAGGGCTCCAGCTCGTCGGTCTCAGAGTTGAGCCAGATGGGGAAGCCGCCCAGGGCACGCACGGCAGCACTGTCGCGCTCGCCGCTGGCCATCACCGCTCCCTTCAGCTTCTCGAATATCAGCGTCTTGCCTTCGTTGGCGGGGTCGGAGTCGAAGTCCTTCTGCTGCTGCGTCTTGAACTTCTGATATGCCTGCCGCAGCTCATACAGGCCGTTGATGTAGTTCCTGGGACGCTGTCCGGCCACCATGAAGCGGTACTGCTTCTTGAACTCCAGCGGCTTGTAGATCTTGTAGAACTTGTCCTTCACCTCCAGCTTGGCATCGGTCACGATGCACTCGCGGGCATAGATGGGGTAGTCGTCGGAGGAATAAACCTTCGTAATCTGTCCGTTCCTGACTGTTCCCACCCACACTACCGGCAGCCAGTGCAGGTCGTCCATCACCTGCTGGGTGACGAGGTCGCCGAACACCTCCAGCTCGCGCTTGGTGAACTGATGGCCTTCGCGCACCTCGAACTGCACCGAGCCTTCCGGAGCGGTGGTCTGCTCCTTCTCAATCTTCAGGGGCTTGTTGCGTTCGGGTGTAATCTCGTCGATGGTGAGGTTCAGGTTCGTCACGATCCAGGCAACCGCCTCCTTGAATCCGCTCAGGTTGTGCTCCTTGATAACCCAGTCGAAGCAGTTGCGTGCTATGGCATCGCCGCCGAAGTCGGTGGCCACCCAGTGGTCGCCCTTCTGCTTCAGGTGGGCGCTGCCTGTGCGTTCGTCCATACGGATCTTGAACGCTTTAGTAGTTTCGCCGTTGTTGATGATGCGCTTTGCGTCCTCCCACAAATAGGCAAAGACGTCAAGGCCACCATGAGTGGCGTCGTAGATTTTTTGTTTGTCTATCATGATAAGTTTCTTCTATCCGCTGCAAACATATACTTAAACCGGCTGATGGGAAAAGACGGCCTAGGGCACCTCACCGATGTACTTGAAGATAACGTTCTTGCGGTCTTTCCGATACCACGCTATGCAGTGGCTTGTCAGTTTTCTGTCGTCCCAAGTCATGGTGCACACGCATTCGTCTTTGTAGAAAAAGGAGCAGCCTTCGCACCCTATACCCGATTCTTCCACCTCGTAGATAAGGCCTTTCAGCTCGAAACGTTCACCTATGCCCTTGTATCTTGTATTACTCATTGTCCTTCCTCCTTTTTCTTCTCATATCCCATACTGGCGAAGGCGAGAATGGTGGGATGGTTTCCCTCATGCGCCCATTCGTCTGCCCGCTTACATATCCTTTCCGTCAAATCGAGAAGGTATTTCCCACCTTCTTTTCTCGCATACGTATGCAGTGCCATGCAGCGTGCCAGTATCTCTATGCCAGCTTCCTCTGCCTGCTCCCATGTGGCATCCTTTAGCGCCCGGTCAACCCGCTCTACGTATGTCATTTCCGAAAGTTTCTTTCTCATATTTTTCTGACTTCTATTGTTATTATCCAAGGTTTGTTTTTCAGCACTATCCTCATGCAGGCTCTGCCGGCACCGAATTGCTCTGCACTTTCTATCAGACCACCGGCTAGATCGCCACGTTCTCCAGCCTCCCGCAACCTTTTTAAGGCAGGGAGGCTAAGCTGAATCCTATCTCTCTTCTTCATTCTCTTCATCTTTCCTCGTTCTTATGTCGTCACTGGTTATAAGCTTCCCGTCCTTGCACCATAACGCCCAGTTGATTCTGCATTTTGTATCTACATCCTCCATTCCGCTGCTTATGCCCTGCATCATGGAATATATTCCCGATACCCGCGTATTCTCGTCGAAGAAAAGGGCTATTTCGCAAAGGGCTTTCGCTGCAAGAAATAGCTCATAGGTGAGATTTAAAAGGTTTTCCAGACTCGGTTCTGGATCCATGACCTTCAGAAGCTCTTGCTTGATGAGTTCTGCCCAAACCTTTTGCCTTTCCCTGCTTTGAGCAAGGTCTATTTTCTGATATACTATTTTGCTTTTCATATTCCCTCTGAAAATTTAAGTTCTCCTTCCGTGCAGGCTGGCAGCACCTTCAGCTTGGTGTAGGCACTGCTCTTTCCGGCCTTCAGCTGCAAGCCTTTGTACTTCTGCATCAGGTCGTACGCCTTCCATTCCGAATGAGGCGACGAAATAGTCTCTCGTTCGCCGGTCAGCCTGTTCACGCCAGTAACCACATACTTCATACTTCACCTACCTCCCTCAGAATTCTGTGGAACATACGACGCTCTGGCAAGGAAGCTCCCTTAATCATTCTGACGAGACCTTCAAGTTCCTCGCGTGTCATCCCCATCAGGCAGTATTTGCCGAAGCTGTCCTTGTCTACGTACATATCAC
>Ga0310695_10006859_pt1 | contig 18524 bp, 18 predicted proteins | sample RumenRJG_04DNA_FD_203882 | JGI IMG/M metagenome (GOLD analysis project Ga0310695, IMG submission 203882) | Bovine rumen microbial communities from Lethbridge, Alberta, Canada - RJG_04 (v2) (version 2) | ecosystem: Host-associated > Mammals > Digestive system > Stomach > Rumen | place: Canada...
AGCACGTAAAATAGGATTGAGCGTATGCTGGCCTTGATTTTTCTTGCTATCAGCGCATGGGGGGAGGAAATCTATTAAGTTTTTTATCTCAACTGGCTTATAATTCGGGAATTTTATCTAAATTTGCCAATGTTGAGTATATGTTTGCTTATGGATGCTTATTTCAGAATTTGTAACACATTAGCAACATGCAGACGCAGATGTATTTGCTTAATTATCAAAGCTCTTCGAGGAAGTCAAGTAATGACAGAGTAATGTTTTAAGACAAAGTATGCTTTAAGACAGAGTAACATATTTTTCTTAAGGCAAAGAAATATATCAAATAAGGAGGACATGATTATGGGAACAATGAAATATAAAGGTTACACCGGTAGCGTTGATTATAGCGAAGAAGACAATTGCCTGTACGGAGAAGTGCTTGGTAAGAGCAAGGATTTCATATCTTATGAGGGCAAAGACGTAGACTCACTGCGTAAAGATTTCGAAGAAACTGTAGATGCCTATATCGCCAATTGTAAGGCAAATGGTGTTGAGCCACGTAAGCCATACAGCGGAAATCTTAATTTTACTCACAAAGAGCGCCAGGATTATGAAATTCGTTTTTAAAGCTATAAAAGATATAATAAGATAAAAAACATACCGCTCCTCGTTTACAAAAGGAAGAGGAAATTAAAATGATTTTATTATTTATGCGGTGTTATAATTTGCTTAATCTATATATTTTTACTAACTTTGCGCAAGTTATATATGCCCATGAATATGAAAAAAGATATAATAGGACGCGAGAAAGAGCAGAAGGAACTGCGTAGTTGGATAGATAGTGATGACTCTGAGTTTATTGCTGTATATGGTCGGCGCCGTATAGGTAAGACTTTCCTTGTGAGGAAACTATTTGGTAGCGATTTTGCTTTCTATGTAACAGGCTTGGACAATGTTACTCTACAAGAACAACTGCTGAATTTCACTGTAGAGTTGAGGAAATTCTCTGGCAACGATGACTTGGACGTGCCAGAGAACTGGCTGCTAGCTTTTGTAGAACTATCGAAATACCTTGAGAAACTTCCAAAAGGTAAGAAGATAATCTTCATTGACGAGATTCCATGGATGGATACGCCTCGCTCTAACTTCATCAGTGCACTGGAACACTTTTGGAATTCATGGGCTTCAGCAAGAGAAGACATAAAATTGATAGTATGTGGATCTGCCACTTCATGGATGCTGAGCAAGCTCATAAATAATCGCGGTGGTCTTCACAACAGACTAACTCACAGAATCGCCTTGGCACCGTTTAACCTTCATGAGTGTGAGGAATACTTTTCTGCCAATGGCTTCAACTACTCACGTAAGGAAATTGCTGAATGCTATATGGTTATGGGTGGCGTACCTTATTATCTCAGGCAAATGGAGAAGGGATTAAGTGTCGCCCAGAATATTGACCATTTGTTCTTTGAGATCGGGTGCGCCCTTGACGGAGAATTCGACAATCTCTATAAAGCATTATTCAAATATTCTGCTAACTACATAAGTATTGTTGAGACCCTTTCTAAGAAGACGAAAGGATTGACAAGACAAGAGATAATAGACAGTACCAAACTGGCAAACAACGGTGGACTGACAACCATGCTTTCTGAACTGGAGGCATGTGGGTTCATTAGACAATATGAGCCCTTTGGCAAGCAGAAGAAGGATGCACTTTACCAGTTGACAGACTTCTATACTTTGTTCTACTTCCATTTCATTCGGAAGAACCGTTATCGTGATGAGCAATTCTGGACACACTCCCTTGGCAGTGCCATCCATAGAGCATGGAGTGGGTATGCCTTTGAGATGCTATGTCTGAATCATATAAGCCAAATCAAGAAGGCTCTGGGTATTAATGGTATTCAGAGTCTTACATCTTCATGGAAAAGTGCGACCTCAGAGAAAGGTGCGCAGATTGACCTGGTGATTGACAGAAGTGACATGACTGTAAACTTATGTGAGATAAAATATAGCAATCAACCATTTACTATCACCAAGCAATATTACGATACACTGCAAACAAAGTTGTCGGATTTCCTTAATGAGACAAAGACCCGTAAGTCTATCATGACGACATTCATAACAACATACGGCTTGAAACCAAACGAGTACTCTTCTCATGTACAAAGCGAAGTAGTGCTAGACGATCTGTTCATCTCATACAATATTGGTTGAACATTGTTAACCCGTCCAATACATTCAAGACTAAGATAATGACCTTGCTGTCCAAATATCCAAACATTGATGTATCTGCTATGGGCTTTCCTGCCAGGTGGGAGAATGAAACTCTTTGGCTATAGTTGCTCACGATCCATAAGCAAGTGCCGGGTTGTAAGTTTCTTCTTCCAGTTTGACGTTCAACAGGGTCTTAAAGATTATGGCATTTAATCTGATCACATTTTCCTGTGTACGAAACCAACTGCAAAAACGCGTGCAATTGCACCCAGAGTTGCTGTTATAAGATCCGAAACACTTGCTTATACAAGATATTTGTTTTATCTTTGTACTGCAAAAGCGCTTCAGTGTGCTTTTCCCGTTTCATTCTGCTCTTCCTTGTACCCGCTCTGCCCCATCATCCCAGTGGTTGAGTGGTTGCAAGTTGCAGTTCGTATTTGACTGGCTTACCGTCATCGTTGTCCATCATCTCCCAGTGGTTGAGTGGTTGCAAGAGCGACAGATGCCAAGAAAGCAGATGATACCAGAAGGAAGTCATGAGGGATAACCAGGTGCGCTGATGACGGGAGCTAACTCATTTGTTGGGCAGTGCCCATATGTCTGTGGCCTTGTCCGCTTTGGGTTCCGCGGAGTCCGCATGGTTCCCCTTTTACTACTTGTAGGTTTTTCCCTAAGGACGGATAGGGGAAAGTCTACGGTCATTTCCCATACAGATAGCTATCTTTGTCGTAGAACAATATAAAAACAACAAATATGAAGTACAGATTAGCCAGACATTTCTTTCTCGTTTGCCTGATGCTGCTGATTGGCAGCTTAAGTATGATGGCAAAAAAGTCTCACGTTGAGCGCGACATGACCAAGCAACAGGTGACGAGCATCTTGGGTCAACCAGACAACATCAGTTTTGATGAGAGTGGTGAGACTTGGGAGTATTTTAAAAGTCCGCTCATGAGTAACTACACCTATCACATCGTAGTGTATTTCGATAGGAGCAATCGGGTGAGGGCCTGCCAGTCCTCTACTATCGATTACCAGTCCAACACCCCCGTGGGTTATGGGCGTCGCCCTGGTGCCGGTCCGGCTGTGCCAGTGCCGGTTCCCGGCTATTACAGTCTCGACGACGAGTCGTTCACAATATTATATAATAAGGTGAGGAACGCAAGTTTTGACGACAATCGCTTTGACCTTATCCAAGTAGCGTGCCTTGGCTGTTGGTTCAGTTGCAGTCAGGTGGCCGGTTTGCTCAAGCTGTTCTCATTCAGTGATGCCAAGTTCAAGGCACTGGGCATGATGGCCCACCGCATCACAGATCCGCAAAACGCAGTCGATATATACCAGGTGTTTGATTTCTCTTCAGAGAGAGACAAAGCCGCTGAGATCATGAGAGGACGATAGAAGACAACTGCACCGTGGGCTGCACGCTCAGTTCCTTTCGGTTCTTCTTAGGGGTATCTGTTTGCCATATCCCAGTCGCGTCGTACCAAATAATATCGTGTAACGACCGGTACACAATCATAGAACGGTCGCCACGCGATACAAATAGCAATAGGCACATTCAATGATACATTGATAGTCGAGTTCTTTGGCTATTAGAGTCTACTGATGTTCTTCATCATGGATGGCCGTCTCCGATGCTTTTTCCTGAAGAAGACGGCAAGCCTGTGGGCAGCTTCTTTGCCGTCATTCCGTTTCTGCATACATTCCATCGCCATCTTAGAGCAGCCTCATTAGCCATCTTTCTCAGTAGGTCGAAGTAGCGTTTGAGTGCTGAATACCGTATTACGTCAGAGCAGAATATATCATGAATGAGAAGAGGAGAACCGCAAATCCTATGACGGGCAGAAAGCGCTGATACCAGCCTTCTCTGGCCAGGCTCCTTTGCTCATCAGGCTCCATCGTCTTATATTGCTCTATCAGGTTCTCTACATATTTCTTCCTCTTTAGAACGAAATCCTGAATAAATGGATAGGTGAATGCCAGAGGTAACAATAGTAAACCGAGAAGGTAGAGTAAAGCTATATGCAATGAGTAGCTAAGCAAAATCAACAAGACAGCCGTCCCCCACAGCATGAATAATGCTCCCGCCCATAGCGATTGGTATATTTTAGTGACATCCAGGTCATAACTGGACTTCTTGTCGTAATAATAGATTTCCCAGATGATGAGCGGGGAAACTATCCAATGGAGTGTTTGTTTCATATCTTTAAGGACGCTACAGTTTGCGAAGGTTGTTGCTTGCCAGCTTCTTCACCTGATTAATCTGTTCGATGAGTTGGTCGGACGTAGGAAGGTATAGCTGGTACTTACTTGCAAGGATGGTCTTATTATGTTCAGGCAGCGCCAACCGCACAGCCGTGTCGTTCTTATCCGTACACAAGAGTATTCCTATCGTAGGATTCTCGTCGGGCTGCTTCTCATATCGGTCGTAATAGTTGACGTAGAGTTGCAGTTGCCCTAAGTCCTGGTGGGTCAGCTTGTGCGTTTTCAACTCTATGACGACAAAGGAGCGCAACAGTCGATTGTAGAACACGAGGTCTGCAAAATATTCGTCGTCTTCTATCAGCAGTCGCTTCTGCCTTGCGACAAAGGAAAATCCTTTGCCCAGTTCAAGAAGGAAATCAGCGATATGGGAGATGAGCGCACTCTCCAAGTCCTTTTCATAATAAGCCGGTTTCTTCTCCAGCCCGAGAAATTCCAGAACCATGGGATCTTTGATAATCTCCAATGGTGATTCGGGGGTGCGCTCTTTCCGCGCCACAGCCAGCACTTTCTCCTTGTCATTGCTCATCAGCAGCCGTTCATATAGCATGGAGTTGATTTGACGCTCCAGCTGGCGCTTAGACCAGCCCTCATTGGCTGCTTCAAGCTGATAATATTCCCGCTTGTCTTTATCCGGAATAGCAATAAGCAGTTTGTATTGCGACCAGTTCAATTGCGAACACAGTGTATTCGCAATTGGATACGTACGATAAAACTTGCGGCAAATCTCCAGTTGCCTTACCGAGAATCCACTGCCATATACAGGTGTGAGATTCTTTGATAAAGTCTCTAAAAGGAAAGACCCATAATCAGCACGTTCTTTTCCTTGCTGCTCCTTCTCGAATATCCGCTTGCCGATATTCCAGTACATGACCACGCGGGCCTGGTCCACACTCCGGGCTGCATGATTACGAGCTTGGTCGATGATTCCCCGTATTTCATTAACAAACTCCTTTAGATTGCCATTTGATATGTTGCGACTGTCTTCCATCCTTACTAAGTTTGATTAAGCTTAAATCGTCTTTCCAAATATCTCAGCCTGCAGTTCCTTTGGCATCCTGCTTGATGCTGGTGATGCCGGTTACGGTTCCTTGGTTGCCATGTCTTTAGCTTTCCTCACCTACTTTGCTTCAAAGGTACAACTTTTCTAACAGATATGAGTGTCAATGACGAAAAATATTTTTCGGCCTCAGCCTGCACTCGGGAATGGCAAAAAATAACAATTTTCAAACAATGCGAGGAGGCTGAGGTGGCACGCGCACAGATGGTCAGTGAGATAGGCTATTTCATCCTGCCTTCAGAGCTCCAGCTTATAGCATCAAGAAGGAGGGGGACGCTAATCCCATCCTCATCAACGACGCGCGTTTGGCGTCCGCAGGCGTGTAAGCTCCCAAAAGCAAGGCAGACCTCGCCTTCACCATGTATTTGCTCTCTTGGCTTGCTACCGATGGCACGGCGGCCATCGTAGAGTTCTGCCGGCGTAACTGTTCTACACGAGCTTTGTCTCCGATACTCTCAAAGTTACTTTAACACGCATTAACCTGATAACTATTCGTTCTTTGGTCACTATTGGTTACCTTTGTAGCAAATAAACAGACACCGACGATGAAGAAAGAAATCAATCCCGAGTATCTCGCTTGTCCCATCCGGCAGGTCATCAGCCGCTTTGGCGACAAGTGGTCCATGCTCGTACTCTATGCTTTGGATCGGAGTGATACCGGTGTGATGCGGTTCAGCGAGCTGCATGCCCACATGAGTGACTGCTCTCAGAAGATGCTCTCCAAAACACTCAAAGGCTTGCAGGAAAGTCATCTGGTCAGCAGGAAAGTCTATCCCGAGGTACCGCCACGCGTAGAATATAAGCTCACCGACGTGGGGCTGTCGCTCATTCCTGCCATCGAACAGCTCATCGGCTGGGCCAAGAAACACTTCGACGAGGTGGTCAGGCCATAACTGTTGCTATCACGTTGCAGCGCTGTTTTCGTCACTTTTTTGAAGTAACAAAGTTAATAGCTTAGAAACGAGCCTGTAAGCCTTTGAGAGCTTGCGGATTTGGGTGTCACAATGACGAAAACAGAACTTTTTCATCATCCTTCTCTTTTCATCAAGTGAAGTAGATGATGTGTCGTATGTAGGATATTACAAGCTTTTCAGCCATTGAGCCATATCAGCCAGCACGTCCTCGGAGATGGTTTCCTCGATGTTGATATATTCTGCTGGTTGGCCTGTCTGACAGTGCTGGAACAGATGGTTCAGGCCGGGATAGCTCTTCACCATTGAGAACTTATTAGCCGGCAGCAACTCCTTGATAGCTTTCAGATTGTGGGCTGCATCAACCTGAACATCCTTGTCGCCATTGATGGCCATGACGGGACAGGTTGTTGCCTTGATGTCGTTGGAAGGGTCGTAGTTCAGAAAAGCTACCATCCAAGGGGATGGGTCGTTGTCCATGATCTTTTTTCTCACTTCCTCCTTGGTGATGTTTGTGGGCATGCCAACCTGTTTAAGGGCATTGACGTTTTGGAGATACAGGATGCTGTCCATCGGAATGCCGGGGCCGGCCATTGATACCAGGAAGTCCAATTTCTTTTGTGCGCCGAGGATAAATCCGATGCTGCCGCCCTCGCTGTGACCGATGATACCAACTTTAGAGAATTGTCCCCGTTTGCGTGCATAGTCTAACTCATGAGAAGCGTCTTTGGCAAAGTCAAATGTGGTGGCGTTGGCCACATCTCCCGTTGAGCCTCCCACGCCACGGTCATCGCAACGCAGGGTTGCGATTCCGTTTCTTGCTAAGAAGTCTGCAATCACGAGGAAAGGCTTATGATGAAAGATATCTTCGTTACGGTCTTCCTGTCCGCTGCCAGTCACCAAGACAGCTAATGGTACCTTTTTGCCCTGTTTCCAGCCTACGGGATAGGTGATTGTTCCGGCAAGCTTAGCGTCCGGTGTGCTGATGGTCACTTCCTCGGTCTTGTAGGGATAGGGCTCCTTGGGCTCTTGTGGCCGGTTATATACTTCTTGGAAGCGGGTGAGGGTGAGAGGAAAGGTCATTCCCCGCTGCGTGAACGTGCCCACAAACTGCCCGTCTTTTATTTTTCCTTGATAGCCGGCCTCCAGACCGTACATGATAACCGTCAGGGACGTGTCAGTGAGCTCTTTGAGCGAGGCGGGTATGCCTAATGCACACTGGTCGGGAACATCCAATGTACACGTATCCTTGCTCACATGAAAAATCAGGGACAGCTTCACCTGACCTACTTTCAAGTCTCCTTTCCATGTGCCGATGACAGTCTGGGCAAAAGCACCTAACTGAAGCAGACAGACAATCAGCATTATAATGCTTCGTTTCATCATCATATGGATTTTTCGATTATTATTTCTTAAACACTTTGCCACATTCGGTACATTGGTAGTACTTGCAGTCTTGTTTGGGTAAAACCAGCAAAACGCCACCAAGCAGTACAAACGGGGATATGATAAAACCATATAGCCGAACAGACGCAAGAGCCTCCACAAAATTAGGCAGGATTAGCCCCGCGCAGCCAAGAATCATCAAGACAATACCAAGGAGGATTGCAGGTGTTGATCTTTTGCCCTCTTTGTTCCGCAAGGCTTGGATCTTGTCGCTCCCACAACTGGGACACCATGGCAACTGTTCTGAGCGGGATGCTCTTATCTCATTGAGGATGTGCTGACTTTGCTCATAGTCTTTCTTGAACACCTTCACCTCAATACCTGGATTCGGCCCATAAGCGCCATACGCAGGGTCGTTGAGTTCGTCATGAAGTGAAGCGGTGATGCCTTTGCTCGCCAACTTCGAGACGATCTCGTCGGCAACAATCGTGTTGTCGCACTTGGTTAAAGTAATGACTTCCTTGTTCTCCATAATCGTGATTGTTTAGTGTTCAAGTTTATCTTTGCCACAAAGATACGTTATTTTTTCCGTATTTGTCCGATTGTAGCTCAAAAAAGTTCAAGAGCCACCATGTTTCCTATTTACGAGAGTGAGATAACGGACAGGCTATGGAATCCATCGCTGGGGTAGCCAAGAAGATGTTGTCCGCAGGATATATTAAACAGGCATGGATACTCCTTCCAAGGAGAGGACATCAGAAGTGGAAGTTGAGCGTGGCGGTCAGGTCGTGGAAGTGGTAGGATCCGGATTTCCCAGGGTAGTCTTTTTCCAGATTGAGCAGTCCGACATGGCCTTGCACTCCCAACCGCCAGTGCTTGCCCATCTGATAGTATATACCGGGCTGCAGACCAAAATCGAACGACCGGTAGATGTCCTTATCGTTCAATGGATGGTTGGGGTCAGCATCGATGTAATATTGGTTATTGGAGGCAATGAAGGAGAATACGGGGCCGCATTCTACCACCAGTCCACTCTTACGTGGATTGGAGAGATGATACTGGATGAGAACCGGGATGTCGATGAATGAGCAGTCGTAGGCCCCCTCTTCACCGGTGGCATCACCTATCCATACCTTCTCGCGGTAGCCTACGCCAGGCATGATGGACCAATGGGGCGAGAGATAGCAGTTCAGTCCATAACCGACATGGAAAGCTATAGGGGCCTCCTCATTGGCAAATTCGGTTGCATAGCCCAAACCTACATAGAAGTTGTGTTCGAAGCGTTTGTTCTGCGCTGCGGCAGAGAGACTGAAGAGCAAGGTAGCACTCAGAGCAAGTAGTTCTTTCTTGAAGATGTTCATGGTTACTATATATAATAAGGTGTATGATTCATTATTTCTCTTCCGGCCTGAGCAACATCCAATAGGCACTTTCTTTGATTTTGTTCATCAGGGCGGCGCGCAAGCCCAGCTGCCATTCGGCTTGTCGGTCATGGTCAGCAATCCATGAGGTGACGATTTGACGGGCTTCGGCAGAGTGATGACCGTTCATCAATGCTGAGAGCCAGTAGCAGGGGAAAAAGATGTCGGAAGTCTGTTGAATGGCGACGATGGCGTTCAAGCCTGGTTTTAAGTAGTTGTTGGCCTGCGCCTCTCGGGTGGGGTCGCATAAGAGCGAGAGAGCACTCTCGGCCCACGGCTCTACGAGGCGGCCGGACTTGGGGATGAGACTGAGAAACAATCGGTGCTGGGCAGCACTGTCGGATGTACAGGCGCGGGCGATGAAGTCAAACTCCCGTTGCTCGTCGGTCGTTTTCAAGCGTTGGCGCTGCACGGCGAGGATATGCCGGCAGCTGTCGGGCAGGCCGAGAGCGAGGTGATAGGCCAGTTGGGTGTAGTCGTGCTCGTTGAGCAGTGTATCGTCGTGGCATTGCCATTTGCGATAGAGGCTTTCAGTAGTCGCTTTTGATGTGGCTACGTTGACCATAGTGCGCGTCAGCTGTTGTCTGACGGCTTTGAGAGGATGAGAGACAGAGAGTGCGTAGAGTCTGTCCTCCATGCTGTCGCGTAGCGGCTTGTCGGTCGTCAGGTGAAGTAGGGAGGAGAGGTCGCGGCAGAGCGTGGATGCCGTCTGCTGGCCCTGGCATTGCGTCAGTGCTTTGCACAAGAGTTGGAAGAACTCTGCCGTGGCAGCGGTGGACACCCCTTGGCGCTCGGCGTGGAGGAGGAAGTTGTCGTAGAGCGTGAGCAGTACGCTGTATGCCGCCGTGTTGTCGTCGTGGATATGCCGTGTCATCCATGCCTCACAGCCCTGCCGGTCGCTGTCGTTGATGACAAAGCGGCCGTAGCCTTGTCCGTCGATATTGGGAATGATCGTCTCGGGATGGCAGGGGACCTTGACATGAACTTCTGAGCGGTTGAAGTCCACGGTCACGGGAAAGAGGCTGTCGCCACATAGTAGTCCATAGGTGACCCGTTGAGGCCAGAAGAGAGATCGATGGAAAGGGTCGGACTGTCTCACGGTGAGCGTGTCGCCATGCAGGTGGCAGGAGATGACGGGCGCACCCTTCTCGCGAACCCATACGTCGGAGAACCGTCGCACATGAGCCTTGGGTGCTACGGAGTCAAAGATAGCGACCAGATCGTTCCAAGTGGCATTGGCGTAAGCGAAATTCTTGAGATAGCGTCTGAGTCCCTCGCGGAAGGCGTCGGGTCCCATCTGTTGCTCCAGCTTATCCATCATGATGGGTGCTTTCTCGTAGATGATGTTTCCATAGAGCAGTCCGGCACGGTTGAGATTGTCCAAAGGCTGCTGGATTGGATGCGTGCCAAGAGTGCGGTCGGTCGACATGGCTCTGGGATAATAAGACTTGAGAAAGTTCAGGTCATGGTTGATCAAGGGAAACTGCTCGCGTGCTATCTTGCTGGCCATGACATTGGCAAACACCTCTTTGGTCCATACGTCGTCGAACCAGCGCATCGTGACCATGTCGCCGAACCATAGGTGAGCGGTCTCGTGGGCGATGAGCTGCAGGCGCGTCATCTCCTCGTCGGGAGTGGGTTGCGGTCCGAGAAAGATCTCTCTGTCGGTAAACTGTATAGCGCCGGGATGCTCCATGCCGCCAAACTGATAGCCGGGCAACACCACGAAGCCGTAGTCGCTGAAGGGACAGGGCCGAGAGGTGTAGCGCTCCAACCATCTCAAGGCGAGAGCAGCCTCGTCGAAGCATTTGTCGAGTTGGGTCACCTTAGCGGGATCTGTCTCACGGTAGAGAGCAGTCATCCGCCGTCCGTCACGCACGACCCTCTTGGTTTGGAACTGACCAGCCACAAACGAGAACAGATAAGTGGGCAGCACGTGGGTGGAGTCGCTGCAGCGTGATGCCCAGCCCTTGGGAGTTTGGAGCTTGCATCTGAAGATCGCTTTCAGGTCGGGCTGGTCGAAGCAGGGAAACACGGTGCGGGCGTTGGCTGGGACAAAGAGCGAATAGAGGTAGTCGGCATGGCGGTTCAGGCTCTTGTCGTCGGCGGTAAACGCCAGATCGACGACATTAATGCCCCGGCGCAGCGCTTGGTGAGGGAGCAGGATGTGCTCGTCCAGCCATTTCGCCTTGAAGGTCTTGCCATTGATGTGGGCGAGAGGTTGTACGGCTTTTCCCGCGAAGTCCAGGGGCAGGTCGGTTTTGGTGTTGGACAACAAGAAAGAGAGTCGCAGTCGTCCCTTGACCGGCTGGGTGAGGTTGTCGGGAATATCAAAGGCGAGTTGGTAGGTGATGGTGCTGACGCGGTTGGCCCTTGCTACGGCAAGACTGCGTGGCACGCCATGCTCCTGACCTCGCGATGGTAGAAAAGCGAGCAGGGCAATGGCTGTCGAAGCCAATGCCCTACGAACAGCATCTTTGACGTGTGGTAAGGGTATGTAGTGAATCATGTGACAGAGTTTTCTGCAAAGTTAAGCAGAATCCGTCAGATATGCAAGCAATACCCTCGCTTCTTTGTCTTTTTGCTTATTTCTCGAAAGTCTTCTGCAACGCAATGAATTTCTTGATGTGATGGAGATAGACAAGGTATGAAGTAGTGAAGTAGACCAGCACCTGTCTCTGCCTGCACGAAGTGTTCTATTGGAAATATGTCCTTGCCGGCGCATTGGCTACGGCGGGCATCTATATCATCAACAAGGGGAAATAGCAGCCCACCAAGATGGTGGGGCAATATCCCGAAGAAATATTTCAGGAAAATAGAGTAGGGCTTCGGGGACGCAAGCCGGGTAGATGGGCCCGCCCCACAGCACAATGCAAGGCTGCTTTTCGGTGCTGTCTCCCTGCCGTTTACAGACCGAGCAGGAAGCTCTCGCCCTTGCGCATGAACAGCCGATGGCCCCTCGCATTCAAATGAGCCGTGTCGTTGGGTCCTTGGAAGAACAGTTTGCGGAACTGGGCATCCCAAACATAGATGCCCGATCTTTCGGCGGCGTTGAAGACGGGAATGGAGTATCTGCCACACACTTTGACCATGATGCCGATGACCTCGTTGAAGCACGGACGTGGAACGCGCCAGGGTGTGACAAAGGCCAGCTTGGCCGTGGGATATTTGGCAATGAGACCACGGCAGAGACTGTCCAGTCCTGTCTCGAACTGCTCCAAGGTGCCCTTTCCGCGCGCGATATAGTCGGCGTCGTTATGGCCGCCAATGACCAGCACGTAGTCTGCCGTGTCGTTCATCTCCTTATAGAAATCCAAGAGGGGCTTGCCCCATTTCTCGGCCTCGCGGTTGAACACCAGGCATCGGCCATTGCGCCCATAGTTGCGGTAGATCATGTGGTATTTCTCGGCAACGAGATAGTGCCATGCCTCCGTAAAGGGACGTTTGTGGTTTTTCACATAGCTGTCGCCAATGACGTTGATGGTCTTGCCATACAGCGGTGCGCTCTTGACGACGGTTTCCGAATCGGTTGAGGATGCAATGGATTCTACTTGAGGTGCTACTTGAGCAGTGATCGCTTGAGTAGCCGCACAAAGAGTAAGCAAAATGACGGTGAGTGGTAATATACGTTTCTTCATTCTTCCTTTGTTTTTGCCTGCAAAATTAAAGTTTCCTATTTATGACGACCACCGACAATCGTTCAGAAATAGATAAGATCGTACCAAAATCCTTGATTTTGCCGTGTCATTTCTTAGGAAGGAAAGAAAGTAGAAAAGTGAGTCCGCCCCCTATGCCGTAGATGACGATCCGCCAGGTGAGGACAGACATCCACCGGATTATGGCTTGACCACCTCATCGAAATGCTCTTTGGCCCAGCCTATGAGCGGATCGATGGCGGGGATGAGCGATTTGCCGACATCGGTGAGCCTGTATTCCACACGCGGTGGCACCTCGGGGTAGACTTTCCGGTCAACGAGGTGGCTTACATGCAGTTCCTTAAGTGTCTTGGACAGCATCTTTTGCGAGCAGTCGCTCATATGGGCATGTAGCTCGTTGAAACGCATCACTCCTCGATCGCTTTTGTCGAGCGCATAGAGAACAAGCAACGACCATTTGTCGCCAAAGCGGCTGATGACCTGACGGATAGGACAGGTAAGATATTCGGGACTGACTACTTTCTTCATGGTGACTTTCTGTTTATTTATTGCAAAGGTAACCAATAGTAAGCAGAAGTAGAATAGTTACGAGGTTAACACTTGTTAAAGTCGTTTTGAAGAAAATCATGAGTCATCCAATTCCTGCCCATAGGTAAGTATGGGCAGGAAGTGCCTACTTGCAGCAGGATTATCGGTTCAGATGATGACTGCCGTACCACTGACGGCCACCATCAGCATGGAGCCACTCTGCCCGACTGTCTCATAGTCGATGTCGATGCCGACGACAGCGTTGGCCCCGAGGTCGGCGGCGCGTTGTCGCATCTCGTCGAGTGCAGTGTCTTTCGCTTCGCGCAGCACCTTCTCGTAGCCGCCTGACCGTCCGCCGATGATGTCGCGGATGCCGGCGAAGAAATCCTTCATGAAGTTGGCTCCGATGATGGTTTCACCCGTCACGATGCCTTTATACTCTCTAATGGTATGACCTTCGATGGTCGGTGTGGTGGATAATAGCATAACTTTAAATGATTATAGATATTAGAAAATGTATTTAATGTAGAATGGAAGGGGGAGTTATTAGAATATGAAGGAATTCTGTAGGTTTTATCTTTTTGTTGATGGCAAGACTAACGATAGTAGTTGCATCAACAAAAAAGTTCTACCTTTGAGCGAAGTAGTCTACAAGGACATTAGTATCCAGATAAGCCTTGATCATTTGTATTTCTCCTCCCAATGTTTATGAATGGCAGCCTTGTCATCAAAAGCAGGGCCTCCTTTGAGATTCTTTATTATATCCAAGGCTCTCGGGTCGATTACCAAGTCGGCCTTAGTTATTTTGTTCTTCTGGTTTTCACCGATAGCCTTTCTTACATATCGGCTGATGCGCTCGATGAGGTTGACATCGTCTATCTCCTTAATGGAGTTGAGCAAGGATGCTTTTAGTTCGATTGCTGTCATAATTCCATTTTTTAATCCTTACGTTGCAAAGATAACGTTTTTATTTCAAAGTTCAAAGCGAAGAGGGGGCGGAAATGTGTTTTGGCGGTCTTTCTTTCAGCTTTGCGATAGAAAAAGGTAGGGAAGATTCGGGTATGACCAAGAAAAGTCGTATCTTTGCCAAAGATAGAATCTTATGTATGACAGCCATGAACAAAGATCAACTTTATCAGCAGCTGGCGGCACAGGCAAAGAGCCTGGTCGATGGTGTGGACAACGTGGTAGGGGCCTTGGGCAATATAGCTGCCCTGTTGAAAGAAGAGCTTCCTTATTACTTTTGGGTTGGCTTCTACGTCGTCAAGGATGGTCGTTTGCAGTTAGGTCCCTTCCAAGGTCTGGTTGCCTGCTACAGCATCGAGAAGGGTAGGGGCGTCTGTGGTACGGCTTGGGACAAGGCCCAAACGCTTGTGGTCCCCGACGTGCATCAGTTCCCCGGGCATATTGCATGCTCCTCGCGCTCCAATTCCGAGATTGTCGTACCGGTAATTCATGGCGGAGAGGTCGTCGCTGTCATCGATGTGGACAGCGAAGACTTTGGCGCTTTCGACGAGGAAGATAAACGAGGATTGGAGGAGATTGCCCGGATCGTGGCGCCACTCGTGGCCACAGGATATTGAGTGCTTTTCTCCTCGTGCAATCGAAACCAGTGATGTTCTCTTCCTTAACTTGCGTTATTCATGGAGATGATTCGGATCAAGTGCAGAAGTCCGAAGCTGGACACCACGAAGACCTACCCAAATATCTTCGGCGCAATGGATATTTTCCGTGGGTTGGATATTATAACAACTATGTAGTTCTTATGACATCAAAGTTGTGTTCTTATGGGATCAAATCAGTGTTTTCACGGGGTCGAGACAACGTTCTTGTGAGGTAGGGAGTGCTGTTCCCAATATTGTAATCCTATAGAAAAAGATCTTTTCCTAGGTAGCGAACGATTGTTTGTCAGACAGCAAAATCAATTATTATTTCCGATCCACAGAAAATATCCACTGTGCCGAAAAGACAGGCCGATTATTTCTCATCTGCTGCTGTTCATCCCTTCGTTGAATCTTGCCAGGAGCATTTTGGCCATCTCGTTCTTCGGGTTGAGTTTCAGCGCCTCGTCGAAGCTGTCAAGAGCCTGACGGTAGTAGCGCGGTCCGTTTTGTTGTGGGTTGGTCACGATGATGGCTGTGTAGTAGAAGCCATGGAGCGTGGCGAGGTCAGAGCGGTCTGCGGCTTTGGTGGGCTGCAGAGTCTCGATGCGTTGGATCACGCGCTGTGCCTCGTCGATATACTGCCGTGCCTTGCTGGTTTGCGGTTGCGAACAGACTGTACCGAGCAAGAGCATCGCCTGCTGGTATTTCGGTTGGATGCTGTCGGGCTGCATGGCTTCCAGGCGTTGCAGCGCGGCGAGTTGCTGCTCCATCGTGGGCTGGTTTTGCTGGGCATGGAGACTGAGGAAGGAAACAACGATGAGGACGAGGACCATCATGCGGCGGCAGGCGACGGAGGCCAGTGCCTTAGAAATTTGCGATGTCATAAGCTTTATTACTTTTAAGTGAAACAAAAATGCCGATATAGAGGAAGCGGTTGGAGCCGTTGGTGATGGGCTCGCCGCCACGGTAGCCATAGATGTTTTTGCGTCCGAGCAGATTGCTCAGCGAGGTGTAGACGATGACGTGCTTGCTCGCAAGACAGGTGACGCTGGCGTCAAGACTATTATAATAAGGTGTGGTGCGCCCCTCGCTCTTTCGTCCAGAGGCAAACGACTCGGTGAGTCCGAGGCCGAAGATGCCGATACTATATTTCAGCGCGAGACGCAGGTTGTGACGCGAGACGTATTGAGGCTGCTGTTCGGTGAGGTCATCGAGGTAGCGTCGGCGTGAGTCATTGTAGCTATAGCTGAGCATTGTGTAGAGGTTGGGCATCAGTGACCGGTCGTCGATGAAGAGATCAAAGCCTCGGCTCTTGCCGTGACCGTCGGCAGTGTAGAGCCCTTGGCGGAGGAGCGGCAGACGAGAGTATCGCTTGTAGTAGGACTCTATGCGTACGAGCGTGTTGCCAAAACTGTATTGCAGTCCGGCGATGTAGTGATGGGCCAGTGAGGATCGGGATGGCGCAAGGCTACGTACCAGGATAGTGTCGGCGGCTTCTTGGGTATAGCTTCCGGCAGAGAGCGAGAGCAGCCAGCGGCGTGAGGGATTGTAGTTGAGCAGCAGGCGGGGCAGTACTGTCCAACGGTGGGAAAGGCTGGAATATTCCGTACGCAGCGAGGCTTCGGCAGAGCAACCTTTGAAGAGCTTGTATTGCGTCATGGCGAAGAGTGCTGGCAACAGATAACCTTTGGAATCGTGCAGACGGTCATGGAGGCGATAGTCGAGCCAGTGATATCGGAAGAAACTCTCCATGCCGATGGTGCCTTTCATCCATGCAGTCAGTGTCTTCGATGCTTTCGTCTTGACGTGGAGCTCGCCTGTGCGGTGACGATAGCGGTCGCCATGGAGCAGTGCGTCACTGATGTCTTGCCACACCATGCCGCCGGCGAGCCCCGCGAACCAGGTGACGTGTCCCTTGGCAGAGCCTTTCGTCACACTGTTAAGATAGAGGTTGTTTTCCTCAAGGCTGAGCGTCCGTCCGTCGGTGTCGAGGCTCAGTGTCGTGCGGTCGAAGCCGAGATAGCTCTTCCATACGCTCGATGATGTGGGCTGCGCCTTCCATTGTGTTTCGAATGAGAGTTGTTGGTAGGGCTTGCGCCAATTCCAGCGGTCGGGGAACAGGCGGCTGTACAACCCCAAGTCCATATAGGTGGCATTCATCGACCAGCAGCCTTGTCTTGTTGTCTTTGTTCCTCCAATGTTCCAGTCGATCAGCGAAGCACTCACGCCCAATTTGTCCGAGACCGATGCGTCGGTAGTCTCCATGGGCAGCACCGACGACAGCGCTTGCCCATATTCCGCGTCGTAGCCTCCGAGGGAAAAGGTGATGCCCTTGAAGAGAAAAGGAGAGAAACGGCCGCGCGTCGGACTATTGGGGGCTGTAGTGGAGTAGGGTTGCAACACGTGCATGCCGTTGATATAGGTTTGGCACTCCTCGCTGCTGCCGCCTCTGACATAGAGTTTCCCATCCTCGCCAACCTTCTGTGTGCCCGGCAGACTCTGCAGTGCTGCCACGATGTCACCGCAACTGCCACCGTCGAGCACCACATCGAGGGCTCCCAGCTGTTTCACGCCATTGGCTTGCCCGAACTGGAAGGTGCTACCGGTGACGACGACCTCATCGATGGTGGTCGTGCGCTCATGCAACCGGATGGCGAGCGGCCCTTGGCCTTTTTGCCAATTGCGTTCCGCGTTGTCATACCCTATGCAGGTGACCATCAGCTGAGCACTGTCGGCTTTCAACGTAGAAAAGGAGAAGTGTCCGAGCGAGTCGGTGAGGCAGCCGTCTGTCGTACCTTTGACAAAGACGTTGGCTCCGGCTATCGGATGGCGACCGTCGGTCACCGTGCCCGATATCAACTGCTGTGCATAGCCGAGGCAGTGGCCCGACAACAGGAGCGTGAGGATGAGAATGTTGCGTTTCATGCCGGCAAAGTTAGTGCATGAAACGCATCGCTGCAAATTTGTGGGACAGACAGCTAACTACGGGGCTATACGCCTATGTGTCTGGACGAAATGCAAGGATTTGGGACGAATGACTAAGCAGAAAAGTGCAGAATCACTTGCGGGTATAAAATATTATACCTATCTTTGCAGAAAAACAGATGCCTACATTGCTTATAGTTTTTGGAATACGTTTTTTCTTCTATATGGATGAGCATGAGCCCATTCATGTACATATTTCTTATGGAGGAAAAAAAGCCAAGATAGAGCTCAGTCCTGCTGTTAGAGTTATTTATAACCATGGCATTAAAGAGCAAGTGATGAAAAAGGCGATTAATACGTGCAATAATTATAGAGAAGAATTTATCGAGGAATGGCATAAATGCTTCGATGATTAAGACAAGGAGGTTTAAGATGGAGAAGATTAAGACTATTTGGTTTGACGCTGACCGTATCTATATGAAGACGCAGGAAGGCAAAGTGTATAGCAGGCCTTTGGAGGCTTATCCTGATTTGAAAGATGCCTCACCGGAGCAACGCAGTGATTATGTTATTGGTGA
>Ga0310695_10006860_pt1 | contig 18522 bp, 31 predicted proteins | sample RumenRJG_04DNA_FD_203882 | JGI IMG/M metagenome (GOLD analysis project Ga0310695, IMG submission 203882) | Bovine rumen microbial communities from Lethbridge, Alberta, Canada - RJG_04 (v2) (version 2) | ecosystem: Host-associated > Mammals > Digestive system > Stomach > Rumen | place: Canada...
TCTTTACGTAAAGGGATTGAAGAATTAGAAGTTGCAAAAGCTTCTGCCTAGAGTGATTTTAATAGAGGTAATTAGCTAAGAGATAGAGGCACTTATATTAATCAAGATACTTCTGCCGCAGATTTTGTTAAATATTCTAAGGATTATGATCTTTTAAAGAAACAGGCTGATTTTATAAGTAAAATGAGTCCAGATGATGCTGATATTCAAAAACAAGTTGAAGGTTGGAAATAGATAATAGAAGCAGCAGAAAAAGCTGGCAGCGGAATTAAAAAGTCTATTTTAAATTAGATAATGTCTGGATTAGATAATGCCATTACTCAAACTTCACTTTGGGGAGATGAATAGTAGGCTAAATTAGCTACTATGAAATAGGAATTAGCTGTTCTACAACAGATGACAGCTGAAGCGCGGCAAGCAGCTATTGAAGAGGCAAAAAATCGAAATCTTACAGAAATGTAGGATAAACGGGGTTAGAGTGGAAATAAATATCAAAATCTTCAAGATGCTTAGCTACAAGTCCAAGGTGGAGAGCCTATTACTAAATAGCAATATGATAGTCTTTCATCACGAGCTAAAATGGCTTTTTCTATTAACGAAGATTTATCAAGCTATTCAGTTAGAGATGGAATGGAAGAAATAGTTATTTCTGAAATTCAAAAAACTAAATAGAATATATACCAAGCTTTTATAGATTAGTATTCAGGTTTAAGCCAAAATATTAAAGATTTATATAATAATCAAAAATTTGATTATGATCAAACTTTAGATAATTCAGGCATTGGTATTAATGAAAATCATCAAGCTGTAATGGATGAAGAAAATATTCGTTTAAAAACTGAATATTTACAACTTCTTAATTAGGAAGGTCTATTAGTTGGTGAAAATAAATAGGATATGTCAGAGTTGCTAAAAAATGCAACAGACATGTTGGATAACCATCGGTTAGATAGCGATATTTTAGCACAAATTAATCAAAAATATCAAGAAGCTGGAGATCAATCTAAAACTTTACTTTAGTTATAGAGATAGTATAATAAAAATGTTAGATAGGCAGCTAAAGCGCAATAGAAAATAAATGAAAATCAAGGAGAACCTCTTAAAATTGATTCTGATGTTAATGCAGATTAGTTAAAAAAATTAACAAAATATCTTATGAATTTCGCAAAAACTTCAAAAGATATAAATGATGATTTAGCTGAAAATGCGGAATTAGCAGAAGAATGTGCCCATGCTATTTTAAGATATGATCATGCAGTTGAAAGTGTTACAAAAAATTATGAAGACTGGATGGATCAATTAACAAATGGAAATATTCAAGAGCATTCTCGAACTTTATCAGAATTAGCAGAAGCTTATGCTGATTTATTAAATATGAATGCTGAAGATTTCTCTCCAGATTTCTTAACAGAAGCACATAATTTAGAGTTGATGAAATCTGCTATTGATGGAAATATAGATGCATTAAATTAGTTAAGATTAGCAGCTTTAGACTCTATTAAAATAGATCTTGATGTATAGCAAGGGACTTTTGATGAAATTTATGGATTAATTGAAGATTTTATCCTTAATACTGATTTTGACAATATCGAAGTAGGGGCAGAAGTAGATGATACTGCATTAGTTGCAGGATTAAATCATATGATTGATTCAAGCCAAGTAACACAAGCAACCATTAATAAGATTCTTAGTGCTATTGGTTGGAAAGGTAAATGGGAATCAACTCAGGAATCAATTACATTATCAGTTCCTCAGCCAGTGGTTGAAAATCCTACTCCTGTATTAGGTTTCTCTTCTGGGGACGTGGGATCGGTAGGTTTAAGATATGTAGAAACTCCTGCTACAGTAGAAACTCCGCGATTAGTAGGTTTTGAATATGTTGGCGGCGGTTCTAGTGGAACTCGTCCTACCTCCGGTGGAAGTTCTGGTGGCGGAGGAGGCCGTGGAGGCGGCGGTGGTAAAAAAGGCGGAGGCGGAAAAGGAAAGAAAGGCGGAAGCGGCTCTAAAAAAGATAAAGAAGATAAAAAAGATTAGAAGTAGAAGAAAGAAAAGCGTGAAGATTAGGTTGATATTTATCATGATGTAAATAAAGAACTTAATAATATAGAACGTGCTTTAGGACGCCTTCAAAAGAAACAAGATAAATTATGGGGTAAACAATTACTTGATAATTTAAATAAGCAATCCGCATTACTTGAGCAACATAAACAAAAGCTTCAAGAAAAACTTGCCTTACAACAAAAAGACCTCGCTAATAAACGTAAAGATCTTGAATTACTTGGTGCTACATTTGATGAATATGGTAATATTTCTAACTATATTGAACTTGTCAGTAAGAAACAATAGATTTTAAATAAATTAATTGATAAGTATAATAAACTTGTTGAAAAATATAATAAAGCAACAAGTGAAAAGAAGAAAAAAGATCTTGAAGAGCGTATGGAGAAGTTTGAGAAGTAGATTGAGGCTGCTGAAAAATAGCTTGACGACTTAGAAGATAAAGTTAAAGATTATGATGCCCTTCAAGAAGAGATGGCAGACGTCCAAGATCAAATTGAAGATGATATTCAACAACAAATTTAGATCAATATAAAGAAGTTTAGAATGTCCATTGAGATTCGTCTTGAGATGGGCGAGGCTGAACGTGATTGGAATAAATTTGTTCGTGAAGTTATGCATCATACTGATGTTATTAAAGATTCTCCATTCGACCAAATCTTCCAAGATGCTAAACAACATCTTGATGATGTAATGTCTTACTTTGATGTTCATGGTGCGGGAAGCACTTTAACTGCACTTGCGGACCAAATGTATGCGACTAAAGATCAGATTGAACAGATTGATGCGACTGGTTGGGCTAGTATATATGGTGATAATAACGGAACCGCCATGTAGGATCTTCAAGGAGATCTTGATACATTAATGTCTCAACTGTAGGATATTGAATCCTTATTAGATGATATTGATCAAGCATATCTTGATACAATAGATGATGTACAAGATAACTTTGATAAGCAAATAGATGATTATGAATATGTTGCGGATTTAATTGAACATGATATTGATTTGTTAGAGCTTTTATATGGTGAAAAGAATTATAATGCTATGAATCAGTATTATACAACCTTAGAAAAAAATCAAACTAATCAATTAGATGCGCTGCGGAAACAGGCTGAATTTTGGCAAAAACAATGGCAAGACGCCGCAGCCTTAGGTGATACAGAAGCCGCAAAGAAATTTGAAGAAAATTACAGATAGGCTCTTGATAATTTAAATTCAGTTATTGAGCAGGCTGCAGAAACTATTCAAAACAAATATATCAATGCTATTGATAATATTTTTGATAAATTAGATAAAAAGATTTCTGGCGGTCTTGGGACAGATTATTTAGATATGTAGTGGTAGTTAATGAATAAAAATGCTGAAACATATTTAGATACTGTTAATGCAGCTTTTGCTGTTCAAGACTTACAAAGAAAATATAATAAAGCAATTAATGATACTCAATCTATTAGAAATCAACAAACCTTAAAGAAATTAATGGATCAACAATTAGAGAATCTTAGAAACAAAGAAAAGATTTCTCAATATGATGTTGAAAGAGCAGAAAAACTTTTACAGATTGAACAAGCTAGAATTGCTTTAGAAGATGCTCAATCTAGTAAAACTTCTTTAAGATTAAAGAGAGATGCTCAAGGCAATTATTCTTATCAATACGTTTCTGATAGTGATAAAGTTACTGAAGCTCAATAGAAAATGGCTTAGGCTCAAAATGATTTGTATAATTTTGATAAAGATGCTTATAAAGCCAATTTAGATGAAATGCTTGCCGCATGGCAAGACTTTCAAGAACAATATAAATAGATTGTTCTTGATACTTCTTTATAGGAAGAAGAACGAATTGAAAGATTAAAAGAATTAAGAGAACAGTATGCTACATTTATTAATGATAGGACTGCGGATAATTTAAATATTAGGCAAAATTTATTAGAATCTGCTTTCCAAAATATTAATAATTTATATCAACAAGATGTTAATAATTATCAACAGATGACAAATCAAGAAAAAGAAATCTTGATGGGAGATTTAGTTCCTATGTGGACTAGCGGCATCCAGATGATGATTAATAAAGTTGCGGCGGAAGGCGGATTTATACCAGTTTGCAAACAAGCCTTTGAAGAGATTCATGAAGCAACGAGAGATTATAAAGAATAGTTAGATGATATGGCGCATACAGCGGGCGTTGATTTAAATGATGTTCGTAATGGTGTGGATGATTTAGCTATATCTTTTGAAAGCCTTATTATGGATAATGATGAGTTAATTGATCGTATGTTCCAGGAATTAAGTGCTATTCAAGAGTTACGTATGGAAGCGCAAGCTCTTATGATGCAATATCAAGGCGTATATGAATCTGCATTAGCTGCGGCGTCCGCAATTCATGAATTTATCCAGGCCTAGAGAGCACAAGCTGCGGCAGAAGCTGAAATGGCAGCCGCCGCGCAAGCACAAGCAGAACAGGCCCAAGCAGCCGCAGCTGCGTCTTCATCTTCGGGTGGGGGGTCTCAATCTGGCGGTGGAAAAGGTGATTATTTAATTCAATAGACAAAAGTTAAATCAACCGATGGGTCCGGGACTTTAACTATTGAGGAAAAGATTTATCCTATTGGTGGATCTGGCGGAGGCGGCGGTAAGAAAGGTAAAGCTGCGAAGTTTGATAGTGGCGGATATACTGGAGACTGGAATACCTCTGATGGAAAATTTGCTATTCTTCATGAAAAAGAATTAGTATTAAATCAATCAGATACTCAAAATCTTTTGAATTCTGTTCAGATTTTAAGAGATCTTGCAACGAATGCTCAATTAGGAATATCTTCAAAATTAAGTGATGTAGAAGTATTTAGAAGTTCTATGTTTAATGAAAATAAAGATACAATAGAGCAGAATGTACAAATAACCGCAACTTTCCCGAATGTTAATAGTAAACAATAGATTGAAGATGCATTTAATGATTTAATTAATCTTGCCGCGCAACGCGCAATGAGAAATAGATAATATAATATAAAGAGAGAAGTATTAATTTACTTCTCTCTTTTGTTAAGGAGAAAAAATGGATAGGAATGAAAAAAAGATGATTGAATATAAATGGAAAACTGGAACATATGGATTAGCTGATATGATTAAATTAGTAAAAAAAGGAATTTTAAATTAGGCAGAATTTTTTTATATTACAAGATATAATTTTCAAGGAGTAAATAATAAGCAAGGATAAATTAGACTTGAAAATTTAAAAATTTTATGCTATAATATAATAAGGAAATACAAGGAGGATTTATAAATGAGCGTAAGTGAAAAAGTTCTTGATGCTATTGAATTGTTAGCTACAAGTTCAGTTGAAAAAGCTAAGTATGATAAAACAATTCAAGCTCAGATTTTGTCATGTTAGGATGCTACTATTGGAAAATATAGATGCCGCTATCAAGATGCTGTGTTTTATGCTTATTCTAATTCGGCGGATGTTAGTTATCCTGCGCGTTCTTATGTTTACATATTAGTTCCAGGGAATGATATGAGTGAATAGAAAACTATTCTTGGTACTACAAAAAAACTTGGAATTAATTATATATCTGCCGCTTAGGGAAAATAGGCTTATAATATTGTAGGCTCTAATGGAGTTACATCTAATAAAATTTATTATTTAGATACTGATATAAAAACTTATTCATATTTAATATATGATAGTGAACAAAGTGAAAATGCGGTTGATATAGATACAGAATCATTAGAAAGATATTTAAAATAGTCCTCTTCTTTAATCGCAGGAGCGACTTTTAAAACAGATATTTTATCTGATCGTCAATATAATGGTCATTATGGAATTACTTTTTATTTAGAATTTATGGATAATGTAGCTGAAAAAAAAGTAATTCGTTCGTATATAATTGATTAGGATAATATGGTAGATAATCCATATAGATTAATTTATCCAACAGAGCAGTATCAAATTTTTGATATTGATGGATAGAATTTTATTTAGTTAAAAAAAATTTAGATATTTTGTAAAGATTTTCCAAATGCTACGGGTATTAATGAATCATTATTAGTTTCAGGGGATATTCAAATTTCTGATTTAGAATTATTTGGTGCTAATAGATTAACTGAAGAATAGTTAAATGGGGTTGCTATAACTTTTTTTACTCCACAAGGAAATTTTTTTACTGCGGAAGATGATTCAACTAGTTATAGAGATATAATTGCTCAAGTTAGAGTTAAAGGAAAATTAGTTACAGGTAGTCAAAATCTTCCTTTTTATTGGGGAAGTGAAAACGTTGGTATTTTATCTAGTAGTGAAAACTATAACAAATATTTAGGACGCGGTTGGGATTGTTTAAATGATAAGAATGTTATAGCTGCCGCAACTACGATGGCGGATCCAATAGTTGAATGGGTTCCTAGTGGAGATACATATAGATTAAAATATGAAGAGGCAACCGCAAAAAATAATAGATTTAAAGTAGCTATTGTATATGATGGAAATGTTATTACTAGAGAAATAAATATTCAAAATTTATCAAATAATGTTCACAATTTGTCTATTGTTTCTAATAGTGGAGTTAAATTTTATCATGATATTGGACACCCTACTTTAACTTGTTTAGTTGATGGGTAGGAAAAGTTAAATTATACTTATACTTGGGCAAAAGAAGACAATAATGGTAATCTTATACAATTATAGACCACAATAGAAGATAATAATGTTTATAATCAAGCTATTGCAGATTTTACAACATTACAATAGGCTATTGAAAATGGGACAAGGTTTCAAAATGCTACAAGTGAAGAATTAGCAGAATTGACTTCATTAATTAATAATTTTAATTTTATTACTAGAGTTGATAATAATAAACTTTATAATGTTCAAATTAGAGATATAACAAAATTTGCAAATTTTAAATGTTCTGTATATGATGATAAAAAAGTTTATTTAGGAACAACTTCTATTACTTTAATTAATTCTTTATAGACAGAAGATTTATATTCATTAGTAATTAATAATGGTGCGGTTGGGTTTAAATATAATGAAAATGGTATTGCACCTAATAATAAAAGTTTAGATACACCTCAAGTTATTGAAAGTTTATCTTTTACTATTTATGATAATTTAGGTAATGCTATTGATAGTAATATTATAAAAAATTCTTCTGATTGTAAAATTCGATGGGTCTTTCCTGCCAAAAATAGTTTATTAGAAGATAGTGGAAACAATGGGGATCCTAGTTCAGATTCAACTGAAGATAATAAATATTTTGATAATCTTACTACATTAACTTATGATATTGCAACAAGATATGATGTTAAAAAACAAAATAATTAGATTAAATTAAATATTAATTTTAAAGGATATAATTTAACTGCGGTTACTAATTTTACTTTTACTAAAGATGGCGAACCAGGAACTAATGGTACATAGTTTATTTTAAAAATTGTTCCTAACACAACAATGCCAGACCCGCCATTATACCCAATGATTACTAAAATTAATAATGGTGGTTATTATTTAAATTATGGAATTGGTAATTCAGCAAAAGAAACAGTTATTGCAGCGAATGGGGAATATAAATTATTTAATGTTGAATTATATCAAAGTGGATAGTTAATTTGGGATAGTACTGGTTACAATATATCTGGATAGAATATTCAAACTACTGTAGCTTGGAGCGTTTTAGCTAATAAATATAATAAAGATTATTCAGATGATTCTGCTTTTGTAGTATCAAACGCTTCTACTGGTGGGATTAAATATAAAGGTGATTATTTACAAAAATATTTTACAACTCCTTTAGCAAATATTATAAAATGTAGCGTAGTATATAATGGTAAAACTTATTTTGCTACGATGCCAATTATAACTGCATGGGTTTATAATAATAATTTTAGAGTATCATTAAAAGAATATACTGGGTTTAGATATGTTCTTTATACTTCAGATGGTGTTTTACCGTCTTATGACAATACCCATCCTCTTGAGTTTATTTGCAAAGAAAAAATTAATAATTTTGAAGAAGATATATCTTTAATTGAAAAAGGAACTCATGTTATTCAATATAATGCATCGGTGATTGGTAATATTAAATCTACTTTTGATGGAAAAATTAGTAATAGTAATAATTTAACAATTTTATCTGGGAATGCTTATAGAAAAGGATTAAATAAAAATCAATTTCCTTTAAAACCTTCCGCTAGATATAATGGCGAATGTGTTAATAATGCTGTTATTTGTGAATTTAAACAAAATAATATTATTATCGGAAAAATAAATGTACCAATACATCTTTTATTAAATAAATTTGGATTAGATAATATAAATGCATGGGACGGTAATAGCATTCAAATTAATCAAGATGGTGGATATATATTATCTCCTCAAATGGGGGCAGGTACTAAAGATAATAATAATAGATTTACTGGCGTTTTAATGGGATAGGTTAAAACGGCTGGTAAGCAAGAACCCGATACAGGCTTATTAGGATATCATCAAGGGGAGAGATCTTTCTTTTTGAGTAGCACGAATGGATCTGGCATTTTTGGTAAAGCAGGAAAAGGACAAATTATTGTTGATCCTACTCAAAATAAAGCTTTATTATATAGTGGCAATTTTTGGAAAAATTATGATGCTTCAAAAGGATTACCAACTGCATATGATACCTCTAATTATAATGGAGCTGGTTTATTAGTAGATTTAACGACGCCGCAAATTGTTTTTGGTAATGGTAATTTTAAAGTTGATGAACATGGATGGCTGACTGCTAAAGGTGGAGGATCAATAGCTGGTTGGACTATTGGAACAACTACATTGTCTAGCAAAAATGGTACAATTACTTTAAATTCAGATAATAGCGCTATTACTTTTAAAAATAGCTCTGGAAAAATGTATTCTGGAAGCCATAATGGTTTAAAATCCACCGCAGCTGGGTTTTATATAAGCGATGACGGTCTTTCAATCGGTAGTAAATTTAAGGTTACTTCTGATGGTACATTGGAAATAGGTAATGGAGCAACTACAAGTAGTTCTAAACATTGGACAATTAATGGAGATGGTGCTAGATCTTATATTTCATATGGAGGAAGTTCATATGATAAATATTTTATTGCTGCTAATATTAATACCACTAATAAAAATCAAGTATATATAGGTACTGATGGAATCTCATTAGGTCGAAGATTTTCTGTTAGTTCGAGTGGAAGTTTAATTGCTAGAGAAGGTTTAATTGCTAATTGGACGATTAGACCAGGATCTATAACATATGGTACTAATGAAGATACTCTTTATCCAAAGAATAAAACAGGAATTTATTTTGGAACAGGGGGTATTAGATTAGGCTCTACTTTTAGTGTAACTTCTGGTGGATATTTAACTTGTTCAGGCGCATTAGTTTCTGGAACTTTATCTTCTGAAGGTGGAACTTTTAATAATATTACTGCGAATGGAGGACAATTTAATAATATTACTGCGAATGGAGGACAATTTAATAATATTAATGTTAGTGGGAATAGTATATTAAATAATGTAAAAATTAATGGAGCTTTAGATGTATCTGGACAAAGAGCTTACAAATGGGAGACTGCAACTATTTTAACTAATATAAAAACAAAAAAAGCAAAACTTAATATTGGAATTCCGACCAGTCTTGAATCTAATGAAAATGGATGGACTGGGGGTTTTAATAAAAGTTATTTTTCTACACGATATTTTGTTTATGCATTAGAAAGATATACTCGAAATATCTCTTTTTTAAGTTCAATTGGGGCTGAAACGCTTGGAGATAATAATGAATATGGACCGAATGTCATAAGTAGAGAAGATGAATATGTAAATTATTGGTAAAAGAAAGGATATATTGTTAAAATGGATGAAGATTTTAATTATAAATGTAATCAATTTAAAAAAAATTTAGAAAATTTAATAAATAATTCAAAGTTACCAATTGCAGTTGTTTATTTTATAATAAAAGATATATATAATGAAATTGAAAAACTTAATATTGCATATTTAAATGATATCGCATTAAAAGAATCTAAAGAATTAGAAGAAAAATTGAACAAAGGGGGTCTATAGGCATTATAGACTGAAGAAAAAACTGTTGATTTTTTAAATCCAATATAGAATAATAATAATGAAGAAAAATAAAAAAATACCCATGATATATAAATATATCATGGGCATTTTTTTATTTTAAAGTCCAGAATCTTTTAGCAATCCAGCCTTTTTCATTTTTATATTCACTTAAAGAATGTTTATATTTTCCACTTTTAATAAATTTGCTCCCTGCATCATATACAATAATATCATCATCAGTGATCTATCCAACAATTACAACATGATGCCAACCTCGCCAAGTTACTGGATTATTTTTATCAATCTAATAAGCAAAGAAATGAATAATATCTCCAACTTGTAAATCTTTTTTATGTTTAATAGTAATGCCGCCAGTTTTTACATATGTTAAACAACTTTTAATCTTCCCTTTAGGTAATAATCCTGCTTTATATAAAAAACTATTAATACCAAAGTTACAACAAGTTGTTTTATCTTTTTCTTTACATAATTTATCAATACGGCCGGAGTTACATTTTCCTTTGGACCCGTTTATGTAGAATGGATTACCGCCACCCCATCTGTAATAAGAAATGCCATTATTATAATCGAATCCATAAATTGACATCAATCCCCAGACATATTCAGCTACTTCTTGAAACTATTCAATAGTAGTAACATGAGCATTTCCATTCGCATATTTTTTAAATACTCCACCTAATGATTTTATATATTTCTTATATCCACCAAACTCTTTTAATTTTTGTTTATAATTGCGATTATTAAAATCATTTTTATGAGCTTCAATAATCGCTTTAGTTTCTGCAGAAAACTGTTTCATTTCTCTTATCACTCCCAATTAATCTAATTATCAAATTTTTCCCAATAGGCATCAAATATGCAAATAGCATCAGCCTAATCATCATTTACTTTTATATTATATTTATTCTAAACATATTTAATATCTTGCATTTTAAGCGGGTCTCTTTTTATACCTGGTCCCTGTTTTATCTTAAGGGTAGCCCGCCATGTTACAGCATTAATATATTCTTCTTCAATAGAAGGATTAGCTTCATGAGCGGCGATGATGATTGCACCTTGTAACCACATTAATATTTTATTAGTATGTGAATTATATTCTGGTCTAACCTACTATATAATAATTTTATCTATTTTATTTTCTTTAATTAGTTTAGATATCTATTCCCGCATTTTTATTATTCTTTTAATTGTATCTTTTGATGCGGCAGTTATGCAACCATGTTTTTTAAGTTTACCATTCTATCCTATTGCATATCCAGTTGAATGAGTTGAAGCATCTATTGATAATATTTTCATAATTTTCATCTCCTTTTCGAGGTCATTATAACAAAAATTTTTAAAAATATCAAGTCAAATTATTGGTCAAGGATTTATAATTTATTACAATAAATTTTGAAATATAGAGTAAGGATAATTTAATATTATTCTTATATACGCGTATAAGTTAGTTATTAAAGACGTCTCTCGGAGGTAGTAATTTTATGGCAAATTACAATAATCCAAATATTGGTACATTGCAACAGCCTAATTTAATAGGTCAACAGTCGCAAATGCCAATACAATTCCCATATGGGAACAATAACATGTTATTGAGTAACACGAATCCATATAATGCTTATATGGGTAGACCAATTGATTCTCAAAATTTGTTATCTAATAATCAATTTTTAAAATGCAGACCAGTTTCTTCAAAAGAAGAAGCTAGAGCTTTTCAGATTGATTTAGATGGTTCCCTTTGGGTGTTTACTGATTTAGGGAATGGGAAAATTTATACCAAACAAGTAAATAATGATGGAACAGCAACATTTAGAACTTATGCTTTTGTTGAAGATGAAAACCCTTATGGCTCTAATTAGTATGTGACTAAAGAAGAGTTTAATAAGGTGATTCAAGCGTTAATGGCGGCGATGCCGAATAATAACGCGCAGGGATCAACCCCCGCGTCCGTATAGCCTGCTAATACCGCATCAACAGAAAAAGCTACAATGATGAAATTCTAAGGAGTCTAATATAATGAATGTTAATCCAATGCAATTAATTCAGTTAATTAAAAGTGGAAAAAATCCTCAGCAACTTGTTATGGGAATTTTACAACAGCAAAGTCAAAATAATCCCATCCTTAATAATGCGATGAATTTAGCAAATAATGGCAACGTTTCGGGGCTTGAAATGTTAGCTCGTAACCTCGCCGCGCAAAGAGGAATTGATTTTGATAAAGAAATAGCAAATTTGAAAAATCAATTAATGTAATTATGTAACTTTATATCTTCAATTAACTTTGGAAAGTAAGAGAGGTAAATATAATGTTCAATAATAATAATGGATACACTTTATCAGACATCGCTGCAGCAACTGGGAATGGCAATAATAACAATGGTGGATTTGGCTTTAACGGTGAAGGCGGTTGGCTTTTTATCTTATTCATTTTACTTCTAGCCGGTGGTTGGAATAATAATGGATGGGGCGGAAATGGCAACGGCGGAGGTGGAACAACATTTATTGCGAATGATGTTCAGAGAGGCTTCGATCAAGCCGCAGTTACCACAGGTATTAACAGTATTGCTACTAATTTATGTAATGGCTTTTCCAATGTTCAACAGTCTCTTTGCAACGGTTTTGCAGGAGTAAACGGAAGTATTGCTAATGGATTTGCTCAGGCCGAGATTGCAAATAACGCTAGACAAATGGCGGATATGCAACAGAACTTTAATATTCAGTCTGCTCTTCAGCAATGTTGCTGTGATAATAGGGCGGCAACTGCTGATTTAAAATATACGGTAGCTACAGAGGCTTGCGCTGACAGATCCGCTATTTCGGATGCTCTGAAAGATGTTATTGCTTCTAATACAGCTAATACACAAGCTATTCTTGATAAGTTATGTCAGCAAGAAATTGATGCGCTTAAAGCTCAGAATCAACAGCTTCAGATGCAGAGTTATCTTTCTAGTCTTGCGGCTTCTCAGAATGCTCAGACTGGTCAAATCTTAAATGATAATGCTGCTCAAACAACTGCATTACTTAGAGCATTAAATCCTGCACCAGTTCCGGCGTATGTTGTTCCTAATCCTGTTGGATGCAACTGTGGATGGAATAATGGTTGCGGCAATGGATGCAATGGAAACGGATTCTATAACTAATAGGGAGGTTGCGTATGGCTAGTTATGTAACAACTACTGATAATTTAGTAGCTTTAAATGGTACAATTCCTTTTAATAGTGTTTCTATTCCATGCAACAAGGGGAACGTAGTTCCTCTTGTCCCTGGGATTCTTAACTTAAATGGCAATACCTCTAATCGTTTTGCAAGATATGAAGTCACTCTTCAAGGAAATATCCAAATTCCTACAGGAGGCGAGGTTACTCCAATCGCATTAGGTATTACGCTTAATGGTGTAGTTATACCTGAGAGTGTTGCAATCATAACACCGGCCGCCGCAGAAGATTATTGGCATGTGCATACTTCAGCTGTTGTAACAGTTCCTTGCGGATGCTGCTTAACTGTATCTGGTGCGTATGTAGATGGAACAGAAGATGATCCTGCTACAACGCCAACTCCGTCTATTCAAGTAAGACGTGAAGCTTCATTAACAGTAAAAAGAATTGCATAAGGAGGATAAGTTATGGCAACAGAAGCATTAAAAATGATGAAAGAACAGCTGATGAGTTGCGTTCAAGGGCAGCTTGGAGATATTTCAAAAGTAGATGCTCATGAACTCGGCGAAGCGGTTGATATGATTAAAGATTTAGCGGAAGCTATTTATTATTGTACAATTACTGATTCCATGGAAAAAAGTAATGAAAATAAAAACCAGGGTGAAACTAATATTAATTATTATACTACCCCGATTTCTACTCCTTATTATAATAAAATGATGTACCCTGATTGGGCGAGGGATGCTGAAAGAACTGGCGGCTATATGTATTATCCGACTGGCGGGAACGGAAATGGAGCTGGTGGAAATACAGGTAATATGGGCGGTAACTCAGGCGGAAATGGGGGCATTAACTATTATACAGAAATGCCAAGAGATATGATGCGTGATCCGCGAGAAGGTAGAAGTCCAATGCGCCGCCGCATGTACATGGAAGGTAAGGAAATGCATAAAGACACTAATTCTCAATTAAGGGAATTAGAAGCTTACTTACAAGAATTATCTAGTGATATTACTGAAATGATTAAGGATGCGTCTCCAGAAGAAAGAGCTACGTTACACCAGAAGATGACAACGTTAGCTAATAAGATCGTTTAAAACTGAATATTATTATGTTTCTAATTAACAATGTTTATTGGAAACTAGCTTTTGTCTCTCCAGATTTTCCTCTTTTGAGGAGGATGTCTGGAGAGTACTCCATAGGTGCTTGTGACAATTTAACTAGAACTATTTATATAAATGAGACGCTATACGGTAGTTTATTAAGAAAGGTACTTTGTCACGAAATAACCCACGCCGCGATGTTTTCCTATAATGTATCTCTTACTATTGAGCAAGAAGAAATTATAGCAGATATAATTTCTACATATGGCGAATAGATTGTTTATATTACAAATAAAGTTTTTAATAAATTAAGCAATATGTGAATTTGACAAAAATACGAGAGATTTGTTGATTCTCTTGTTTTAAATATTATTTTAGAAAATTAAATTAAAGAAAGGACAGGTAATATTTATGGAGAAATTAACTGCCATAAAGATTAAAAATGACGACGGGACATATTCTGAGGAGATACCTATTAGTGTCCTCTCAGAAAATGTCGAGTGGGATAGTACCCACACATTAATAGATGTCCTTGGTAGTATTAATGTAGATGTTACAGGGACCATTCAAGATCAAATTAGTCAACTTTTTAATGAAAAAGTTAATAGTGCTCAATTACAAAATTATGTTAATAATCAATTAAATACAGATGTTACAAATTGGTTGAATACAAATGTTAATCCAGTTGGCAGCGCAGTTATTATTGATGAAACATTAACCATTAAAGGAGCAGCTGCTGATGCTAAACAAACAGGAGATATTAAAAATAAATTTGTTAAATCTATTAATCCTATTTATATGCAGACAATTAATCTTGCAGATGGATTAATTCCTTTTTATACTAAACAAAATGATCGAATATATATAAAAACAATAGATGATTCTAATTTTTCACACGATCAAATCCGTTTTTATGATAAAAATGGAACTTATATTCAGTATTGGAGCTTAATAAATGCATATGGAAAAGAAAGAACTTTTATATATAATGAAAAATTAGATGCTTATTATATTGCAATTTATAGAACGTCAGGAACTGATGAAAAAACATATAATGTATTAAATTATAATAATATATATTATACTTTTATTCAAGAAAAAAATGATGAATTAATAAATTTTTATTTAAGTCAATATCCTTTTTGTGGAAGAAAATTTATAATAAATCCAGGACGAGCTCACTCTTCTACCTAGGATCAACTTCCTGTTAATATTAAAACTGGTGAGAAATATGCTGTAATTACAACAGATGGATTAATATATGCGTATTATACTGATAACACTAGTTCAACAGTATCAAATACTGGTATAGCAAATAAAGATATTAAAGCTTTTGGTATTTATAAAACAAATAATACAGATCAGTCTATGGAAATTAAATTCTATGTGGCTCAAAATCCAATTGGAGCTGATGTATTTAATTCAATAGATACAATAGATTTAATAAATTTAAATTTATTAAATGCAATAAAAACAACTGGAGTTACACAAATCGAATTAATAAAAGGTAATAGTTTTACAAATAATGGTACTTAGGTACAAATGGAAAATGGATTACCTATATTTTCTCATGATGCTAATTACAGCGCTGCTTATGTGTCATGTTCTCCAGGAGATATTTTTACAATTAATGGAGATGGAGGAGAAATTTGTAGACTATATTCTTTTATACAATCTGATGGAACAATTCTTGAAAAAGCGGGAGGATCTAAAAATTTTACTAATCTAGTTATTACTGCTCCAGAAAATTCTGCTTTTTTATTAGTTCAAACGAAAGATGAAAGACCTTCTTATATTGGGGAAATTATTGATAGTAAAAATACGACTTTAACAGCAAAAGTAAATAGTCTTGATTCTAATTTAAATGGTTTTAAATCTTTAACTGTTAATGGATATTATACTCAACAAACAGAAACAGGATGGGCTATACAAAATAATAAAGCAGTAGGTTCTATAGTTGATATTGATAATCCTGTTCAAAGCGAAGGATTAGCTAGTATTATAATACCAGGAATATCAGCAGGAATGAAATTTTTAGTTTTTGGTTCAAGCACATATAATTATTTATATTGGTCTTTTTTAGATAAAGATAAAAAACTTTTAACTAAAGCTGGAAAATGGTCAAGTTCTGGACCGACTGGAACAATATTAATTGCTCCTGAAAATGCTATTTATTTAGTGTGTAGCTCTAATACAAATTACCAATACGGTTTTAATGTACAATGTTTAACTTCAATGAATTATATTGCAGATAGAATAATAAATGATACAGATATAATAAATGCTAATTTTAAGAAAAACTCAACTTTTTCATTTGTTTTCTTTTCAGATGTACATGGTGGCAATATAAATGTAGAACATATCATAAATTATGCAGAAGAGCATAATATTAATACAATTATTAATGGTGGAGATACAATATTACGCTATTTAGATGATCCACAAGAATCTTTTGATTGGTATGCTAATCTTATTTCAACAAGTCATGTGGATATTTTATCAGCTGTTGGAAATCATGATGTTTGGAAAGGTGCCTATTGGACAAAAGGCCCTTCAACAGAGATATATAATACTATTATAAAACCCATTACAGATAATTTTACTAATATTATTCAACCAACCTCAGCAGAATCAGAAGGTCTATGTTATTTTTATAAAGATTATGATAATATTAGAGTAATTGTTATTAATGCTATGTCAGGTAGTGAAAGCGTAAAATTCTGGGATCAAAACCAAGCTACTTGGTTCGAAAATGTATTAAATGATGCTTATACAAATAATAAACATGTTATAGTTTGTACACATGCACCTTACGCTAAAAACATAGCTCAAAGAGATGAAAAATCAAATTGGAATAGTTGGATTGATTATAGAACATGGAGTTCTAGTGATGCTATTATTATTGAAACAGAACCTTTAGATATTATTAAAAATTTTATTACACAAGGTGGAAAATTTATATGCCTTTTAACAGGGCACGAACATTGTGATAATATATTATGGGCAACTGGATATGAAAATTTACTTATGGTTAATATTGCCAGTGCTAGATATACAAATCACAGTGATGGAATTTATTATTCAGATGAAAATTCTGATTACTACGATTGTTTTAACCATTGTGAGGTTGATACAACAAATGGTATTTTTAAAATAATGCGTATTGGTTGGAATATGGATGCTTCAACCAAGAAACGGACTACTTTTACATATAATTATTTTACTCATACTATTATAAAAGATTAAAAAAAATGGGAACATAGTTTTTCTATGTTCCCATTTTTTTATTATAAAAGAGGCAAGTCATTAAGTATTATCTTCATCAAATTTATGATATTGATAATCTATATATATTAAATCATCAGTATCTTCAACAAATTGAATAGAAGTTATCTTAACGTCCTATAATTCTAACATTCGTGTAATTCCTATCTGAAATTCAATTCCGTTAATTCTTACAAATATTTGTTTCCATCTTGTTCCAGATAAATCTAAATCAAAGTTTCCAACATAATGTATTCCCAATTTAGATATATATTCAATAGTATCCTTACATTCTGATTGAATCTTTGTAAATAATTCCTCATCTGCGGCAAATGGGCCTTGTAAATTTCCAAAGAATCCATTAGTAGCTGCCATATATTACTCCTTTATTAAGACTGCGGTGTCACGCTAAATGATAATCCCATACCTGCGATTGATAGGTTAATGAAACCAGTAGCTGCCGCACCGCTGCTTGCAATTCCACTATCAACTTCAAATTGTAATCCTGTTAATGTTTTAGTAACAGTTGCTGTTGTTAAATCTAATCCAGTAATAGTATCAGTTCCGTCTGTCCCATCTAAAGTACCAGCTGTAATGGTTACTGTATCGACGGCCGCATTAATAAATGCAGTAGGACTAATATTAAATTTAATTACTTTATTATTGGTTCCATCATCAATCAGCTGCCCAATACCAATCCAGTTCAGTCCCGTCGCCGTACTTCCATCTCCGTATTCATACTGTTGAGTAATTTGACCAAGATCTGTCCAACCATCAATATTATTATATGTAATACCGCCAGCTCGTCTACTAGGATCTGAATACCTAACCAATAAATGATTATTTGTATTTACCGCCATAGCCA
>Ga0310695_10006861_pt1 | contig 18520 bp, 15 predicted proteins | sample RumenRJG_04DNA_FD_203882 | JGI IMG/M metagenome (GOLD analysis project Ga0310695, IMG submission 203882) | Bovine rumen microbial communities from Lethbridge, Alberta, Canada - RJG_04 (v2) (version 2) | ecosystem: Host-associated > Mammals > Digestive system > Stomach > Rumen | place: Canada...
GTCGTCGACGAGCTCGTCCGCGAAGGCAAGGCCGACTGCTGCGTCCTTCCCACCGACTCGAGCTGGTTCGGCGTCACGTACCGCGACGACAAGCCGCGTGTCATGGAGTCGATTCGCGCGCTCGTCGATGCCGGCGAATATCCGTCCAATCTGTTTAAGTAGTCGAGAGATTGAAAGGTTGACATCAACCTTTCAACTTTTAAACTTTTCAACTTTTCAACCTTGCACTAGGCATGAAGAATCTCACTGCGGACGAACTCCGCGACAAGTACCTTAAGTTTTTCGAGTCCAAGGGGCATACGATCATCCCCGGCGCATCGGTTATTCCGGAGAACGACCCGACGGTCCTCTTCACTACGGCGGGCATGCACCCGCTCGTGCCCTATCTCATGGGCGCGATGGAGCATCCTGCCGGAACTCGCCTCACTGACGTCCAGAAGTGCGTCAGGACCGGCGATATCGACGAGGTGGGCGATGCGGCGCACTTGACCTTCTTCGAGATGCTTGGCAATTGGTCCTTGAACGACTACTTCAAGAAGGAGGCGATCTCCTGGAGCTACGAGTTCCTCACCGAGCATCTCGGCTTCAAGCCCGAGCAGCTCAACGTCACGGTCTTCCGCGGCGAGGGCAAGGAGGGCGAGGATGGCTATATCCCCGCCGATGAAGAGGCGGTTGAGATATGGAAGTCGCTCGGGATTCCCGAGGAGCGCATCTTCCGTCTGCCGCGCGAGGACAACTGGTGGGGCCCTGCGGGGACTACCGGTCCTTGCGGTCCCGACACCGAGATGTTCATCGACACAGGCAAGGAGAAGTGCGGCCCCGATTGCCGCCCTGGCTGCCACTGCGGGAAGTACATCGAGATCTGGAACGACGTCTTCATGCAGTACAACAAGAACGAGGAGGGCAAGTTCGTTCCCCTCGGGCGCCACAACGTCGATACCGGCATGGGCGTCGAGCGCACCATCTGCATGATGAGCGGTGCTCCTACCGTCTACGACACCGAGATCTTTGCGCCGATTATGGCGAAAATAGAGGAACTCTCCAATTCCATGGGTAAGGGTGCGGGGACGCCCGAGTCCCCGTCCATTCCACCAGAGGACCGCCTCCGCGCGAAGCGCATCATCGCCGACCACATGAGGACGGCGACATTCATCCTCTGCGACCCGAAGGGCGGCGTGAAACCCGGCAACATCGGCGCGAACTACGTCCTCAGGCGTCTTATCCGCCGCGCGGTTCGCTACGCTCGCATGCTCGGCATCGGCGAGGGCTTTACCGTGAAGCTTGCCGAGGTCATCTGCGACAAGTACAGCCACGTCTACCCAGAGCTCAAGGCGAACCTCGAGCAGTGCCGTCTCGACTTGGAGGCCGAGGAGAAGCGCTTCAACGCCACCTTGGACAAGGGCGAGGCGATGTACAAGAAGGTCGCCGAGCAGCTTAAGCTCCACGGTCAGTCGCAGATTAGCGGCAAGACGGCGTTCAAGCTCTACGACACCTTCGGCTTCCCGCTCGAGATGACGATCGAGATGGCGACGAAGGACGGGCTTACCGTCGACAAGGAAGGTTTCGACGAGGCGAACCGCAAGCACCAGGAGCTTTCGCGCACCACGAGTGCCGGTTCGTTCAAAGCGGGGCTTCAGGACAACAGCGAGGTCGTGACGCGCATGCACACGGCGACGCACCTTCTCCATGCAGCGCTTCACAAGGTGCTTGGCCCGACCGCTAACCAGAAGGGCTCTAACATCACAGCCGAGCGCCTTCGTTTCGACTTCACTTGGCCCGAGCCGATGACGGCCGAGCAGAAGGCTGAGGTCGAGAAGCTCGTCAACGAGTGGATCCAGCAGGGCATTTCCGTCTCGAAGAAGATGACGACCGTCGAAGAGGCGAAGGCCGAAGGCGCGATGGCGCTCTTTGGCGCGAAGTACGGCGACCAGGTGTCGCTTTACACGATTGGCGACGTCTCGAAGGAGATCTGCTGCGGGCCCCACGTCGAGAATACGAAGGAGCTCGGCTCGTTCAAGATCGTGAAGGAACAGTCGTCTTCCGCAGGCGTCAGGCGCATCAAGGCCGTGATTGGCAACATGTGAAGCGGTTTTTCTCCAGATGCGGCGTGGCGGCCGTGGCGTTCGCGGCGTTTTTTGGCGCCGAGTCCGCCTTCGCGGCGGCGATGCCGGAGGAGATAGAAAAACAACTTAGCGAGCGGCTTCCCGCCGCGTTTGTGCCGGTTCCTGCATCAGGCGCGGTGAAGATATTTCCGCTCGTTTCTGACAAGCGCAAGTCGCCTGACCGCAAGTACGCGATCACAGTTGACGGAACGCCTTTTGCGATAACGGCAATATGTGATGGCGGCAAGCTTGTCGAGATGTCCGTTCCCGCAGGTCTTCATACGGAAGAGTTCACAAACCGCTGGTTCAAGGTCGAGGACGTCTTCGGCAAGATCAAGTGGAAACTCGAGCCGTATACGCCCGAGGTGCCGTGCCTCGCCTATCTTAGTGGCGGGAAGGGGCCTCTTGAACTTGTGGCGAAGATCCCAGGCGGAACGCCATGCGCGGTTCTCGGCACTGTCGTAGCGGGCAAGGCGACGCAGAAACTCGTCCAGGTTCGCAAGCCGTTAAAGGGCGGCGGGCAGGAGAATTCGTTTATGCTCGTCTTTCTCAAGGAGAACCCGCCGGTGAAGACGCAGGCCGAATACGATGCGCGCGCGAAGCAGATGATGGCTGAACACGCGTTCAGGACAGGGCGCCCGTGGGGAAAGATGTTTCCGTCTGTTCTCGGCAACACAAGCTGCTTCGAGTGCGCGGCGATGGCCGCGGACGCGTCTACCTACATGTTTGACGGCGATCTCGGTTCTGGCGAGCGCTTCGAGAAGGCAGATGAAATCCGTTCCGGCGATGTCGTGTATTTCAAGACGCACTTTATCTTCGTCATCTACCGCAAGGGCTCCCAACTCACGACGATCGAGGGCAACATGAACGAGACGGTCCGCCAGTCGTCGAGCGCCTATACCGTTTCCGGAGGCAAGCTCTTCGCCGGCGGGCAGGAGAAGGAATTTTCGCACGGATTTCACAAGTGGACCCCGCCCAAGTGAAAAAAATGATATAATACTCCGATATTTTGTCGGAGAAACAGCGAAATGAGTGCAGAGGCGGAGAAAAATCTGATTGAAATGGCCGCGCGCATACGTGAAATGCGCGAGATCATCGGGTATTCTGTTGAGCAGATGGCAGAGAAGACGGAAGTCTCCGTCGAGGACTACAAGGCAGTCGAGGCGGGTAAGCTTGACCCGACGTTCAACTTTCTCCACCAGTGCGCGATTACTTTTGGCGTCGACATCAATGCGCTTTTGAAGGGCCATAGCGCCCACCTTTCGGGCTATGAAGTGACGCGAGCGGGTCAGGGCCCCTTGACGGCGCACGAGACGCACATGGACATCCGCAACCAGGCGGCTATGTTCCAGAACCGCCTCGGCACTCCCTACTGGGTCACCTACAAGTACGATCCGGCGCTCTTGGACAAGCCCATCTCCACGACGACCCACGCAGGGCAGGAGTTCGACATCGTCCTCAAGGGCTCGATGAAGATCCGCGTCGGCGAGCACGTCGAGGAACTTCACGAAGGCGATTCGATCTACTACCGCTCCTCCACGCCTCACGGCATGCTCGCGACCGACCCGAACGGTGTCACTTTCCTCGCGATGGTGATGGCGGGCGAAGGCGGCGACACGCATCTCGGCCTCGAGACCGTGCGCCCGCGCCACGAGAAGGTGCCGCTTGTCGTCGACAAGTTCGTCGAGTGCGAGGAGAACGCGTCGGGTCATCTCGAACACGTGAAGTTCAAGAACACCGAGCGTTTCAATTTTGCCTTCGACGTGATCGACGAGATTGCCAACCGCTATCCCGAAAAGCTTGCGCTTCTGCACGTCAGTGACAACTTCGTCGAGCGCCGCTTCACCTTCCGCGAGATCAGCGACATCTCGAACCAGATGGCGAACTACTTTAGTTCAATCGGCATCAGGAAGGGCGACAAGGTTCTCTTCATCCTGAAGCGCCACTGGCAGTATTGGCCGGCGGTTCTCGCGCTCCACAAGGTTGGCGCGATAGTGATTCCCGCCGTGAGCCAGCTCAAGGACCATGACCTCGTCTACCGCTTCAAGGCGGCGGACGTGAAGGCGCTCGTCTGCACCGCCGACGGCGATGTTGCGCACGAGGCCGAGCTTGCCGAGGCGGAGATCGCGAAGGAGAAGCCCGGCTACGCGCTCCTCAAGATGATCGTTAACGGCGACCGCGAGGGATGGAAGAGCTTTGACCGCGAATATGTCGGCTTCTCGCGCGTGTTTGGCCGCGGACCAGACGCTCCTGGCGGCAAGGACCCGATGCTCATGTTCTTCACGAGCGGCACGACCGGCTACCCCAAGATGGCGCTTCACAGCCACCTCTACGGCCTCGGCCACTATGTGACGGCGAAGTACTGGCACCAGGTCGAGCGCGACGGGCTGCACCTCACGATCTCCGAGACGGGCTGGGCCAAGGCGAGCTGGGGCAAGTTCTACGGCCAGTGGATGTGCGAGGGGGCTCTTTTCGTCTACGACTTCGCTCGCTTCCACGCCGAGCAGATCCTCCCGATGTTCGCGAAGTACGGCATCACGACTTTCTGCGCGCCGCCGACGATGTACCGCATGCTCATCAAAGAGGACATCTCGAAGTACGACTTCTCGTCGGTGCATCACGCGACTACTGCCGGCGAGGCGCTGAACCCCGAGGTGTTCACGCAGTTCAAGCGCGCGACAGGCCTTTCCATCTACGAGGGCTTCGGCCAGACCGAGACGACGTGCGCGCTCGGGACGCTCTTCGGCGACGAAATCAAGCCGGGCGCGATGGGCAAGCCAATTCCCGACTATGGCATCGACCTCGTTGACCCAGAGGGACACTCCGTTCCCGCCGGCGAGCATGGCGAGATCGTCGTCAGGACCCCGCGCTCGAATCCGCATCCCGGAATTTTCGTCGGCTACTACAAGGACGAGGAGAAGACGGCCGAGGCGTGGCGTCACGGCTGCTACCACACGGGCGACCTCGCGTGGAAGGACGAGGACGGATATTACCACTACGTCGGTCGCGCGGACGACGTCATAAAGTCGTCTGGCTACCGCATAGGGCCGTTTGAGATCGAGAACGTCATCATGGAGCTCCCCTACGTCGTCGAGTGCGGCGTTTCCGCCGCGCCCGATCCCGTGCGCGGGCAGGTCGTCAAGGCGACGATCAAGCTCGTGAAGGGCAAGGAGGGCACTGAGGAGCTCAAGAAGGAGATTCAGGAGTACGTGAAGACGCACACGGCTCCATACAAGTATCCTCGCATCGTCGTCTTCCGCGACGAGCTTCCCAAGACTGTTTCAGGCAAGATCCAGCGCAACAAGCTGTAAGACAATGGAAAAGAAACGCTACCTCGGCATCGACATCGGCTCGACGACTTTCAAGGCCGTCCTCCTCGGCGAAGACGGCAAGGTGGAGCGCACGGTCTACAAGCGCACCCAACCCATCGACTCGGGCAAGGTCGCCTGTACTGGTCATTGCTCGGGGTGCGGCGCGTGCGGTGGCGGCGCGTCGAAGCGTCTCGCGCTCGAGTTCTTGAAGGTCGCTGGCATTACTTCCTTCAAGGACATCTCGGCAATTGTCGTGACTGGCAGCCAGATCGTCGAGGACACGCGCAAGTTTATCCCGTTTGATTTCCAGGTCAGCGAAGTGACGGCGCATGTGGCGGGCGCGAAGTTCCTTCATCCCGACGTCGACGCGATTATCGACTGCGGCGGCCAGGATTCCAAGTGCATGGTGTACAACCCGACGATGAAGCTCTGGACGAGCATGATGTCGGGCGTTTGCGCCGCTGGCACTGGCAGCTTCCTCGACTCTGTCGCGGCGAAGCTTGGCGTCAAGATCGAGGACGTGGCGGACAAGGTCAACTACGAGTCCGACACCGAATTCAGCTCGGTTTGCGCCGTTCTTTCCGCGACGTCGATCAACAAGTTCAAGAACCGCGTTCCGATCGGCGACTTGCTCGCGGGCGCATGCAAGGCCCAGGCGCGCACGATTCTCAACTCTGTCGGCCAGCTTCTCCTCAACGCTCCCGGACGCAAGATTCTCTTCCAGGGCGGTGTTGCGTTCAACAGCGCCGTTGCGTTCTTCCTCAAGAAGCTCACCGGCAGCGAGATCGTGATTCCGCAGTACCACGAGGTGATGGGCGCTCTCGGTGCGGCGGTGATCGCCCGCCAGCTTCACGATCTCCGCGACGCCGGCAAGCTCGATCTCGCCAAGGTCGAGTATGAGCCGACGCGTGGCAAGTCCGTCTTGCTCAGGATCAAGTCGACGAAGCGCGACTTCTTCTCGTCCGACAAGTCGAAGCCGCTCGTCTGGCGCAATCTTTTCTTCCCGACCGAAATCCTCAACGCGATGGATTGTCGCGTCCGCACTCTCGAGACATATGCCGCGCTCTTCGGTCGCAAGGCCGACAAGGTCAAGGAAGCGCTTGGCAAGGCCGCGCAGAAGGGCTTCGACGGCCAGACGTGCTCGTTCCTCCGCATGCTCGAGGGCATGGAGCTTGAGAAGCCCGACTACATTGTCTCGACGATGCAGCCCTGCCAGCAGGCAGAGCGCGTGTTTGCAGACCTCGCGCGCGAATACAAGATTCCAGATCGCCTCTACTCTCTTCAGACGCCGATCAACGGCCAGAGCCGCGCCGCAATCGAGACGATTGCAGATGGCCTTGCCGAGTCCGTCGCGCTTATGGAGAAGGCGTTTGGCCGCAAGCTCGACCAGGGCCGTCTCGAAGAGGCGTGCGTCCTCTCAAACGAGGCCGCCGAGCTTGCGCGCCAGTGCGCGCACCTCAGGTTTACGTCGCCGCCTCTCGTCCGCGGCAGTGAAGCAATCTACAATGCGATAGTGTTTTCGCAGCTTTGGGGCACGCAAGATCTCGTCGACATCCAGACGGCGTATCGCGACGAGCTCATCCAGAAGAAGCTGTGGGCCGAGAAGCGCTACTCCATCGACGACACGCACCGTCTTCTCTGGCTTCACCTGCCGCCTTTCTACGACACGAAGCACCTCACGTTCCTTGAGACGACGTGCAACGCGCCGATAGTTTTCGAAGAGACGAATTTCGTCGGCTGGGAGCCGCTCGACCCGAAGGATCCCTACCGCTCGCTCGCGAGGAAGCTTCTCCAGTCGGGCTTCCTTGATCCCGCGCAGCGCGTCGAATACGTGAAGAAGGCGATCCCCGTAGGCAAGTTCAACGGCGTCGTCCTCTATACCCACGGCTTCGGTCGCTGCTCGCTCGCGGACCGCGCGTTCTCGAAGCTCCTTCGCGAGACGCTTGACTTGATCGGTTGCCCGCTTCTCGCACTCGAGGGCGACTGCATGGATGCGTCTATCGATCCTTGCTCCACGGTTACAAAGATATCGTCGTTCGTCGAGGCGCTGAACCTCAGCCGCTACGGCAATATTTTCGGCAAGGTTGTGTCTTAATGCGCTTATTCTGCGAGGCGGGGCCGTGTAAAAAAAAATTAAAAATTTTTTAAATGCCCTCTTGACGGCTTCCCCCAAATGGGGTAGAATATGTGGCGTAAACCCTTTTAAGGAGGATTAGATGAAAGCTAAAACAATGCTTGGATTGATTGCGTGCGCGAGTGCGTGCGTGTCTCTCTCCGCTTTTGGCAACGAGACCAACGACTGGTTTGACGTGACTGTCGTAAGTGGTGATATCGTTCCTAACCATTGCTCAACGAACGGTGCTGCTGTCACTATTGAGGACAGTAAGATCAAGCTTGAAGACGCTTCGCTTGGCATTGACAATTTTGCCGCAGCCCCAACAAGCGATAACATTGTGAAGATCTCGGCGACTGCTCTTCTTACTCCGAGCAGCACGAATGACTTTGATGTGAGTGGTTCGCCCAAGGCAGGTTTTGCGGTTGGTATCGACGATCAGGATAAAACCAACTTCTATGGCTATGCTAATGGTGCATGGCACAAGTTGACTGGAGCCAATCCTGGGGATGGCGAGACCTCGTTCTCGATGATTCTCAACTATCGCGACAAGGAGGTCAGCTTCTATGTTGATGATGTCTTGCTTACTAGTGATGATGATCCTTTGACCCTTGCTTCAGATGCGAATAGCCTTGCTTCTATTAGCGCCAGCGGCTCGGGCTCCATCACTTCTGTCACTGGTGCATACGAAGTCGCGGTCGCGGCGTATGGTGATAAGAAGTATGGCTCGATTTCCGAGGCATCAGGCGCTGCAAACGCTGCAAGTGCCGATCCAACAGCGACTGTCCGGGTTGTTAATGAGAATGGCACACTTGAACCTGCTGATGCCGTTGCGGAGAATGGCTTGCGCGAAATTGTATGCAAGGCACTTGGTCTTCCAATGAACGATTCGGCTGCTAACATTGCGGTTGCGCCGGCTGCGACGGATACCGACCAAAACAACATTACGCTTGCCGTTAATGTCGCTGGTGCGCCTGAGGCGTCTGCGGTTAAGTATGAGGTTAAAAAGAATGGGGTTTTTGACCACTACTCCGATTCTGCAGCGGCAGTAACAATTCCGCTTAAAGCTGGAAATTACACTATCACTCCGGTGCTGAAGTAAACTTTTAAAGGAAAACAACAATGAAAAAGACAATTGCAGTTCTCTTTGCGCTCGCTTCTGCGGCCGCAGTTGCCGGGATGAACGATTTGATCGTTTCGTTCTCGACGCCAGGTCCTGACAAGTATGCTGATGGTACTGATGTCAAGGTCGGCGAGTGCTATTCGCTCGTCTACACCAAGGCGGATGGTTCGCAGGAGATTGTCCTTAACTATCAGACGAAGCTTGCAGGCAAGTGCTCTTCGGTCGTCTATATGGTCGATGAAGTAACAGCCGCGAAGTATTCTGGTGGAACTTGGGGCGTCTATCTTCTTGACACCCGTGATTTCGACAACGGCGGCACCCCGGCGGGACTTGATGCAAATGGCCAGCCAAAGATTCAGCCCTGGGTCAAGGCCGAGGTTGTCTCCTCTGTCTCAAATTCTGGCAATTTCGGGTCAGCGAATGCCGACAAGGCGGTTTCGGCAGGTTCCTACGACCTCGCCGCTGCTGATGTTCCGCAGCCCACGGTCACCGGCATCAAGATCGTCGGTGCGAATGTCGTCGTCACCGTTGCCAATACGCGTCCGTTCGTCGGCTACACGCTCGTTTCTGGCAGTGGTGCTACGGAGTTTTCTGCTCCCGCCAGCACTGGTGTCAACGGCGATTCTGCCGGAGAGATTGAACTTGTGGCACCCAAGAAAGATGGCGCTCAGTTCTTCAAGGTTTCAACAGTCAAGTAAGATTGGGAGGCACTTAAAATGAAAAAGCTACTCTCCGTTTCGATTGCCGCGCTCGCTTTCGCAGCAGTGGCAGATCCTGTGGCGTATTCTCCAATCACGGTTGGCGTGACAGAGATTGCCACTACGACAACTCAGAAAAATTACATAATTCCTGTCCCATATCAGACCATTGGTTCTACCGCGCCGGTATCGGTTCACGATCTTGTCAAAGCGGCGAATCTTCCAGATGGGACGAAGTTGTATCATTACAACGGCGCTTCTTACCAAGTTTGGGAAGTCTCTGGGGGAACTTGGGCTGCACCAGATGTTGCGGCAACTGAAAAAATAGCAGGCACAAGTGTTTCTGCTGGTTCTACGGAGGTTACAATTGCTGTTGGTAGCGCACTTTGGGTTGTTTTTGGAAGCAATCCTGCGGCCTCTCAGAAGATATATGTCTATGGCTCGCCTGTCGCAACCAAGACTACCACGATAAGCGAAACTGGTAAGACCTATCTTCTTTCCAACCCGACGGATACCGAGATTTCCGATCTGGCTGCGAAATTGTCGACAATAGTTGCAAAGGGCGATAAGATCCTTCCTATTGGTGATTCGTTCGCTGGCTATTATACGTATAACGGAACTGCTTGGAAGAAGGTTGCGGGTACAACTATTACTACCGAAAATCCTCCTGCGTTGGGGGCGTATGCTGGCTTTTGGTATGTCAAAAAGGCCGCTGGGACGGGGACTACTATTACATGGTAAGCCGCCGAGAAAGACGTGATATAACCTAAAAAGAAAATACTACAATGAAAAAAATAATATTTCTTCTCGCTTTCGCGTCAGTTCTCGCGGTGAAAGCTGACTACATATATTGGATGGTCGATTCCAATCCAATTAGTGTGAATGATTGGGATGGAACCCCAGTCAGCTCTACTTGGACTGCGGCTAATTTGTATTACAATGATACACTCATTGGTACTTTAGATTCGACTACTTGGCAGGGTTTTTATGACACTGAGGCGTATGCATACTCATCCTTCGATTCTACAGGTTCTGGCACTTTCATGCTTGAACTTATAGGCGAAAAGTATGGCAAGATATCTGGTCTTGAGGCCAATCTTGGGCAGTATATATTCAGCAGCCCGATGTCTGTCTTGCCAGCGACTGCATTTGGTCAGGGGGCGACTTTCGTAGTCCCAGAACCGACGAGTGGGCTTCTCTTCCTCGTGGGCGGAATGCTTCTTGGGTTGAAGCGCCGTCGCCAGAAGGTCTGAGCAACGGTTGCTAAAGAAAAGCAAAGTGCAAGATGCCGCAATGGTGTCTTGCGCTTTTCTTTTTATCTTACGTCATTGACGAGAGTGGCGAAATATGGGATAATACCGCTATACATTAAAAGTGATGACTATGGATAAGACATTATTTGACGGCGACAGGCTGCGGAAGCGGGATGTGTTTCTCGCATTCTTGGCTGGTATCGGCTTCACGCTTGTGTACTTGATTTTCTCCCCGCGCGGACTTGATCCTTCGCTCTGGAACGAAATGAGTGTTGCCGCCCGAATCCGGCCGCCTACGACTATCTTCCATGGCACTTGGCGGCTCCTCGCTATTGGCGTGCTTTCTTTCTGTGGACCTGAATATGTGACGGCAGTCTTGCGAATAATAGGTTCGCTAATCGGCGGATTGTCGATGTTCTTCGTGTATCTGATCCTGAGGCAGATTGTCGCATCCCTTGCGCGAGTGAAGGATTTCACGCATTGGAGTTGGATAGCCCCGCTATTCACGATGATTGCGACTGTGTGCTTCGGCGCTGGCGATGCCATGTTCCGCATCATATCTCCAGTCTCTCCCGGCGCGCTTCAGTTTGTGGGGCTGATATTCTCGCTACATCTCTTCTTGCGGTTCCTGAAGTCTGGCGGCACGTGGCGAATCCTGCTTTCGATGGGTTTTGCCGGTGCTGTCACAGCAGAGACGCCCGTTGGATTTCTTCTCCCTCTCGTCTACTATATTGCTCAACGACTCGCGCTCGCCGCACTCCTCAACGAAAAGCAGCAAGTCGATGCCGATCCTGGACATCTTGGCTTTATGCCGCGCTGGCGTATGTTCTTCTCGTTTGTGGCTGGGCTTTTGCTTTTTGCCGTGTTGAACATTGTAGTCTTCGTGGCGTTTGGCGGGCTTGATGCGTATGGATGGAACGGATTTGACCTCGCCTTCCGCTATACTGTGAGTTACTACGATGTTATCGCAACTGCCGCGTCGCCAATTGGCTGGGTGCTTGCCGTTACGTTCTCTCTCCTCCCGCTCGTTGTCTCGCTCGTCCTATTCCCGATGCTCTGCCGTGACACTGAGCCAATACGCTTTCGCCTCGGGCTCTTGCTTTTCTTTGCTGGCGTCCTTGCGCTCGTCCAATGTGGGATTCTACCCTACACCCGCCTTTGGTCTTTCTCGTCTGGAGCTGTCGAGATAAACTCAGACTTCCTCGAATGCGCATTCATGCTGATGACGGCTATTACGCTTGCGCTTGCCTCGTCGTGCTTTGCGCTCGGTTGTCAGGAGATTTTCTTCTTTGACGAGGATGACGGCGTATTCAAGCCTGTCGAATCGCGTGGAATCGCCATGCGCAATCTCGTGCAGGTAGTCGTAATCGCATGCATTCTGCCCACCGTGTTTCGTCTGTATCGCCCTGTAGAGACGGAATTGAGGTCCGTCGTTCATGATGCTGTCGCCGAGACTGTGCGCGAGTGCGGTGATGCGAAGTTCCTGTTCACCGATGGGCGACTCGACCCCGGCATTGAACTTCTCGCCGCATTGATGGGCTCGCAGGTAAAGCCGCTCAATATGATGGGCGGTCCTTCGGCGTATGAGAAATTCATTCGAACGAGGAACTTCGAGGAGGGGACGCCCGACCGTTCGTCTGTGGAGGTCGGAGTGCCCGTTCTTTTACGAGTCTGGGCAGGCGAAAAGACGAACGGCATGGACAATGCCGCGATTCAGCTCGGCTTTGAATTCTGGAAAAGGGCGAGGAAGCCGCTTCCGAAGTGTTCCGGATTCGTTGCTCGCGAGAAGGGTCTTTCCGATGCTGAGGCCGAGCGCGGCATATCTGTCGCGAATGCCATTGCTGCGAGGATCATTAGGATCGCGAAGGAGAATCCCCATGTAGCCGTTTCGCCTGCGCTGCGAAGCGCAGTCTCGGCGGTGTCGTGGCGCATTTCGCGCTTTGCCCGCATGAGAGACGACGAGCAGCTTGCGAACGATCTTGACGAGTGGAACGACGCCGTCAAACACATGATGCGGCTCATTGACTATGAGCGTATGCGTACGTTTATGCAAATGACACCTTACGAGGGGCTTCGGCTTTCGCTTCGCCGCGCCGACTTCATCGAGGCGCGCAAGTACGGCGCAACGGTCTTGCAGATTGACCCAGAGGATCCCGAGGCGAACTTCGGCACAGGCATGGCGTTTCTCATGGAAGAGAAGTTCAAAGATGCGGAGTTCTATCTTGAGCGTACGCTTATAAAGCGTCCTGACGAGCCTGCAGTCCTCAATAACCTCTCCATAATCTATCGCAAGACGAACCGTCTTGAAAAGGCGCTTGAGTACGTTAAGAAGGCGCATGAGATTGCGCCGAACAACGAAGAGATAATCCGCACCTTGAAGGACACCGAACGCGCGATTGCGAAGCGCGACGAGACGCTCAAGTCGGCTTTCAGGCGATGAAGGCGCTTGTCCAGCGCGTTGCCGACGCGAGTGTCACGATTGACGGCGAAATTGTCGCCGAAATCGGAAGGGGCTATCTTGTTCTCTTTGGCGTGACGCATGGCGACACCGAGGCGATGGCTGACAAGCTTGCGTCTCGCGTCGTCAAGCTGAGGATCTTCGAGGACGAGAACGGCAAGACGAACAAGTCCATCGAGGACGTCGCAGGTTCCGTCATCGTCGTTTCGCAGTTCACTCTCTACGCCGATACCGACCACGGTAACCGCCCAGGCTTTTCCGCCGCCGCGCGGCCCGACCTCGCGATTCCGCTCTACGAGCGCTTTGTTGCCGACCTTCGCGCGGCGCTTGGCCCCGAACGCGTCGGCACCGGACGTTTCGGCGCCGACATGAAAGTCCGCCTCCTCAACGACGGCCCGTTTACGGTCGAACTGCAGGAGCGGGCCTCTTTGCCGCAATAGCGACCGCTGTTTGTGGTATAGAGTCGCGAAAATGTGGTATAATATCCGCTGTCGTCATGCGTGACGGCAAATTCCATGATAAACTCTACGGAAGAAAGCAAAAAATGAACTACAAATACAATTGCCTCAATCCGATTGCGGATTGCGGGCTAAACAACCTGGGCGAAAACTACGCCCGTACCGAGAAGTTCGAAGAGGCCGACGCCGTCTTCGTGAGAAGCGCCAAGATGGACGAGCTCGTCCCTGGCCCTAATCTCCTCGCCGTCGCGCGCGCAGGCGCGGGCGTCAACAACATCCCGCACGCCGAATACGCCAAGAAGGGCATCGTCGTGTTCAACACGCCGGGCGCGAACGCCAACGGCGTAAAGGAACTCGTGATTGCCGCGATGCTCCTCGCGAGCCGCGATATCGTTGGCGGCATCGAATGGGTCAAGGAGAATGCCGCCGATCCCGCGATCGGCAAGGCCGCGGAGAAGGCGAAGAAGGCGTTTGCCGGAACCGAGATCCAGGGCAAGAAGCTCGGCGTCATCGGCCTTGGCGCAATCGGCCAGAAGGTCGCGAATGCTGCGGTTGAGCTCGGCATGGAAGTCTTCGGCTACGATCCCTACCTTTCAGTCGACGCCGCGTGGCAGCTTGACCACGCCGTCAGGCACTGCAAGAATGTCGAGGCGATCTACCGCGCTTGCGACTTCATCACCATCCACGTCCCCGCGCTCGATTCGACGAAGGGCATGATCAATGCCGACGCGCTCGCCATGATGAAGCGCGGCGTCATAATCATCAACGCCGCGCGCGACGCGCTCGTCAACGAGAAGGATATGCTTGCCGCGATAGAGTCCGGCAAGGTCCGCAAGTACGTCTCCGACTTCCCGAACGCGACGACCGCCGGGCAGAAGGGCTGCATCGTGATCCCCCATCTCGGCGCCTCCACCGAGGAGTCCGAGGACAACTGCGCCGTCATGGCCGTCAAGGAGATGCGCGACTTCCTCGAAAACGGAAACATCGTCAACTCCGTCAACTACCCGGCGTGTTCGCTCGGCATTCCCACTAGGGCCGGACGTGTGGCGATCTGCCATAAGAACGAGGCGAACATGATTGGTACGTTTACCTCGATCCTCGGCAATGCCAAGGTCAACATCGACTCCATCGCCAACAAGAGCCGTGGCGACTTCGCCTACACGCTCATCGACACCGACTCCGCGATTCCGGCCGACGTCGTCAAGGCGCTTGAGGCGAGCGATGCTGTCATTCGCGTCAGGATCGTGAAGTAATATCAGACCATGGGCTACGCGAAGAGAAAGACGTCTGGAGCCGGCGCAGAAAACGCGCTGGAGAAGGCGTCTTCCTCTCGCGCGGTCCAGTCCTCCAAGTCGTCGCAGTCGATTTGGAACCTCCAGCTCGGCGGTTCGAAGCAGAAGACGGCGATGAAGTCTGTCGAAGTCCTTCTCTTCACTTCTGAGCTCGCCGACCTGATCGAAGCCGGCATGACGCTTGGGCAGGCGCTTCAGGCGCTCGCCAACCAGGGCGAGGAGGATTCGGCCCAGCGCTATGTCTGTCAGGACCTCTGCGACCGCATCGTCCGCGGCGAGACGTTTTCCGATGCGTGCGCGCACCACCCGAAGACTTTCCAGCCGCTCTACTCGAGCATGATCCGCGCCGGCGAGGCGTCGGGTGCGCTCGTCGAGGTGCTGCGCCGCCTTGCCGACCACTACGAGCGCTACGACAACATGCGCGGCAAGATCAAGAGCGCGATGTCGTACCCTGTGATCGTGATGTGCTTCGGCGTTTTTGCGGTCATAGGCGCGCTTGTGTGGATCATCCCGAAGTTCAAGAAGGTGTTCGACTCGATGGGCGCGGCATTGCCTCTCCCGACCCGCATGCTCATCGGGCTTTCCGAGTTCCTGATCCACTATGGCTGGACGCTCGCCATCGCGGCGGTCGTGTTCTTCATCTGGTTCAGGAAGTGGAAGGACACTCCCGCCGGCCGCCGCAAGATCGACGGCTGGAAGCTCAAGGCGCCGCTCGTCAAGGGCATAGTCGCGGCTGGCGCGTATTCGTCTCTCGCCTACACCCTCAAGACTCTTCTCACAAACGGCGTGAACGTCCTTCAGGCGCTGAAGATTTCAGAGGAGACGTGCAACAACGCCGTGATCGCCGAGGCTCTTGCGACGGCTCGCCGCCGCGTCACCGACGGCACTTCGATTTCCGGGCCTCTCGCGTCGTCGGGAGTGTTCCCGCGCATGATGACCGACATGCTCGCCGTAGGAGAGCAGGCGGGCGACATGCCGGCTTCGCTCGAGCACATAGGCAAGCGCTACCAGAAGGACATGGATCGCAACATCACGTCCTTCACTAACGCTCTCGAGCCGATCCTGATCGTGATGATCGCCGGCGCCGTCGGCTTTGTCGCCATCGCGATTCTGATGGCGGTATTCCAGGTCTCCTCGTCGCTCGGATGAAACGCATGGAGCGCACCATCGAGGACATCGGCGCGAAGATGGACGCCCTCGGGGTGTGGGAGGCGGTCGCGCCGTACAACTGGGCCGTATGCCCGAAGGGGACGGTGTTTCCTTATTTCTGCTGCGTGATGAAGGGCGACGGCAATCCGGTCAACGTGCGCTTCATGATGGTCGAGGGCTGGCAGAGCTTCCACGATTTCGTCAGGACACGCATCGACACCAATTTTGGCTTCTACTCGACCCCGATGGAGATTCCACATTTCGAGCTTGTTTTCGTCTCGGGCGGAGAGGTGCGGCTTTTCAGGCATGACCCGTGCTTCATGCCGCGCCTTGCGACCGACGCTGAACGCGCGTTCTGCTCGAAGATACTCTGGGAGTCGTTCGGCGTGATGATGCGCATAGAGGCCGATTCGGAACTCCCCATGAAGTTTGCCGCTGAAAAGGCGATGTTTGCGCGCGTAGAGGGCGAAGGCGGCGAGTGGTTTGACAAGGCGCTTTCGATTCCAGACCCTCGACCGTATGTCGAGAGCATCACTTTTTCCAAGGCCGATCTCGCGAAGGCGAAGGACCTTCCCTTCGCCGCAGAGGAGAAGGTCGTCGTGGAATTCTCGCTTGTCGTAGGTCTTTCCACGAAAGAGCCGCGCCCGCGCTGCGTCTATCGCCTGTCCGCGCACGATGCCGCGACAGGCGAGCCGTTTGTCGCCGACGCTGTCTCTCCAGTTCCCGACGGCGGGCTTCGCGCCATGTGGGAGGGCGTGGCGCCGCGTCTCTTGAAGCACTTTCTCGCGCGCGGGCGCATACCGGGCGAGATAATGGTTTGTTCGCAGCGGCTCTTCAGGATGCTGCGCCCGCTTTGCCTCGACCTTCCGCTGAAGCTTTCGCTTCACGACAAGTTGCCAGGAGTGAACTCCAATGCTTGAGACTATCGCATCGCACCTTGATTCAATCGCCGCCCTCGCGCCGACATGGGGGCTCGTGTTCGTGTTCGTCTTCATGGCGATTGAGTCGAGCTTCATTCCGTTTCCTAGCGAAGTCGTGATGGTTCCCGCTGGCTTTCTCGCGGCGCGTGGCGAGCTCGGGCTTCCTCCGGTGGTCGCGCTTGCCGCCGCGGTCGCGGTAGGCGTTGTCGGCTCGCTTGCTGGCGCGTTTGCAAACTACTATCTCGCTCACTGGCTCGGTAGGCCGTTCCTCGAGAAGTACGGAAAATACTTCTTCGTAAAGCCGGAACCTCTCTCTCGCGCCTGCGAGGTGTTCAACAAGTACGGCGCGGCGACGACGTTCGTGTGCCGCCTCGTTCCAGTCATACGCCAGCTGATCTCTATCCCGGCCGGTATATCGCGTATGCCCATTTTCTCTTTCACGTTCTTCACTGGGCTTGGCGCCGGAATATGGACGGCGATTCTGGCGGCAATCGGCTTTGGCATTGGTCGCTCTACAGCGGACATCACGTATCTCGAGCTTTGCGAGAAGGGCAAGGACATGGCTTCCGCACATCTCCCGCTCGTGATAGGCGGGGCGGTTTTGCTCGTTGCGCTTTACTTCATCGCCTCGAAACTCGTCATGGGGAAGGGGGCTCGTAAATGACAAGACGACATCTCAAGCCGATTCTCCTTCGTGCTGCAGTCTTTTCGGCGCTGGTTCTGCTTGTCGCCTTCTCAACGGCGGTGGTGATTGTCCGGCGCAACGCGGCGACACCGATCGACACGCGTCAGATTCTGTCTATCACGCGCGACGGGCGCACCGTGACATTTGTGGAGTGTCCAGAATGCGAGAAGAGCATGCGTATCGCTTCCGACGGGATGTCCGCGACTATCAACCTCTGTCGTCTCAGGGATGGCAATCCGGACGCGAAGGAGTTTGCGAGGCGTCGCGACGCGGCGGTTGAACAGGCGTTTCTGCTTATGGCCGGAAAGGGCGGAGATGCATCTCGATCCAAAGAACCGGACAAAGGGGAGGAGAAGTGACATGTTGCTAGAAGTCGAACATCTGCGGGTTGCGTTTCGCATGGAGGGGAAGCTCTCGGTTCCGGTGCGAGACGTATCGTTCACCGTTCCGGAGAACGGGCGCGTCGCGCTCGTCGGCGAATCTGGCTGCGGCAAGTCTTTGACTTCGCTCGCCGTCGGTGGGCTCGTTGACCGCGCAGAGATCACGGGAAAGATCTCTGGCTCGCCGCACATCGCCTACATCTTCCAGAATCCGATGCAGTCGCTCAATCCCGTGATGCGCGTCGGCAAGCAGATTGCCGAGGGCCTTCGCGCGTCGAGAAAGGCGACGGCTCCTACTGGCAAGGCTGAAGAGGAGCGCGTCGCCTCGCTTCTCGAATCTGTCGGGCTTCCGCGCGCGACAATTCGAAAGTTCCCGTGCGAACTCTCCGGCGGGCAACAGCAGCGCGTGATGATCGCGATGGCGCTTGCGCAGGATCCTGATCTTCTCATTGCCGACGAGCCAACGACTGCGCTTGACGTGACGACGCAGAAGGAAGTGCTCGACCTCGTGAATCGCGTCGCAGACGAACACAAGACCGCAGTCCTTCTCATCACGCACAATCTTGGGCTTGTCGCGC
>Ga0310695_10006862_pt1 | contig 18518 bp, 13 predicted proteins | sample RumenRJG_04DNA_FD_203882 | JGI IMG/M metagenome (GOLD analysis project Ga0310695, IMG submission 203882) | Bovine rumen microbial communities from Lethbridge, Alberta, Canada - RJG_04 (v2) (version 2) | ecosystem: Host-associated > Mammals > Digestive system > Stomach > Rumen | place: Canada...
AAGTTGCAGGTTGCCAGCATCTGGAAGCGGGCATCCACATTCCCCACATCCTGCGACTGCCACTGTGCGTTACCTTCCATGTTGGACTGGCCGAAACAAATGTAGATGTGGAAATTCGGATCTACTTCGGCTTTCACTTTGAGGGATGATGAGAGCATGAGAACTCCCATTATCACCCAAGCCATTTTCTTCATACTGTGTCTGTTTAATATTGGTTAGTTTGAATTTGGGTGTAAAGGTACTGAAGATAATTAGAATATCCTTTTTTTTAAATCCCTAATACTTTTCCTTTTGTTACAAAGTGGTTCGGCCATACCATCAAGGCGCTTCAACCCCTAGCGGAACAGCTGTTGGGCGAAGTCGTGGAGCGATTTGCGCCACACCTGCCACTCGTGGTCGCCAGGAAACGAGTTGAAGGTGATGGACAACCCTTTCTGACGCATATCGGCGACTGCTTTCTGGGTGGAAGACAGGCGGGGGTCGTCGGTGCCGACGGAGATATAGAAGAGCGCCAGGGCCTGGTTGAATTTCTCGTGTTGGGAGATAAGACCTGGCATGGCCGCCTCGGCATCAAACGCCTTGGTCTCGCGGATGCCGCCAAACACACCCGTACTGAATATGCCGATGTGGCTGAAGAGTTCGGTATGCTGCAACCCCACGAAGAAGGATTGCCCCCCTCCCATAGAAAGGCCTGCGAGCGCGCGGCTTTTCCTGTCGGTGATGGTTCTGAAACTATTGTCAACGAAGGGCACGATCTCTTCGGTGAGTTCTTTCTCAAAGCCCCTCATGCCCTCTATGGAGTATCCGAAACCAGCTCCAGACACGGTGATATTGCCGTTTGACATGACGACAATCATCTCATTTGCCTTGCCCTCGGCAATCAGATTGTCGAGGATGTGGTTGGTCTTGCCCTGGAATGTCCATCCCGACTCGTCCTCGCCGCCACCATGCTGCAGGTAGAGCACCGGATATCGCCGGTTGCCTTCCGCATAACTGGCTGGTGTGTACACATACATCGTGGCGTATGCCTTCCGCACCTTAGAGTAATAGGTGACGATGCTCACCTTGCCATGCGGCACATCCTTGACGTTGTAGAAGTCGCAACCCTCTTCAGGAATGTCGATGGCGCTGGTCATCCTGCCACAACCGAAGTAACTCTTGCTGGCAGGATCGGAGAAATCGATGCCGCCAATGGTGAACCAGTAATAGTGGAAACCGGGCACCAATGGCTTGGTGTGCGCCATCCAGAAGCCATCTTGCTGTCGCTCGAAGCGGCAAGAGGGGTCGAGCGAGACTTTCATCTGGCTCAAATCGTCGTTGGAACGGATTCTGAACTCCACGCTGTTGTCGGACAAGACATGGGGGTAACCATTGGCGTTGATGTTGGTCGGAGGAATGATGAAATCCTGTGCAGATGCTGTGAGCCAACCGCAAGTCACACCCAACAGTAGTAATATCTTTCGTATGCTCATGGGTATCGGTTTTTATTTGGGATGATGGTCATTTTTGCTTGCTGTATTTTTTCACGCGGTCGTCGTTGATGACACCGCTCCAGTTCATTCCAAAAGCGAAGTCATAGGAATGGCCGTCGGCATCGAGGTAGCAGCGCATGTCGTGAGGCACATCCTCCAGCTGCTCCTCCACGGTAGCCATATCGGCAGGCATCTGCATGGGCAGCAGCGCCGAGGGCTCGCTTTTGCCGCTGATGATATCGAGCAATGCCTGGTGCTGCACATTGAACGAGATGAGCAGGGCGTCGGCAAAAGGTTCGATTTCGGCGAGCACGATGGGGCGTCCGGTCTCCACGATGACGATGACGGGTTTGTCGCCCATCTTTTTCTTCGCGTCGGTCACCATCACCATGTCGTCGCGGTTATAGGCGGTGATGGTCTTGTCCTTGAAACTGCGGTTGGTGGTCTTCTCCATCGGGTCGCCACCGGCAATGCTGACGGCACGGGCAGTGGAAGCCGTGTAATCGTCGTATTGCAGACTGAAGGGCATATACCCGTTGCCACCTTTCTTCACGTCGGCGGTGCTGTAGCCGACACCTGTGCTGGGTTCCTCGATGAGGCAAATGGCAAAATCGGCCTTTTCGGGCTGGTCGACTACCTCGAAATATTTGCCCACCAAGGCGGTGTCGATGGGCTCCACGGTCTTCTCTTCAGAGATGCCTCCCCACATGCCTGGGATGGCAGGGAAATGGCGTTTGGGCACCCACACCTTTTTCTTGTCCTTTATGGGCAAAGTGCTGTTGGCGTGGTTCTTGAGCATCACGACCGACTTGAGTTGTGCCTCGTAGCCCTCCTTCATGAACTCTGGCTTGCCTACGATGCGCTCGGTCTCGGCAGGATCTAGATAGGGATTCTCGAACAGGCCCACACGGAACATGTTGAGCAGCAGGCGGCGGGCACTCTGCTCAAACCGCTCGCGTGCACGCTGCTCGCCATACTCCTTGCACCACATCTGGTAGGCCTCGAGCACGGGACCAATCTCGTTGTTGCCGCCAAACTGGTCGACGCCAGCCTGCAGAATCTTATAATGCCGCTCTACCTCGGACAGATGCTCCACACCCCATGGCTTTCCACCTATCGGACTGTCGAGCACCTTCATGTCCTTGGTGATGCCCCAGTCGGTGCATACCACACCCTCGAAATTGGCGTCACCTCTGAGTTGCTTCTCGATCATCCATTTGCTGAAACTACCACCCACATTCTCGCCCGATGGGTCCTGATTCCAAAGGATGCTGTAGATGGGCATCACGGCCGAGGCCATCTGCGTACCACCCTCGAGTCGGAAAGCACCCTCGGTGAACGGACGCTTGTGCATGGCGAGGTTCTTTCCCGGATAGACCGCATACTTGCCAGAGGCGAAGTGGGAGTCGCGGCCGCCCTCTTGCGCACCATAGCCATACCAGTGCTTCACCATGGCGTTGACACTCTTCGTGCCCCACCCTTTCGTCTCGGGAGTGGTCTGGAACCCATCGCAATAGGCCCGGGCCATATCGGTGGAGAGTAGCGGGTCTTCGCCGAAAGTGCCGTTGAAGCGGAACCAGCGGGGTTCGGTGGCGATATCGACCTGTGGCGACAAGGCAGTGGCGATGCCGAGAGCACGGTATTCGGTGGCTGCTATCTCGCCGAAACGGCGCATGAGCTGCGGGGCGAAGGTGGCGGCCAGACCAAGCGACGTGGGCCATTGAGAAATCTGCCCTCCCGCGCCGGCATTGAACTCTGTGGTAGCCTTGGCCTCATGCCGAGGGTCGGAACTGGTGTTGGCGGGAATGCCATGGTCGAGGCCCTCGACGAACGACTGCATGTTGTTGTTCCACTGGGCAGCCACGGCCGGACTCTCGACTCCTGTCACCAGCACAGCGCGCAGATGGTCGTCGCGGAGGAATTTCTTCTGGTCGTCGGACAAGTCGGACGCCTTTGCCCCACTCTCCTCAAACGACTTTCCCCCATAAAGAGAGGCGCCGAACCCCATCCGCTGCACCATAGGCACCGACTGATGGCTGCTGTAGAGCATCAGTCCGGCAATCTCCTCTATGGAGAGTTTGGAAGCCAGGTCGGCAGAGCGCTCCTGCGGACTGACGCGCCAGTCTTCATAGGCATCGAGGGAGTCGTTGCGGTTGAGGTCCTTGAAGGCATAGCCATCGACGGTCAGGATCTTGACCCCTGAAGAGGGCGAGTAACCCAATGTGGGACCACCTTTCTGGATGACGGTCATGAACGTGTCGGTGAGTTGCTCTGTGAATTTCGTGCCGTCGCATGCCGTCAATGCCATGAGCATGGCACCTGCGACAACGGCCACATGTAAATGTTGTTTGGTCATCATCATTGTTTCTCCTGGTATAACTTGAGGTGTAATTTTATCAAATGTAATCGGTTGGGATACGCCTGTATTCCGTCGGCTAATGCTTTTCCAACCACTCGAGGCGGCGCTGGTCGGGAAGGTGCTTGATCTGGAAATGCTCGAACTTGGCCTTGAAGCCCTCGCCATCTGGGCAGGCAGCCATCATACCCACCATGACGGGGGTGTTGTCCTCCATCCAACAGTTGCGCATCATGGTATACTCCTTGTCGTCGAAGGAGTAGAAAATCTCTATGGCATCAAGGCGCCGTAGGGCCTTGATCCAGACAAAAGGCACGGGCTTGTCGAGCTTGATCACACTCCAGTCGCTGGTGTGATGGGTGACCACAGCACTGAGATTATACTTGCCATCCACATACTCAATGCCCGCCTTCACATAGTTCTCTTTGTCAATACGAATCATCAGGCCAGCTTGGTCGAAACGGGTCACATAATCGCCCGAGATCTTCACTTTCACCTCGAACTCGCCCCCTCGGGTGGTGTAGAGCACAGGACCGTCGTCGACGGTGAACCCATAGTGAGAGATACGCCAGAAGTCGCTGTGGGGCGTGACATCCATGATGAGCGTACCATCCTTGATTTCCCAACTCTCTGGTTCGTTGAACCACTGCATTCTCTCTAATGATTGTGCCATACTCGTTGCGGTTAGCAGCACTGCTGCAATTGTGATAAAAAGTTTTTTCATTTTATGATTTTAGGATATAAGGTCCGTGCGTGTGGGCACAAAGTTAAGTATTATTTTGGAATTCATCAATATTTTTGGAACAAAACTGCTCAGCATAAAACCTAAGCCTTTATTTGCGGATATGAAAATGATTTCATATCTTTGCAAATGGCATGAAGCCGTGCTTTGACTGCTCGTCCACCTATGGTGATTCGAGATTAAAGCAATAGTTTAACCAGATTCATTCAATCAACCGAAAAACAATATGGAAGGACAAGGAAATCCTTTGGTAAAAAAAGACAATTCCCTTGCTGGGCAAAACAGGAATGTTGCTATACAAGATGGCTCTTCCACGGAAAAGAAAAAACAGGCCAGTGGAAGGAAAGGACCGAGCAAGGAACATTTCACCTACGACTATCAAGTGAGGATGTACCCCGACGGCAAATACCATTGGCTGTACGACTTGCATATGCTCAAGAATCCCGCCGTGTTTTTTGAGGTGATCAGACTATTCGCCATTACGATAGGTATTTTTGGTATTTTATTGTTCTTTATCTTTTCGTGCGCGGATGGTGTCAGCCTTGACTCGACGGTCACTATCCTGAAAATAGTGGGCCTTATGGCAGCCATCTTTTTGGGGCTGTGCCTCATCGGGTATCCACTGTATGCCGCCCTGCTGGGATGGAAATACACCGTACATTTTACCATGGACGAGAAAGGCTTGGTGCACCAACAGACCAAAAGGCCTGAAGACTTGGCACAAAAGATTGGTTGCCTGATGGTTCTGGTCGGTTTGTTGGCGCGAAGGCCTGGCGTCGCGGGTGCAGGAATGCTAGCCGCGAACCGGACAGCGATGAGCACTGAATTCGGTGCCGTGCGTAAGGTGAAAGCCGTGAGGTGGATGCATCTCATCAGGGTGAACGAAACGTTATCCAGGAATCAGGTGTATGTGGACGATGCCGATTTTGATTTCGTATACAATTTCATCTGCAGGCATTGCCAGAACGCCAAGTTCAAGTAGCTGAAAATGAAAATGTTATTGAGTATGATTACAGGAATAATGCTGTCGCTGTTTGGCCTGCCGGCTGATGCCCAAGACAAGCAGACGACGTTCACTTATGGAGCGCACACCTATACGATGGCCGGCACACTCAATGCCGAGGCATACGATGCCAAGGCCACCGGCATCGTGACATTCACGCATATCCCTTCCGACTATGCTGAGTTTGAGGCTGTCTACACCCAATTCCTGGGCAAGACACCCCATGGCGCCGCTGCCATGATGCCCATGGCCATGGAACTGTATCGGCGCGACCGGAATATGGGGCTGAAATGTCTGAAACTGCTGTGCTATCCCACGAATGTCAACCCCGTCACGTCTATCCTCAACACCAAATACGGACCGTCCAGGTTCGCACCGTCCGACGATCCCTACTTGCAGCCCTATTTGCCGGCAGCCGTGCTCAAGGGCGCCACTCCCGACAATGGCTATACCCCACAACGGCCTTACACTGTGGAGATGAAAGCCAGCGTCAACAAGCATCAGGATTTGCAGTTTGCCGGCAGTGGCCGCGTGGTCTATCTCTATGTCATGGGCAAGGGATGGGACACCGAACAGCGGCAGGTGGAGGTCATCAAGCAGCCAGGCAGTGCGCTTCATCAGGTGTTCAACTGTCCCTCGCTCTACACCCAGTGCAAGACAATCAGGGGGCAGTGGAAAGGGCTTGAGTAACCTAAAACGATAAACAGACATAACTATTATCATCTTTGAAATGAACGAGAAGTTTCCTTATGGCCATGATGTGAATGCCTATATCGACAAGGCTTTCGAGCAAATGAAAGAACTTTATCCATGGGCTAAAAAAGAGATGCTCAGGAAGAATTGGTCATACGCCATCGAAGAAGTGGATGGGGATTATCAATTTGTCACTTATTTCAAGTGGAATGATGGCGAGATAGAGCGTAACGTGTTGAACTGCAACGGCGAAGAGTTCATCAAGACCTTCATTGGTCACCATCAGTACACGATAGAGGATGAGAATCCCGTAACAGCAACCTTCGACGTGCCATCCTCATGTGGTGTCAGTAGAGACTGGTATCTGGAAACCTATCGGTTTCAAAAGCATCAATTAGGAGGCTATTCGGCTTTTGTGCAAGCTGGCAACCGCTCGGCAGGTGGGTCGAGGACTTTTTTCATTCCGCCCGCATATTTCAAGTTGCCATGGGAGGAGTTCTTGGACAAATATCTTGAGTTGGTTCCCCCTGGTCCCTTCTACGTGAGCAGGGCCGACATCGAAAGGGCCAAAGGACTGAAAGAATTCCTAGGCTTCTGAGAAAGACGCCAAGGACGCCAAGGACGCCAAGGACGCTAAGGACCTTAAGGACCTTAAGGCCCCTAATAATCTTAAGGACTTTTCAGAATGCCCATTTTTTAGGGAAAATAATTGTTTGGAAAGCGAATTCTTAGTAAATTTGCAGTGTGAACGCGCCAGCCGCCCTACTTCGTAGGGCAGTCGGGTGGCGATTGGTAATAACGTAAATTGTAAGACATCAGAAAATTACGTCGTATCATCAGTGCAGTATTGTGGTTTTTTGCATTCACCATCCTACTGCTTTATATCATGTTACACTTGCCTGCCGTACAGTCATTCTTCGGCAAGCAAGTGGCTACCGCCGTTGGCGAAAAACTCGGCACCACCGTTCGGGTAGGACATGTTGATATAGGACTGCTCAACCGCATTGTCATCGACAATGTGGAGATTCTCGACCAATCGGATAAATCGATGTTGAAAGCCTCGCGCCTCTCAGCCAAATACGATATCACCCCCTTGTTCAAAGGCCGTATCTCCATCTCCTCGGCCCAGTTGTTCGGTCTGAAAGCCCGTCTCTACAAGGCCACTGCCGACAGCGAGCCCAACTTCCAGTTTGTGCTCGACTCGCTGGCCTCGAAGGACGAGACGCCAAGCCGTCCGCTTGACCTGAACATCAGTTCGCTCATCGTGCGCAACGGCTCACTTGCCTACGACCAACTCGACGCCCCCATGACCGAGGGCCAACTCAACCCCAAACATCTGAACCTGAGCAACCTGAGTTGCCACCTGATGCTCCATCGCCTCACCGACGACATGATCAACCTGCGGGTGAAGCGTATCTCGTTCGCCGAGCAATCGGGGCTGCAACTCGACAAACTGTCGCTCAACCTGGAAGCCGACAAGAAGGGAGCGCTGCTCACTGAACTCCATGTGGCTTTGCCCAACAGCAGTCTGATAGCCGACACCCTCCGTGCCGAGTACCAATTCAAGGACGTCGAAATCATTCCACAGTCCGTCAAATTTGACGGCTGCATTACCGAGTCGCACATCTATCCCGGCGACCTGGCACCCATCGTGCCACAGTTGCGGGAGTTCAACAACTCGCTGTCGCTTTCTTCCCGTTTTTCCGGCACCCTGAACAGCGTGAAATTCGACAACCTGAACCTCGACGCAGGAGCACCTTTGAAATTGGCATGTAGCGGCTACTACGACAAGTCGGGAAGCCATCCCACATGGTTTGCCCAGATAGGCCATCTGGAGGCACAGGCCGATGCGATATCCAAATTCGCCAAGAATTTCGGCACCACCGTCACCATACCCGAGGAAGTGCTGCGACTGGGCAGCATCACCCTTCAGGGCGAAGTGGGCGGAAAAGCACAGGAGATAGCCCTTCGAGGACATGTGAAGACCGATGCCGGCGAACTCACCACCACCGGGTCGCTCAGCGGCAACCATCTCGTGGGGCACTTGGAGACAGATGGCGTGGACCTCAAGCGCATCCTGGCCGATGACAATTTTGGCATGCTTGCCACCACCATTGATGTGGATGGCGTCTTGCCTCTGGGCAAAGGAATGACGCTGAGCGCCAAAGGCGACATCGCCCGCATCGACTACAAGCAACACACCTACAACAACATCCAGGTAGACGGCATTTACCGAGCCGGTGAGATAGACGGACTGTTTGGCATCGACGACCCCAATGGAGAGCTCGCCCTCAACGGCCATGTCGACCTCTCCGGGCCACAGCCTTCGGCCAATATCACTGCCACTGCGCGGCATTTCAACCCCCAGGCCATGGGACTGGTGGCCAACATGAAAGGCTATGTGATGGACTTCGAACTGCAAACCGACATGAGCGGAAACGCACTCAGCAACCTGCAGGGAGAGGCCGACTTGACCAATCTCGTGGTGCAGACACCGGGAAAGACCTACAGGATGGAAAACCTCCATCTCGACACCGACAACAGCAGTGCCAGCAACCGGATGAAGGTGAAATGCGACTTCGGAGAACTGGAAATCGATGGCAAGTTCAACTACGAGACCATCGGCAAGAGTCTTGCCAATATCGTCAGGAGCAAGCTCCCTACCCTACCCATACTCCCCTCCACCTCACTGGCCCATGGCGACGAACTGCATATCGCCTCGGTCATCTCTGACAGCCGTTGGGCCAACGACCTGCTAGGCATCGATGTGGGACTGAACTCGCCCCTCGCCATAGAAGGATGGATGAATGAGCGGGATAAAACCCTCGACCTGAGCATCTGGGCGCCAAGCATCGTGTATGATGACGACGAATACCGCGACATACAGGTGGTGATGACTACCCAGGACAACGCGCTGAAGACCAATGCGCAGGTGACCATGATGCTCGACAACGATAAGCATCTCAAACTCAACCTTTCCTCGACCGCTGCCGACAACCTGCTCCACAGCGACATCACCTTCAACAGCGATGACGAGGAGAACCAGGTCGTACATGGCACCATCAGTACGGTGAGCGAGTTCTACATGGACCTGAACCACCGCGAGGCCGCTCACGTGCGCTTCCAGCCCAGCGAGATTTTTCTGAACGACACGCCATGGAACGTGCAGCCCTCCGACCTGGTGCTGTCGAAAAACAACATCGTCATCGACCAGTTCTCGGTAGAGAACGGCAATCAGCACGTGAAAATCTCAGGAACGGTGACCGATGGCAAGAACGATACCATCCATGTGGATATGAACCACCTCGACGCTGAGTTTATCTCCAACATCATCAATGTGTCGGGCGTGGATTTCGGAGGTCAGATATCAGGCGACGCCTATGTCACCTCGGTCTTCGACAAGCCTCAGGCAAAGGCCAACTTGATGATTGATGACTTCAAGTTCACAGATGGCCGTATCGGTGAGATGAACCTCGCCGTGAACTTCAATGACAACCGCATCGAACTCGATGGCCATGCCATCGACAGGCATGCTGAAACTACCGACGTGAAGGGCTACGTCTCGCTCGAAGATGAAGAAATCGAACTGAACATCCTGCCCCGTGGCACCTCGCTGGATTTTCTGGAGACCTTCACAGAAAGTTTCATGGGCGACATCGACGTGCGTGTGGCCGGTAGCCTCCGCCTGTTCGGCCCACTCGATGAAATCAACCTCGAGGGAAAGGTGGTGGCCAATGGCGACCTCTTCGTGAAGAGCCTGAACACCCACTATACCATGGTGAATGATACCGTTACGCTCATCCCCAACCATATCATCTTCAACAACGACATTGTCTACGACCGTGATGGACATACCGGCATTGTCACTGGCAGCGTGGACCATGACGAACTGAGCGACTTCACCTTTGACATCGGCATAAGGGCCAACAACCTCTTGGCCTACGATTTCAAGGAATTCGGCGACGACACCTTCTGTGGCACCGTCTATGCCACGGGCACCTGCCACATCAAGAGCGAGGGCGACGGCACCGTGATCGACGTAGACGCCACCACCAACCCCAACACCATTTTCTACTACAATGCAGCCAGTCCGGAAGCCCTGAGCAGTCAGGACTTCATCACATGGAACGACGTGACGCCCGAGGCCCTCGACTTCAGCGACCTACCCTCGGCCAGCGGACCAGGTTCACAACCCAAGGCAAAGGTGGAACGCACCGTGGCGGCAATGCCTGAGATACCCTCTGACCTGCGCATGAATTTCCGTATCAACGCCACCCCCAACGCCACCCTCCGACTGCTGATGGATGCCGAGAGCGGCGACTACGTGGCCCTGAACGGCAGCGGCTCGCTTCGCGCATCGTACTTCAACAAAGGGTCGTTCAATCTCTATGGCAACTACTTGGTGGACCATGGACTCTACCATCTCACTATCCAGAACGTCATCAAGAAAGAATTCGATTTCGAACAAGGAGGAACCATCGCCTTTGGCGGCAATCCCTATGATGCTGCACTGGACCTGAAGGCCATATATGTGGTGAACGGCGTGCCCCTCTCTGACCTGAACCTGGGCCAGAGTTTCAGCACCAACAATATCCGCGTGAACTGTATCATGAACATCACCGGCACCCCCGAGCATCCCAAGGTGGACTTCGACATGGTACTTCCCACCGTGAACAGCGACGCCGAGCAAATGGTGCGTAGTCTGATCAACAGCGAAGAGGAACTCAACCAGCAGATGATCTACCTGCTGGCCATCGGCCGCTTCTACAACCAAAATTCCAATGCCATGAGCGAGACGGGGCAAAGCCAGACCAGTCTGGCCATGCAGAGTCTGCTCAGCGGCACCATCAGCCAGCAAATCAACAATGTGCTGAAGAACTTCATCAAGACCAGTAATTGGAACTTCGGTGCCAACATCTCCACGGGCAACGAAGGTTTCAACAATGCCGAGTATGAAGGACTGCTCAGTGGGCGACTGCTCAACAACCGACTGCTCATCAACGGACAGTTCGGCTACCGAGACAACCCCAATGCCACCACCAGTTTCATCGGCGATTTCGATATCCGCTACCTGCTGCTTCCCAACGGCAACCTGGCCGTGAAGGTGTACAACCAGGCCAATGACCGCTACTTCATCAAGAACAGTCTGAACACGCAAGGACTGGGACTTATCATGAAGAAAGACTTTAACGGATGGCGCGAACTGCTTGGCATCAAGAGAAAAGAGAAAAAGCCAAAAACCAAATAACATGAAACACATCATCCTGGCTGTTATGGCCTCATTCCTAATCACACCCATGCAGACAATGGCAAAAAACAAGACGGTGACGATACGCGTCGTGCAGACCAGCGACGTGCATGGTTGCTTTTTCCCCTACGACTTCATCAACCGCAAGCCACTGAACGGCACGCTGGCTAGAGTCTCCACCTATGTCAAGGAATTGCGAAAGGAATATGGCAACAACGTCATCCTGCTCGACAACGGCGATATCCTGCAAGGGCAGCCCACTTGCTACTACTCCAACTACGTGAACCCGAAGATGCCCAACGTGGCCGCATCGGTAATCAACTACTTGCGCTACGATGCCCAGACCATGGGCAACCACGATGTGGAGACTGGACATGCCGTATACGACAAATGGATAAAGGAGGTGAACTGTGACATGCTAGGTGCCAATATCATCGACACCTCGACCGGCAAGCCCTATGTGAAACCCTATAAAATGCTGGAGCGCGACGGTGTGCGCATAGCCGTGATAGGCTTGCTCACTCCCGCTATCCCCCATTGGCTCAATGAGAAATTGTGGACGGGACTCCGGTTCGAGGAGATGGTGTCGTCGGCACGCAAGTGGATGGATTACGTGCAGGCCAACGAGCATCCCGACGTGGTGATAGGCCTGTTTCACTCGGGCACAGAGGGGGGCATCACTACCGATGAGTATGAGGAGGATGCCTCGTTCAAAGTGGCCCGCGAGGTGCCTGGTTTCGACCTCATCCTTTATGGCCACGACCATATCCAATATAGCGGCAGCGTGACCAACGTCGTCGGCAAGCAGGTGGTGTGCCTTGACCCCTCGAGCAACGCGCTCAACGTGGCCGATGCCACGATTACCGTGAGGAAAGGCCGCCGCGGCAAGGTGACGAAAGAAGTGAAGGGCGAAGTGGTGAGTATGAGAGAAATAGCCATCGACCAGGAATTCGTCGACTACTTCCAGCCAGCCATCGACAGCGTGAAGAATTACGTAGACCGCAAAATTGGACGGTTTGAGAATACCATTTACACCCGTGACTGCTATTTTGGCAGTGCCGCCTTCACCGATTTCATCCACGACCTGCAGATGAGCCTGACCGGAGCCGATATCTCGTTCAACGCCCCATTGTCGTTCAACACATCGATCAAGGCAGGTGACGTGTATGTGAGCGACATGTTCAACCTCTACCGTTATGAGAACGAACTCTACGTGCTGAAGATGACCGGCGAGGAGGTGCGCAAACACCTGGAGATGAGTTACGACCTGTGGGTGAACACGATGACCAGTGCCGACGACCATATCATGTTGCTCAACGACGGCAGCACCGACGACAAGCAGCGATTCATGTTCAAGAACCTGGCGTTCAACTTCGACAGTGCCGCAGGCATCGACTACGAGGTGGATGTGACGAAACCCAACGGGCAGAAGGTGCGCATCCTGCGCATGAGCAATGGCGAGCCCTTTGATGAGCACAAATGGTACAAGGTGGCCATGAACAGTTATCGCGGCAATGGTGGCGGCGAGTTGCTCATTCGTGGTGCAGGCATCCCGAAAGAAGAAATTCCTAACCGAATCATCTACCAAAGCGAGAGAGACCAGCGCCATTATCTGATGCAGGAAATAGAGAAAGCCGGGGTGCTCAACCCTCAACCCCACAACAATTGGCGCTTCGTGCCAGAAGAGTGGACCGTTCCGGCTATTGAGCGCGACCGTAAATTGCTATTTGGAGAATGAGAAGGAACTAGGAGAACTAGAAGAACTTGTAGCCCTAGAAAAACTAGAATATCTAGAATATCTAGTAAATCTAGTAATCCTAGTAATCTCTAGGAAGCCAGCTCAAAACAAAATTTTAGACATAATATGTATAAGCATTTTTTCAAACGGGTTATCGACATCGTATTCGCACTGCTGGTGCTTATTGTCTTCTCGCCAGTATTGCTGGTGGTGTGGGTATGGTTGCATTTTGCCAACAAAGGCGCGGGTGCCTTCTTCTATCAGGACCGCCCAGGAAAAGACGGCAAGATTTTCAAGGTGGTGAAGTTCAAGACAATGACCGACGAGCGTGATGCCGAAGGCAATCTCCTGCCCGACACAGAGCGTCTGACGAAGGTGGGCAAGATGGTCAGGGCGTCGTCGCTCGACGAACTCCCCCAGCTCATCAATGTGCTTCGCGGTGAGATGTCTCTGCTTGGTCCCCGTCCACTTCTGCCCGAATACCTGCCTCTCTACAGCAAGGAGCAGATGAGGCGCCATGAGGTGAGACCGGGCATCTCGGGTTGGGCGCAATGCCATGGCCGCAACGCCATCACCTGGACCCAGAAGTTTGAGTACGACGTGTGGTATGTAGACCACCTGTCGTTCCTGGTCGACGTGAAAATCGTGCTCATCACCCTGAAGAGAGTGTTTGCCCGTGAAGGAATCAACCAGGAAGGCACGCCTGGCGGAATGACGATGGAACCATTCAACGGGCACAATTAAGACGACCTTCTTCATGTCAAGAAAAGAAATGAGATACACCAAGACCATCCTTTTCCCCCTCGTCATGGCATGTGGGGTGCTGCTAATGCTTGCCCAATGCAGGAAGAACGGGACATCGGTGCACAATGAACAAGGCGACACGCTGGCCATGCACTATGCCACGTTGCTTCAAATCGTGAAATACGATGGCTACACAACGGTGTCGATTGCCAACCCCTGGAAGGAAGGCATCCCCCTGCACCGCTACGTGCTGGTAGACAAACATCGGCCTCTGCCCGACCATCTGCCCGAGGGCACCGTTATCAGAACTCCCATTGAGCGTGCTGTCATCTTCACCGCCTCTCACTGTCAGCTGTTGGGATGGCTCCACGGCGAACGACAACTTGCGGGTGTGGCCGACTTGAAATACATGTCGATTCCCTGGGTGCAGCAGGGTGTGAGAGAGGGAACCATCACCGACTGTGGCGACGGCATGAATCCCGTGGTGGAGAAAATCATCGATATGGCTCCCGACCTGCTGATGCTCTCCCCGTTCGAGAACTCCGGTGGCTACGGCCAACTGGAAGACATCCACATCCCCTTGATGGAGTGTGCCGACTACATGGAGACGTCGGCGTTGGGCCGTGCTGAGTGGATGCGACTCTATGGCATGCTCTTCGGCAAGGAAGAGGTGGCCGACTCGCTCTTCAATGTGATGCACCAGTCGTACATGGCCTTGAAAGACAGTGCCCGCAAGGCTACGGTACAGCGCTCGATCATCACCGAGAAGCTTACGGGCTCTACCTGGTATGTAGCAGGTGGTGAAAGTTCGGTGGGACGGTTGATAGCTGATGCCAACGGCAGGTATGCCTGGGCCGATGACAAGCACAGCGGCAGTTTGTCGATGACTTTTGAGACCGTACTCGACAAGGCCGGACAGTCGGACGTGTGGATTTTCAACCATTTCGGTTCTGGCCGCCTGACTTATTCGAGACTTGCCTCTGAATATCCCGGATATAAGGAGATGAAAGCCTTCAAGGAACACAACACTTGGTATGTGGACACTCAGCAAGTGACATACTTCGAGGAGGTGCCGTTCCGTCCCGATTTCCTGCTGCGCGACTACATCTGTCTGCTCCATCCTGAACTGGGACTGGGACAACCGAAATACTATACCCCGGTAGCAACGGAATGACCAAGCCCCCAATAGGCACAACCTTGTGGAAATAAACGATAGAAACCATTCAACACAGCCCATATCAAGATGAAAGGCGTGAGATACTGCATACTGATGATTCTGGCCATCGTCATCCTCTTCGTGCTCAACCTGCTGATAGGCTCGATCAAGATACCGGCCAGCGATGTCTTCTCCATACTTCTGGGCGACGAAAGCCAGAAAGCATCGTGGCGCTACATCGTGATGGAGACCCGTCTGCCCCAGGCCATCACCGCCAGTCTGTGCGGTGGAGCGTTGGCTGTGAGCGGACTGATGCTGCAGACCGCTTTCAAGAATCCTCTGGCGGGCCCCTCGATTTTCGGTATCAGCGGCGGTGCCAGTCTGGGAGTGGCCCTGGTGATGCTGTTGATGGGCGGCTCGATTACCTCGGGCATATTCCAGGCCACTGGTTTCATGGCCATCATCGTGGGGGCCTTTGTCGGGGCAATGGCCGTGACCATGATGATTTTCCTCTTCTCGACGATGGTGAGAAACAGTGTGATGCTGCTCATCATCGGCGTGATGATCGGCTTCGTGTCGTCGTCGGTCATCTCGCTGCTCAATTTCTTCGCCACCGAAGAAGGTGTCAAGTCGTATGCCGTATGGGGGATGGGCAATTTCGGTGGCGTGACCATGGCGAACATCCCATTTTTCTCCATTTCCATCCTTCTGGCCCTCGGGGCTTCGCTCCTGCTCATCAAACCCCTCAACGCCCTGCTGTTGGGCGAGCAGTATGCCGAGAACCTGGGCATCAACACCATCAGGGTGCGCAACTGGCTGCTCATCGTGACCGGACTGCTCACTGCCGTGACCACCGCGTTCTGCGGACCGGTGTCGTTCATCGGCCTTGCCGTTCCCCATATCGCCCGCATGCTGCTCACCACCGAGAACCACCGCCAGCTGCTGCCTGCCACCATCCTTACCGGCGCTGCCGTGGCCCTGCTCTGCAATCTCGTATGCTATCTTCCGGGCGAGAACGGGGTCATCCCGCTCAATGCTGTCACCCCACTCCTCGGTGCCCCCATCATCATCTACGTGATTGTGCACAACCGTCATTTCTAACCCGCCAATGTTCTCTGCCATGAGATATCCCGAGCGCATACTCCCCTGGTGCCTGATTGCCTTGCTGCTATGCTCTGCATCGTGCAAGAACAATCGTGCGACGTATCATATACGAGAGTTTCCGCCTACCACGATCTTCGACTCCGTGGTCGACATGACTCCGGCCTATGCCAAGGGATTCAAGGTGAGGTACCTGTCTGATGGGACACCGCTCATCGACATTGCCAACCCTCAAGACAGCATATCAGAGGAGAACGACACCCTTAGGTTGGCCCTCATCCGAAAAGGCCATTCCACAGAGAATGTGCCCGCCGGATACCGATGCCTCAACGTACCCATCCGTGGCGCCGTTTGCACCGACTTGACACAAGTATCTTTCTTCATCGGTCTCGACTCCGTGCATATCATCAAAGGCGTGCCCTCACCCCAGTCACAGCACGCCGAGCAGATTATTGACTTCGTGGAAAGTGGGGATATCCAGATCATCGGAACAATGCACTCGCCCGACATCGATGCCATACGCCGTCTGGGTGCCGACATCGTGCTCGTGTCTCCCCCACTCATTGGCGACAAACGACTCTCCGATCTCCAGTCGACAACCATCCCCGTCTATTGCAACTTGGAGGGCCATCCTCTCGCTCAGGCCGAATGGATCAAACTCATCGCCATGCTCATAGGAAAGGAAACTGCGGGCAGTGATTTTTTCGGCAAGGCCGAACAGCACTACAACGAGGCCAGTTATTCGATCCTGGAAGTGAAAGCCCGTCCCACCCTCGTTCTATACAAGGACAATGGTTTCCTAAAGGAGCCAATCAACACTGATGCCCTCATGGAGCAGATTATTGGCGATGCCGGTGCCATCATCCGTCATCCTGCTACTGCTGCAAGCACCTCGTCAAAGGGCAGTGCAATGAAAGAGGCGTATTGGCAGCCAGAGGGCAAGAGCGGGATGCTATCGTTTGAGGAGACCATTCCCGTGGCGCCCGATGTGCTGATCAGAGACCTTATCTCCATCGTCCATCCCGAAGTCATTCCCAAAGACAGCGTATGGGAAAGGCGCTTCTTCCATCCGAAACGATAGAGATTGGGAGTTCTGACAATAGTCTTTATAGTCTATTATAGTCTTTTATAGTCTGAATAGTACTAATAGTCTGAATAGTACGAATAGTACGAAATCGCCCGCTTGCCTTTTGTTCAAGGTAAGCGGGCGATAGGTTTTGTGACGTTAAAAGAATGGTTGCTTCGCTTGGTGAGACAGGTGGAGCGGTCAGTGCTATTTAGCCCGTTTGTCGGGCATGGTGACGATATACGCGCCAAGAAGCACGAGGACAGCAGCCACAGGCTTGTCCCAACTCATCATGTCCTGGCCGATGGCAATGGCCACCAACGAGGCCACCACAGGCTGTATGTTGGTGTAGATGCTTACGGTAGTAGCCCGCAAGAACTTCATGGCGTATGGGATGAGGAAATAGCCCAGGACCGTGGCAAAGATCACGATAAAGGCCATCTCGATGACACCACTCCACTCCCATGCCGCGGAGTAGAGCCGCTGCTGAGGCTCAGTGAACATGGCGATGGGCAGGGTGACGATGGCCGATACGAGGAACACATACTTCATCTGGGTGACCGAGGAGTATTTGGCCGACACCTTGCGCGTGACGATGAGGTAGACTGCCCAGGTAAGCATGCTGAGTATGGTGAGGAAAATGCCCAGCAGGTCGTTCTTGCCCGTGCCACTCTTCCACGAGATAAACAGCATGAGCAGTGCGCCGGCAATGGCCAACAGCACGCCCAGCACCTTGACAGCAGTGATGTTTTCCTTGAGGAAGATGGCAGCCAATATCATCACGGCTACTGGTGTCATGGCAGCCACGAGGGAGTAGTAGACAGGTGTGGTGTAGTCTAATGCCCAAGCGGTAAGCGTCTGTGAGATGACAAAACCCAGCAATCCGGCGAGCATAATGACCACCAGGTCGCGTTTCTCAACGGGTTCCTTGGGCATGAAGTAGGCGATGACCCAGAAGATAATCGCTGCGAACACACACCTTGATGCCATATAGCCCATAGGTGTCACCCAGTCGTCGAGCAACGCCTTGGTCACAGGCACACCCAGACCGAAAATCGTATTGGCCGCAAAGATGGCCAGATGCCCTTTTGCTTTACTGAAGTCGTTCATTTATTCTTCGAATTTAATGATTTCGAGCGTGAAGAACAAGTCTGAATAAGGTTTGACGGCACCGGCGGCCCTATTGCCATAGGCTTGGT
>Ga0310695_10006864_pt1 | contig 18515 bp, 17 predicted proteins | sample RumenRJG_04DNA_FD_203882 | JGI IMG/M metagenome (GOLD analysis project Ga0310695, IMG submission 203882) | Bovine rumen microbial communities from Lethbridge, Alberta, Canada - RJG_04 (v2) (version 2) | ecosystem: Host-associated > Mammals > Digestive system > Stomach > Rumen | place: Canada...
AGGGGACTCCTTGGCGTGTTGGTCTTGTGTTTAAAACACTAACCAAGGCAGTCCCTTTTTCATATCCCAATTTTTAGTCAGACCTCATTCAAATTTTTCCTTTCAAAAAACTGGGGAAAGTACAGTTGATAGGTCATCCGCCTTATTTCGCCCGACCGACGTTGTCGGCCGGTTTATAAGTCGGCACCATTTCGGCGATAATGCCGCGAATTTCATCGGAATTAGCGTAAGCGGCGTTCATGAGTTTGCCGAGTTTAGCGAGGAACAGATCGACGTCGATCGGAATCGGGCGTCCGATGTGGATGAGCTCGTTCTCCGTCTTCATCAGCCCCTCTTCCGCCATCAGCTTCTCTTCGTAGAGCTTTTCGCCCGGGCGCAACCCCGTGTACTCGATCTTGATATCGACGTCGGGCTTGAACCCCGACTGTTTGATGAGGCTTCTTGCGAGCGTGTCGACCTTCATCGGGCTGCCCATGTCGAGGACGAAGATTTCGCCGCCCTTCGCGAAGGTTCCGGCGAGCATGACAAGCGACACGGCCTCCGGAATCGTCATGAAATACCGAATGATGTCGGGGTGCGTCACCGTGACGGGGCCACCCTTCTGAATCTGTCTCTTGAAGACCGGGATCACGGAGCCATTGCTTCCAAGGACGTTTCCGAAGCGGACGGCGACAAACTCGGTCGTCGTCGTTCTTAGCGCGTCGGGCGGGAAGTTCTCCGCGGAATCCTTCGCCGCAAAGTGCGTGAAGAGTTGCGGAATCTCCGCCGCTTTGCCCGCTTTGATCCGCGCGTCGAAACTCTGGACGATCATTTCGCAGAGGCGTTTGCTCGCGCCCATGACGTTCGTCGGGTTCACCGCCTTGTCCGTCGAAATGAGCACGAAGCGTTTGCAGCCGTGAATCATCGCGGCGTACGCGGTCTTATAGGTGCCGATCGCGTTGTTCTTGATCGCCTCGCAGGGGCTGACTTCCATGAGCGGCACGTGCTTGTGCGCCGCCGCGTGATAGACGACCTCGGGTCGATATTTGCGGAAGACCTCAAAGAGCCGACGACTGTCGCGCACCGACCCGATAATCACGCTCAAATTCAAATGAGGATACTTTTCGCGAAGTTCGAGCTCGATATCGTAGGCGTTGTTCTCGTAGATATCGAGGATAATCAGCGCCTTGGGGTCGTGCTGGGCGATCTGACGGCACAGCTCGCTTCCGATCGAGCCGCCGCCTCCCGTCACGAGGATCGTCTTGCCGTTGACGAAGTTGAAGACTTCCGTCATGTCGGCCTTGATCGGTTCGCGCCCCAAGAGGTCTTCGACCGAAACGTCCTTCATGACGCCGACCGAAACCTGACCGAGCGCGACTTGGAAGAGGCCGGGAAGTTGCTTGATCTTGCAGTCCGTCTCGTTGCAGATCGTTAAGATTTCGCGTTTATCTTCCGCCGTAAGTCTCGGAATCGCGATAAAAATCTTATTGACGTTGTATTTCTTGACGCTGGAAAGAATATCCTCGCGACCGCCGACGACGGGCGTGCCGTCGATGTAGCGATCCCATTTGTTCGGGTTGTCGTCGATAAAGCAAACGACCTCGTCGTTCGTCTCGCGCGTTAGTTCCCGAAGCAACGTCTGCCCCGCCGACCCCGCGCCGACGAGCATGACCCTGTCGCCCGTCTTGCCTTCGCGACGCTTGCGTCGCTCCGCGAGTAAAAAGAAACGGTAGGAAAACCTCACGCCCGCCACGAAGAAGAGCTGCAACATTGCTCCCCAGACGCAATACGTCAGCGGCATCCTTCCAAAAATCGTCGAAATCGCGACGGCGTGGACGATCGACGTCAAAACGGACGCCTCGACCGTTCTGATCAGCTCGTCGTAGCTCGCGTACCGCCACACGCTGTTATACAACCGGAAGAACCAAAAGACAGCGACTGCGAAGAGGGCGTAGACTGTAATGAAACGCGAGTAGCTCGAAAAAAAAGTATGCGGAATTTGGGAATAGAGAAAGTCAAACCGCCCCCAAAGCGCGATGAAGTAGGCGGCGTGAATGGCGAAAATGTCGTATGCCATCAAAAGAAACGCGACAAACTGCCAATGTTTAACACCGGGGAAGGGGAACGCTTTCTTCATAAAGAACCTCTAAAACCGCGTTGTCTCTTCAAAAACAAAAGCCTTGACGTCCCTTGCGTAAATGTATTGCTTGCTCCAAATGCGCGGAAAGAACAATTAAAGGCAAATCTTGTGTAAAAAGGACTATGGGAAGGATTGAGGCGTCTTATTCCGCCAAAACGCTTCAAACGACGGAAGAGGTCTGTTGATCGGCAAACGCGTTTAACCAGCTTCTCATAAGTCTTTTCGAACCGATTGTTTTTTCAAAAAGGATTGTTGGGGAAGGTTTGCTTAAACGAGTCTTTCATACCAAGCCACTTCTGGTCTTTTTCGCTCATAATTAACGGGACTCCATCGACGCTATATCCGTTTGCAGAAGCAGAACCGTTGTAAATTCCGACGAGATTTGGCCAGGTAATTCCAATTTCTGGATCGTTCCAAGCCACGCCGCCTTCGTCATTAGGATGATAGAAAGCGTCAACCAAATAGCAGAATTCCGCTTTTTCCGACAGCGCTAAAAAACCGTGGGCAAATCCGCGGGGAATCAGAAACTGCTTCTTATTATCCTCAGAAAGTAGTTCCCCATGCCATTTGCCATAGGTTTTGCTGTTAGTCCTCAAATCTACGGCGACGTCGAAAACTTCGCCTTTAATTACGCGAACAAGCTTTGCTTGTGGGTGGTTTATTTGATAGTGGAGACCGCGCAGCGTTCCTTTTGCGGACGACGATTGATTGTGCTGAACGAAAATGTAGTGGAACCCGGCGGCTTCCATGTCCCGTTGATTGTATGTCTCCATGAAGTAACCGCGACTATCCCCATACGTCGTTGGAGTAATCAGGCACAAGTCTTTTATGCCGTCAAGGTCATATTTGACGTCGATCTTTCCCATTACAGATTTGCCTCCTTTACGTATCGAGCAACCGCGTCTTTCCAGTCCGGGAGCGGCAAGAAGCCGCGTTCGATCAGCTTGGATTTATTCAACCTAGAATTCTCCGGTCTTGCCGCCTTGGAAAGTCCATATTCAGCCGTAGAAACACGCTCGACTTTGACGTCCATTCCTGCAATTCTGTAACTCTCCTCGGCCAAATCGGCCCAAGAGATATAGCCGCCCTCGTTCGTAGCGTGATAGTAGCCGTATTTTTCAGTCCCAATCATGTCGACCAACAATCTCGCAAGATCGAGCGTATATGTCGGCGTGCCGATCTGATCGTTGACGACGCGGACTCGCGAATGAGTCTTTCCAATATTAATCATTGTCTTAATGAAGTTCTTACCATTCAAACCGAACACCCACGCCGTACGGACGATAAAGAATTTCTCTAACGTCCCCGCTATCGCCGTCTCGCCTTCGAGCTTTGTTTGACCGTAATAGTTAAGAGGAGCGTAATTCTTATCGTCGGGTTGCCAAGGACTCTCGCCTTTACCGTTGAACACGTAGTCGGTAGAAACGTATAGCATTTTGGCGCCAATTCTTTTCACCGCTCTGGCAATATATCGCGTTCCGTCGGCATTTATGGCGCGAACTTTCGCTTTATTCTCTTCATCTTCCGCCGCGTCCACAGCAGTCCAAGCCGCGCAATGGATAACGGCGTCAGGCCTGAGACGTTCTATTGCTTCCTCTACTTTTTCTCTGTCTGTTATATCAAGTTGGATATACGGCGCAGATACAACGGGGCTGTTGTCGAAAACGCCGGAATACCGATCCGCTATATCGGAACCTATGACTTTGTATCCTCTGTTTATAGCGTCGTTTACAACGTCATGACCGAGCTGTCCTCCAATGCCTGTAACAAAAACCTTCATGATATCCTCGCCCATTCAACTTCCAACTCTACTATATATTCGCGCAGGGTAAGCGCTTTTACGCCGTCGTACCTTAATCGTCCCGCAACATCTGTGTTTGAACGTTCTCGACTATTTTCCCCCGAAATTTGGTTTCCAATTTTCCTTATCTGCTTGAGTACGTCTTCTCGTAGTAATTTTGGTATTCGCCGTTAATGATTTCTTCCCACCAAGTTCGGTTTTCTAGATACCACTTTATCGTCTTCTTAATACCGTCCGCAAATTTGGTCTCTGGAAACCAACCTAACTCATTATGGATTTTGGTTGGATCGATAGCATATCGAAGGTCATGTCCTTTTCTGTCAGTCACAAAAGTGATAAGACTCTCGCTCTTTCCAAGTTCTCGGACAATAAGTTTTACAATATCGATATTCTTCATCTCATTGTGACCGCCCACATTGTAAACCTCGCCGACGCGTCCGTTCCGAACAATCATATCTACCGCCTTGCAGTGATCTTCCACATACAGCCAATCGCGAACGTTCAGTCCCTCGCCATATACAGGGAGAGCCTTGTCGTTCAGACAGTTGACGATCATCAGCGGTATCAGTTTCTCTGGAAAATGATAAGGACCGTAGTTGTTGGAACAACGGCTGATCGTGACTGGAAGACCATATGTTCGGTGATAGGCTTGAACGAGCAGATCGGCGCCTGCCTTTGAAGATGAATACGGAGAACTTGTATGAATCGGAGTCTCTTCTGTAAAAAAGAGATCGGGACGATCTAAAGGCAAGTCGCCATATACTTCGTCCGTGCTTACCTGATGGAAACGCGCGACGCCAAATTTACGGCAAGCGTCCATCAAGGTCGCGGCGCCGATGATGTTTGTCTGAAGGAATATGCCGGGATCTTCTATGCTCCTATCAACGTGGCTTTCCGCGGCGAAATTAATGACAGCGTCCGGTTTCTCTTCCTCAAACAGAGCGAAAATTCCATCCCGATCACAGACATCTAGCTTACAGAAACGGAATTTCGGATTCCTCATAACCGAGTTAAGAGTGGAGAGATTGCCGGCATAGGTCAACCTATCGACGCAAACAACCCTATCCTCCGGATATTTCGCAAGATGATAGTGGATATAATTACCGCCGATAAAACCGGCGCCGCCTGTAACAATAATAGTCATTAATACCTCATCTTTCCCTCTGATACTGAGCGTAGATGCGTTCCATATGGAGATTTGCCGTATTTATCAGCTGAGAGCTTTAACTGATCCGGGGTTATCCAGCCATTGATGAAAGCGATTTCTTCCGGCGCTGAGATTGCGACGCCTTGGCGCTTTGAAATCATCTGGACAAAGTTCGCAGCTTCTACAAGGCTGTCCATCGTCCCGGTGTCTAACCACGCGAATCCCCGTCCGAGCAGCTGGACGTCAAGAAGGCCGTCGTAGAGATACATTTCATTCAGCGTAGTGATTTCAAGTTCTCCACGCGCCGAGGGCCGTACCTCATTGGCGCGCGCGGAAACGCCCGAAGGATAGAAATAAAGTCCCGTAACGGCATAGTTGGATTTCGGCTCTTTAGGTTTTTCCTCTATGTTGGTCGCTTTTCCATTCTCATCAAAAGTCACGACGCCAAATCGTTCCGGATCGTTCACATAGTAGCCGAAAACTGTGGCGCGCCCGCCTTCCGCATTTTCTACCGCCTTTTTTAGTATTTTGCGAAATCCGTTTCCATAGAAGATGTTATCGCCAAGAACCATAGCGCAAGCGTCGTTGCCGATGAACTCTTTCCCGATAATAAAAGCTTGCGCTAGACCATCCGGAGACGGTTGAACTTTATAACTGAAACTCACGCCGAATTGCATACCGTCGCCTAGCAACTCCTTAAACCGGGGAATATCCGTCGGAGTGCTAATAATCAAGATATCTTTAATTCCGGCAAGCATTAATACGCTAAGCGGATAATAAATCATGGGTTTATCATAAACAGGTAAGAGCTGTTTCGACGTAACCATTGTTAGCGGATAAAGACGCGTTCCCGCCCCTCCTGCTAAAATAATGCCTTTCATCTGACGCCTCTCTATTGGATGAGCTTATTGGTTGTTCGTTTTGAATGTCCAAGGACAAAGGGAGCAAAACGGTTAAGAAAAGCGGATATAACAAGACATATAGCGCAGGTTATAACAACATATGCAACCACCATAATTGTATTTTTGTAAAGAGTTCCAAATAACGTTTTTTGGATATAATTGAAAAAAGAGTAAATATATGAATGTAGAATATATATTAAAAGGGTATTTTTACCTACTTCGAGTAAGTAACGTGGAAATCTATTAACTATCCGTATAATACCAAATGCAAAGAAACATCCAACAAAAATCATGATAATAGTATACATTTCATTGTAATAATGGTTGAGATGGATATCCATTCGTATATTTGGGAAAAGCAAATAACAAAAGGCGCATAGACTCAAGTATACCAATAATGAAATAATCACATATACGCGGTTTAAAAGTAAATTTTCGTATTTTCGTATTAACACGCCAATTAGTAGAAATATTTGAGCTATTAATGCTCTATTGATCATAAAAATATTAAGCGCATCTTTCTGAGCAAGAATAAAACCTAATATGCAGAAAGATATTGATATAATATAAGACCAATAATTTTTCGTAAACTTATGAGAATAAAAGAAAATAATTTTACCAACAACAAAACAAGGCATAAACCAAAGAATATCGCCTGTCAGAATTTCATACATTGATCTTAAAAAATAATGATACCCTTTAATAAATGAAACTAATAAGTAAATAGACCCAGATAATATTAACCATGGAATTACTATCTTAAAGAATAGATTCTTAAGAAATAACTGTTGGTTTAAATTTTTAGTGTTAAATAGATAACCTGAAATCGCAAAAAACAATGGTATCTTAATGGGACTTGTAAATATAAAAAAGGAATCTACGGTTGGAATAAGATGACCAATCATGACAAACAATAGTGCGAGTGCTCTTAGAGCGTCAATCCAATCTTTTCGTTTATATAAATCAGACATCGTTTAATTCTGGATATCACGAAAAATTATTTTATAACCAAATAGGAAATATAGCTAAAATTTCCTATGCATTTCGTAATCATGGTGAGGAACGCGTTTTGATTCAGGTGGAAGCTCCATATAATTGCCGTATCGGTCTGAAAGGAACTCGTCAAAACCTATTGGAACATTAAAGTATTCTCCATGGAACAAATGTGGCTTCACTGAAGCAAAATACTTTTTGGGATAGAAATATGCCGGCTCCCAGTTAAGCGCGCTAACATATTCAGAGGAATCAAAACTGTACTTTTGTGATATTATATCAATGTTCTCTATTCTCCTTTGAAGCGTTCCCTTTCCGTAGAAAAGCTGTAAAAGAAGCAGAAAATAGAATTTAATTTTTGAAAAACCTGGAGGACATTTATCAGCTATAAGTCTTCCAATAATCTTTTTCTGTTTCCAAATTCTTTTTATTTGCTCTTTGTCATTATTATTGTATCCGTCAATAGGATAAATATCTATGAATATGCCAAGACCATAATCTTTCACAAACGATTTAAATACAAACTCTGTGTTTGAGAACCTTCCAATAGGATAAATATAGTTGTTACATGTTTTATAATGGAATAATCTAAATGGATGTAAACTGGACTCGTTGTTTTTGCAATAACTAACAAAGGCCTCAAAATCTTTTCTTGGCATAAAAATATCTACATCGTCATCCCATGGGATAAAATCATTGTTTCTAATTGCGCCAAGAAGAGTGCCAAAAGATAACCAATATGTGATGTTTTGTTCTTCGCAGATATTTTTTAATACTTTCAGTAAGTTAAAACTTTCATCTTGAATTTCTTTAAGTGTCATCGATTGTTTTTTCATATTTATCTCCTTTTTAATATACGATTTATCATCAATAAAACCATTTGTTCTTTAAAAATAAATAATATTATGAAATATATAAACACGGATCCGATGATTTGAGTTATTGTACAAATAAGGTTGCTCTTTATAATCAAAACGCATGCAATAAGCCAAATAGTCATGCATAATAAACTTCCTAAAATATGAAGTGCAGTGTTCTTCAAAGCCGCTTTTTTTAAAGTTAAATACTTTTTTCCCATAGAAACATAAATTATCATAATAATTGACTCGCTAATCAGGGAAGCCAGCGCAGCGCCAATTTCAGAATATTCTCGTATAAGGATATAATTGCCAATTACGTTTATTATTGCGCCTATCCCAACAGGAATGATCATCTTCTGTTCATTGCCGCTTACAAGAAGCGCCCTAGAACCAAGAAGATAACCTACTGGGGAAATAACTATAATAAATGATAGAATATCTAACACATATGCGGAGTTAATATATTCATCACCGTAAATTTCACAAAGCAAATATCGAGAAGTAAAGCAAATTCCTACAATAATGGGCAATGATAATAGGAGGATCGCTTGCAATGTTTTTGTGATAGAATCGTTGAATTCATTGTATCGTTTTTCTTTATAATACAATGATATTCTTGGAACTAATACCATCGTAAATGAATTAATGATCTGAATCAGTATTTTTTGAACCTTCTGACCATAAGTATAGAAAGCGACATTTTTGTACTGAGCCATGTTGCTCAACATCGTTACGTCAACTAGAGAATATATTTCAATTGCAAGATTTACCGCAACAAGGAAAAAGATTGATTTCATATGTCTCAATAGATTTAGATCGCTAAAGATCAGAGAAACATATTTATGAGTGTTAATGATGTTCAACAGATAATTGCCAGCAGTACCGCAGATTGTAATCAATGCATATATTAAATAATCACTTTGTTTCTTAACAAACAATAATAATAAAACAAAAGATATCACTTTAAAGGCAATATTTCGAATAGATACATATCGGAATTCCTCTAGTCCTTCAAAAAGCCATGAATTATTGAAAAAATTTAACGCGATAGATCCACCAGTTATTAAATATAATATGAGATTATTTCTATAAGAATCTACTGAAAAAACCAAAATCAAATACATTATCAGAAAAACAAAAGTTGATAAGGTGTTAATAATCATTAGTTCAGAGTATACCTTATTCAACTCTTTTCGGTCTTTTCTTACTTTTGATATTTCTCTTAATCCATAGGTTGGCAAACCTAAATATGCAAGGATAACAAAATATTGAGCTAAATTTCGCGCGGCTTCAACTTCACCAATCGAATCAGATAATAAAACATGCGTAACATATATACCAGTGAAAAACGGGAAGATTGCGTTAAGTGATTTATATATAAGATAGAAGATGCTATTTGTGGTCAATGATTTCATTGTCAATCCATTGTCCATGTGCCTATATCCAACATAATAGAATCAAAAAAATATTTAATCACTTGAAACTCCTCGCTATAAACCATATTTTTCAATTAATTCAAACTCGTGAATGGCAACTAATAAAAGTATAAATGTAGGCATGAGACCACCAGACTGACACATCCCGGTATTTGTTTGAGCATGAATTATTATTGCCAATATACAAAAAATTGCTCCACTACAAAATATTTTTAAATCAGTATTGGCAGTTAATTTTGAAATTTTTCTTATTTCGTTTATAACGCAAAAATATAAACTAAACCAAAGAATTATTCCTATCAATCCTTGTTCAAGTAAAATATTGATAACTGAAACCTCCAAGTCATCTGTACCTTTTGAAGGCAACGATGTTCCAAAACCGTTGCCAAATATATAGGTGACTGGTCGACTATCAAGCTTTTCAAAAGCCTCGTCTATAAACGTCGTGCGTACGCCGACAGAGAAATCATCGTAATCGGATAATCTATCTAGTTCTATGAACTTTGTTGAATACATAAGTGCGAACAACATCATACAAATAGCTATTGCATATCTCATTCGTATCTTTCTAAATTTTACGGCATTAACAAACACAAAAATGAATGATATACAAGTGGCCAAGATCATGCCGCGTGTTAGAGAGAAAATCAAAGATATAACAAATATAATTGTTAATATAAGATCTCCTATATTAATTCCTTTCATTAACATTCTATTCAACAAATATACGGCAGTGATCATAACAAACCTATGACCTGGATAAACAAATGATCCATTCCTCCTTACTCTAACATCGTTTCCAAATGTCTTTAATAATGTTGACATTTGAGTAAAATTCATAATTCCTGTTTTCACAAATATAAAAACAATTAAAGAAACAAACGCTATGATTAATGAACAAATGATGAGAACTTTACTTAAAGTCTTTTCTGAAAATGCGGGGGAATCTGATATAATGCATAATCCAAAAAATGCAACAATATATAGTTGAACCTTAAAGTCGTTTATTGCGACTCCAGTGTCGTTTCCAGTTAATAGGCCAATGCTTAACGATGTAAATGCCCAAATAAGAATTAAAATGACATACAAAGATACATTAACGTTCTTCTGGTAAAATCTAGGAAGTTTCAATAGAATTAATAAACAATATATGAAGAAGTTTACAATTCTTAGTGTTAATCTTGTCCCCATAAGAGAGAAAGAAAAAACATCGCCACCGCCGCCAAGCGCTAGCTCAGCTATTACATATATAATGAACAAACCTGGCAAAGTTATTTTATTAGTTCTCGTCATTACTGTACCGTTTTTAAGAGCCATCTATAAATGACTCTCGATCATAGTCGATAGTTGTCTTGATTTTTTAACCTAGACAGTCGATTTGAAATATGTTACAAATATATTTCGACATATCAAAGAGTTCTAAACCGAGTTCAATCACTTTTTGCTAGAATATGGTTCGCAATGCTTTTTTCGTGAAATGCTAACCATTTGATCAACGAAGGAAGGTCACCCTTCTGCCCTGAATGAACTAATTATTTCAATTTGAAATTTGGTTATTTTTAATTGTCAATTTTCCCATTTTTCCTTGTAAGCCATATTTAATTCCTCTAAATATTCCAGTCAATTTTTCACATTTTTTATCCTCAAAAATTATAATTAAAAGTAGTTTTCTTATTAATGATAATATTTGAAAAAACACATATGATTTCTCCTTAAAAAAATATTCCTTCATTATCACAATTTTATTCCTATAACAATATGTTCTTCTGAGAGCGCTATGATTTGTAGTGTAGACCTTCTTTCCCCAAATCTCATTTTCAGACATATTGCCATATTGTTGAACTAGCTTTGCCTCATTTGAAATTATTACATCGTATCCCATAGAATTTAGTCTTAAAGCGTATTCGTCATCTATTCCTTCTATAAAGAAATCGCTTCTAAATTCACCTACTTTCTTCCAGGTTTCAAGTTTGATCATTGAACCTGACGTTATATTAATTAAAACTTTTAACGGTTCGTTTTCAACTCTTTTCTTTTTAAATCCATAACAAGTTTTTACTAAATAATTACTTTCGACGAAATTTTCACCATTTCGCAAAAATATCTTTGGACTTGCAATCCCACACTTATCGCCTAAATTCTCGTGAATCTTGATCAATTGTTCGAGAGATCCGTCCGTCATAACGCTATCTTGATCAAGAAGTAGGCAGTATTTAAAGTTATGTTCAACGCCAAATCTGCATCCTTGATTTAATGCAAAAGCTAAACCCTTGTTCGATTTATTACATATGACGCTACAATTCTCAGTTTTTAAACGACAAACTTCCTTCTGATCCTCCGAACTATTGTCAACTATTACAACATAGTTGTACGTTTCAATTATTTTTCTTATAGAGTTTAAGTCTTTCTCACTTGGATTATATGAAACAATAACAACTAAATATAGATTATCCATTACGATATCCTATCCCATAATGAAAGGCGTCCACTATACCCAAGGCAAGCGGAAGTAGACAAAAGATTCTTAAAGGAAAGAATATTTTCATCTTTTTATATCCGTACGCTCTTATTTTCATTTCTCCAAGTCTAGCCGAAAACGATCTTCTTTTTATATTGCTTTCATCCAGACAATACAGATAAAGTACTTCGTCAACATTGACCCCCTTGTAACCTGCCGCATACAGTCTCATGACCATATCATAATCTTGCCCCCTTCTTGTTTCGGGTGCAACGCGATATCCTCCAACATGTTCCAGACACTTTTTGGAAAAAATCATCGTTGGATGAAAAAAAGGAAAGTTCTTAAGGAACGAATACTTTGTTGGTTTTTTATTCTCTTTTCTTAATACTTTGCCATTTAACGATGGATTATCAATTATTTCCATCGAAGCGCCGACAAAATCCACTTTTTTATCTTTGATATGCCTTACAAGTCGTTCTATACGATCTGGTTTGCTAACGTCGTCAATGTCTTGTATAACGACGTATTCCCCTTCAGCCTTTTCTATGCATCTATTTCTAGAGTAGGCTGAATACATGTTTTTTTCATTGTGCAGGACTTTCACCCGATGATCCATCGATTCCCATTTTCTGCACATCTGGAGGCTGTTGTCAGTTGAACAATCGTCGCAAATTATGATTTCTATATTTTGATAAGTTTGATTGATAAGCGCCGAAATACATCTATCAATAAATCGTTCCCCATTATAGCACGCAATTATAACGGTAACTAAAGGATCTTCTTTCATAATTCCTCCTTAGATTTATGTCGCTTTAATTCCCACTATTAACATTAATTTGACTAATCAGAGTAAACAATTTCTTTGCAATAATATTACAATCATACTTACTTACATCATTACTGGAGAATCGTTTACGAAGTTTGTTATCGTTTAGGATTTGGTTGACCGCTTTTGCCATTGATATTGAGTCGTTACAATCCACCAACAAACCATTCACTCCGTCCTCAATGACGGTCACATGACCTCTGTTTTTTGTCGCCACTACCGGAAGACCGCATTTCATCGCTTCCACAATATTTATACCAAATCCCTCTCGATAACTTGAGGCAACGCAAACATCCGAGGTATATAGTAATTCTCCAATATCAGAACGCCAACCTAAAAAATAAACGTGATCGCCAATTCCCAATTTCTTAACGTATTTTTGGTATCTTCCATTATTATGATCAGGCCCTACAAGAATCAAATAGACGTTAGTATTGCCCTTCAATATGTTATTCAACGCATCAATAAGCATACGCTGATTCTTGTTTTTTATTAATTCTGCAACATAAATTAAGGCTGATGCGTCTTGAGGTATATTTAAATTTTTACGATATTCTTTTCTTACATTCTCCGGTTTTTCAACCGATAGTCTTGAAAAATCCACTCCAACTTCTGGGACTTTATACACTTGCAGTTTATGAGTAAATTTTTTCTTTACTATACTATAATCTTCATCATTTACTGCAAAAAACACATCCGTTAAATTAGCTAGAATTCTTTCTACCGGATAATAAATTAACCAATTGATTAATGGAGCTCCTGAATAGAAATGCAATCCATGCGCGCAATATATTACTTTTGTTTTATCATTCTTCGCTAGTTTCGCCGCGACTCTTCCAACAAGTCCGCCAACCGGCGTATGACAGAATATTATATCGTAGTCATTCTTTACTATTATTTTTTTCAGTTGGGCTATGCCAAGAACCGTCTTTAGAGTAAATGGCGAACGTAGCCACACCCCTTCAAATTGATGATCGCAAAAAGGGATCTTTTCCTTTCCAGAACAGGCAATATCAACAATCCAACCATTGTCTTTAAATTCTTTAATTGTAGGCACATGAAACTTTATGATATGCTCTTTGGCAACATTAGCCACAAACAGAATTTTGTTCATTGCAATTGTTTTCTCCCCCTTGTTTCCGCATCATTCCGGTTCCCCCCTCGACGACGGTCTTGTCTCCTCCGAAGACGCCAAGGGTTCCAAGGAAGCACTTGAGGTCCATTTTCAGGCCTAGTTTTTGAACGTATTCGCCGTCTAGCTTTGCTTTATCCTGAATCTCAAGTTCGTCGCGTCCGTTGATTTGCGCCCAGCCGGTCAGGCCCGGTCTGACGTCGTTGGCGCCGTATTTGTCCCTTTCCGCCGTTAGCAGGTCTTGGTTCCAGAGCGCCGGTCGGGGGCCGACGATCGACATATTGCCGATGAAGATATCCCAGATCTGAGGGAGCTCGTCCAACGAATGAGCGCGGATGAATTTTCCGGATTTCGTGATGTACTGTTCTGGATTTTCCAGCATATGAGTTGGGACGTTATGCGGCGTGGACGTTTTCATCGAACGAAACTTATGGAGTTTGAAATATCGCTTGTTGCGACCTACTCGTTTCTGGGTAAAAAAAACCGTTCCAGGGTCGTCTAGGACGATCCATAAGGATATAAATAAAAAAATAGGGGATAGCATGACTAACCCCAAAAAACTCAGCACAATATCAATAACTCGTTTGAAGACCTTTTCGTATGTTCCCGCTTTATAAACGCTTTCTCCGATCGCTTCTAAATGACCCCTGACGCCGTCCGCGTTTTCTTCTTCCTCCGGATTTTCGATAAAGCGTACAATCTTACCCTCCATTGGATTTTTTTCTTCAGGTTGGTTTTGATAAACGCTCCCAGGCTTTTTAATAATCGCGACAGTCGTCATTATTGCAATTACGGCAATTAACGTGATCACAGAGGTCAGCATCTTTTCTCCCGATATTGCAATTATTCTTCACTCATGCAGTTCTATGGGTAGTCCGTCTGGGTCGGTAATAAAAACAAATCGCGAACCCAGCCAGTCGTTCGCGATTGTTCCTATCTCTAACTCTAATTCTTTCGCCGTTAACTCTATGTTATCCACCTTCAAAGCTAGATGTCTCAACCCGAGGTTTTCCGGTCGAACGTCCCTTGGAGGATGGTTTGGATCGACAAACAACTCCAACTGGACGCCGTAACCACTCAACAAAACAATAACGTCGCGTTCCCGTTCACGACGAAAAAACTCTGTAAACCCAAGCCTCTTGTAAAAAGCGACGCTTTCTTCGCTGCTTGCAATAATTGCAACGTGGTGTATTCCTTGAATCATCTACGACCTGTGTTACATTGAAGAATAAGCGAAAGATTTGCCCCGTTATTTACAAACGTTCACGATTTTTCTCGTCCTATCCTTTTGCGAAGACGCCATTCCTGTCATCAAAAAAAGCTCGGTTCCTCGCCGAATTGTTTCCTGTACTCTCGAACCCACTCTTCGTCGGAATTAAATGCTGGCGCTTTAGTTGGGCAATTTGCTATTTCATCGCTAGTTTTTTCTTCAATAGCTCGTCGAGTTTGGTAACGTTCCCGCGATTGATATCTTCTATGGTCTCGACAAGAAGTTTTGCCGCTGCCTCCGGAGAGTATGTCGTTAATTGTTTTTTGACTTCGCATGAAAGAACGCTTGGAATTTCTAATATCGCTACGTTAGGCAAGAGATTCGTTTTTGCGACTTCTTGCCAGAATTCTTCGAAGGTCAATTTAAAAAACCTGATGATTTTTCTTAGTAATTAAAATGAACCGAAATTTGAATTTTCGAACCTATAAATGAGTTGAAGTAGTTCTCAGCTCGCCGGACGCAAACTCTAAGGCGACGCTTCTGGGTCTAATCAGGCGCCCGAACAACGCGAGGGCTGGAGCTTCGCGCCCAGTTGACTATGCCTATTTCAAAACGTCCTAGCGCGATATCCTCCGCGGCGAGGTCGCCGCCGTCCGTGCGCTGGATCTCAGTTCTTTGAGGAGTATCTTGTAGAGGTCTTCGTTTCGATGGTTGAAACGAAATTCACTTTCCTTCAGGTGCAAATAGAAGGTCTTCGCGGATATCCCTCTGAACTTTGCGAGTCTCGCTTTCGTCAGGCCCCAAAAGCTCTCGATTTCGTCTATGTGATTGCGACCGTTCGCAGGGCCGCAGATCCGGTAAAGTCTCTTGGCGCTGAAATCAACCAGCGCGTCGAAGCGCTTGAAGTCGTCTCTATGGCGCGTCGGATTCTGACCGTCTTCGGAGGTTGCGACGGAATAAAGCGCTGTCGCCGAGCAGTTCGAAAGGACCTGACCGTAAATTTTGCCCTCTCGCTTGGTCAAACCGAACACGACGTGACTTCTACCGACTCCACGCTCCCGTTCGTCGCGAACGCGCTCCTCGTCCAAACGACTCTCGTCAAACTCGACAGTTCCCTTATCGAAGCTACTCTCCTCTTCGCAAAGACGAACGACGCGCTCCCGGAGAACTCCGAAAAAACGATTGATCGTCGGACGACTCACTCCCGTGAGCGAAGCGGTCTGCGTCGCGTCAAGGTCGAGGGCAAAACACTTCAATATCAAACGCGTCTGCCGTTCCGAAACGTGCGAATGTCTTACGTACCTGTTACTCATCAGCGGCGGCGGCGACCTCGCCGCGGAGGGTATCGCGCCTTGGAGAGGCGAACTAATTCAAACCACGCCGGGCGCGAGATTCTAGGGCGCCAACGTGCGGACGTTGGATCCCGGTATCGCGCCGGAACGGGCGAGACGATTCACCGTTCGCCGGGCGCGAGATTCCAGGGCGACGCTCGCTGGCGTCGCCGTCTGGTTCATTCTTAACATGAATCGAGACGTCTGACCAACGGGAAGGTTGGAGTTCAGCGCCCGGTTGACTATGCCTATTTCAAAACGTTCAGGCTCGATACCCTCAGCGGCGAGGTCGCCGGCGCCGCAGTCCCAACTTACCGTCATAAAAAGCCCCAAAGGGCGTTCAATCGATGTTTAAACGGTAACCCCGAGTGGCGCACAACAAACCTGACGAAGTTCGTCGCCGATTTTAAACACGACGGATCGACGTCAGAACCTTTGATTCCCACGGATTGTCGGCGTCAACGACACACAAGCGCAACGCCGCTTACCACCACAAGCGTCGACGTTAGTTCCGTGTCGTGAGCGTCCGGACGAACACTTAACCCCAAACGTCTCAAAACAATGAATTTACCAATTATAAAGGTTCTCTAAGTCCAATCTCGATTCCATTATTATAACTGTGTCGTCGTAAAGTTCAACAAAAAATCACACGAAATCAAGTTTTTTTATTTTTTTCCGCTCAAGATTTCGCCATTTTTGAAAGACGGAACGACCGGTTTTATCCGCAAACAGCGCTGAAAACGTCTATTTTGACACACATATTATTTAGTCTTATAGCAATATAAGATTTCTTTGTCGTTAAAACTGCGTTTAAAAATCGTCCCCACAGTGAGTGTAGAAGTTAAACTTATAATAAACTTCTCTTATTTAATTTTTAATAAATGTTTATTTTAAATCAACGAACGCCAACGCTTCTTCATCTCTGATGAGACAACACGTGTAGAATCGAAAGTTTTCCTAGTGTCAAAACACGTATTCATCTAGTGTGTTCATTTGGTATTTTTTCTTAAAAAATTATTGATTCTTTCATCTTCTTCGCAAACCTGAGTCGTCTCGAAAATTTCCCTGATGAACAGGCCGTTCACAGACCAAACCCTACTCACTAATTGGTAATATTCTATTTCTTTTTTACCTTTCTAGGCAGAATTCGCGAATATCTCAGCTATTTCGTGTGATTATATGGCGGCACCCGAGACGTTAGCATGGCGCATAACGCTCTCGGGCGTTAAATTTCAAATCGTAAACTGCAATCTATGGAGGAAAGAAATCATGTCATGGCTCTCGTTTTTTCGTCTCAAGAAAGAATCGCAACTTGTATCCCGCAAGAAACGCGGACGGTATAACGTCGATATCGACTTCTCAGACCCCAAGGTTCGACGTCGGCTGCTCCTGTTCGCCGACGCGATCGAGGCAGGACTATCAGACGAAGAAATCCTCGATCTCCTCGCCCGCGACGCCAACGCAAGGGCTTTGGATCCCGATAACGCGCTTTACTCGCGGACTTACTGACGTCGCGGCGGCGACCTCGCCGCGGAGGGTTCGCGCTTCCGCGCGTGCGTAGATACCCGCTCCCGATGGTCGCTAGACTTTTGACAGCCGCCAAGTCATGAAGTCCGTGTTCGTTGCCGCCGCGGACCTCTGGGGCAAACCACGGCCTTCCCATTTCACGCGAGAAATAAATGAAAATAAGGGCTTGACGTCTTCCTATATCTGGTAAAATACGTACTTCCAAACGCTATATATTGTGTTTACAGTCACAATATATAGCGCAGGATTGAGATTGACAACGACAGCTTCTTTGACGTCACGCAAAGGGAGACACATAACGATGACGAATACGACGGCTTGGAGAGGTTTTCGCGAGGGCGTATGGCGCGACGGAATCAACGTTTCCAACTTCATCAAACTGAATTACACGCCTTACGAGGGCGACGCGTCTTTCCTCTCGGGGCCGACGGAACGCACAAACCGTGAAATGGCGCGCGTCAAGGAACTTCTTATTGCGGAAAACGCCAAGGGCGGCGTTCTCGACGTCGATACGAGTCGCGTCCTGACGATCCTTTCGCACGAGCCGGGCTACGTCGTCGACAAGGATACGGATATCATCGTCGGGCTTCAGACGGACGCGCCGCTGCGCCGCGGGGTTTCGCCTTTCGCGGGATTTCGCAACGCGGAACAGGCGTGCGAGGCGTACGGATATCAGATTTCCGACCTCGTTCAGACCGAATTCAAATATCGCACGACGCACAACACGGGCGTTTTCCGCGTCTATACGGACACGATGCGCAAGGCGCGTC
>Ga0310695_10006866_pt1 | contig 18511 bp, 18 predicted proteins | sample RumenRJG_04DNA_FD_203882 | JGI IMG/M metagenome (GOLD analysis project Ga0310695, IMG submission 203882) | Bovine rumen microbial communities from Lethbridge, Alberta, Canada - RJG_04 (v2) (version 2) | ecosystem: Host-associated > Mammals > Digestive system > Stomach > Rumen | place: Canada...
CAGAGCGAGCCCTATATGAGAAAAAATAAAACTGAAAGTTTTAGGGAGAGAGTTTGAGAGAAGCCCCTTTTTCAAAAGGGGTTCTCTCAATAATAAGCATAAAACTTCTGTATAAGCACTATGGTTAGACCGTGTGGCTGTTTTTGTATATATGCGCTGCAATACAGAGCTCATTACCTTACAGACATTTTTATCCTGTCTTTTCCCTGTAGCCTTTTTCTATAATGCGGTACGCGGAGAGATCGACTGTTTCCGAATGCTTCGGCTGTTCGCCGCGCCTGAATATCCAGTTGGTCCCAATAGGCATATTCAGTATCTTTTGCAGCGGCTGATTGCATCTTTCGGAAATCATTCTGGCTGTTTCGACGTCATTTCCGCCCATATAGACTATGGTATCGCAATTGTCAATAATAGTATGGGAGCTTTCGCCGTAGCCCTGTTTCAGCTGCGCTTCGGACTGCAATATGAGCGTTGCCGATATATCCCTTGAACGGATATTTGATATCATGTTCTCGAAGACGTGGATACGGCAGTTAGTTCCAAAATCGTCCAGTATAAACCTGACCGGTACAGGCAGGCGGCTGTCTTTACACTCATAATCTGCATAATTACAAAGCTCATTCATTGCCTGACTGTAGAAAATATTTGCAAGAAGATCCTTTGAACGATCGGTATCGCTGATACCAAGAAATACTATCGTTTTTTCCTGTCCAATAGTTTTGAAATCAATGGTATTAAAACCGGAAGTCATTGATTTGAGTCCCTTTGAAGCAAAAGGTCCGAGCATTGCCTGTATAGTTATAATTATACAAGCCAGAGTACGCGGAGGTGTTGCCTTGAACTTAAGATACTGGTCATACGCCCAACTATTCTCGAACATTCTTTGATACCTTGCTGCATGGCGCACAAATATCTTGTTGAGTTCTGAATTATTAAGGGCGAAAGTATCCTCATCTTCAAAATCGATTTTTGTAAGCAGTTCGGAAATACTGTTAATGGAGGTCAAAACCTCATAGCAATTTTCCATTACAAGCCCTATGAGAGATTTCAGCAGCAGTTCCGCTGCTCTGTCCCAGAAAGGATCCGATGTATTTCTGCCGCCGCCGTATCCGAGGTTAACTATTTGTGTTGCCAGTTTGCAGGCATCATCTGAATTATGTACATAACACAGCGGATTATATCTGTCCGAGCATTCGGGGCGGATAAGGTCTATATGTATTACCTTATATCCGTTTTTTCTCATAAGGTCTGCATATCTGGTATACAGATTGCCCTTAGGATCGGAAACGATATAGCTGTTTACGGCAGACAGGATATTCGGGATAACGAAGCTTCGCGTCTTGCCTGCACCCGAAGCTCCGAATATGGATATATTATTGTTTCGTCTGGTTTTTATGCTGTTCATATCAAACAGCTCGCCGTTGGGAAGAATGCCATATTTATGGCAATGCGCTGTAAAGAGATTATTTTTATTTGAATAGTTCATAGCGTCTCCCGCCTTTCTCAGAAAAAACTTCTTATTTCGTCGCATATCCCGAATTCGACTGCTTCTTCCGATGTCATGAAATTATCGTCCTGAGTTGCCTTATTTATCTCGTTAACGCTTCTGCCTGTATGCTCAGCCAGAATTTTATTGAGCACAGCCTTCGTTTCAAGAATACCTTGAGCTGTTTTTTCGATAGACGTGGCAGAACCGCCAAAGCCGCTGCTTATAAGAGGTTCATGTATCATTACCTGCGAATGCGGAAGAATAAAGCGCCTGCCCTTTTGTCCTGCCGCAAGAATGAACGCCGCCATGCTTGCAGCAAGCCCTGTACAGTACATAGTTATCTTGTATTTATAGGACCTCAGGACATCGTATATCATCAGTCCCGCAGAAATCTCTCCGCCGGGGCTGTCGATGATAATTTCTGCATCTTTCTTTTCTTCCGCGAGCACAAGCATTGCCGATATGAAATCCACAGCCATTCTGTGGTCTATCGGTCCTACAAGGAACAGCCTTCCATTTTTGAATTGCTGTGTTATAATATCTGTGTCTCTGCTTCCTCTGCATTCTTCGACTATTACACTTTTGGGAAGCATATTGTTTGAATTGTATGTATCTGCCATAGTGATACCTTTTCCTTTCTTATCCGTTTGTTTTTGCGAATGGATTTTTGTAACAAGGTCGGAGATGATCCCTGCACCTGTTAAGAGAAATCAATAGCTTTAGTTCGTTATATCGCCCTCCTCTGCTGATAAAAACAGAATGAATAATACCGACTTATTCATTGCTTTACTCACTCCGCTTTTACTAAACACTGAATCTGTAAGTATTAAGACCGTTTTTTCTGTATTTTTATTATACCATACCCCTTTATACATTTGATTCCATAATCTGCAACTATATGGAACAAAAAACCGCTGCTAAAAAGCAGCGGTTTTTTATCAGATACACTTATCGTGATCAGAGTATTTTATCCAGTTGATGAATCTTTTGTAATTGATATTACCAATGTCTATTTGTTCCTTGATCTTGCGTTCAATAGGAGTGCTCGGGAAATCAGCAGCCACAGCACGTATAAACTGGTACAGATCAGCCCTTGGAAGTTCAAGACCAAAGCTGATTATCAGCATACGGTTCCTTTTATACGTAGTTGTCTCACCAACCTTGATGCGACATATCGTCGATTTGGAGCAGTCCGATAATCGGGCAAGCTTTTCTTCCGTTACGACCTTCAGTTCGTCGATATACCTGTTCATGTAATTGGTAACGGTATACTTATTCAACGGGAACTGCGGTTCTTCTTCGCTTATGCAGAACTTTTCCAGATCATTCGCACCAAGTTCCAGCAAAGAGTTATAAAGCATAGAACGCGGCTGTGCGGAATAATACTTATAAAGCTCCTTGATGATCTTAAAACGGACTTCGCTCACCGATCTTCCCTTGAAATGTCTGATAGAATCATCAGGGAACGGATAGTTGCAGCATAACAGCACCTCGTCCTCGTCAGGGCATGGTTCAATATGTCCACGAACACTTGGCAGATCCAGACCGTGCCAGATGTTGGGCAGACGTGTCCAGCGGGACATATCATGTGCCCGTTCAAATTCTGCCGCTTTCATTTCAAGAGCTGCCCTTTCTGCTCCTGAAATTACATAATACTCGCCTGTTTCCTGATCATAATAACAGATCCTATGAACACCGTTTTTATTCTGTTGATTTGAATTGTTCATACCGTAATCATCTATCATATCACGGCACCTCCCTCTGCTTATGCAATACAATACTTCCGAACCTTCCATAACGAACGCGGAATAATTCGGGCTATGCATCACACTTTTTTTCATGTTGTCTTTTTTTGTTTTTTCTCCGTTATATATATGTTCAGGCAGTAATCAGATGTCGGTATTTTATCTTAATAATATAGGCTGACTATAGTTTGTCTTTTACAGAAAAAAACACATATTTTTCACGGTCTCGATCTTACTCCTTCAGATCAGCAGTATCGACCTTCCCTCGTTCCGATCAGTGCTTATGTCGGAATTGCTTGATACATTGGAAATATTTTTCGGTTCCTAATACCATGATCTTTATGAAGTTTTTCTTATAGTATTAACTATATCAAAAATGATTAAAAAACGCAATAACTTTATAAAAATTTGGTGTTTTACATAAACAAAAAAACCTATTTTTTAACGGAATGCACAATGACTTATCTTTTGTATAATTATATGAAAAGCAGTTTTGTGAACAAATCATGAATTACATAACAAGTCATTCAACAATGATGCTATGCATCACAACTTCACGGGAAATGCAAAGATATCCACTGTATCGGCAAAAATGATATCATTGATAATATTTTTCTCATAAGTTATCAAGCTCTATATTATAATTGATTTAACATTAGAGCTGTCAGTCACGGCACAAGCCAAAAATCGCCTTCTGCTTGTCATATATATTAACATTAATGCTGCCATCAAAATTGCAATGCCTTATATAGTTGTTTTAATGCGCACATGATTTTTTAAAAAAAGCTATTGACAAATGGAAAATCATGTTATATAATGCTAATTGTAAGTGAACATCGTTCACTAAAAGGAGGTGCAAAATGCCGAGAGACAAAACCGAAGCACATGAAAAAATCATAGCGGCGGCAGTCAGTGAATTTATGGAGTACGGCTTTGAAAATGCATCTATGCGCAGAATTGCTTCAGAAGTCGGGCTGACTGTGGGAGCGCTTTACAGGCATTTCCCAAACAAAGAGGAGATGTTTGCAGCGCTTGTAGAACCAACGATAAACAAGCTTATGGCAAAGTATCAGGAGTTCTGCGAACAGGGCTATGAGGTCATGAAATGCGGCGATGTTCAGCAGCTCTGGAACGAGAGCGAAAGCGAGACAAAATGGCTGATGAGCTTTATTTACGACCATTTTGATATTTTCAGACTGCTGGTCTGCCGTTCTCAGGGAACAAGATTCGAGAGCTTTGTTCACGATATGGCGCTGCTGGAGGAACGCTCTACCCTTGACTACTTCGAGCGCATGAAGCAGTACGATATGACCGTCAACGAGCTTTCAAAGCAGGAGTTCCATATGCTGGTGACAGCGAATGTCTCGGCACTGTTCGAGGCGGTGATACACGGTTTCAGCCATGAAGAAGCAATGCATTACGCTGAGACTCTTGACGCTTTCTTTTCGGCAGGCTGGAAAAAAATACTCGGCATATAACGCCGAATATTTTTTAGCATTCTGTTAGCTTATACTAATATTTTAGGAGGATAATTTATGGAAAAACAACAGCGAAAACGCTCCACTCTCAGTTGGGTGGCTGAATTTGCAGGACAAAAAAGACCGAATTATATACTAAGCGTCCTGCTTGCGATGATAAAGGTCGTCTGCGGTATCATGCCATATGTGTATATGGCGGATATCGTGGATAAGCTTCTGAAAATGCACAGCGGTGCTCTGGAAAAGGATATGAGCCTGCTGACCGCAAGCATTGTGAAAATGGCTGTGTTCTGGCTTATCTGCCGCATATGTCATGCAGTTTCAACTACTCTTTCTCATGCGGCGACCTTTGAAGTCCTCGCAAATATACGCCGTCAGCTCACCGAAAAGCTGTCAAAGCTGCCCCTCGGCTCGGTGCTTTCCCAGTCCAGCGGTACATACAAGAACATCATCTGCGAGCGAGTGGACTCCATTGAAACTACCCTTGCGCACATCATTCCCGAGGTGCTGTCCAATGCTTTTGTGCCTGTGGCGCTCATCATATATATGATGACCATAAACTGGAAGTTGACGCTCATTTCTCTGGTATGCGTACCCGTCGGAGCGGCATTCTTCATGCTGATGATGGTAGGCGGTCAGGAGAGCTACAACAACTGCGTTACCAAGACAAAACGCCTGAATGATACCGCTGTCGAGTACATCAACGGTATCGAAGTCATCAAGGCTTTCGGCAAATCCAAAACTTCCTATGAAAAATTCGTCATTGCCGCAAAGGAGGGCGCTGACTGCTTCATCGACTGGATGAGAAGATGTAATCTGTGGCAGAATATCTCCCTGCTGATAATGCCCTATTTTCTGCTGGGACTGCTGCCATTCGGCGCTATGTTCTACATGAAAGGCAGCATTTCGGGTTCCGACCTGCTAATGCTGATTATCCTTTCTCTTGGCTTGGTATCGCCGTTTATGACTATTGCCTCTTACTGGGACGGCATTGCAAAAATGGGAACTGTTATCGGTGAAGCTACGGAAATTCTTAAGCGTGAGGAGCTTATCCGTCCCGATACTATGACAGAAAAGCCAAATGGTACGGATATCGTTCTCAAAGATGTTCATTTCGGCTATAAGGACGAGGAGATACTCCACGGTATTGATTTGAACATCAGACAGGGAACGGTCAATGCACTTGTTGGTCCTTCGGGCTCGGGTAAGTCCACTATTGCAAAGCTTATTGCTTCATTCTGGGACGTTGACAGCGGCAGTATCACCTTCGGCGGAGTTGATATACGAAAGATCCCCCTTACCGAGTATAACCGCAATATCGCCTATGTTTCGCAGGATAACTACCTCTTTGACGAGACCATAATGGACAATATCCGAATGGGCAGTCCTAATGCAAGCGATGATGACGTTATAAATGCGGCAAAAGCCTGCGGCTGTCACGACTTCATCATGCAGCTCGAACACGGCTATAACACAGTTGTAGGCGGTGCAGGCGGACATCTTTCGGGCGGCGAAAGACAGCGTATCTCTATTGCAAGAGCCATGCTGAAAAACGCTCCCGTCGTTATCCTTGACGAGGCAACTGCTTACACTGATCCCGAAAACGAGGCTCTCGTGCAGTCCTCCGTTGCGAAGCTGGTACAGGGAAAAACTCTGCTCGTTATCGCGCACAGACTGTCAACTATCGCCTCTGCCGACCAGATAATACTGATAAACGACGGCAAGGTGGAAGCTGTTGGAACACAGCAGGAGCTTCTGAAAAAATCGCCGCTGTACACGCAGATGTGGAACGCTCACATGGCAGTAAGGGAGGGAGCATAATGTTTACTACACTCAAAAAATTCTTTGATTTCTGCAACGTTGAGGACAGGAAAAAGCTGTACACTGCAATAGGTCTCGGCGTTGTAAGGGCGATATTCGCGGCTCTGCGAATTTCGGCAATAGGCGTTGTTATCATGGGCATACTCGATGATAATATGTCAGATAAGCATATATGGACAGCCATTGCCATACTTGCGGCTTCGGTGCTGGGACAGCTTCTTATCAATCTGAAAACTACCATGCTCCAGACAGAAGCAGGCTACAATTCCTGCTCCCACAAGCGAATCGAAATCGCGGAGCACCTGCGCTATCTGCCTATGGGCTATTTCAACGACAACAGTCTCGGACATATCACCAGCGTTACGACCAACACAATGGAAAATCTGGCGGACGTTGCAACAAGAGTTGTAATGCTCACTACACAGGGCATACTTACTACTTTTGTCATCACGGTTTTCGTGTACATTTTTGACTGGCGCATTGGACTTCTCCTCACAGCAGGCATTGCTGTTTATGCGCTCGTCAATGCGGCTATGCAGAAAAAGACTCGCAGGGGCGCTCCCATACAGCAGAAAGCCAACAGAGACCTTGTAGCCGCTGTTATCGAGTTCATTCAGGGCATAGCCGAGGTCAAGAATTACAACCTTGTGAGCAGCCGCGCAAAGAAGCTCGAAAAAGCCATAAAGGCAAAGCAGAACGGCGATACTCACCTTGAATTCGACGTTATCCCATACATCACCTTGCAGGAGATAGTCACAAAGCTGACAGGCGTTCTGATGTGCGCTTTATCCGTGTATTTCTACATAAACGGCAGTATGTCCCTGCTCTACTGTATCATGATGATGATAAGCTCATTCATGATATATGAAAGCCTTGACATTATGGCAGGTTTTTCCGCACTGATACGCAGTGTTGCTGTCTGCGTCGAGCAGGCAAGCGAGATACTCTCCATTCCCGAAATGGACATAAACGGTGACGATATCACGCCTGCAAGCCACGATATAGAGCTGAAAAACGTCACCTTTGCATATGAAAACAAGACTATAATCAACGGCGTAGACCTGAAGATACCCGAAAGGACTACTACTGCAATTGTAGGTCCCTCAGGCGGCGGAAAGACTACTCTCACCAATCTTATGGCGCGTTTCTGGGACGTACAAGGCGGCGAGGTCTTCCTCGGCGGCAGAAATGTCAAGGACTACAGCTTCGACAGTCTTATGAGGAATTTCAGCTTTGTGTTCCAGAGAGTTTATCTCTTCGAGGACACCATTGCAAACAATATCCGCTTCGGAGAGCCTGATGCGCCTATGGAAAAGGTCATTGAAGCTGCCAAAAAGGCTCGCTGCCACGACTTTATAATGAGCCTGCCCGAGGGCTATGATACCGTTATCGGCGAGGGCGGAGCAAGCCTCTCAGGCGGTGAAAAACAGCGTATTTCCATTGCAAGAGCCATAATGAAGGACTCTCCTGTTATTATTCTCGATGAAGCAACTGCAAATGTGGATCCCGAAAACGAAGCAGAGCTGACAACGGCTATCGAAGAGCTTACCAAGGAAAAGACCATAATCATGATAGCTCACAGGCTGAAAACAGTCGAACACGCAGACCAGATAGTCGTAATCGACGACGGAAGGATAGTTCAGCAGGGCAAACACGCCGAGCTTATGCAGCAGGACGGTATTTACCGCACCTTTGTTGAGGACAGGAAAAAGGCTGTGAGCTGGAAACTGTAAGACAACTCCTATAATTTTGTTATCCACGATAGAATAGAAAGGTCGGCGGCTATATGCCGCCGATTTTTCTCTGTTCAGCCGTTTTACAGTTCAAAAGCACAGTAAAATACGTATAATAAACAGAAAATCTCCAAAGAAAAAAGCCGTTATCCACAGCTAACAAATATTGACAAAACTTTATCAATGTGATATCATAACATTGATAAAAAAATAACAAAGATAAGAACAACGATGTTATTTCAAGAATATTTCACTTTCATCTGTGAAAAATAAAAACGGAGGTAAATATGAATAAAAAGAATTATGAAATAGTTGACAGCACGGAAAAGCTTGAAAAAGCAATAGAAAAAGTAAGGCAGGCGCAAAAGCAGTTTGCGGCATTCACTCAGGAACAGGTGGATAAGATATTCCTTGCAGCTGCAACTGCGGCAAATAAAAACAGGATACCCCTTGCAAAGCTTGCAGTTGAAGAAACAGGCATGGGTATTGTCGAGGACAAGGTCATCAAGAACCATTATGCGTCCGAGTACATCTACAACGCCTACAGAAACGTTAAGACCTGCGGTATCATTGAGGAGGACAAGGCTTCGGGAATAACTAAGATTGCCGAACCTATTGGCGTTATAGCGGCTGTTATCCCAACTACGAACCCAACTTCAACAGCTATTTTCAAGTCCCTCATCGCGCTGAAAACAAGAAACGGAATTATCATAAGCCCTCACCCGAGAGCCAAAAAGTCCACTATCGAGGCAGCTAAGATCGTTCTTGAAGCAGCCGTTGCGGCAGGAGCTCCCGAGGGGATAATCTCATGGATCGACGTTCCCAGCCTTGAAATGACCAATCTTGTTATGGCGGAGGCTGACATAATCCTCGCAACAGGCGGTCCCGGAATGGTAAAGGCTGCTTATTCCAGCGGCAAGCCTGCTGTGGGCGTAGGTGCAGGGAACACTCCTGCTATAATCGACGAATCCGCGGATATCATACTTGCGGTAAACTCAATTATTCACTCAAAAACTTTCGATAACGGCATGATATGTGCCTCAGAGCAGTCGACTATCGTGCACAAGAATATCTATAACAAGGTCAAGGCTGAATTTGCCGCAAGAGGCTGTTATTTCCTTACAAAAGCCGAAAAGGAAAAAGTTGGTAAGACTATCCTTATAAACGGAGCTCTCAACGCTAAAATAGTTGGTCAGAGTGCCTGCAAGATAGCAGAGCTTGCAGGGGTTAAAGTTCCCGAGGGCACAAAAATTCTCATCGTTGAGACGGTCAGCACAGAGCTTTCCGAGGAATTCGCTCACGAGAAGCTCTCCCCTGTTCTTGCAATGTACAAGGCGGAGGATATACACGACGCATTCAATAAAGCCGAAAAGCTCATTGCCGACGGCGGTTACGGTCACACCTCATCAATTTATCTTGACACTACCACACAGCAGGACAAGCTCGAAGAATTCCGCAGCCGAATGAAGACCTGCCGTATACTTGTAAATACTCCATCATCCCAAGGGGGTATAGGCGACATCTACAACTTCCGACTCACTCCGTCCCTTACCCTCGGCTGCGGCTCATGGGGCGGAAATGCCGCAGGTACTGCATTTGCAGCAGTTATGTTACAGCAGACGAGGTTCTCGCAGACGCTTTGCGAAAAAGCCGAGCTGTGCATGACCGCAAAGGCAGGAGATACTATCGTCAGCCAGCTTATCCTCGGAGTATTCTGCGGAATACTCATGTATCTTGCAGTAGCCAATGCTAAGGAATGCAGAAAAAGAAATGCTGATATATCCTTGGTTTTCGGCATTTCCATACCTGTGATGATATTCATAATCTGCGGCTTCAATCATTCGATAGCAGACGCATTTTATATGTTTACGGCAGGGACTTTTCCAAAGGATACACCGTACATACTGACAGTCGCGGCAGGCAATGCCGTAGACGGAATGATGATACCGATTATAAGAAAACTTACGTCAATCTGATACTTCCGTATACACAAAACAAGGCAGGGAAGATAACCATGATACTCATATAGAAGTTTTATGCTTATTATTGAGAGAACCCCTTTTGAAAAAGGGGCTCCTCTGACGGAGAACGTCCCCTCTGTCACTGCGTGACATCTCCCTAAAACTTTCAGTTTTTTTTTTTCTCATATAGGGCTCGCTCTGTTTTATTACAGGGCTTTTTTTATTTTCAGCGAGCCCTATATGAGAAAAAATCAGCTAAAAAAGTCTTTGGAAAGGGGTATGGGGGAAAGCCTTTCTTCAGAAAGGTTTCCCCCATAATTAACTATAAGCTTTTATATAAGTATTGCGGTATCTTCCCTGCCTTGTTTCTGTGTCATTTTTTCTTATCCGAGCGCAACATCTAATACCATCATCAGCGTAAAGCCGACAGAAAACATAATTACACCAATGTTTGAGTGTTCGCCCTCCGACATTTCGGGTATCAGTTCTTCAACTACGACATATATCATCGCACCTGCTGCAAAGCTCAGCAGATACGGCATGATTGGCAGCAAACGGCTCGCAAAAAGTATCGTGAGAAGTGCCCCACAGGCTCTACAGCTCCGGAAAGTACTCCGCCTGCAAATGCTTTTCCTTTGCTTTTTCCCTCTGCATGAAGCGGCATGGAGATTATTGCTCCTTCGGGAAAATTCTGTATCGCAATGCCCAGAGCAAGTGCCAGTGCGCCGCCTGCGGTCATATCTGCCGAGCCCGTCAGAAATCCTGCGTATACAATGCCGACTGCCATACCCTCGGGGATATTATGCAGCGTGACCGCAAGCACCATCATGGTTGTACGCGCCAGCTTTGACGGCAGTCCCTCGGCTTTTTCAGAATTCATATGCATATGCGGTATCAGGCTGTCAAGCAGCAAAAGGAACAGGATACCGCACCAGAATCCGATGACTGCGGGCAGAAAAGCAAGCTTTCCCATACTCTCTGACATATCCATAGCAGGAATGATAAGGCTCCATACCGAAGCGGCTGTCATTACGCCTGCGGCAAAGCCTGTCAACGCTCGCTGAACACCTCTGCTCAGTTCATGTCTCATGAAAAAAACACAGCCTGCGCCAAGCGATGTTCCCAGAAAAGGCAGCAGCAGTCCGCTGATAACTTCTTTTTGCATTAGACACCGCCTTTCTTTACATCAGATTTACAGCCAATATCAGAAGCTCCCTATCGCAAACGGAATAAGCGCTGTAAGCTGCACGTCTCCGAGTATTCAAAAACATTTTGAATATAGTTAGTATATAGTAACAACGATATAATAAATTATATCACTAACAAGCTATATTGTCAACATGAATCATAAAAAGGGAGCGTAACTGTAATAATGCTTGTGATCGCGTTCATGTCATAGCAGCTCCTTTGCAATTGTATGTGCGCTCTGCAAGACTCGGAAAGGATGTCCTTAAACGATAATACTATAAGCAGAAAACAAAAAATAGTCACAGGAACACAAAAGATCCTGCGACTGTTTTTATATGTATAATGCGAAATTCAGCACAAAAGGTATTGAGAAACCGTGCGGAGAAGCCAATCAGTCGATACACCTGATATCGGGCATTTTGTACCCATAATTATTATTTAAAAGCATATCTCAACAGTGAATATGCCGCTGTCAAGTTTTGCAATAACGTCCCAATTCATTCTGCTGCACAGAAGCTTTACCACGTACAGACCAAGTCCCGAGCCGCCTGCCGTTCTTGAATCCATGCGGTAGAATGGCTCGAAAACTCTGCTGACATCTACATTTGAGCTGTCTGCAAGAGTGTTGGATACGGATAATGTAATTCGTTTATCATCGTGCTTCAGCGAAACTCCGAAGCTGTCCGCGGTGTACTTTTGCGCATTGGACATGAGATTGCTGAGTATCCTCGACAGGCAGTGCACGTCAGCCTGTACTATGATACCGTCGGGAACATCAAAGTTCGCGGTGATGTTCCTTTCGGATATCCAGCCATGCTGTTCAAGCAATGCTTCTGTGAGAACATTGCTGAGATTGATGTCTTCAAGGCTGAGATTTTCATTACTGTTTTCGGTCTTAGTGACCTCAAAAAACTCGTCTGAAAGCTCTTTCAGGTATTTGTTTTTCTGCATGGCAACAGTGAGGCATTCCGCATTTTTCTCCGACAGTTCGCCGCTCTTTTCTATCATTTGCAAGTATCCAAGCGAAGCCGTCAGCGGAGTGCGGAAGTCGTGGGAGATGCCCGAAATGACCGTGCCGAGCTGTTGTTTACGCTGCTCATATTCCACGCCGAGCTGCCGCTGTATGTCGGTATGCTCGTTGACCTTGACTGCAAGTTCAACTAAATCCTTATCAAAATCAGTTACTTTCATAGGCTGTCTGTAATCGGTGCTTTTCAGCTTGTCAAGCTCCTGCGAAAAGTGACGGATATTGCGTTTCAGCGAGATATATTTCCATAACAGGACACACAAAATGACAAGAAGGCACACGCAGATTGTTCCGAGCAGAATTTTCATAGCGTGTACCTCCTTTTTAGTTCATATTATTATACGTGACCGCCGATGGTAGTCCTTACGTACCACTTTTTCTTATATGATGTATAGGCGAGCCAGTACATCAGCGCCGCTTCGATGACAAAGCCGATGAGCGCCTTTATTATCAGGTCGCTGTCGAGCATACCGTTTGCTACAAGGGTGCATTCCGTTGACGGGAACCATTTGAATACCGAGATGATACCGCCTGTCATGTCGAAGGCTTTGTCTTCATTGGTCGCCAGTCCCAGAACAGCAAATATGTTTTCGATCATCATACGGGCATATGGGACCATTGCTCCCGCAGGAGTTTTGATAGTCATTGTGATACCAATGACAGAGAACAGCATTCGCAGGAATACTATGTAAAACAGCCCTATAGCTGCAAGAGTTTTTTCAGTGGGCTCATATATCAGCATTACCGCACATACAGGGATAAAGTAAGCCACAGTAAGCAGGGATATATACACGATAAGCCTGTACCATAGGAGCTTGTGAGAATTTGCGCCGTCCATTATCTCATACTGAGCTGTTCGTTCTGCGTAGTGCTTGCCTATCGCTGAGCCTGCTGCAATAGAGATTATGGCAGCCATCATTGGGAAGGTTGAAGCAACTGTCAGATAGTTAGGGTGGAAAAGATCCTGCATGAATGTGGCTGCCGCCAGCACCAATGCGCCAAGGCAGATAATGATATTGCCTAAGATGCTTCGTCCTCTTGTTATGCGGTAAAGCTCCGCTTTTATGTAATTACTCATGCCTGCCACCTACCTTTTCAAGATAATAGTCCTCAAGACTTCTTCCCGATTCGCACAGCTTTGTGATAACGCAGCCGTTATCGGTTATGGTCTTGGAGATACGCTCCACAGCATCAAGCTGTTCGTATATCTCGATCTCGCCGCTGTGCATTACCTTGTAATTGCCTATGGAGAGCTTTTCTTCAAGTATAGCCGCAGTCTTTTCGATATTGTTTGTTCTGACGGCTATGTGGCTTTTGCACTTGTCCTGAAGCTCCTCAAGGCTGAGGTTCTCTATAAGCTCTCCCTTGTTTATAATTGAGAAATCCGTGCAAAGCTCGGAAAGCTCAGAGAGCAGATGACTTGATATGAGTATGGTCACGCCCTGCTCCTCGGTAAGCCTTTGAAGCAGATGTCTTACGTCAACTATGCCCTCGGGATCAAGACCGTTTACGGGTTCGTCCAGTACAAGGACCTCGGGCTTCGTCAGCAGAGCCATTGCAATGCCCAGTCTCTGACGCATACCGAGAGAGAACTTCATGGCTTTCTTTTTGCCCGTATCGCTGAGTCCCACTGTATCAAGAAGCTCGTTTATCCGTTTCTCATCGGGATAGCCCCTGATATAGCGGATATAGTTGAGATTTTCGTATGCGGTCATGCTGTAGTTGACAATAGGAGCTTCTATCATAAAGCTCATACGTTTGCGGTGTGAGTCAAGGTCATTGCTGCCGTAGAATTGAAGCTCTCCTGATGTCTGGAATATAAGTCCTGCCAGTATCTTCATGATAGTGGTCTTGCCTGCACCGTTAGGACCGATAAGACCTGTGATACTGCCTTTTCTGACATCAAGGCTGAAATTTTTCACCACCTCCGCCTTTTTGAAGCGTTTGGTGATATTGTTCATGGTGATAACGCTATCTGCCATAGCGCCGCCCCCTTTCGTTTTTCTTTGAGCTTATTCTAACAGGCTAAGGTTAAGAAAAGGTTAAGCAAGTGGTAAAGAAAGTGTTAATTTATCAGCCGATAGCCCATTCCCCAAACAGTTTCGATGTATTCGCTGCCGCTGTCCAGACTTTTCAGCTTTGAGCGGATATTGCTCATGTGGACCTTTACAGTATTGTCGTCGCTGAGGTAGTCCTCGCCCCATACGCTCTGAAAGATGTTGGCTTTCGACCAGAGCTTTGTGGGATTGCCGAGCATGAGCTCAAGTATTGCGAACTCCTTGCTTGTGAGGCTGAGAGCCTTTCCGCAGACCTCTGCTGTACCTGCTGTCACGTCTATGGTCAGGTTCTTGAATGTGAGTATTCTGGATACGGACTGCTTTTCGGATTCCCTGTCATAACGGCGAAGTACCGCTTCAACGCGGACAAGGAGCTCGTCAAGGTCAAAGGGCTTTGTGATATAATCATCAGCTCCCATGCGTATCAGGTCTATTTTGGAACTCGTCTCGCTTTTTGCGGATACCACGATAACAGGTATGTCTGAGAACTCCCGTATCTTCTGCAATACCATGTCTCCGCTCTGAAAAGGGAGCATAAGGTCAAGTATCAGCAGTGAAAGTTCTGTATTTTCGCGTACCATGCGCACTGCGTCGAGACCGTTCAGTGCCGACAACGTTTTATAGCCCTGTGAGGAGAGATATTCGCAGATAAGGCAGTTTATCTCTTTGTCGTCCTCGGCTGTAAGTATCATTCTCATGGTATTCCCCTCCGAAAAATCAACATTTTAATTATTATAACATAACCTGACGGAAAGGTCAATTAGAGAAAAAGGACGAATGTGCATTTGATTTAAGGTAAAAGAAAAACCGCAGAATTAACTGCGGTTTTATTATCATTTCAGCTCCCAGCCGTTATCGCCGTGATATATCATCATTTTGGTCATACCGCCGTCGATGCAGATATTCTCGCCTGTGATGAAGCCTGCCTTGTCGGAGCAGAGGAACATCACCATATTGGCGATATCCATTGGATTTCCCACACGTCCGCAGGGCTGCTGATATGCATCGGGACCGTCATAGACCTTGTAGGACGTATCAATCCAGCCAGGAGAGATAGAGTTCACACGCACCTTTCCTGCAAGGCTAACCGCAAGAGCATGAGTGAGGGCTGCTATTCCGCCTTTCGCTGCCGTGTAGCTCTCGGTCTGAGGCTGGCTCATACGGTCTCGTGAAGACGAAATATTTATGATACTGCCGCCCTTGTTGAAATGAGGAGCGAACAGCTTCGACAAATAAAACGGCGCAGTCACGCCCACTGACAGCGCATACTGGAAGTCCCCATAGCTGCACTCGTCAATGCCTTTCATCAGCGGCAGGGCGTTGTTCACGAGGAAGTCGATGTGTCCGTGCTTAGCTATTACCTGCTGTGCGAATTTTTCAAGCACGGTCTTGTCGGAAATATCGCCGACGAAGTGGTCTCCCTCGGCTTTGTCGATAACGCACACCGCCGCACCGTTTCTGCGGAACTCCTCGGCTATGCACTTGCCTATCCCGTTTGCGCCGCCTGTTACTACGGCTACTTTGTTTTTGAATATATCGCTGGTTATTGAAGCTTTTTTCACATCAGAAAAAGTGCAAAACGGTTTGTTATCATTAGAGGAATTCTTAACTAATTCTGCAATCAAACTTCTGATAGTATTGTGAGTATGTTCATCTTTGCTGATAATAAAATAATCTCTGACCGAAAATCTGCGGAATGTTACGACCTGTATCAAATCCCGTTCAGCACTTGCTTCACTACCCAGTTTTTCAATGACTTCATTGAAATATATGTCTTCCTTTTTGCGGCTGCGATGATTATAAATAATCACAGCTTTATTCTGTGAAAGGTAATCCTTGACCTCGCTGTAATAAGTGTATTTCACACTTTGAGGTGAACCTGTTTTTACCGAATTGCAGATAAGCCCATTATCGGGGTCAAGAAAAACAACATCACACTTTCCGAGCTTTTTCAAAGCGGCGCTATGCCATTTTTCACGTTTCGCATTTTCTCTCGGAACAAGCTTGTTATAGTAAACTGTATTATTTATCAATTTCAACTTTTCAAGCATTTCAATGGAATGATTGTCTTTCAAAGTTTCAAGAGCGGAAGCAAGTTTATCATCGAATTCTTTTACACTTTTAAAATCACGATACTTTCCGTCTTCCTGCTTGAACTTGCCGTCCTTGTCACGCTCAAAATCAAGCTCTCCGGGATTGTACCAGTTTATACCGATACTGAATTTTTCAGACAACTTCCGAAGCAGTCCGAGTTTTCCATAGTCTCCGATATCGCCTGCGTATCTGTCCTGCATATTATCCCTCCTTATTCTATCAGCCATTTTATTCCATTTGCAATCCGCTTCTCGGGCTCGTTGAAGTGTCCCCGTCATTCCATTCAAGGATATGACGGGACACGTTTTTATTGCTGCTTAGAGCTCTTTCAGCCTGCCGTCCGCAAAGTAGTAGATATTCTCTTTCTTATAGCCGTATTTCGAGCCCCTGACGCTGATATGCGGCTCAAACGTGAAGTAGTCCACTGACGAGAGCATTGCCGTGTTGCCCTTTTCGGTGTATATACGGTCGTTTTTGTCCTTCACGATAGAGTGACCGAGATTGCCGAGGAAGTCAAGATTTATGAATCCACGGTCGGTTATGAGCTGATTGATATGGAAATACAGCTCCTCAAAGGTAGTCTGCGGAGCAGCAAATCGAAGCAGTTCCGCGTGAAGCTCCTCCTCCATAAGCAGACCGTTCCGCCATTCGGAATTGCGGATACTGTTTATATCATCGACAACGCCGCCGTTCTCGAGAATTATCGTGCGTGCGTAGTCTCCCCATATATTGCCGCATTGCGGACTGAGGTCGATAGTTATGATATCGTCCGCAGCGATCAGCCTGTCGGAAGTCACATACTCCCTTCCCGAGACCGAAACTGTGGTCTCGTCTCCCGAAAATACGAAGGCTCCCACGTCCCAGTACCAGAAAGAATCAGCTCCCAGCGCGAGCATTTTTTCTTCGCAGAGACGCCTTACATCGGTCAGCTTCATGCCTGCAAGGAGCTCATTTTTTATGTATTCTATCGTATCTTTTGCTATTTTTTGTACTTCGGAGTATTCCAAAAACTTTCGCCTTCTTTCTATATTAGTGAATTTCCCAGCTCATACGCTTCTTTCAGCGCAGTATTGCCGTTTTTTCTCACACTGCCAACAAGAATCACTATGTTGCTCAACTTCAACACCTCTCTTTTCAATTATTATAACTGAAAAAATGCAGTTTTTCAAGGTTAATTTGTGAACGGACAACTGCATAAATAATTACCCCGAAATGAATTGACACTCGCTTCGGGGAACTATCGACGGCTTCGGAAAGCAGTCAACTGATTATATACAAAACAAGGCAGGGATTTTTATTCCCTGCCTTGTTTGTTTCTGTGTAATTATTCTTCCTTACGTCGTATTTTCAGATTGCTTTTTAAGCAAAGTATTCCAAGTCCGAGCATTGCCATTGCAATGGTCATTATAATGATATGCGTAAGGGAATTATCGCCTGTCTGAGGCAGGTCAACAGCTTCATTCGCTGAATTTACGCCCTTTCCCGTCTTAGGATCGACAGTATATTTTTCAAGTGCCTTACCTGTGCTGTCATAGATGGTTATCTCGCGGTTTCCGTCGCTGCTGTGCTTTATTGTAATATCTGTACCGCCTACATTATTCTTGCGGAGGTAATCTTTCAATGCCCAGCTGCCAAGCACCTCGTCAGAGGCAATATTGCTCTTTTCGTCATCTGTCTTTGTTTCGCTGCTGTTTTCAGCTGTGAATACAGGCGACTTCTCACCCTTGCTCCAGCTGTTGAGGTCTGTTCCGTCCTTTGTATAGAACAGCAGATCTATGAGTATCAAGAGGGATGCTTTGATTATGATACTTAGAGGCGTTTACTTCTACAGGAATTGAGCTTATAAAATTATCTAACGCAGTATTCACCAATAACGCCTCCTTGTTTGATAATATATATAATATTATACCACAATCAG
>Ga0310695_10006867_pt1 | contig 18508 bp, 16 predicted proteins | sample RumenRJG_04DNA_FD_203882 | JGI IMG/M metagenome (GOLD analysis project Ga0310695, IMG submission 203882) | Bovine rumen microbial communities from Lethbridge, Alberta, Canada - RJG_04 (v2) (version 2) | ecosystem: Host-associated > Mammals > Digestive system > Stomach > Rumen | place: Canada...
CTAAAGGTATTTGGTACTTTGTTTGTTGACACCACAAAGATACTGATTTTCCGTGACTTACGGAAACCTTTAGCTATTTTTATGCACCTATATGTCTCGGATTTATTCACTTGCGAAAGTTGAGTAACTATAATTACAATTCTTTAATCCTCTATGCTGTGGAGAATACACAGACAACTGACTATCTGGTAAATCATGGGCTTTCCCATTTGAGGGGATTAAGCGGAGCCCTCGATTACACGACGTTATTGTCCTGGGACATAAATCTTAGTGTGGGACTGAAAGCCCATGTCACCTCTACCAAGAATGACTTGTCGTATGAACTTTCCACGATACCCCAGCAAAATGGCAAATTCATCTACGACGAGGATGTCTACGCTGCTTACCTTACTACGGATAAGAAAGTAGGAAACTATACCTTTCATCTTGGAGGTCGCTATGAGCAGACCTATACAAAGAACAAATACACCTCTACCAACTCAAATAACTATCGACGGTTTTTCCCGGATGTGATTATCTCTTACAGGTTTAAGAGTGGATCCAGCCTGGAGGTGTCCGTAAATAGTGGAACAGAACGTCCAGGGATACGCCACATCAATCCGTTTGTCTTCTACATCAATCCTTATAGTATTACTTTGGGTAATCCGACAATCAAACCCGATAATTGGTGGAATGTGAGGCTGACTCACAATTGGTGCTTCGATGGAGGAGAACTGACAACGGATTTGACCTATTTGTGGGATAATGGAGCTTTCGACCAGACAACGAAAATGGATAATGAGACCACCATTGCGACGACCCAATGGAATAATGCGCAGGATGAACGTTCCTTTATCCTGGATATGTCATTCTATTATTCCAAAGTAAAGTGGCTGAAAATCATCTCGGGTCTTGAATGGTCTGTCAATAAAAGCCGGTCTAAGATGGAATACCTGAATGTTAATACGAGGGATGTAGAGCAAATGTACTATTGCAATCTTAGGTTTATCCTCGATCCCCAAAATACATGGAGTGCCTATATTAATTCTTCATTTAATGGTAAACAGAAAAATGCAGTAGGTACAGTAGATCCAGTATTTAATCTGAATTGTGGCGTGAACTGTTCGCTGCTTAAGAATAAATTGGATTTGAAACTCTTCGTGCGAAATTTATTTGCCAGCAAGATTAGCGGAACAAGTTGTTCTAATGATAATATGCACATGACTTTTTCCAACAGATACAACAATCTGACAGTTGGCATAGGTATCTCCTATAGTTTTGGGCATGATTTGCGTATTAAGCGTAAAGAGCATAGCAGTACAGAAATAGAGTCGAGGTTTGAATAAATGACTTGGGTGCCCAGTTAGATGTTCCGAGAAACAGAGGTTGATATCCACGGTCGTTCCGCTTCCTCTTCGACTATGTGAAGAAGTACAATCGCCCGCAACATCGCTGTTGACGACGGCGACATCGACAAGGAACGACTGTTGAAGGCCGCTCGGATAGCGTGCATCCACGACTATGTGATGTCGCTGCCACTGAAGTACAACACGAAGATAGGACGTGACGGCGTGGGGCTGAGCCAGGGGCAACGGCAGCGCATCCTCATCGCCCGTGCGGTGTACAAGAATCCCGACTACATCTTCCTCGACGAGGCCACCAACTCGCTCGATGCCAACAACGAGCGGGCCATCGTGGAGAATCTCGACACGTTCTACCGTGGCAAGACCGTTGTCATCGTCGCCCACCGCCTGAGCACGGTCAGGAATGCCGACCAGATTGTCGTCATCGACCATGGCAAGGTCGTCGAGACGGGCAACCACGAGACGCTCACAGCAAAACGCGGTGCATACTACAATCTCGTCAAGAACCAGTTAGAGTTGGGGAACTGACAGATATCATCGGCAATCTTACAGTTGATGAACAACCGCTATAGTCAGCGACAGTAGCTGCTTTGAGATGTAAGTAAGTGAAGCACTGCCCTTGAAATAACTGCAACAATGACTTTGAGATATGGACAACAACAAGAATGACATAGACAACATAGAACTGAGGAGCGAGAAGGTACGCCATATCATCGGGCAGGTGCCTCCGGCCCTTGTGCGGACTGGGACGATGGTTATTACGCTTGTCGTCATCGCCCTTGCCATCGCCTTTTACACCATCCGCTATCCCATCACGATAGAGGCGCAAGGTAAGGTAACGCGCAGCGACTCGGTAGAGCTCCTTGTTCCTTACAAATACCTCTATCTCTTTGATGAGCCGCGCACGGCACGCCTCACCCTTGAAGGACAGGCCGAGGATGCCGCACCGATCGTATGCCCCATCACCAGCCACAACGAAAATCTTCTCATCGTAGACGGAAACCATTATTTTACCGCTAAGACTCACATTCGTTCTAATGGAAGCAACTCTCAGCCGGGATTGAATGTCTCTGTCCGTATCGTTGTCAGCGACAAGACACTGTGGCAGCAGATATTTAAGAAGTAGCCTTTCGCTTTCCGATTCTTGCCCAACATTAACACCTTATTAACACCCTGAGAAAGAAAAATCCCTTGCAAATCATTGATTTACAAGGGATTTGTAGTGTTAAGGGGTACCCAGACTCGGGCTCGAACCGAGATGCCTTGCGGCACTGGTGTTTGAGACCAGCGCGTCTACCTATTCCGCCATCTGGGCATGTGCGTATGAATGCACAACGATGTAAATAGTGAGTGCAAAGGTACAACGTTTTTGGAGAAAATCCAAATTTTTTAGGTTAAAAGTTTAAAGGAAGTAAGGGAGGAAGGGAAGGAAAAGCAAAGAAAAATGAATTTTTCTTTGCTATTTCACTCGTTTGCAGTATCTTTGAATAAGATACGCGGCACTCGGAAAAGCAAAGAAAAATGCATTTTTCTTTGCTATTTCACTCGTTTGCAGTATCTTTGCAATGTATAAACAACTAATATGACAGATATTTGCTGCATCGGGCACATCACCCGCGATAAGATCATCACGCCGGAGAGCACCGTCTATATGGCCGGTGGCACCTCTTTTTATATGTCTTACGGCATCAGCCGACTGCCGAAGACGGTGAGCTACGAACTGGTGACAAAAGTGGGGAAAGGTCAGTTGCCGGAAGTGGAAAAGATGCGTCAGGCAGGCATCGACGTGCGCTGCTATGACAGTCGCCATACGGTGTATTTCGAAAACAAGTATGGTGCCAACTCTGACAACCGTACGCAGCGTGTGCTGGCCAAGGCGGATCCATTCACGCTGGAGGAGATGAAGCCGTTGGAGGCGAAGGTGTTCCACCTGGGTAGCCTGCTGGCTGATGACTTTTCGCCCGAGGTGGTGGAGTATCTCTCTACTAAGGGCCGTGTGAGCATCGATGTGCAGGGCTATCTGCGCGAGGTGGTCGGCGAGGAGGTGCGCGCCGTGGAATGGAAAGATAAGGAGCGCATCCTGGCTTGTACTGACATTCTGAAGCTCAACGAGCACGAGATGGAGGTGATCACTCATTCTAAGAATCCCCGGACCGTGGCCTTGCAGTTAGCAGACATGGGCGTAAAAGAGGTGATCATCACGCTGGGCAGTTATGGCTCGCTGATCTATAGTGAGGGGCGGTTCTATGAGGTTCCGGCATACAAGCCCGAGGTGCTCGTCGATGCGACGGGTTGCGGTGACACCTATTCCACGGGCTATCTGTGGATGCGCCTGCAGGGTGCAAGCTGTGAGGAGGCTGGTCGCTTCGCTGCCGCAATGTGTACGCTCAAACTGGAACATAGTGGTCCGTTTGATAAAACCCTGGCAGATATCCGTCGCATCATGCGTCGGAAGTGATGAGGGCACTGATGGTTCTGTACTGTCATCGCTTCTTGAATTGTTGATAAAACTGACAAAAAACGGCCATTTTCTTGGCGATTTTCTCGACCAAAGGGTTGTTTGCTCTCAATTTTGTGATTTTTGAGCCTGTTTTGACAAGGCTCTGATATTCAGACAATTATGATTTCGAATTGAGTTTTTGCTATTTCCTTTCTATCGAAAAGCTGAGGGAGCAAGGCAAAAACAGTGGATTTTATGCATGAAAGTACCTTTTTGATGCATCAATCTCGGTGGTTTGATGAAAAATTCTCTAGAGAATTTTCCATCAAAACAGCGTGATGACCGGATCATCAAAGCGAGATGTACCTTAAAAAAGGCTGAAATGGAAAAGCTTGGAGGGAAAAGTGGGTGTTTGGCTTCTGTTGTTTTTCTAGAATGAAAGTCCGTCGTGACGTTGTTTTGTAAAAAAAGAATATCGAATATAGAAGGGCCATGCACTCTTATAGACACATAGGTTCATTGCCAAGCGGAAGGAGCTTTGGAGATTTACTTGGCATTTTCTTTCAATCATGACATTGCCCACGCTCCCGTGTTGTGGGAGCGTGGTGAGTGTGTAAAGGGCGATAGCGCTTGTTTGTGCCTCATGCGGCTTCTTCACCGAGCTTACGCCAGATGTCAAGGAAGGTGGCATGGTCGACTTTATGGTCGTATTTCACCACCACGCCGGCATCGCGTAGCAGGTCGTAGGCTTGTTGACTGATATACTCGGCCCACACCTCCGTGATGCCACCGTCGACCATCATCTTGGCGGCGGAGCGCCCCACGGCTTTGACAGCGAGTTTGGCTTCGAGGAAGAGTTCGGGTTTCTCATTCATCAGATTATATAGGTGGCGCACGCCGTGACCACCGAAGGAGTAGATTTTTCCTTCATGCAGGATGACGAGAGATGCCTGCTTATCGTTGAGCGTGTCTATCAATTCTTGCATCATAGTCGTAGGGTCTTTAGTTGTTGACTTATCTGTATTGCCAAAGAATCACTTCTATGGCTTCATTGGCAAAGATAAGCGTTTTTTCGTGAAGGCGTATGCCTAAAGGCCATCTTTTTTCTCGCGTTCTGCACAAAAGGGGCAAAGAGTGCAAAGAAGAGGAAGCCTCTCCCCCCTAACCCCCTCCCCAAGAGGGAAATGGTGATGAGGAGGAAGCCTCTCCCCCTAACCCCTCCCCAAGAGGGAGGGGAGTAGTTACTTTCAAGAGATGAAACAAGAGTTGTCCTTTTTATAAAGATAAAAGAAGCTCGTTCATCGCTAAAAAACAAAAGCTCCTATGTCATAGCTATTCGGGAGGTCGGCTGCCTGGGAGGTCGGCTACCCGGGAGGTCCGCTGCCCTCAGCGGACGATAAACTTGTAGAGCGAATGCATGAGGTTTAGTCCGCGGATCTCCATATATAAGGCTTAGTCCGCTGAGGGTAGTGGACCTCCCGGAAAGTGGACCTCCCGGAAAGCTGTAAGAGAAACCTATTTTTTCTTATTTCCGAAGTCGGCGGGAATCTCGCCCCATTTCTTGGTCTCCCATTTGATGACGGGCACGGCGGCGGGATGTGTGGCAAGCCATCGCTCGGCGCGGGCTACGAGTTCGTAGGCTTTTGCTGTGGAGTCGTCGCGCACGAGCTTGGTCTTGCAATGCTTGTTGCGCACCCAGAGGATGGCATTGTACGAGTCGGAGTAGATGGCCTTGTCGTGGATACCCTGCTGGTCCATGAGGGCGAGGGCGTGTACGATGGCAAGGAACTCGCCGATATTGTTGGTGCCACGGACGGGGCCGAAGTGGAAGACCCGCGCCCCTGTGGCCAGGTCGATGCACTGATATTCCATCGGTCCTGGGTTTCCGGGACAGGCAGCGTCCACAGCCCACGCGTCTGCTCTCACCTCAGGAGGCAAGGGCAGCACGGTGTCGTGACGATAGTCGGGAGGAGATACTGGCTCGTTAGTCATAATTACATTCTTTCCGGCACTTCGATTCCGAGGAGCTCCATGCCGTTCTTGATGACCTTGGCCACGTTGCTGGCAAGGACGAGACGTGTCACCTTCTCGGCGTCGGTGTCAGCGCTGAGGATGCTATAGTCGTGGTAGAACTGGTTGAAGTCCTTTGTGAGCTCGTAGCAGTAGTTGGCGATGCCTGCCGGGTTGTAGTTCTCGCCGGCGTCCTTGACGGCCACCTTGAAGGCGTCCATCTTTTGGATGAGCTGAATCTCCTTGTCGTTGAGCGGTGCGTCGGCGGGCAGAGCGGCGGGCAGCTGAATGCCGTCGGCCTGAGCCTTGCGCATCACAGAGCGGATGCGGGCGTAGGTGTACTGGATAAACGGACCCGTGTTGCCGTTGAAGTCGATGCTCTCGGCAGGGTTGAAGAGCATGTTCTTGCGGGCATCGACCTTGAGGATGAAGTATTTCAGTGCGCCGAGACCTACGATGCGTGCGATCTCGCTCTTCTCTTCCTCGCTCATATCCTTGAACTTACCGAGCTCGTCGCTGGTCTTGCGAGCGTCACCGATCATCTCAGCGATGAGGTCATCAGCATCTACGACAGTGCCCTCGCGGCTCTTCATCTTGCCGTTGGGCAGTTCCACCATGCCGTAGGAGAAGTGCACGAGGTCTTTGCCCCACTTGAAGCCGAGACGGTCGAGGAGGATGGAGAGCACCTGGAAGTGATAGTTCTGCTCGTTGCCCACCACATAGATCATCTTGTCGATAGGGTAGTCGTTGAAGCGCATCTCAGCGGTGCCGATGTCCTGTGTCATATACACGCTGGTGCCATCGGCGCGGAGCAACAGCTTCTGGTCGAGGCCCTCATTGGTGAGGTCAGCCCACACGCTGTTGTCGGGCTTGCGGAAGAAGAGCCCTTTCTTAAGGCCTTCCTCCACCTTGCGTTTACCCTCAAGGTAAGTGTTGGACTCGTAGTAGATCTTGTCGAAGCTCACGCCGAGTGCCTTGTAGGTCTCATCGAAACCAGCGTAGACCCAGCTGTTCATCTTCTGCCACAGTGCGCGGATCTCCGGGTCGCCGGCTTCCCACTTGACGAGCATCTCGTGAGCTTCCACGATGAGCGGTGCCTCGTTTTTGGCTTTTTCCTCAGCCTTTTCCTCGTCCATGCCCTCAGCGATGAACTTGGCTTTCAGTTCGTTGCACTGCTCTTTGTAGTGCTTGTCGAAGAGCACATAGAAGTCACCGATGAGGTGGTCGCCCTTCTTGTGTGCCGTCTCTGGTGTGACGCCGTTGCCCCATTTGATCCAGGCGAGCATCGACTTCATGATATGGATTCCACGGTCGTTGACGATATTGGTTTTGATGACCTTATTGCCGTTGGCCTCCATGATCTTCGAGAGGCTCCATCCGAGCAAATTGTTGCGCACGTGTCCGAGGTGGAGCGGCTTGTTGGTGTTAGGCGATGAATACTCAATCATCACGAGGGGGCTGTCGGCAGTAGCCTGCTTCTCGCCGAACTTGTCATCGGCGTTGATGTCGTTGAGCAGGCTTACCCACGCCTGAGGTGCCACCACGAGGTTGAGGAATCCCTTGACCACGTTGAAGCGTGCCACAGCCTCGCAGTCGCGCTGCAGCACCTCACCGATTTGCTGTGCGGTGTCCTCGGGTTTCTTATGTGAAATCTTCAGGAAGGGGAAGACGACGAGGGTGAGATTGCCCTCGAAAGTGTCCTTGGTCTTTTGCAGTTGCACCATTTTTTCGGGCACATCCTGTCCGTAGAGTTCTTTGACGGCCTTAATGGTGGCCTCAGTGATTACTTTTTCTATATTCATGCGTTTATACCGGTATGTTGTCGAAAAATAATAATATATGTGCAAAGTTACGAAAAAACAAAGAGATAAAGGTGGGTTGTGGCGGATATTTTCTTTTGCTTCAGACATGTAAGACTCTGATAGGAAAGGAATATGTGCCTTCTGTGGCAATTTCTGAAAGGATATGGGCCACGGGAAATATTCATTGCCCCGAAGATCTTCGGTTAGGTCTTCGTGGTGCCCAGCCACGGACTTCTGCACCTGAGTCTTTTACACCATTTGGCTTTTATGTCAGGGCAAACAACCAGACTGCTTTGTCGTTTGGGACACAAATGTGTTAAAAATCAGATGCAGGCAAAAAAACAAGGTGAAAAAGTGATAAGCTACCGAGTTTTTTTCGTATCTTTGGCACTGTCAGGCGGATATGCCGACGATGTGAAATAATCTCTACAGTCCCCAGCGACTGTGCAACCTCTTTCGAAGTCTGTACGTATAGTTATCAGTAGGATATATATAATAAGGTGTATAGGCTTAATTCTGTGAATGGAATACCTGTGTTTTTAATACGCTTAGATGATGAAAACCTTTATTTCCTTTTCTGCGTTAGTAGCCGTATTGCTGCTGACAGCAACCCCTAATTTCGCACAGAGCAAAGGATCGGGCAACTCCAAGGAGGAGGGCAACCGCAATGTCATGCTCAACGCTTCCAGTGCCAACGGTCCGCGAGAGATTCAGATCGGTCTGCCCTCGGCCGATGTCAACGTGCTGGAGAACGGTCTGCCCGTGACCTATGCCACCAATCCCCATTCGGTCAACTCGGTGTGGCGCTCCGATGCCAGCCTGAGCCACGTGGGACTGCTGAAGATCTCCGAGACAGCCATCACCACGGGCAACATCGGCTATGCCGTCAACTCGTTCACACAGCTCGGCACAAAGGGCTTCCACGGCACGTTCAACTATAAGACCAACCACTTCGGGCTCAGTGAGTTCTCGCTGAACGTCAATGGTGATATAGGTCATGACTGGTACTACAGTGCCAACATCTATCAGGACTTCGACCCGTGAACGTTCAAACTGAAGTCCACGCCTTTCCAGGACCGCACACAGATCTACAAGGGTGCGCTGACAAAGAAATACGCTGAAGGCCGCGGCTCGTTCACCGCGATGTATGAATACGCCAACAGCCATCCCGTCTACACCTATGCCACGCAGTCCGCACCGTTTATCTATGTCGGCGACGGCAGCGTGAAGGAGTATGGCAAGTTCAAGCTCGGCACCACTTCTTATCTGCCTGTGGACAACAATATGACCTATGTCGACATGAAGACGGGCAAGCTCACCTCCACCAATCTCTATGATGCCATAGAGAACCGGTCGAGCCAGATCTCGCTGATGAACACCTATAATTGGGACAATGGACTGACGTGGAGAATCATGGGACGCTATGACCATGCCCACGGCGCACTGGTTTATCAGACTCCAATGTCGATCATCGACAACGGCAGCGGCTATGCCTACAAGTATCTCGACGAAGAAGGGAAGGCCAAAGCCTATACGGGAGAGTATGTGCAGAGCCGTATGGCGTGCCTCAATGGTGGCGACATCGACGAGATCCTCCTGACCTCAGAGTTGCAGAAACAGTTCCGCACTTCCACCGTGCGACTGGGTGTCAACGAGTGGTGGTACGACATCGACTATGCGTCCAAGACGACGATGTATGACCAGAGCGTGCCCAGCGACGGCAGCTACGCTGTGCGCTTGTGGGACGCCAACCAGCGGTCATCGATCTTCTACGACTACAACAAGAACGCGTCGGAGTATTATGTGGGTCATGAAAACAAGTTCGCTGTCTACGCTACTCACGACTGGGACATCTTGCCGGTGCTCAACCTCTACTACGGTGCACGTCTGGAGTGGCAGACGCTCAGCGGACGCAATGCAGCAGTGAGGAACTCCGCCGGCGACTATGTAGGCCGCTTCCCCAATTTTTATATAGGTGCCACGGCCCCTGACGGCACGCGTATCAGCCCCTCGCGCATTGATTATCACTGGTTCAACTACGACCTCACGGCTGCCGTCACCTATAAGCTCACCAAGGAGTTTGGCTTCACCGGTGACTTCACCTATCTCGTGCAGCATCCGAAGTTTGAAGCCTTCGCTCCCGCCACGCTTCCCAACACCGACAAGATCTCTGTGCCACTGGGACGCGCCGGCATCTACTACAACAACAGCTGGCTGAGCCTCACCTCGCTCTTCTCCTATATCAGCAAGACCAACAACAACTCCACGCTGAACCTCCAGCATAAGTTAGCCAGTGGACAAAACGAAATCATGGCCGCTCCACTGACCTATGACATCAAGACCATAGGCTGGACCACCGATGTCGTGGCGCATCCGTTGAAAGGTCTCGACATTCACTTCCTCTTCACCTATCAGAAGCCGACGTATAAGAAATACGAGACCAGCGTGAAATTCTCGGACGGATACGAGGGCAAGATCGACGCTACGGGCAACATCGTGGCTGAGATTCCGCAAGTGCTCATAGAGTTTGATCCGAGCTACATGATCACCAAGGACTTGAAGATCTGGACTTCGTGGCGCTACTTCGGTAAGACGTATGCCAACATCAACGAGGCTTACTACTTCAACGGGCACTGGGAGACCTTCGGCGGCGTGAACTGGCAGGTCAATAAGCGGTTGGCATTAGGATGCGACGTGGTCAACTTCCTCAACCAGACAGGTGCCAAGGGCAGCATCGCCGGTGCGGAGCTCATCACCAAAGACGAGGCAAAGAATATTAAGAACACGCTGATGACGGGATCCTACCTGCGGCCGTTCACCGTGGAGTTCACCGCCAGCATCAAGTTCTAAGCCTCTGTTCCTCTTCACTCAAGAATTTGAGAATGGAAGAATACAGTTGCTCTGTTTCTATTTATTCAAGAATTAGAGAAGCCTGCTATTCTTAAATTCTCAAATTCTTGGTAATAGAAAGAAGAAGCAAAATGCTCTCATGCTCAAATTCTTGATAATAGGAAGGCGAAGCAATAGTCTCCAATTCTTGATCATCAAGAGATCAACGAATTCTCAACTATTTGAAAAACTATGATCCATTAACTATACCAATATGAAGAAGCATAAATTGTTATTACTGGCAGCTATGGCCTTGACGGTCACCACTGCCTCGGCCCAGAAGCTGAGTATCGGTTGGAATGGCGACACCGCTGTGGTGACTGTAGACCGACCGACTAAATATCTGATTCTTCCGGTCGAAGAAAATACCAATGAGAAAAAGGTGCTGCTTGACACGGGCAACGCCGCCGACACTTGGATGGACGTGCGCCTCGCTGAGAGCAAGACCGACTACGACGTGCCCTTTGCCTTGGGCAAGGGACCTCGCGCCGTGGTGAAGATTGTCGGACTGAAGAAGGGCGACCTTGCGCTCACCTCCATGCGGCTTGCTGACCGATGGAGCGTGGCCAACACTGACTATTACCGGCCTATCTACCACCACACACCCTCCTATGGCTGGATGAACGATGCCAATGGCATGGTTTACAAAGACGGGGTCTATCATCTCTATTTCCAGTACAATCCCTATGGCAGCAAATGGGGCAACATGCATTGGGGGCACGCTGTCAGCCGCGACCTTATGCACTGGCGTGAGCTGCCGCCGGCCATTGCACGCGACACGCTCGGACATATCTTCTCCGGATCGTCGGTCATCGATGTCAACAACTCGGCTGGATACGGCAAGAATACGATTGTCGCCTTCTACACTTCGGCCAGCGACAAAAACGGGCAGATACAGTGCATGGCCTATAGTCTCGACAATGGTACGACATTTACTAAGTATAACCACAACCCCGTGCTGCGGCCGTTCGACGGACTGAAGGACTTCCGCGACCCGAAGGTGTTCTGGTACGCACCGGGCAAGAGTTGGTATATGATTGTCTCGGCCGACAAGGAGATGCGCTTCTACAAGTCGCAGAACCTCAAAGACTGGACCTATGTCTCTGCATTCGGACGCGGCTATGGCGCACAGCCCAACCAGTTTGAATGCCCTGACTTCTTCCCGCTGACGGTCAATGGTAAGACGAAATACGTGATGATCGTCAATATCAATCCTGGTTGTCTCTTTGGCGGCAGTGCCACAGAGTATTTCGTCGGTGACTTCGACGGCACGCGCTTCACGTGCGACACGCCACCCTCGTTTGTCAAATGGCTCGACTATGGCAAAGACCACTATGCCACCGTCACGTTCTATGGCACTCCCGGTCGTGTGATCGCTCTGCCGTGGATGAGCAATTGGCAGTATGCCAACGTCACGCCCATCAAGCAGTATCGTGGTGCCAACGGCCTGCCACGTGAGCTGAAACTCTTCGAGAAAGACGGCCAGACATATATGTCTGCCAACGTCGTGCCGGAAGTCAAAAAGTTGCGCAAGCAGACCCGCGTCATCCCCAACGTGCAGTTGAAAGACGGGATGGAGAAAAAGGTGGAGGGACTCTTCAAAGGCAACGATGGGGCCTTTGAGATAGAGGGAGACTTCACACCTGGCAAGGACAAGACGCTCGGCATTGACATCTACAACGACAAGGGTGAGCTCTCGCAGATCTATCTCGACATGAGTAAGATGCGTCTCGTCATGGACCGCACACGCAGCGGACTGACCTCTTTCGGCAGCAAGTCGAGTATCCACGAGATCGAGAAGGAGGCCGACGTGCATGAGCATCGCGAGATGAAGATCCCGGCACGTGCGGCCAACAGCGTCAACTACCAAAACGACTTCGCCCTCGGCACTTGGGCACCGCTGAGCCTGTGCAATGGCAAGACCTATCATCTCGACATCTTTGTCGACAAGTGCAGCGTCGAGATCTTCGTTGACGGCGGTCGCATTGCCATGACCAATCTCGTCTTCCCCACGCAACCTTACAACAACATTAAACTCTATAGCAAAGGCGGTACTGCCAAAGTCATGAATCTCAAGGTCTATAAACTCGGGATGTAGCTTGATAGCAGCCGACTGATAATAAATAGCAAAACCTCCGCACCATGTTTGTGGTGCGGAGGTTTTGTGGTTTTATATCAGACCTGAAAGCCGTAGTTTACAGATCTGACAATACTTTCGGAATGTAGTCACCATAAGGCAACTCTCTGACCGTTTCCTAAATCGAGCGTAGCGTTGTGAAAGCCAAGGGCCTTGAACACTCTACTCATGGTAGGCAGGCTGATGATGCTTCTGCCATTTTCCAATTTTGAAATTTGGGATTTCTTCACTCCTATTCGTTCTCCTAATTCTTCTTGTGTCAGCTTCTGCTTGATGCGTTCCTGCTTGATGGTCTCTCCGAGGAGGTAGTTATTAAGTTCTTCCTTCACTTGAGATTCCATTTTGTCTCGCTCAGGTGTCCCTACCTGGCCCCATACTTCATCAATGTATTCATCGGCCGGCGTAAAATTCATCTTTGTCATATTTCTATTTGTTTTTGTCATTGAAGTATTCTTTTCTTATATCTTCGGCTCTTTTAATCTCTTTAGTTGGCGTCTTCTTCGTTTTCTTTACTATCCCATGAGTAGCTATCACTAATGTTTCATTTTCCGTATCCCAAAAAGAGAAAAGCCGATAGTAAGAGCCATCAAAAAGAGTTCTAATTTCCCAAATGTTCGATCCTGCCAGTTTTTCAAAGAGTTCTTTATCTATGATGCCACTTTCCAGTTTACGGATATTATAGGCTATCTTTCTTTGAGCTTTGAAAGACTGTTGTCTCAAAAAGGCTTTTGCTTCATCGCTTAATAACACTTTTATATGTTCCACTTCATATCTGTTTTATGCCTGCAAATATACGTGTTTGTTTCCAAAATAGCAAACTTTTAGACAAGTATTATTTATAAAACTTGTATCCTCAATGCTGCCTAACAACAGCTATAGCAAAGGCGGTACCGCCAAAGTCATGAATCTCAAGGTCTATAAACTCGGGATGTAGCTTGATAGCAGCCAACTGATAATAAATAGCAAAACCTCCGCGCCATGTTTGTGGTGCGGAGGTTTTGTGGTTTTTCTACAGATAAACACCGAACGACAAGGTCTTGAATTGCAGGCCATAGCCGTTCTTGATGAGATCACAAGGACTGTATTTGAAGTAGAAGTTACAGCAGGGAGTGTCAAGGGTGGCCATCAGATCCACGGTGACCGGCTTCACATGAGCGTTGTTGCTGGTGTCCTTGATCTTCATTCCGTCAGCTTTCCACCGTGTCTTCAGGCTGCTGTGGGTATTGAAGTTCACGACAGGTCCGAGGGAGAAGCCGAAGAACTTGCTGACGAAGTGGTAGCGCACGGGCACCGTGAGGCTGAACACTTTGAGACGCGAGAACTGTGGTGAGGCCCCCTCTGGGTAAGTGCCCAGTCCGACACTGCCATCGTCGGACTTTGTGAAGCGCGTGTCGCCCTTGATGCGATAGTTGCGCCAGTCCAGACCAAAGCCGATAGTGAACTTGTGATGACTGTTCCACGGATAGATGCCGCAGTCGGCGATGAGCCACCAAAACTCCCACGAGCTGAACGGATGAAGGTCGGCAGCCTGTGGCATGCCCGGTGCGGCATTGAAGCCGACGAAGAAGTTCATCGTCGTCTCAGAACTTGGGTATTTCTGAGGCTTGGCCTGCTTCCTACCGAAAGGCCCGAAGCTGAAGTTGAAATCATTGTCGATGGTGCTCGTGCTGACGTAGTTGCTGTCGACAAGCTGGATGGAGTTGCGGTAAGCATACTTAGGATTGCCCTCTTTGCCTTGGATATAGATGGTCTGTGCAGAGTCGCTGGTGATGACGGTGACCTTTGTCGGCTTGTTCACCACGAGCGTGTCCTGCGGATTGTTGTTGCGTGCCTGCGCCATCAAGGGCAGCAGAGCCGCCAGGAAAAGCATTGCGATTTTCATATTTCTTCTGTCTTTAGATGTTCCTGATTTGGTAGAGCTTATTGGTCAGTTGATGAGTTTTCTCAGCTCGTCGATGCTGCTCACCGAGCCTTCCATATACACGACAGTGATGGCCCAATGGCCTTTACTGCCGTTGGTAAGGTAGCACAGATAGCGGTGGGTCCGCCCTTGTGGTGGCAGGCAGAGGATGAGCGACGAGGTATGACCTTTGCGTCGCAGTTCCGTGCCAATGGCCTGTGCCTTGTCCTTTTCCACGAGATTGTCCATCGTACTCTTCTGCTGGGCATTCGCCTTAAAGCGCACGCTGTGGTAAAAGGTCAGCCGGTAGGCACTCAATGCCCTTCCCCGTACCTTCACCTCTACGGTCTGGTCTTGCGGTACGATCTGTCCCGTGAAGGCCGCGTTGGCGTGCAGACCCTTTTGTGCCAGAGCGAAGAGTGGCAGCAACAGGGCAAGCAGCGCAAAGATGATTCTCCTTTTCATATTGTTGAGTGTTTATTCATTGTTCTCTGTCATCAGCACATCGTGCAGTTGGTCATCGACACCGTTGTCGCCCTCAATGCCCACGGCTTTCATCGTCTGGGCCATCTCGGCGCGTATGGCGGTCTTGTCAGTGACCTTCTGTCCATAGACGATAGCCTCGCAATAGTTTTGTTGGTGGTTGACATAAAGTGCGGCCGACACGACGATGAGCGTCAGCAACGTGGCAGCCACAGCGGTCAGCCATGGACGAAGACGTAAGCGGCGGGCCACAGGCTTGGGCCGTTCTTCTGCCTTTTGCTGCTTGCCGAGTCCGTCCAGGCTCTCCAGTCCCAGGAACAGTTCCCGCATCTGCTGCAGGTCGTCGGCAACAGCATTGCCATGGAAGTAAGCGTAGAGCTCGTGCTCCTCGCTTAGCGTCGTGGCGCCGTCCATGAATTTCTCCACCAAGCGGTGGATGTCTCTATCTGATGGTTTCATTGTCATATCTGATATATAGTTGTTTGGCTTGTCTACACCTTATTATATATAGTACATGCGTCTCATGCTTCTTTCATCTTTCTGAGCATCATGGTGCGCAAAGCTTGTCGTGCACGGCTCAGGCACTTTCTCACGGCAGGCTCATTCATTCCTGTGATCTCAGCCACTTGTGCCATCTCCATGCCGTTGATATGTCTGAGTTGCAACACTGTCTGCTGCATGGGCGGCAGTTGCTTGATGAGCCCCATCATCGTCTCCACGCGCTGGTCCTGCTCGTCGTCGACCGCCATGTCGTGACCGTCAAGGGCTACGGTGATGTGCCGACGGCGCAGCACGTCGATGCAGTGGTTGCGCAGCAGTGTCTGTGCCAGGGCGTTGATGGGTGCCCGCAGGTCATCGGCCATCTGCCACAGCCTCACGAGCGTCACCTCCACGGCGTCCTCGCCGTCGGCTTCGCCTAAGTAGCGTATGGCCGTCCGGCACAGTCCCGGACGGATACGCTCCACTTCCTGTTGGTATTCCTCGATGGTCATCTTTCTTGTCGTTTACAATAAAGATACGCAAACCTTGTGAATTTGTGACAAGGGGAAAAGAAAAAATGCAAGAAAGGTACCATATACAAGATCGAAATCGATAACTTAAGGCTCTTGATATCTGAATGAAGAGAATTTGGACGTCTATTGTGGTGTCCAGCCATGGACTTCTGCACTTGAGCCCAATTCATTATAAATTATTATAATTGCTCTAACTAATTAGCTTTGGGCTCTTTTAGAACGTCAGTTGGTGCCGTGGGTACTGAAAGAAAAAAGATGAGGGGGACGATGTTCTTGCCCCCTATCTATGAATAGGCCACCGACAAACGGAGAACTAATTGACCGTCACAGATGCTTTTGCGGTCTTCAGTCCGTTGGACTTGACAGTTAGGTTGGCTTTTCCAGACTTTTTGGCACTTCTCAGTACGATCAGTGCACGACCTTTCCACGTCTTATGTTCACAACCTACGTAAGGAGTGACATCTTTGAAGTCTCCGTTTCCAAAGGCTGCGATGGTAGCATTTCCGGACACCATGGCTGTCAGCGTGACTGCGACATTGGGGCACAGATTGCCATCTTGGTCAACGATTTCCACCTGAACAAAAGACAGATCCTCCATACCCGCTTCCATCGTCTTATTCTCAACCCTCAATCGGATGGCTGCAGGATTTCCAGCCGTCTTCAAACGACAACTTTCCATTGTCTTTCCGTCCTTGATGCCCTCTGCCCGAAGTGTGCCTGCAAGATAGTTCAATGTAAAGGATGCCTTCATCTCTGTGTTGCGCCCTACCTGTTTCTCACCGACGAGTTGGTCATTGAGATAAAGTCTCACAAGAGGATAACGCGAGTAGACCTCCACCTCTATGGGCTTTCCTTCATGGCCGGGCCACGTCCAGCTCTTCCAAGTCGGCCATACGGCCCAAAGTCCCAAATGGATCTTGCCCGCATATCCGTCAGGCTCTTTCACTGCCATATAAAGTTTCTCCTTGTCGTTCCACAGCATATCCCGGTAATGAGAGACAGGCTTTCGCCAGCCAGTGAGATCCATGTCCCCACAATAAGACGCATGGCACGGCCATAAAGGATTTTGGAAATGTTCTCCGGGCGTCTCTCCTTCATACCAATACCGGCCTATGCCCGACTCTCCAAGATAGTCGATTCCCGTCCACACGAAATCTCCTATCACATATTGATGGTCGTGAACGGTTGCCCAACTATGAAATGCCTCTCTGGGATAGCTTTCCGTTTGCCACATGATCCTATCTGGTACACGATGATGATCATCGGCATGTTTGTCAATCAGATAGTTATAGCCAACCACATCTAACTGAGCAGCAAGTGGGTCATAGATCTCCCAGTCCTTGTCCCATGAGGCAAGAGCCGAAGTGACAGGACGGTCGTCGTACTTATGTACTTCCGCGGACAGTTTGTGTGCCGTCGTCACCACCTCTATCTTTTTTCTTTCTATCACCTCATTGCCAATACTCCAAGCAATGATGGAAGGATGGTTTCGATCCCGCAACACCATGGCCTCTATGTCTTTCTGCCACCACTGGTCAAACAGCGTGGAATAGTCATGCGGCAACTTCTCATCCCTCCAACCATCAAAGGCTTCGTCAATGACCAGCATCCCTAATCTGTCGCAAGCATTGAGAAACGCTTCTGAGGGCGGATTATGAGATGTCCTGATCGCATTAAATCCCGCATCCTTCATCAGTCTCACCTTCCGTTCCTCAGCTCTGTCAAACGCTGCCGCTCCAAGGATCCCATTGTCATGATGTACACATCCGCCATTAATAGCGATTGTTCGCCCGTTAAGAAAAAAGCCATCGGTAGAGAACTTCAAAGTGCGTATGCCAAAGGATTGGCTGACCTCGTCGATCACTTTCCCGTCCGACTCTACTGTCACGTCTGCCGTATAAAGATGAGGAGTCGCCAAGTCCCATAGCTTTGGACGATGAATTTCTATTTGTTGCTCGATGTCACGTGTCTCTCCGGCTTGCATGAACACGTGTGTAGAGACCGCCTCTCTATCGCTTACACGAGTAGTAACGGACAACTGACGCGCCTGTGCGGCTTCGTTTTGGACCGTCGTCGTCACCACGACCGTAGCCTTGTCCTTGGCCACATGCGGTGTCGCGACATGCACGCCATGATTGGCAATATGTAATAGGGGCGTATGTATCAGCCATACATGACGGTAGATGCCGGAACCGGAATACCATCGGCAGTTTTTCTGTTGTGAGTTGTCTACGCGCACGGCAACCACATTTTGCTTTCCAGCCTTTATGGCTTCTGTGGCATCACAAAAGAAAGAGGTGTAGCCATAGGGATGACCACCGACTTGCTTTCCATTCAGATAAACGGTGGAATTCATATATATTCCCGGCCCAAGGGGGATTGTCCGTGGCGGGCGGATGCCGCTGCCTAACCAAAGACGGTAATACATCTATAGAAAAAGAAGGGTATATCCCTTATCCCCTTCAGGCATGACCTGAAGGCTTTCATCTTG
>Ga0310695_10006869_pt1 | contig 18500 bp, 14 predicted proteins | sample RumenRJG_04DNA_FD_203882 | JGI IMG/M metagenome (GOLD analysis project Ga0310695, IMG submission 203882) | Bovine rumen microbial communities from Lethbridge, Alberta, Canada - RJG_04 (v2) (version 2) | ecosystem: Host-associated > Mammals > Digestive system > Stomach > Rumen | place: Canada...
CTTGCAGGCCATCCGGTTCGCCGCCGGACAGATCCGCTTCTTTGCGGAAAAGCAGCGGGAATGCCTGAAAGATCTGGAGATTCCGGGGAAAATCCCGGGGCTCATGCTCGGGCACCGCATGGTGCCGGTCGAGCGCTGCGGCTGCTATGTGCCGGCGGGGCGCCATCCGCTGCCGAGCTCCGCGCTGATGGGCGTCATCACGGCGAAGGTTGCCGGCGTGAAGCATGTCGCTGCCTGCTCGCCGGCCTTCCACGGCGTCGGCAGCATCCATCCGGCCGTGCTCGCGGCGATGGATATCGCCGGTGCGGATGAGATCTTCTGCGTCGGCGGCGCACAGGCTATCGCCGCGCTGGCGTACGGCACGGAATCCGTGCCGAAGGTCGACCTGATCGTCGGGCCGGGCAACCGTTTCGTGACGGAGGCGAAGCGGCAGGTTCTCGGCGATGTCGGCATCGACAGCCTGGCAGGACCTAGCGAGGTGCTGATCCTCGCGGATGAGACGGCAGATCCGCGCTTCGTAGCCATCGACCTGCTGGCGCAGGCCGAGCACGACCCGAACGCGAAGCCGATGCTCGTGTCCACGGACCGCGCGTTGATCCAGAAGGTGGAGAAAGAACTCGCTGCGCTGCTGCCGACGCTTTCGACGAAAGATGTCGCGGAGAAATCCTGGTCAGACAATGGCTATATCTATCTGGCGGATGATATCGACGAGGCGGTGGAGATCAGCAACGAGATTGCGCCGGAACATCTCGAGGTGCAGGTCAAGGACGCGGAGGCGGTCAGCAAGAAGCTCCTGCATTATGGCTCGATGTTCATCGGCGATTATGCGCCGGTCGCCTTCGGCGATTTCGTTTCCGGGCCGAACCACACGCTGCCGACCATGCATACGGCGCGCTACTCCAACGGCGTCTGGGTCGGGACGTTCCTGAAGGCCCCGTTCCATCAGAGCATCACGGAAGAGGCCTGCAAGGCATTGGCCCCGGCCTGCATGAAATGTGCGGAAATCGAGGGCCTGGACGCGCACAGGCTCTCGGTAGAACTGCGTCTGCGCGGCTGAAATCGGATGATAGGGATTGCATCGTGAGGGCAGAGGAAAAATGAAGAATCGGTTTGATGTAGCGGGGAAAAGCGTATTGATCACGGGCGCGGGCAGCGGGCTCGGCCTTGGTTACGCGAAGGCGTTTGCCGAGGCCGACAGCCTCGTGTTCCTGGCCGGCCGGCACAAGGTGAAGCTCCTGCAGGCGCTGAAGCAGATCCATGCAGAGGACGGGCAGATGGAAGCCGTGGTTCTCGATGTGACTTCGCAGGAATCCATCGACGAGGGGATCAAGACCATCTTGAGGCAGTGCGGCCGCCTCGATGTCCTGATCAACAACGCGGGCTATGAGCAGGTCGGAGATTTCACGCAGGTGACGGAGGAGCAGTACGACCATATCATGGCTGTGAACCTGAAAGGCGCCTACTTCATGGGGCAGGCTGCGGCCAAGGCCATGCAGAAGACCGGCGGGAAGATCATCAATATCGGGTCGCTCGGGAGTTTCATCGGCCTCAAGGAGTCGAGCGTCTACTGTGCCTCAAAGGGCGGCATCGTGCAGCTGACGAAGACGATGGCCCTCGAACTCGGCAAGTACGGCATTCAGGTCAACTGCCTGGCGCCCGGATACTTCGTGACGCCGATGACGCAGAAGTTTTACGATGATGCCAAGCAACGGGCATGGATCGAGAGCCGGATCCCGCTGGGACGATGGGGTACGAGCGAGGACCTCGCCGGCGCAGCGCTGTTCCTGGCGTCCGCGGCCAGCGATTACATCACCGGAGAGACTATCAAGGTCGATGGCGGCTGGCTGGCCAGCTGAAGAACATCGGGCAGGAAGAGGCCGTCACATGAGCTGAGATTAAGCTTGTGTGACGGCCTCTTTGTTTTTTCTTTTGAGAATCCTTGACAAGTGATATTGAGATGGGTTATCATAATCACTGTAATCAAGATTGAATTTCAATTGTAATTGGGAGGCGTTTTTCTTGACACTGAAAGAAGGAAAGCCTGGCATGATGCTGAAGGTGCAGTCCATCGGGGACTCGGCCCTCAAGCAGCGCCTGATGACGATGGGCGTGATTCCCGGCACGACGATCAAGGTTCTGCGTTCAGCACCGCTCGGGGATCCGATTGCCATCAGCCTTCGTTCCTACAACCTGGCCATGCGCCGTGCGGACGCGGAGCGGATTCAGGTCCAGCAGGTGCAGTAAGCCAGATAGCAGGATACGGAGCAGGAGCGGAAGAAAAAGGAGAAGTGAATATTCGAAATGTCAACTTTAGCGGTAGCCCTGACAGGGAATCCGAATACCGGTAAGTCCACCATCTTCAACGAGCTTACCGGCGCACGCCAGAAAATCGGCAACTGGCCGGGCGTAACGGTCGATAAGAAAGTCGGCTATGTGCGCCACGGCGACCACGCGATGTCCATCGTCGACCTCCCTGGCACGTACAGCGTCAATGCGCGCAGCCCGGAGGAGAAGATTGTCATCGATTACCTCATGAACAACAAGCTCGACCTCGTCATGGACGTCGTCGACAGCTCGAACATCGAGCGCAACCTGTTCCTGACGATCCAATTGCTCGAGGCGGGCATCCCGCTGCTGATTGACCTCAATATGGCCGACGAGGCGGAGAAGCGCGGCGTCCATATCGATATCAAGAAGCTCGAGGAAGCCATCGGCATGCCGGTCGTCACGACGGTCGGCCGCAGCCACAAGAGCACGGCAAAACTGCTCGACGTCTTCACGGACACGGTCATGTCGAACTACCATGTGACGCCGATGGTCCAAGCACATATCGACAAGGTCGAGGAGATCCGCGCCAGCCACAAGAGCGCGAGCGAGAAGGAAGAGGAAATCTCGGAAGCGCGCTACGCACTGATCGATAAGATCATGGCGCAGGCCGTCACGATCAAGGAAGTCGGCCCGACGATGTCCGACCGCCTCGACAGCTTCCTCGCGAACGGCGTGCTCGCCCTGCCGATTTTCCTCGTCATCCTGTACCTCGTCTTCATGATCACGTTCGAGTGGATCGGCGCGCCGTTGCAGGACTGGTTCGACGGACTCATCAACGATGATTTCGCCGGCTGGGCGGCAGACGCGCTCACGGATGCCGGTGTCGCGGACTGGATGCAGTCGCTGATCTGCGACGGCATCATCGCCGGTGTCGGCGCGGTCCTGACGTTCGTACCGCTCGTATTCACGATGTTCTTCCTGCTGTCGTTCCTCGACGGCACGGGCTATATGGCGCGCATCGCGTTCATCATGGACCCGATCATGCGTCGCTGCGGCCTGACCGGCAAAGGCATCATGCCGCTGATGATGGGCTTCGGCTGCGGCGTCCCGGCCATCATGGGCGCGCGTGCGCTCGACTCGGAGAAAGACCGCATGGTCTCGATCCTCGTCACGCCGTTCCTGACCTGCTCAGCAAAACTGCCGGTCATGGCCCTGTTCGCTGCGATGTTCTTCCCGGATAACGCGGCGAATGTCGTCTTCGCGATGTATATCCTCGGCGTCGTCATGGCCATCATCGCGGCGAAGGTGCTCGGCTCGTCGCTCTTCAAGAGCGAGGGCTCGACGTTCCTGCTCGAGCTGCCGCCGTACCGCATCCCGGATATGAAGACGGTCCTGCTCGAGACCTGGGATAAAGGCAAGGGCTACCTCGTGAAAGCCGGTACCATCATCTTCGCGATGTCCGTGCTGATCTGGTTCCTCTCGAGCTACAATTTCGCGGGCCCGACGGATGAGATGAACGATTCGTTCCTCGCAACGCTCGGTTCCTGGATCTCGAACCTGTTCGTGTTCCAGGGCTTCAGCACCTGGGAAGCCGGCGCGGCCGTGCTCTCCGGCATCATGGCGAAGGAGACGGTCATCTCGACCATCGGTATCCTCTATGGTGCGGATGATGTCTCGACCGAGGCCGAGGATGCGGTGGATACCGCTTCCCAGCTCATGGGCACGTCGATGGGCGCGGCATTCTCGACGATGTCGGCCCTCGCGTTCATGGTGTTCTCGCAGCTCTACACGCCTTGCGTGACGGCGCTCGGCACCATCAAGAAGGAAACGGGCAGCTGGAAATGGATGGGCTTCTCGGCGGGCTATCAGTTCGTCATCGCCTGGATCATTTCGCTGATCGTATATCAGGTTGGTACGATGCTGGGCTTCTGATTGCCCGGCAGGTATAGAACCTAGGGGGGATTGGTTATGGCTACGGTCATTTGTTTAGCGGTTGTTGCTGTCGCTTTGTTCTTCGCTTTACGCCATGTCTATCGGAACACGAAAAATATGCGTTCCGACTGCTATGGATGCTCGGGCTGCAGCGCATGCGCGCACGGTGGCTCCTGCCATCCATCTGTCCGGAAGAAGTGAAGAGACCAACCGGAAAAGAGGGCCCGCCATCTGACGGGCCCTCTTTTCCGGTTCCAGGATTCAGTGCCGGATCTTCGCGTAGAAGATGGCGAGGCGCATCATGATGCTGTGCGGGAGGATGGTGCAGAGGATGCGGTGCAGGAAGCTCATGACGTCCGGCGTCGAGACGCGGATGCCGTGCTCCGCGGCCGCGAGCGAACGCGCGGCGGTCTCCTGCGCGTTTGCGGCGAAAGGCAGCCAGGTAAAGAAGCGGTGCTGACCGTTTTCCGCTTTCTGCAGGAATTCCGTGTCGCGGATCCAGTACGGGCAAACCGTCGTGACATGGATGCGCTGCGGCCGGAGCTCCATGCCGCGCGCGCGGCCATAGCGGAGCAGGAAGGCCTTCGTCGCCGCATAGACGTTGAGGTACGGAATCGGCTGGAACGCGGCCGTCGATGCGACGAGCAGGATGTGGCTGCCCGCTGACATGAATGGGATGGCGAGCTCGGTCACCATGACCGCTGCGCGGCAGTTCAGGTCGACCATGCGCAGCGTATCCGTCAGCGGGATCTCCTGCGTGACCCCGATGCGACCGAAGCCGGCGGCTGCGATGACCCAGCGGATCTCGATGTCCTTTGCCGCGGCGAGCTCGTTTTCAAGCTGTGCCCGGGCCTCCGGGGCCGTCAGGTCGCAGACGATGATGCGGCACGGGGTATCGAGCGCGCGGGCGAGCTCCTCGAGCCGGTCTCTCCGCCGCGCGATGAGCCAGAATGCGTCGAGGGGCGTCCTATTCTGCTTTGCGAGCGCCTCGAGCTCTCTGGCATAGGCGCGGCCGAGCCCGCTCGAAGCCCCGGTGATGATGGCGATATTCATAAGTTTGTCCTTCTTTTTTCTTGCTTTTTCTTCTAGTGTACCATATAATAAGAAATGATTGCTAGGAAATTCCGGACAGGGACATGAAAATATGTGCCTGGAAGAAAGGAAGGTGGCAGGATGGAAAAGAAGACGGGATGGGAGGAAGAACCGTACCGGAAAACCTTCGGGGTCAAGCTCCCCGAGGATCTCATCGACGCGGTCAAGCGCCGCGCGAACGAGGAGAATCTTTCCATCCGCGATTTCATGGAACGGATGCTCCGCGATTATCTGAAGGAGCACCCTTCGCGGCAGGGCAAACTTTTCTGAGGATGCCCGTTTCCGTAACGAGAGTTACAGAACTTCCCGCCGCTTTCTTATAAAGTAAAGAGGCGGGAGGGGAAGAAACTATATTTCATTCTGTGTATTATTCAGAGGAGGATTTCATCATGACGGCAACAGTGGATAAGGATACTTGCATTGGCTGCGGTATGTGCACGGGCATCGCTCCGGACGATTTCGAGATGGGTGATGACGGGCTGGCAGAGGCAAAGAACCCGGTGACGGACGAGGCTGCGGCAAAAGAAGCGGCAGAGTCCTGCCCGGTTTCGGCCATCACGGTGGAGTAATTCCCCGCCGCGCGGCAAGTGCCACCCTTCGGGGTGGTATTTTTTTATAACGAGAATGAAAAAATGTTCTTAGGAAAAAGAAAGAACGTGCTATAATAGGAAAATGGGATAGAATGTAAAAAGTATAGAAAAGAGTGGAGACATGAATAAGAAAGAACAGAGTCTTGCTGTCGCGCGTCTCTACTATGAGTCCGGGCACAGCCAGCAGGATATCGCGCGCGAACTCAGTCTGTCGCGGCCGACGGTCTCGCGCCTGCTGCACTACGCGCGCGAGCAGGGCTTCGTGGAGATCACGATCCGCGACCCGGCGGAGAGCCTACAGCAGCTCGCGGAACGGATAAAGGCGCTTTACGGCCTGAGCCGCGTGCTCGTCGCACCGGTGCCGATGGAGGAACTCGCGGAACAGGAAAAGGCGATGGGGGAGCAGACGGCGGAGTTCCTATCCACCATCGTGCACGACGGCTCGACCATCGGCATCGCATGGGGAAACGTGCTCTACGAGATGGCAAGAGCGCTGAAAACGCATTTCCTGCGGGACGTCCGGGTCGTGCAGCTGAAGGGCGGCATGAGCCTGAACCAGAACAGCACGCATGCCTACGAGATCCTCGACCGCACGACGCGGGCCTTCGGTGCGCGCGGCTACTATCTGCCGCTGCCCGTGATGTTCGACACCGTGCAGGTCAAGAACATCGTGGAGGCCGACCATGGCATAAAGAGCATCCTCGATATCGGGCGGCACTCGGATATTGCCGTATTCACGGTCGGGGCCGTGCAGAAGGAGTCGCAGCTCTTCCATCTCGGCTACTATATCACCGAGCAGGAAAAGGCCTTCCTCGAGGAAAAAGCGGTTGGGGATGTCTGCTCGCGGTTCTACGACGCGGACGGCAACATCGTCGACCCGTCCATCGATGCGCGGACGGTCGGCATATCTCTGCAGGAGCTCAAGCAGATCCCGATGCGCGTCCTCGCGGCTGGCGGCCGGCATAAGCTCCGCGCCATCGCGGCGGCGCTCCGCAGCGGCGTCGCGGATGTGTTCATCACCGACGCGTTCACGGCGCGGGCCATCCTCGCACGGGAGAGCGGCGGGTCTTCTTCAAAATAAGTATGAAAAAAGTTTCTATGCGTTATTTACAAAATTTCAAACCTGTGTTATACTGAATCTGAAAGAACGATAGGAGGGCCCGTGGATGGACCCGGAGGAGGAAAAACATGAAGGCTGAGGAAATTCTTGCAAAAGTCGACCACACCTATCTGAAACAGACGGCAACCTGGGATGAGATCCAGCGGATCTGCGACGAGGCTGTGCAGTATCACACGGCGACGGTCATGGTTCCGTCCTGCTTTATCCCGCGCATCAAGGCGAAATACGGGGATCAGCTCAAGATCGCGACGGTCGTCGGCTTCCCGAACGGCAACTGCAACACGGCCGCGAAGATTGCGGAGACCGCGCAGGCCCTCGCGGACGGTGCGAGCGAGATCGACATGGTCATCAACGTCGGCATGCTGAAGGCCGGCGAGACGGACTATGTCACGGGGGAGATCCGCGCGCTGAAGAATCTCGTCGGCGACCGCGTGCTGAAGGTCATCGTCGAGACCTGCTTCCTGACGGAAGAGGAAAAGATTGCGGCCTGCGGCTGCGTCAACGACGGCGGCGCGGACATCATCAAGACCTCGACGGGCTTCGGCACGGCCGGCGCCAAGCTCGAGGACATCGAGCTTTTCAAAAAGCACATCAAGCCGGGCGTCGGCATGAAGGCAGCTGGCGGCATCCATACGCGCGAAGAGATGGAGGCATTCCTGAACGCGGGCTGCTGCCGCCTCGGCGCGAGCGCCGCAGTCAAGGTGCTCAAAGGCGAGATTGACGCATAAATCCATACAGAATTTTACATTTGTTCAAATTTTTGACGGAAAGAGCCGCTCATACATAGATATGGGCGGTTTTTTTGCTGCTTCACGCAATTTTTACAAAGAAAATTTCAGAAAATAAAGGAAAACGGCTGTAGAAAAGCGAAACTAAGAAATATAGTGAAGGGAAAATCCAAAGATGGGACCAAAGTACAAAAAAAGGACAAGGGAATATGAAGGAGTGGTGCAAGATGGAACTCATCAAGAACCTCAAAGTGGCGAATAAACTACGCATCCTCGTGGCCATCGCGGTCGTCGGCATGCTCTGCATTGCGTGGTCCAGCTATCGGGCGACGAATCAGGCAAAGGAGGATATCCGCACGATGTACGAGAGCTCCGTGCAGAGCCTCGAGTACGTCGGCGACGCGCGCTACGGCGTCCGTTATGCGCAGGGCATGGCCACCATCATGATGACGGTCAAGAATGACCCGCAGCGCATGCAGGAACTGAAGGAGAAATACGAAGACGGCAGAAAGACCGTCGATGACGCGATCGCAGCGTATCAGGCCATCCCCTATGATGACGAAGAGAGCGACGCCATCATGGACGAGGTCGAACAGACCTGGGGAGAGCTCAAGGCAAATCTCGATCAGACCGTCGCGCTCGCACAGGCTGGCAAGCCGGAGGCGGCGCTGCAGGTCTATGGCTATGGCGGCGGCGCAAAGCTCGCGGCATCCCTTGGCAAGCAGCTGACAGCCCTGACGAAGAATGAGACGAAAGGGGCCGAAGAGCTGGCATCGGAAAACGAAGCGGCGATGGCCTCGCAGGCGCGTACCATGCTTATCCTGTTCGTGCTCACGCTGCTCGTGCTCCTCGCGGTCAGCTACTGGCTCGCCAAGGGGATCACGAATCCGCTCAGCCGCATGATGGGCGAGCTCGACGCTTTGGCGGAGGGCGATTTCAGCGCGCGGGAGAAGGCGCTGGATTCGACCGAGGAATTCGGCACGATGGCGGCAAAGATCCAGCAGGTCCGCGAGAACCTGCGCAAGCTCATGCGGAATACGAGCACGTCGGCCGAGCAGCTGGCTTCGAGCTCGGAAGAACTCACGGCGAGTGCGCAGCAGTCGGCGCAGGCGTCCGGCCAGGTCGCGGAATCCGTGACGAACGCCGCGGGCGCGACGGCCGAGCAGCAGCAGGATGTCGGTGATACGCTCGACTCGATCGACCGCACGGCAGCATCGGTCGACCGCCTGTCCGCAGCAGCGCAGCGCGTGACGCAGGATGCGCAGACGAGCACGGACGCGGCCGTCGAGGGCACGAAGGCCATGCATCAGGCCATCGCACAGATTCAGGAAGCGGCCAAGACGGTCAGCGCGTCGGCAAAGACCGTCGACAAGCTCGGCGAGCGCTCGCAGGAGATCGGTACGATCATCGAGACCATCTCGAACATCGCCGACCAGACGAACCTGCTCGCGCTGAACGCCGCCATCGAAGCAGCGCGCGCCGGCGAACATGGCCGCGGCTTCGCGGTCGTCGCTGAGGAGGTCCGCAAGCTCGCAGAGGCCTCGCAGGAGTCCGCGCAGCAGATCAGCGGCCTGATCCAGGCCATCCAGCAGGATACGCAGGACGCGGTGCAGGCGATGAACGACGGCAGCGCGGCCGTGCACGACGGCACGACGGCGGTCGAGCAGCTCGAGGAGACGTTCCACCGCATCCGCGAGGCGTCGATTTCCGCAGGGAAACGCATCGAGGAGATGGATCAGGAAATCGAGAACGTGAAGAAAGAGACGGGGAACGTCAAGGGCAAGGCCAGCGGCATCGAGCAGAAGGGCCGGACGGTCGCGACCGAGATGGAGAGCGTCTCGGCGGCATCCGAGGAGCAGTCCGCGTCGGCCAGCGAGATCGCCAACGCGAGCTCGTCGCTTGCCGAGCTCGCCCAGGATCTCCAGGGCTCCCTGCAGCATTTCAAATTCTGAGGCATTGGATTCGGAGTGTGCCGCACGGCAGTGCGGCGCACTCTTTTTTTACTTTTTGTCTTTTAGTAACCATGGTTACAGAGAATCCTTCTCTTCTGACCTATACTCAAACTGTAAGCGGAAGGGAGCTTGAAAAAAGTTCTCGTGTATGCTAAACTATCAATAGAATGATAATCATTATCATGCTAAAGCAAGCCGGTTACGGTATAGGGAGGAATTTCCATGACGAAGGATTATTTACAGATCATGCAGGTTATCGGGCGCGAGATCATCGATTCGCGCGGGAATCCAACCGTTGAGGCAGAGGTGACGCTGGCCGATGGCTCGGTCGGCCGCGCGGCCGCGCCGTCCGGCGCTTCGACCGGCGAGTTCGAGGCCCATGAGCTCCGCGACGGGGATAAATCGAAATACGGCGGCAAGGGCGTCTCGCAGGCCGTCGCGAACATCAACGAGAAGATCGCCCCGGCGCTCGCAGGCGTCGATGCCTCCGATGTCTACGAAGTCGACCGCGTGATGCTCGACCTCGATGGCACCGAGAACAAGACGAACCTCGGCGCGAACGCGATGCTCGCCGTTTCGCTCGCATCGGCCAAGGCCGCGGCAAACGCGCTCGACCTGCCGCTCTACCGCTTCCTCGGCGGCGTGCAGGGCACGCATCTGCCGGTCCCGATGATGAACATCCTGAACGGCGGCGCGCATGCGACGAACTCCGTCGACACTCAGGAATTCATGATCATGCCGGCCGGCGCGCCGACGTTCCGCGAGGGGCTGCGCTGGGCGACGGAGGTGTTCCACGCACTGCAGGCTCTTCTGAAGAAAGAGGGCGAGACGACCGCGGTCGGCGACGAGGGCGGCTTTGCGCCGAACCTCAAGAGTGATGAGGACACGATCGAGCATATCCTGCAGGCCATCCGCAACGCGGGCTACGAACCGGGCAAGGATTTCGTGCTCGCGATGGATGCCGCTTCGTCCGAATGGAAGAGCGAGAAGGGCAAGGGCTACTACAAGCAGCCGAAGTCCGGCAAGGAGTTCACGTCCGATGAGCTCATCGCGCATTGGAAGAGCCTGATCGAGAAATACCCGATCTACTCGATCGAGGACGGCCTCGACGAGGAGGACTGGGAAGGCTGGCAGAAGATGACGAAGGAGCTTGGTGGCAAGGTGCAGCTCGTCGGCGATGACCTGTTCGTCACGAACACGAAGCGCCTGCGCAAGGGCATCGACCTCGGCGTCGGCAACTCGATCCTGATCAAGCTGAACCAGATCGGCACGCTGTCGGAGACGCTCGAGGCCATCAAGATGGCACACAAGGCGGGCTATACGGCCATCGTCTCGCACCGTTCCGGCGAGACCGAGGACACGACCATCGCAGATCTCGCCGTCGCGCTGAACACCGACCAGATCAAGACCGGCGCGCCGTCGCGTTCTGAGCGCGTCGCGAAGTACAACCAGCTCCTGCGCATCGAGGAAGAGCTCGGCGGCTCCGCGGTATTCCCGGGCAAGGCTGCGTTCGCTTTCAAAAAGTAAAAAAGTCAATCAAAATCGAAACAATAAGCCAGAAGATGTAAGCGGATCCGTTGGTTCTAACGGTGCTTACATCTTTTTTGTATGTTGCTTAGCGGGAAGAAAAAGCGAAATTATGGTATAATAGCAAATAGAATCTGAAAATTCCAGAATAGCTAGAGATAGGAGAGGACAGGCTATGTTTGCAGCATACAGGAAAAAAGGAATCGCTTTATGCGGGGCGGCTCTGCTCGCCGGAGCGATGGCCCTGCCGGTTCAGGCGGAGGCCGCGGAGGTGTTCGGGCGGCTCTATATCCCGGAGGATCAGCAGGTCACGATGCAGACCAGCGGCGGCATCGGCTTCGACTTCAGCAAGGAGAAGAAAGCTCAGCCGACGCCGGCCGAGTTCTGGCTGATCGATGCGAATGTGAACTGGAAAAACGTGCCGGGCAGCCAGGTCGACGACTGGTACCGCTCGAGGAGAATCCCGGCCGGCCAGCACATCTACTACACGAAAGCGGCCGACGACGGCACGTTCGACCTCAAGGACGTCGCGGGCGGCGACTACTATCTGGTCATCGTCAACAACTATGTGCCGGGCCGCGGCGGCGACCCGGACGCGCTGAAGGCCCTGCAGGGCTATATGCCGGATTACGAGATGTTCCAGCTGTTCATCACGGGCATGAGCGACCCGACGGTCATCCGTTTCCATGTGAAAGCGGATGAGCGCGCATCGTTCGACACGATGCCATCGAAGCAGGCACCGACCAACCCGCATGAGGATTGATGCGGAAACAAAGGAAGAATAGAAAAGAGGAATGCTGTTCATGCAGGTAAACGATATCATTCACGGATTCAAGGTACTGAACAAAGACAAGATCGAGGAGACGGCCTCGACCGCCTATACGATGGAACACGAAAAGAGCGGGGCACGCCTGTTTTACCTCGAGAATGAGGACGACAACAAGGTGTTCTCCATCTCATTCCGCACGCCGCCGACGGATGACACCGGCGTCGCGCATATCGTCGAGCACTCGACGCTCTGCGGCTCGCGCAAATACCCGCTGAAGGAGCCGTTTGTCGAGCTCGTCAAGGGCTCGCTCAACACGTTCCTGAACGCGATGACCTACCCGGACAAGACGATGTACCCGGTTGCGAGCCGCAACGACAAGGATTTCCAGAACCTCATGGATGTCTATCTCGACGCCGTGTTCTACCCGGCCATGCGCGAGAACCCGCAGATCTTGATGCAGGAGGGCTGGCATTACGAGATTGAGAAGCCGGAGGATTCCTTGCAGTACAGCGGCGTCGTCTTCAACGAGATGAAGGGGGCGCTGTCCGCACCGGACGACCTGCTCGAGAGCCGGATCCTCTCGTCGCTCTATCCGGACACGACGTATTTCTACGAGTCGGGCGGCGACCCGGCGGCCATCCCGCAGCTCACACAGGAAAAGTTCATCGCGTTCCACAGCAAGTACTACCATCCGTCGAACAGCTATATCTATCTCTACGGCAAGATGGATATCGGGGAGAAGCTCCGCTATCTTGACGAGGAATACCTGTCGGCGTTCGACCGCATCGAGGTTCCGTCGCATATCGAGCGGCAGGAACCGTTCACGGAGCTCCGCAAGATGACGAGCGAGTACCCGGTGCTTTCTGAGGATGAGATGAAGGAAAAGACGTTCCTCGCGCTCTCGTGGCAGATGGGCGGCTATGAGAACCCGGCCGACATCATGGGCATCGCCATCCTCGAGCACGCGCTGTTCCAGACGGAGGCGGCGCCGGTGCGCAAGGCCATCATCGACGCGCGGCTCGGCAAGGACGTCGACACGCAGTTCGAGACGGATCTGCAGCAGCCGTATTTCAGCATCGCGCTGAGCAATTCGGAGTCGGACCGCGCCGAGGCGTTCTACCATCTCGTCATGGACACGCTGAAGAAGGTCGCGGACGAGGGCATCGACAAGACCCTGCTGACGGCTTCGCTGAACCTCACGGAGTTCCGTCTGCGCGAGGCCGATTTCGGCACGGCGCCGAAAGGGCTCATCTACGGCATCCAGACGATGAAGAGCTGGCTCTACGGCGGCGACCCGGAGACGCCGCTCCGCTATGAGGCCGTCCTGCCGAAGATGCGCGAGGGCATCGAGAATGGCTATTTCGAGGGCCTGATCCGGAAATATTTTCTCGAGAACACGTACGCGTCGTTCGTGACGCTGAAGCCGAGCCTGACCATCGCGAAGGAGCGCGAGGAAAAGCAGAAGAAAGAGCTCGCGGCGCGCAAGGCCGCGATGAGCCCGGCGGATATCGAGCAGGTCATCGCTTCGACGAAGGCGCTGAAGGCGCGCCAGCAGAGCGAGGAGACGCCGGAGGCCCTCGCGACGATCCCGGTGCTCGAGCGCAAGGACATCAAGGCGGAGCCAGATCCGCTGCCCCTCGAGGTGCAGAGCATCGACGGCATGGATGGGGTCAAGTTCCTGTACTCGGATGTCGAGACGCATGGCATCGCCTATCTCGACCTGTATTTCGACACGAAGGCCGTGCCGCAGGAAGATATCCCGTACCTCTACCTGCTCATCGAGCTGCTCGGCGCAGTGGATACGGAAAAGCACAGCTACGCGGAACTCGCGAACCTCAAGAACCTCTATACGGGCGGCATCAGCTACGAGATCCTAGCGGAGCGCAAGAACGATGACCTCGACGCATGTGAGCCGTTCCTGCATCTGCGCACGAAGGCCCTGCGCAAATACATGCCGCAGGTCATCGGCCTCTTGACCGAGATCCTGACGGCCAGCCAGTTCACGGACAAGAAGCGCGTGCGCGAGCTCGTCGAGCAGACGCTCGCGGCCATCGAGCTGAACCTGCAGCGCTCGGCGCATCAGGTCGTCATCTCGAAGATCCACTCGTATCTGACGAAGGCGGGGAGCTACGCGGATATCGGCGGCCTGCCGTTCTATGCATTCCTGAAGGATATGCTCGCGCATTTCGATACGGCATTCGAGAAGATGCAGCAGGTCTTCGCGCAGATCCAGCCGCGCGTCATGAACCAGAGCCGCCTGCTCGTGAGCCTGACGGGACGCGAGGTGGAGCATGCGGCCTTTGCGGCGGCCCTGCCGGAGCTCTACGCGGCGCTTTCAGCGGAATCCTTTGCCGACGAAAGCTACGCGTTCGAGGTCAAGCCGCTCAACGAGGGCCTGACCTCGTCGAGCCAGGTGCAGTACGTCGGGCAGGGCGCGAATTTCCGTGCACTCGGCTACGGCTACACCGGCGCGATGCGCGTGCTCGAGACCATCCTGCGCTACGGGTTCTTCTGGACGAAGATCCGCGTGCAGGGCGGCGCCTACGGCGCGTTCGTGCGCTTCCCGCGGAATGGCGATATGTTCTTCGGCTCGTACCGCGACCCGAACCTCGCGGAGACCTACGATGTGTTCGGGGCGGCCGCGGACTTCATCCGGCATTTCGATGCGTCCGAGCGCGAGCTCACGAAAGCCGTGATCGGCACGATCAGCCTCATGGATACGCCGCTGACGCCGCGACTCAAGGGCGAGGCGGCCGTGTCGTTCTATCTGAGCGGCACGACCTATGCGGACCGGCAGAAGGAGCGCGAGCAGGTGCTGCAGGTGACGGCAGACGATATCCGCGGCCTCGGTGACCTCGTCGAGGCGTGCATGAAGCAGCACGTCCTCTGCACATTCGGCAACGAGAAGAAAGTGCGCGAAAACGCGGAAATCTTCGGCACCGTTCATCCGGCGCTTTAAGATAATATCTTATTCCCAAAACAAAATAAATAGAAAGGGCTATGCTGTATGTTCAAAGAGTTGACGGATAGTTTTCTGATTCATTACCTCGGCCGTTTCGACCGGTATCCGTTCCAGGTAGAGATGTATGGGGATACCTACCGCATCGGCAAAGGCGAGCCGGACTGTACGGTCGTCGTGCATAAGGACATCCCGAAAAAGGACCTGATCGCGTCGACGTCGCTGGCACTTGCGGAAGCGTATATGCGCGGGGATATCGAGCTGAAGGGCTCGGATCTCTTCACGTTCATCGCGCATCTGCTGGAGCAGGCAGATCAGCTTTCTTTGAACAAGCATATGCTGAAGGATCTGTTTTCGTTCTCGGAGAAGAAAAAAGCGCAGGCCAAGCAGGTCTCGAGCCATTATGATCTCGGCAACGACTTCTATTCGCTATGGCTCGACCCGACGCTCTCGTATTCGTGCGCGTATTTCAAGAATCCGGACGATACGCTCGAGCAGGCGCAGAAGAACAAGGTCGACTATATCCTCGAGAAGCTCGCGCTGAAACCGGGCATGACGCTGCTCGATATCGGCTGCGGCTGGGGCTATCTGCTGATTGAGGCGGTGCAGAAGTACGGCGTCAAGGGCTATGGCTGCACGCTGTCGAAGGAGCAGTGGAAGAAGGGGCAGGAGCGCATCGCGAAGCTCGGCCTCGAGGATAAGCTGACGATTGACCTGATTGATTACCGCGACCTGCCGGACAAGAACCTGAAGTTCGACCGCATCGTGTCGGTCGGCATGATGGAGCATGTCGGGCGAGACAACTACCAGCTCTATTTTGAGACGGCGAATGCGCTGCTGAAGGATAAGGGCGTGTTCCTGCTGCATTCCATCACGGGTAACGATGAGGAAATGAGCGATTCGTTCATGCGCAAGTACATCTTCCCAGGCGGCATGCTGCCGTCGCTGCGCGAGCTCGTGTCGATCGCCTACGACCATGAGTTCCGCGTCATCGACGTCGAGAGCCTGCGGCGGCACTACTATAAGACGCTGATGTGCTGGTACCATAACTTCCAGAAGGTGCACGACAAGGTGCGCGACTGGAAGGGCGAGGAGTTCGTGCGCATGTGGGACATCTACCTCGCGGGCTGCGCGGCGGCGTTCTACATCGGCTACATCGACATCCACCAGGTTCTCATGACCAAAGGGGCAAACAACGACCTGCCGATGACGCGCTGGTATTGAGATAATTTAGATTGAGGCTGGCGGGGGCAGTTGGCGGACGGCGATGAGGATACCAACCGTTCCGCTAAGACATTTTGCTGAACGGATTTTTTTGCCGGGAATCAAACGTGAAACCTTCTTAAACGCGCTTCGCTTGAACGAAAGAAGTTTTCACGGAGAACGTCGGCAAAAAAATCCGTTCTTTACGCAAAATGCCAACGCTTCACTATTGGTATCCTCATCGCCTGCTATGCGTGGAGGTTGCTTCCAGATAAGGCGTCCCCTTCGGGCACGAGCCGTCAGGCGAGCGTGCCTTGGGTAGGAGCTGGCCGCGTAGCGGCCTGAGGGGGCACGTACTGTCAGCCGTTAGCTTTTGTAAGGAGGCACGAAAATGCTAGAGAAAGGAATTGTCGGCGCGTGCGCTTTGCCGCACCCGCCACTCATCATGCCGGAGGTCGGGCACGGCGGCGAGGCGCGGATCCAGCATACGATCGACGCGTATCGGGCGGCGGCGCAGTTCGCGGCAGATCTGCATCCGGATCTGGTCGTGATCACGAGTCCGCACGCGGTGATGTACGCGGATTATTTCCATATCTCGCCGGGGGAGAAGGCGGCCGGAGATTTCGGCTCGTTCGGCGCACCGAAATTGCGGCTGGAGGCGGCCTATGATACGGCGTTTGTCCGGCACCTCGAGGGGCTTGCCTCGGCGGAGGATTTCCCGGCGGGGACGTTTGGGGAGAAGTCGCCGGCACTCGACCATGGCACGATGATCCCGCTGCGCTTCCTACAGGAGGCAGGCTATGCGGGGCCGATTGTGCGGATCGGGCTTGCAGGGCTTTCGCGCGGCGCGCATTATCATCTCGGGCAGCTGATTGCGCGGACGGCAGAGGAGCTCGGCCGCCGCGTCGTGTTCGTGGCGAGCGGCGACCTCTCGCATAAGCTGAAGGAGGATGGCCCGTACGGGCTTGCGCCGGAGGGCGCGCTGTTCGACGCGCAGATGCAGCGGGATTTCTCGTCGGGGGATTTCCTCGATCTGCTGATGACGCCGTATGCGCTTGGCGAGAAGGCCGCGGAATGCGGCCTGCGCTCGTTCTGGATCATGGCCGGTGCACTTGACCGGTGCGCCATCGTCCCGAAACTCCTTTCGTACGAGGGCCCGTTCGGCGTCGGCTACGGCGTTGCGACATTCGCGGTGACAGGCGAGGACGCCGCGCGGAATTTCGGCGAGCAGGCAGAGGCAAAGGAGCGTGAGGCGCTGGCGGCACGCAAGGAGCACGAGGACATTTACGTGAAACTCGCGCGGCTTTCCCTTGAGACTTTCGTCAAGACGCACGGCTATGCAAAACTGCCGGACGGCCTGCCTGCGGAGCTCACCGAGCGGGCGGCGGGCGCTTTCGTATCGCTGAAGAAGGACGGGCAGCTGCGCGGCTGCATCGGGACCATCCTGCCGACGAAGCGCACGCTCGCGGAGGAAATCCTCGCGAACGCGATCGCGGCCGGCACGCGCGACCCGCGTTTCTCCCCGGTCACGGCAGATGAGCTCGGCAAGCTCGTCTACGACGTCGACGTCCTCTCGCGCCCCGAGCCCATCCGCAGCGCGGCCGAACTCGACGTCAAGAAATACGGCGTCATCGTCGAAAGCGGCAGCAAACGCGGCCTCCTCCTCCCCGACCTCGAAGGCATCGATACCGTCGAGCAGCAGATCGACATCGCCCGCCGCAAAGGCAACATCGCCCGCACCGAAAAAATCCAGCTCTACCGCTTCGAGGTCACGCGCCATGTTTGATAGTGAGAAAATCACCTGCACGTTATGCCCGCGGCACTGTGCGCTAGGAGCAGGGGAGACCGGGGCGTGCGCGGCGCGGTGGAATGAAGGCGGGCGCATTGTCTCGAAGAACTACGGGCAGATCACGTCGTTGGCGCTCGATCCGATTGAGAAGAAGCCGCTGCTGCATTTTCATCCGGGGCGGTTTATTCTGTCGGTCGGGAGCTTCGGGTGCAATTTGTTCTGCCCGTTCTGCCAGAATGCCGAGATCTCGCGCGCGAAGGCGGGGGATGTGCCGACCCGGTACGTTTCCCCGGAGGAGCTCACGGCGCTCGCTGCACGGCTTGCGGAGGAGCACGGCAATCTCGGCGTGGCGTTCACGTATAACGAGCCGCTCGTCGGCATCGAGTACGTGATGGACACGGCACGGCTGCTGCATGAGAAGCGCCTCGACGTTGTGCTCGTGACGAACGGGCAGATCGAGTCGGAGCCGCTCGAGGCGCTTCTGCCGCTCGTCGACGCGTGGAATATCGACCTGAAGGGCTTCACGCAGGAGTTCTACGACTGGGTCGGCGGCAGCCTTGAGGCGGCGAAA